>JABNAD010000056.1_pt1 | contig 83002 bp, 69 predicted proteins | sample 7240381 | NCBI WGS metagenome assembly JABNAD01 (sample SAMN11332834, study PRJNA596920) | anaerobic digester metagenome | biome: digested sludge; isolation source: digested sewage sludge-derived enrichment culture grown on H2/CO2 | place: Germany: Goettingen
CGTACAACATGATGTAACAATTGTCGGTACTGGGTTATCTTTTTTGACAGTCTGACTCAAAATTAATATTTTGAGTCTTATTTTTTTGTCGGAATTGGGTTACAATGAATGAAATAGAGCAATTGATCATGAGTCGAAAAATTATCCAGGATGATTGCAGATTAGCTTATTTGAATAAGAAGGGAAATTTGTCATGAAGAAGATTACCAGGATTATCTGTCTATTTCTTTCGTTGCTGTTTTTGACCGGCTGTACCGCCAGCCAGAATGAACCAAAAACAGAGAGTATCAAAGAGACCATCTACGATGCCTACGTTTATGCCTTTCCGTTGGTGCTGGTGAATGCCACCATGGAAAAGATGACCAATACGGTAGAGCCAACGACGACCCAGGCACCGCCCAATCAGTTGTTCCACAGCCATAATCTGGCCAATGCCAGTGCTAAGGATGTGGTCACCCTCAATACCGATACCCTTTATTCGCAGGCATTTTTAGATCTTTCGGATACGGCAATGGTTTTTGTGATGCCCAAAGCTGACCGATTTTGTTCCGGGGAGATCATGGATGCTTATACCAATGCCGTCAAAATTACCGGCTCCGGCAGCGATAATCCGGATCAGACGGCTTTTCTGATTACCGGGCCGGATTACAGTGGTGAAATTCCCAAAGACCTGGTTCATGTTGCCATGCCTACCAATATGGCCTGGATTCTGTGTCGGGTGCTCAGCTACGGCGAAGCCGATCTTGACAATGTTTATGCCATTCAAAATAACATCCAATTGCTGCCGCTGACGAATTATTTGTCGGGGGAAGCCTATATTCCAGCTAAGGGCAGCTATAGTGAAAGTAATAACTTTATTCCCATCGAACATGTTTTGCAGATGACTCCACCGGAGTTTTTTAATACCGCCAATCAGTTAATGGTTGCCAATCCTCCTGCCAGCGCCGATCAGGCCATGATCGAAAAAATCAGTGCGGTGGGCGTCGGCCCGGGCCTTGAATTTGACCCGGCGATATTGGGGGATTCCGGACAGGACGAGTGGAATACGATGATCAATGATCTGTCTACCACCTTGTTCAACGATTCTCAGGATTTTCTGGTTCAGATGAATAACTGGCGGTTTTTTGGTGAACCGGTGGCCGAATTTGGCACCGAATATGATTATCGGGCATTGATTGCTTTAAACGGTTTGGCAGCCAATCCGGTTTCCGTCGCCATTTATCCCAATGCCAGCACCACTAGTGATGGCGTCACCTTTGATGGCACCAACAATTATGTGATCCATTTTGACAAAGAGCAGCTCCCACCAACCAAAGACACCGGTTTCTGGTCGATCACCGCCTATGACAGTGATAATTTTTTAATCGATAATCCGATTAATCGTTACAGCATCAATGACCGCAGTGCCGTCACCTACAATCAGGATGGATCACTGGATTTATTACTGCAAACTCAGGCTCCGGCCGATGCCACAATGGCTAATAACTGGTTGCCGATTTCAGCTGATAATTTTCATCTGTACCTGCGAATTTATCTGCCTCAGGAATCAGTATTTGATGGCAGCTGGCAACCGCCAACGATAAAAAAGACCGAATAAGAAATCAGCGTGGCGATAAGTTCGGTTAATAGGGGTGTTTTTTGACAACGATAATTTTGAATGAGGCTAGTTAGATGAATATAATTTTAAGCACAATATTGGTGGTTTCATCAATGGTCTTGATTGTTTTGGGGATCGTTGGCTTTCGGCATCGGGGAATTTCTGGGGTTAAAGCAATTACGCTATTAATGTTTGCCATGGCAATTCACAGTTTTGCCTATGGGATGGAATTGATGAGCTCGGATTGGGAAACCATGTATCAATGGATTCGAGTGGAGTATCTGGGCGTGTCTTTTTATCCCATTCTCATTCTCTGGTTTGCCAGAGAGTATGCCGGGGAGCGGCGTTTTGCCAACAATTATGTGATGGGGATTGTGCTGGCCATCTGTACGGCTACCTTGTTTTTGGTTGAGACAAATGCGATGCATGGTTTATATTATGCTCAAATGGGGGTGGATAGGAGCATTGGCTTTCCCATCGTGATGACACAAAAAGGTCAATGGTATATGGTTCAGGTAGGGGCCTTGTATTTTGCGATGATTTATGCCCTGGTTGTTTTGATTGGACAGATCCTAAATACCAGAGGGGTGACCCGAAGGCGGGCCTTTCTGGTTTTTACCGGAATGCTGGTTCCGATGATTGCCAGCACCTGTTATTTATTGGGCTGGGGAATTGGTGAAATTGATCTGATACCTTTTTCATTTATCTTTTTAAGTGTGTTGGTGGCCAGTGGTATTTATCGCTATGATATTCTTTTTTTGAGTGAAGTCACCCATGAAATGATCTTTAATACCATTGGTGAGGGGGTTATTGTGGTTGACAGCGAAGGCTATATTCTGAAAATGAATCGGGCGATGCAAAGCTTGTTTGGAATCCTTGGTCAATTAAAGATTGGAGAGCCCATAAACCGTTATATGGTCTTGGCGCATATTTTGGAGAGCAATGATTCTCAGACCATTGCCATGGGTGATAAACATTATCAGATTCGCTTGAATGCGATTGGAAAGCACCATGGAACCATCGTTGTTTTTACCGATGTGACCGAAATTACCGAGGCTAAAAAACAGGTTGAGATTTTGGCTATCACCGATCACTTAACCCAACTCTTTAATCGGCATCATTTTGTGCAGCGATTCAATCAGTTGGAGAAGGTGGGTGTGGTCATGTTGCTGGATATTGACCACTTTAAGCTGGTTAACGATCAATATGGACATCAGGCCGGAGATACCGTACTCTGTGAACTTGCCGATTGCTTGAGTAAGCATTTTTACGATGGCGTGATTTGTCGCTACGGCGGGGAAGAGTTTGCGGTGCTGATTGAAGGGGAAAGCCTTGAAAACGCCAGAAACCGGAGTGAAACGTTCAGGACGGCTTTTCAATCCCGACAGACGGCTTTTCCCTGTACGGTGTCGATTGGCTTATGCTGGTATAATAAGGAAGATTACAGCAAAACCATGAATCAGGTTGATAAGCTTTTGTATCAGGCCAAAAATGCAGGTAGAAACGCTGTGGTTTGGGAAGACGCGCTTGAGACATGAGAAGAATACGGATAAAAACATAAAAAAATTGGCGAAGCCTCAGGCTTCGCCAATTTTTATCGAAAAATTTAAAAATATGATAGTATTAAAATCTAAACCAACTGATAAGCGGCGACAAAACCGGTTTCGACGGCATTGGCAATGCGGCCAATTTGAGCCGTGTCACCAATCTTGACAACCCGATCAAAATGAAGAACGAGCGCATCGGCCAAGGTTTGATCAGCTTTGACGCCTAAGGATAGAACCACATTGTCAACGGCGAGGTCAAGGCATTGGCCGTTGCTTTGTTCCAATCTAATCGTGGCTTCATCAATTTCGATCAGCTTATGGGCTGGCATAAAGACGGTGCCAAATTTAATCAGGCGGGCCTGAACGTCGCTGAAACTCTGCCAACTGGCATCGGGGCCAATGCGATCAGCCATCTCCACCACAAAAACCTCATTATCCTGGGTTTCCAGCAGTTCAGCCGTTTCAACCCCGGTCATGCCAGAACCGATCACAGCGACTTTTTTACCAGTGAGCTGGACCTTGCCAGTGAGAATATCGGTACTGGTGCAGACATGGGCTTTTTTGACGCCTTTGATCGATTGAGGAACGATTGATTCGGAACCGGTGGCCACGAAAACAGCATAAGGGTTCAGGGCTGTAATGGCATTATGGGTGGCTGGTGTATTGAGGCGAACTTCGACCCCCAGCTTGGTGAGTTGGGTTTTATAATAGTCAATCAGCCAGTTGATTTTATCTTTATGAGGCGGCTTGTTGGCCAGACCGAGTTGGCCACCCAGTTCGCCGTCTTTCTCAAATAAGACGACCTTAAATTGTCGTTCAGAAAGCTTGCGGGCCGCTTCCATGCCCGCAGGGCCCCCACCGATAACAACCACTAAACGGCCATCGCCATCCTGCCGGGCATCATTATAGAACCATTCCCGGGCGGCCCGGGCATTGATGGCACAGGCAAAGGGTTCGCCCTTCATCCCATTGGCAATCATGGAGTCCATGCAGTTCAGACAGGAGATGCAGCGGCGGATATCATCCACCGCTCCGGCAGCAGCTTTATTAACCCAATCGGGATCAGCCAATAGACCCCGGGCGATGGTAACCCCGTCCACGCGACCCTCAGCAATGATTTTTTCAGCAAATTCCGGGTTGCGGATCACACCGACCCCAAAGACCGGCACATCCACCGCTTTTTTTACGGCTTCAGCCAGATAGATTTTCCAGCCTTCAGCAAAAGAAATCGGTTCCCAGGCCTGATTCATGGTTTCATAAATACCAGCCGAGACATTGATGGCATCGAGACCAAAGGGCACCAGGTATTTACAGATTTCCACTGCTTCATCCAGTAGCAAGCCGTCTTCGGAAAAGGGAAACATCGATTCCCGGAGAAACTCATCGGCTGAAATCCGGAACATCACCGGGTAGTCGCGACCGACGCGGGCGCGAATGCCTTCAATAATTTCTTTAACCACCCGGGCCCGGTTTTCGGTGCTGCCGCCGTATTCGTCAGTCCGTTTATTGGTCAGCGGGGAAATAAACTGGTTTAGCATGTAGCCATGAGCGCCATGCAGTTCAACCCCGTCGATCCCCGCTTTGTAGCAACGTTCGGCGGCATTGATATAATCCTGAACAAAGCTTTTTATTTCGGCATTGGTCATTTCCCGGCATTCGGCCTGGGTCAGCATGCTCTTGATGCCACTGGGGGAGATGGTCGCCCGTCCACCGATGGCCATGTTATCGGTTTGTCGGCCGGGATGATGCAGCTGAATAAAGATGGCTCCGTCATAAAAATGAACGGCTTTAGCCAATTTTGCCAGTCCCGGGATACAGTCATCGGTGGCGGCGGAGGTTTGGCGGGGCATCATCACGCCGGTTTCATTATTTACCCGGGTGACTTCGTTGATAATCAGTCCGACCCCACCTTTGGCACGCTCGGCGTAGTAGGCGCATTCGCATTCCGAAACCGTGGCATTGTCATGAGCCGTTCCCGAACCCATAGCGCCCATCACCACCCGGTTTCTGATTTTTAATGAACCAATATTGATGGGGGATAATAAATTTTCAAAAGTCATAGAGATTCTCCTTAAATTTTATAAATCGATTTACTGATAGCAGTCGTAAATCTTGGCCAGCGATGCGGCAATGCGTTCTTCAGTGGCCGGAACCGGACAGAGAAAACGCAGACCTTCATTGGCGACATAGTTTGTACAGCCGAGGATTTGTTCTCGGGATATAGTTAAGTCCGGAAGGGTGGGAATCCCCAATTGTTTCTGAAATTGACGTAATCCATTGGCGACGTCGATTCCAATTTCCTGGGGATCAGTGGCACTGATGGTTAGGCCCATGCAAGTGCCGATTTTTTTGACTTTTTCGGGATAAACGGGAGCTGTTAATTCAAGGATAACCGGTGTGACCAGGGCGCAGGCAATGCCATGGGGAATATGAAAGGTGGCGCCCATGGAATGAGCAATGGCGTGACCCAGGTGAACCATGGCATCATTAAAGGCAATGCCGGCATTGTTGCTGGCCAGGGCCAGATTTTCCCGGGCTTCAAGATTCAAGGGATCGGCAGCAGCGACTGGCAGCCACTTGGTAATCCGTTCAATGGCATCATAACAGAGAATATCGGAGTGGGGATTGGGTTGCACACTGGTTAATGCTTCGCAAACATGGGAAAAAGCGTCCATGCCGGTGTAAACTGTAATTTCTTTTGGCATCCCCAGGGTCAATTCAGGGTCAACAATCGCAAAGCTGGGTGGTGCAATGGCACCGATTTTTTCATGATTTTTGGTATCGCTGATGACGGCGATAATGGTGCTTTCCGAGCCGGTGCCAGAGGTGGTGTGGATCAAAATCAGCTTTATGGGTGGGTTTTCCAGCGGCATCATGTTTCGGGCCGAATCCAGCAGTTCCGAAACACTGACATGATTGGCAGCCAGGGTGCTGATTCCTTTGGCGGTATCCAGAACACTGCCGCCGCCAATGCCGACTATCCCATCAATGGCGTGAGTTTTTACCAAATCGGCACCAGTCTGAACCGTGTAGTCCGGGGCATCCATTTCACAGTCGGCAAATAAAAAGGTTTCCATTCCGGCTGCTGCTAAACTGTCGATTACTTTTTGAGTGTGCCCCATTTTTTTTACGTTTTCATCCGTGACGATTAAAACCCTGCTAAATCCTAATTCTTTGGCAACCGCTCCGGTGGTGCTGACCGCACCAGCACCGAAAGCCACCGGACATAATTGTGAGTATCGTTGTACCATCTCAAATCCTCCTTGATTTTGTTAAAGAATTGTCATTTCTATCTGGCTACAAGTATAGCAGTTGGGGGTGGCGCCGTCTTTGTGAGGGTTTGAGATTTTAGTGATCAAAAAAGAAGTCGTTTGACAAAGCAGGCTTGTAAAAAGTAACAAAATGAGGAGGTTGAATTGGTAAATTATTCCTAAAAATGAGATCGGCAAACGGTCAGTGGTTTTTATTTAAGACCCTGATGTACAGGGGTTTCACCCCGTGATATAATGAGTCAAATTCGATAAGATGATAAGGTGGTTCTGATGGCTGTAACACTAAAAAAAATGAGGTCGGTATTAAATGGGCGTCCTGTTAGAATGCGCATCAATGAAAATGACGACACGATTGAAATTAAAGGCATTGACTATTTTACTGAACAAGATTTGTCGCCGAACTATGCCTATGTTATGAAGGCGTCTGATATCCAGCGACGACTGGATCACAAAATCTGTTTTATTATCATCGAGGATCAGCCCCTGGACGAAAAGTATACGGGAGAAAGTGGCACGAATGCCATTCTGGTGGATAAAGCCTGGAGCCCGGAAACGGTGATTAAGCGGGTCAGACAATTATTTGAGGATCAGTATCGGATTGGCGACAGCTCAATAAAGATTCTTGAGTCCTGTCAGAAGGGCTATACCATCCAGCAATTACTGGATCTGGGCTATCAACTGCTGGGTAATCCCTTGTTGCTGGTTGATGTTTCATTATGTTTTATTGCTCATTCCGGGGGAAATAATATTAATAATGAACCGCTTTGGGAATGGACTTTGTCCAAGGGCTATGTCAATAAAGAGTATGCTAAATCGGTGATGACGGATGAAAATCAAAATGAAATCGATCAGGGCAAAGAGGTGCTGGTCATTTGGGAGACGGGCTTGTTAAACCACCGGCAACTGGTTGGCCGGGTTTTAAAAAACAATCGTCCGTTGGCCTATCTGAAGCTTTTGGAATACCACCATCCAATTAGCGAAAGTGATCAGGAAATACTGATTATGCTGTGTCATGCTGTAGCGATGACCATGGAGGATGCCAACGGCATCAGCCAGACCGCCAGTTCACTGAGTGACACCTTTTTAATTGCCCTGCTGAACCAGAAAATGTATGATCATGCGGCCATTGAAGAACGGGAAAGAATTTATGGACTAAAGCTCTATAAAAATCTCTTCGCCCTGGTTATCCGCATCGATAATCGCCAGAATACCAATGATCGGTTGTATTACTTAAAGCGGATTTATCAGAATTTCTTTAACCGGCAAACGGTGATTATTTACAATGGACAATTGGTGATTTTGCTGGACACCATCACCGCAGAAATTCAGAATGAGCGGGAAATGGCATCGTTTGAAAACCTACTGGAAGAAAATGACTGCACCGCTGGCATCAGCAAAATATTTTATCACCTGTACGATTTTTGTGAGCACTATAAACAGGCGCACAATGCGCTGACCTTGGGCGATCAGCTGAAAAAACCAGGGCGAATTCGCAACTATGATGATCTGATTATTCCCCATATGATCTTAAGCTTTAGAGGGGAAACCAATATTAAAAACTTAATCCATCCGGTGGTGAAAACACTAAAAGACCTGGATGATAAAAAGGGCAGCAATTTTCTGGAAACCCTGGTAGCTTATATTAATTATAATCAGGATACCACTCTGACTGCGAAAAGTTTGCATGTTCACTACAATACCCTCAAATACCGGATTAATCGGATTATTGAATTAACTGAGCTTGATTTATCCGATAGCGAAACCTTGTTCAACATTCAGCTCTCAGTGAAGGTGAATGATATTTTAGCCTGTTTATAGTAAAAAAGTGGAGAAAAAAGCGCAATGAAGATAATCAATGAAAGCCACAACTTAAGTTTAAAAGAAAGTTTTGCAATTGAGCGTATCCGGCAGTCGGCAGATCATCGCTTGACTGAAGAGAAAATGACCGATATGGTGATTGTCGAACATCATCTGAATGCCTATATTAATGATCAACTGGCCTTTAAACTGGTCTGCAGCCCCGAAAAATTGGATGCCCTGGTGCTGGGATTTCTGCTAAGCGAGGGCTATATCAAAAATCCCGATGAAATTGAATTTATTTATGTCTGTGAAAGCGGGGAGCGGGTCAAGGCCCAGCTGTATAAACCACTGCCATTGCCGGAAATTGATCATGATACCGGCAGCAACTCGATTTCCTGTGGCAATAACCGGAAAATTCGCCAGGCTGCTTACGCCAAAAGCCTGATGCCCTTACCGGTTCATGACTGGTCCCACGAAACAGTGTTGATGCTGGCCAATGCCTGCAACCACAATGCCGGGCTGTTTGCCGAAACCGGCGGAACCCATTGTTGTGCCATGAGCATTCGTGATAAACTGGCATTTATCTGCGAAGATATCGGCCGCCACAATGCGGTTGATAAAGCCATTGGTCAGGCCATGATGGAAGAAAAGAATATCGCTGAGGCGATCCTGTTTACCACCGGCCGGATTCCCTCGGATATGGTTATCAAAGCGATCAGAAGCCGTATCCCGGTAATTGCCTCCCATTCAGCTCCTACTGACGAAGCGGTTTTACTGGCCCGTCAGTTTAATCTCACCCTGATTGGCTTTGTCAGAGGCAAACGAATGAATCTTTATGCAGGAAAGTAATTTCCTGCTTTTTTTTCGGAACTGCAATATCATCCTAGAGATAAAAGAAGATTAATGCTACACTGGGATGGAAGCGGAGGTAGTTAAATGAAACACCATGAAGAACGGATCGTCCGTTATGATGGCGAACTGAAAATCGAAGCCTTGCGGTTAAAAGGCATTATTCAAAAATTTCCCAACCATTTTCATGAACATTATGTGATTGGTTTCATTGAAAGCGGACAGCGAAAACTGTCCTGCAAGAACCGGGAATACCAGGTGGAACCGGGAGATTTGCTGCTTTTTAATCCCTACGATAATCATTTTTGCGAACAAATTGATGAAAAACCCCTGGATTACCGGTGCCTCAACATCAAGCCGGAAATAATGAAGGAGGTGGTTTTTGAAATCACCGGAAAGCCGGATAAGTTGATTTTTAAACAGCCGGTAGTAGCCCAGTGCGAGCAGGTCAAGGCCCTTGAGGAACTGCATCAGATGGTCATGCAGGAAGCAGGCGAATTTAACAAAGAAGAAGCCTTTCTGTTTTTGATCGAGCAGCTGGTCGAAGAATATGGAATCCGGGAAGCCGATGGTGATCAGCCGGAAAGTGATGGCAACATTGAAATGATCTGCGCCTATCTGGAAGCACATTATCAGGAGCGGATCACACTGGCAGACTTATGCGCCTTAACCGGATGCGGCAAGTATTATCTGGTCCGGGCCTTTACCAGAACAAAGGGGATCACCCCCTACCGTTATCTGGAGACTGTGCGCATCAACCAGGCCAAGCAGTTGCTGGAAAAAGGGCTGGAGCCGCTTGAAACAGCTTATCAGACCGGATTTTCGGATCAGAGTCACTTCACTAATTTTTTTAAGCAATTCATCGGGATTACGCCCAAACAATACCAGAAAATATTTATCCCAAATGATCCGCAGCCCCGGGGAACCAGGAGCGGGGACGAAGGGCGCAAAAATTGAGCGGCGAGTATCGGCTGACCGGCCATCTGGCGGCGGCGTTTACGATTTTTATCTGGGGCATTACCTTTGTTTCGACAAAAATTCTGCTGGATGTTTTTACACCGATTGAGATTCTGGTTTTTCGCTTTGTGATCGGCTATCTCGCCCTGACCCTGGTCTATCCCCGGCGCATGGGCCTACGCAGCTGGGCCGAGGAAAGGCTGATGATGGCTGCCGGTTTATGTGGGGTTACCCTCTATTTTTTACTGGAGAATATTGCCCTTACCTATACCTATGCCTCAAACGTTGGGGTGATTATTTCGATTGCCCCCTTTTTCACCGCCATCCTGGCCCATTTCTTTCTGGATGGCGAAAAACTGAGCCTGAATTTTTTCATCGGTTTTCTGGCTGCCATTATCGGAATTTTTCTGATCAGCTTTAATGGGATCATGGTGCTGCAACTCAACCCCATTGGTGACTTACTGGCGCTGCTGGCAGCCGGAGTATGGGCAGTTTATTCGGTGCTGACCCGTAAAATTAGTGGCCTGGGGTATCACAGCATTCAAACCACAAGGCGGATCTTTTTTTACGGGCTCCTCTTTATGCTGCCGGCCCTGCCCTTTTTTGATGTCAATTGGAGTCTTAAACCATTGACTCAGCCGGTTTATTTCTTTAATCTGCTGTTTTTGGGACTGCTGGCCTCGGCGCTCTGCTTTGTCACCTGGAGTCTGGCAGTCAAGCGATTGGGAGCCACCAAAACCACGGTTTATATTTATCTGGTGCCGGTCATCACCGTGACAACATCGGTGCTGATTCTTAAGGAAAGATTAACCGGGCTGGCGGTACTGGGAATTGGGCTGACCCTCCTGGGGTTGATCATTTCTGAAAAGCAGAGCGCTCCGGGAAAAAATAGGATGACCGAAAAAACTGAAAAAATCAGCTAACAGGAAATACGAGCAGACATGATTTTACAGCGAATGCCAACAAATTATCTGACCATTCCCATGATTTATGATAAAATAAATCATGGGAATTAATTTTTTAAGATAATACTATAAAAGGAAGGGTTGAATGAAATGTTAAGATTAAGGGCAATGAGGATCACACTGATTGGTTTATTCGGTCTGGTTTTATTGTTGGCGATGACGCCGCATATCAGCAGGGTTAGCGCCGAAGATAATTCGACACAAACTGAAAACGCTGTCACAGCCGATTCGGTGGAGCGGGTCGTGACCTCGGAGCGTGCGGTGAATGCAATGATGGGTTGTTCCTATCGTACCCATGTTCAGAATGTCGGTTGGCAGGATTTTGTCAGCAATGGAGCCATGAGTGGCACGGAAGGCCAGGGGCTGCGGTTGGAGGGTATTGAAGTCAACCTGGAGAATGTTAACGGTGATGTGGGCATTGAGTATACCACCCATGTCCAGAATATCGGTTGGCAGAATTATGCAAAAAACGGTGCGATGAGCGGTACCTCGGGCCAGTCACTCCGGCTGGAAGCCATCAAAATCCGACTGATCGGGGCTGGCGCTGAGAATTATGACGTGTACTATCAGGTTCATGCCCAGAATTTTGGCTGGCTGGATTGGGCCAAGAATGATGCCAGCGCCGGAACCGAAGGGTTTGGTTTAAGGCTGGAGGGGATCAGAATCATGGTGGTACCCAAGGGTGATCCGGCACCGGGGGCAACGGATCGTCCCTTTGTCACCACCAACACCCAATCGACCTATCGAACGCATATCCAGAATATTGGCTGGCAGGGTTGGCAGAAAAATGGCGAAATGAGTGGTACCACAGGACAGAATCTGCGTCTGGAAGCCATCGAAATAAAAAATGAAAACCTGGAAAGCAATGTTGGTTTTGAATACCAGACCCATGTCCAGAATCTTGGTTGGCAGGGTTGGAAAGAGGACGGTGAACTGAGTGGGACCTCGAATCAGGGGTTGCGACTGGAAGGAATACAGATCCGTTTGACGGGAGCCAATGCCAATCTGTTCGACGTGTATTATGAAGCCTATGTGGAAGGCTTTGGCTGGATGCCCTGGGTGATGAATGGTGAAAGTGCCGGGACTGAAGGGTTGGGGCTGCGCCTGGAGGGCATTAAAATAATTGTTCAACTAAAAGGCTTGCCGATACCTGACAATACCGCCAACGAATTGGGCTCACTGGCCCAGCTGGTCAATAAAAACCATCATATCCCAGCGGATTATGTACCGGATGATCTGGTCTGGGTTAATCTGCCTTCCACCCGGGACACCCAACTGCGGGCTGATGCCGCCGAGCATCTGATCCAGTTATTTAATGGTGCCAGTGCTCAGGGCTTGACCCTCTACTGCAATTCCGGGTATCGCTCTTATGCGACTCAGGCGGCATTGTATCAATGGAATGTCGAGATGTATGGAGTCGCCGGGGCGGAGCTGGTCAGTGCCCGGCCGGGAATGAGTGAGCATCAACTGGGCTTGGCCATGGATGTCACCTCCGCCACCGTTGATTTTGATCTGGTGGAAAGTTTTGGTGCCACGGCGGAGGGTCAGTTTATCCGGGATCATGCTCATGAGTATGGTTTTATTGTCCGCTATCCCCAGGGCAAAACCAATATCACCGGCTATGCCTATGAACCCTGGCATCTGCGGTACCTGGGGGTTCCGGTTGCCACGGCCATTTACAACAGCGGTAAAACGATGGAAGAATTTTATGGAATTTACTAACTGAGCGGATGATTTGGTTTTTATGAAAGGCAAAGCGATGAAAAAGTTAGGAATACTGATGCTGATTGTGGTCATTTTGGTGGCGGGATGTTCAAGTCAGCAACAAACAAAGGAGAAGATAGTGTCAGTTAACAAAATTACGGCTGAAGAGGCCAAAGTTATGATCGATGAGGGTGAAAACCTGGTCATCCTGGATGTCCGGACTCAAGAGGAATATAACGAAGGTCATATTGAGAATGCCGTACTGATTCCGGACACCGAGATCAGCGCTAAGGCTCCCACTGTTTTAGCCGATTCGAATCAGACCATTCTTGTTTATTGTCGCACCGGCCGCCGGAGTGCCGAGGCGGCAAAAAAACTGGTGGATCTCGGCTATAGCAATATCTATGATTTTGGTGGTATTGTGGATTGGCCCTATGAAGTGGTGAAGTAGCAGAGAATGCGATTGAAAATAATGACTGCCAACAGAATGACTAAAAGTTCAAGCACCCCAATTCTTTTTCAGAATGGGGTGCTTGAATTTGTTTGACATTCTTTGGGGGTCTCGAATACTCGTGGTGAGTGAGTTGCTAAAAGCATCCACAGGCGGTTTTAATCATGAAATTGCAACAAATTATGTAGAAATTGAATATTTGTGGGTATAAAGCATAAAAACAATGATGGTTTGTTCTTGTGATCAAATACATATCATGGGAAAGGAGCAATTGTGGAGATAATACCGTATCTGGTTTCATTTATATTTTTTGTGATTGGCGGCAGCTATGTTTTTTTTGGCAGCAATATTGTTTTGACTAATTCAAAAGAGAAAAGCAACCGTCTTTTTTTTGTGTTGTGTACATTCCTAAGCGTTTGGGCTTTCGCATTTGCTCTGGCGATATCGGCACCGGATTTGGAAAGCTGTTTATTCTGGCGCCGGGTATCGGCCTTGGGGTGGGCGACCTTTCCGGGGCTGCTGTTTCATTTTTTTCTGGTACTAACCCAGCGTAACAAGCTGTTAAAACAATGGTGGCTTTATTTTTTGATCTACATACCGGCAGCAGTTTTAATTTATGTGTTCTCCCTGTCACGGGACTTAGCAATTATTCAATATAATTTAACGAACACTCCCTTTGGCTGGATCAATACCCCAGGGAATAACGGCTGGGATCGGCTGTATGATTTATACTATTTTGGTGGTATTTTGTTAGGGCTGGTGTTATTGATTGATTGGATCAGAAATACAAAAAATCCACAATATAAAAAACAGGGCCGCTATATTTTGCTGTGCTTTTCAGTTTCTCTGGCAGTAGCAGTTGTTTTTAAAGTCATCAGTCAGTTGTTTTCACTGATGTCAATCCTCCAAATACTGCCAAACATTATGTATATCGTGACGTTGTGTATCTTTTTTTCAATCAAAAAATACGACCTGGTGAAGATGAAGCCCATCAGTACCTACGAAATGATTTTAAACAACCATACCCGGGAACAGATCTATAATTACCTGACGGTAGTCTTTATTGCCGGTAGTTTGTTGAATATTATTTCCCAGTATTTTATGGCCAGTTCCGACGAGCTCACTGCCATTTTCCGCTTTAGCAGCCTGCTATTACTGGTTGGGCTGGTGATTCAGATTACCCAGCGGAGCAATCGTTTAAGAAAGCATCAGAATAAGATCATCATGGTGATACTGGTAGCTGCCATTCCGTTGATTACCCTTCGGTTTATCAGCTCAGCCAGTCTGACAGTATGGGCTTTTCCCTTTATTTTAATTATTATGGCCCTTGTATTTAATAACCGGATTGCTATCGTGGGAATCACGGTGTCGATTTTTTTGACCCAGATTCTGGTCTTTATCATTATGCCGCAGGCGATTGTGGTGATTGACAGCAACGAGCATGTGGTCAGAATTGGATTGTTTGGTATCGGTATCTGGGTGGCCTTTTTTGTCAACTCTTTGTATGTTCAGCGACTAAAAGAAAATACCGAGCAAATTAAGATTCAGAAAATGATTGCGCAAATTTCCGCAGAGTTCCTGACGGTCAGTAGTGAGAATTTTGAAACCATCACCAATAAATGGCTGGAAAAAAGCGGCGAAGCTTTTGATATGGATCGGGCCTGTCTGTGCTTTTTCAGTCTGGATAAAACAAATTTCAGTTGTACCGATGAATGGTGCCGAGAAGGGCTAAAACCGCAAAAGCATTGTCATCAGGAGATTCCGGTGGCAAATGCTCCGGCCTGGATTAAGCGGATACTTGCCAATCAGGTGGTGCATTGTTTTGAGCAAGCGAATCAATCAGGGGAAAAACAGGAAGAACAAAAAATATGCGGCAACAGCAATGTAACCATGGCCATTCCCATTTCCTGCCGGGGGGGCGATGTTCGGGGATTTTTAGTATTTTGTTTGTCCCGGGAAGTTGCAGTCATTGATGATCGATATGCGGATATGTTGGAAATCATCGCCAATCTGCTGGCAGATGCGATGTCAAAGATTCAATCCGAACGGGAAATCCGGTATCGGGCCTACTATGACCAACTGACCGGATTACCAAATCGATTGTTGTTAGGTGAACGCATCGCAAAACAAATTGAGGTATCCCGGACAGCCGAAAAGATGATCGGGTTCATCTATCTGGATATTGACAGCTTCAGAACCGTTAACGATATGATGGGGCATGAAGGAGGGGACAAATTGCTGATCCAGGTCAGCCAGAAACTGGCCCAAACGATCAAAAAAACCGATACAGTTTGCCGCTTTGAAGGGGATGAATTTGTCATTATGCTCAATAACATCGCCCGGGAAAAAGAGGTGCTAAAGGTAGCTAACCGAATCATTGGTTTATTCAAGTATGCCTTTATAGTCAACGGCCAGAAATTTTATATTGCGGCTAATGCCGGTATTGCTATTTTTCCCAAGGATGGGGAAACCGCTGAGGAACTGATTAAGAATGCCGACATTGCTATGTATAAGGCTAAGGATAAGGGCAAAAATAATTACGTATTGTGTTCAAACACCATATATGAGGAGGTAGAATTTAAGAATAAACTCATCAGTCATTTGTATCATGCCTTGGACAATAATGAATTGCGGGTTTATTATCAACCCCAGATTTCTCTGGAAACCGGTAAAATTGTTGCCGTTGAGGCGTTGTTGAGATGGCAGCATCCGGAGCTGGGGTTGATTCCGCCGAAGGTAATTATTCCCCTGGCGGAACAAACCGGGCTCATCAATCCCATTGGGGAGTGGGTATTAAAAACAGCCTGTCTTCAAAATAAAAATTGGCAGGACATGGGGCTAGCCCATGTTCGAATTGCTGTAAATGTCTCGGCCACCCAATTTCGCAATCCGCTGTTAATCAATCAAATTCAAAAATTACTCAAAGAAACAGAGCTGAAACCCAAATATCTGGAACTGGAATTGACTGAGAGTATTGCCATCAACAGAGCCAACTATGTGATTAGGATATTGAACCGACTAAAAAAAATAGGGGTCTACATCTCAATCGATGACTTTGGCACTGAATATTCTTCGCTGAGCCGTCTGAAACTGTTGCCCATTGATCAGTTAAAAATAGATAAGCAGTTTATTGATGGGATTGTTGGCGATGAAAAAGATCAGGCCATTGTTAATACGATCATCCAGCTGGCTAAAAATTTAGGCATTGCTGTCATTGCTGAAGGTGCGGAAACCATCGAACAGGTCAATTTTCTAAAAGAAAACCGCTGTGATACGGTTCAGGGCTTTTACTACCATAAGCCAATGCAGGCAGTGGAAATCGAGGCGGTGCTACGACAGCAAATAAACATCAGAGGCATTTGAAACAGCCCCTTTGGAGGTAATAATTGACAAGGTAAGCGGGGAGATCATTACGATTTTCGTAGGTAACGGTGATTAGTGTTACCTTTTTATGGTTTCGAATCGTATCCGTCCAACCGTTGCTATCGCATTTTATCACCCCTAAAACAGGCTTGTCGCCATCCAGGGTATTTATAATTTCACGCTGAAAGGTAAGGGCATTGCGTTCAAGATTTCCGCACTCATCCATGATAATCATGGTAGCATTGGCTTTGGCTCGCTGGATCAGGGCAACACCATCGGTATTGAATCGAGCGTCATCAACTTGTGGTAAACAATCCTTCTTAAAAATAGCAATACCGTGATCGGTGCTGAAAAATTTGGGTTCAGCAGCGCCATTTAGATACAGTAACCGATCTTGAAAACGTCGATCCGGACCAAAATAAGTTTTAAAACCACCGTAGGTCTGATTTAACTGCCCCAGGGTTCGGCGGATAATGGTGCTTTTTCCGACTTGGATCGGGCCGATTAAAAAGATATGCATTTATTGACACCTCCCTTCGATTTCAAAAATCCCCAATGATTTCTTTTTGGGAAGGTAGAAGGGGTAGTCAGTCTGATTGGTTTCAACCAGATTTTGCGATAGAAAACGGTGCAGATCTGCTTCAGTGACTTTGGGATAGTTTTTGCGGACAAAGTGTTTTCCTTCTTCAAAGGAAGCAAGTGGCTGGCCAAATTCAAACGTGATTTCAGTAACGGAATAGGGGATGCTTTTCTTATCTAAGGCAGCAGCAACCAGGTCACAGGTGTTTTTGTGAAAGGATTTATATTTTTCTATTGATGAATGGTTGGCGCTCTTTTGATTTACGACAGAAATTTGCTTGCGACAGTAGGGTAGGAATTTTTCGGGTTCACGACTGCCAAAAAAGCTGGTATAGATGACATCCCACGTATTTTGTATGTCATCACAATTTAGCAGGCGGGGCTCAATATTGGTAATTCTTTGTTTGGCAATGGTTGTCTTTAGAGAATTGAGGGCAAATTCATTAATATCAATGCAGGTGATATGGTCGATATGTTTGCTTAATTCCAGATCGATCAGGCCCAGTCCACAACCAATGTCGCATAAAGTGGTATAGCCGTTTAAACTGGGGGCAATAAAATCGGCAATGTTTTTAAAAAATTGCGAGTATGCATTGGCGTCCTGATACCATTTAATTGTTGTCGGATCCCAGCTGAAATTCATTGCGTCTTCACCTTCGCTTCTCTTTTAAAAGCCACCTTTTGACCAGTGACAGAAATCTTGACATTTTCAGCCCCGGCGGCAATCCGGGCGGCCCGCAAATTGTCTTTGACCATAAATCCGGATAGCTCACCGACGCCAAAGTTAAATAATGCTGGAGCCAGGGGCGTTCCGGGCCCAACAATGGTAATGCGTCGGGCATTTTTTGACAGCTCCAGAAAGCGCGGTAGGGTCTTATCAAGCAGGGCTGCACAAGTAATATAGACATAGTCGCAGTCCGGTAGGATATATTCACTGGCCGAGATGGGGTAATCACCAGACTCCGGGTTCCATTCGATAATCGAAAAATCACAAACCGGTGCCATCAGCTTTTCAATGTAGGGGAAATGGCCGACCACTGCGACTTTTTTATCCTTAATATCGTTTTGGCACATAATAAAAGGATCAAAGTTACGATCCTCCACCCGCGGCTTGTCTGAAAATTCGATGCCATTGGCTCGGGCAATTTGGGGGTTGTTGTAATAGGCATTGATAGCCGCAATGCCCACGGCTGCCTCAACAAAATTCCAGGATTTTGCACAGCTGGCAACCTCCCGTAAGGGCAGGCCCAGCATGTTTTTTGTCAACATCGGCAGCCGGGTTTCGCAAAGCCGGGGTGATGCGATTCCGACACCGTTACCGCTGCGGACATAGGCCCGTTTTTTTCCGCAGATCAACTCATCAACTCCATAATTTTCTGGGATGCCATCAATCAGGGCATCGTATAATTCCCACATAAGCGATTCTCCTTACAGATTTATTAATTCTTTGGTGATCAAATCACCACTACGCAAATGATTTCGCAGTTTGAGTAGCTGATTATCCAGTTTTTCGATCAGCGCCAGGCTTTGCCGTTCTTCCGTCGAGGTTTCAATAATTCGGTCAATACCACCGTTTTTGATAATAATTCGTTTGTCAGCATTGAGTGCCAGTAGCGGATCATGGGTTGATACGAAGATGATTTTTTCACGCTTGGCCAGCAGCATAATGGCCTTCCGGCGATCGATTCCGGCGTTTTCAATCTCATCGATTAAAACGATGGGGGAATCGCTCATGTAGGCGGTGTCGGCAATCATCAGGGCCCGGGACTGTCCGCCGCTGAGCTGGGTGACCTTGGTATCATCAGAAAACGTCTCCCCGGCCAGATCATTGGCACATAAAAAACACGTTTCCACCACCTCATTTACATTGGGAGATAACCGGCATTTAGCGTGCATTTCCAGAAATTCCCGAACCGTCAGATCCATCACAAAATTCATGTTCTGGGAAAGCTGGGCCACCAGTTTGCCATCCATTTCAAAACGTTGGGTATCATCCAGCGGCTGATTATTAATCATTATCTGCCGCCGGGTAGGGGTGTCCCGTTGGGCCAGACATTCGATGTCATTGAGTAATCGGCTTTTTCCTGATCCGGTGGGACCGACAATACTGATGACTTCCCCGGCAGTAATGGTCAGACTGATATTTTCCGGCTGCTTTAATTTATTGATGCCGCCATTAATGGTAATTGAGGTGACCCCACCAATAGCGGATCGGGTTTCGGAAAACGTTCTTAGAAAGACGGCCAGGTTCAGCAGCAGATCATAAGGTTCCAGACCAAATTCCTCCAAAATTTCGTCTTCAACGTTCGCCAGGGCATCAAGCAGCAGCCCATCGGTGGCAAGATCGCTTAACCGATAGTTGGCTAGAAAATCCAGGGTGATCGGATAGCGTTCAATCACAAGGGCCAGATAGTCGTTATTCAGAAGAGTCATAAAATCGGAAACAGTCATCATTTTTTAAACTCCATTTTTTTTAGCATGCCCCGTTGGTGGGGCTCCCCAATTCGGGTTTCGCCGGTGCAATAGGAACAAACCGCCGCCGGGGTGGTAAAGCGCAGCCGCATGTCCCGGATGGTGTCAATCTCCAGAGCATTTTTCAGGTGTTTAGCCAGCATAAAAGTCCCCTGGCCGGTGATGCCATTGATAAAAATAATCCGGGCGGTTAAATTGACCTGTTTGATGTTAAAGGCAAAGACTTCACGCTCGGCCTGAGAAACAATGTCTCCCTTGGTGACAACGACAATGTCGGCGAATTTTAACATCGGACCGATTTTGCGGGGCGTATTGACCCCGGATAAATTATCAATGACGCAGATCGAAGCAATGCTGTTGATATAAGGGGAGCAGCGGTTACAGAGACCGGCACTTTCAGTAATCAACAGTTTAAAGCCGGACTCAATCCCCCATTGAACAGCGTCTTCAATATTGCTGACAAAATAGTGATCGGGACATGTTTTCCCGGAAAAACCCATTTGAACGGGAACCTGGGCGGCCTCATAGCTTAAATTGTCGAAGGAGGTGAGACAATCAAATTTGACCACGCCAATGCTGCCCTGGGGCATCTTAAAGGCTTCAATCAATTTTAAAATAACAGCAGTCTTGCCGGAGGAGGGTGGTCCGGCGATGGTGATTAATTTCATTTCGTTACCTTCTTTATCTTTGCTTATCATGACGTGTAAGGGGTCACAGACCCTTAGTTTTTTAAAACGGCAAAGCAGCGGGTTGGCTACTTTGCCGTTTTGGTGGTGCAATTATTTGGCTGCTTTACCCAATGAATTGGCGACCAGTTTAGTGTACTGATCCTGGGTTAAATCGGTGTGGTAGAACAATTTGTAATATTCAGCGGCTTTTTTATAGCCATCATATTGAGCCTGATCGGGATATAATAACTGAGTCATCCAGATCATCCCCATCAAACGGTTAACGGATGGCGGGCTGCCCATCCAGTTATAGGGGCCATTGGGGACTTCATAATAAGTGCCGTTTTTAATGGCCTTAAGATTCTGCCAGGTTTCGCTGGTTGCCACGGCGCTGTAAGCACTGCCGGGGGCAAAAAGAATGACATCCGGATCCCACAGCATCAGCTGCTCCATATCCACCGGGTTGCCGGTGCCTTTGCTGGAAATATCAGCCACAACCACCACATTATTGCTGAGGGAATCAATTACTTCAGCATGGAAAGAACCCTTGGCCAGCACACTCAGGCCATCTTCGCCGGTACAGTAAACCAGTTTGGCTTTGCCGCTTTCGCCAACTTTGTCAATAATCTTTTGGGTATCGGCATTGACCGTTTCACAGTATTTAGCCAGTACTTCGGCTTCTTTTTCTTTGCCCAGCAGTTTCCCTAAGGTTCGATAGGCCTCGGCCATGGTATCGATGGTTGCTTCGATGTGAACGGTTGGAATGCCGACCTGTTCCTGAATGCCATCCATATCCTCGACGATGGTGGATTTGGATTCGCCAATATCAATGATAATCTGGGGGTCGACCTTGGCAATTTCTTCAAGATTTAAATCACCCTGGCCATAAAATTGGCCTAAAACGGGCAGATCCAGGTATTGGGTGTCGATGTATTCTTGAGCAGTGGCATCCCATTTACTGGAAAGACCGACAAACATTTCCGGAGCTAAAGCAAAAAGGGCGATCTGCGCCAGCGCCCCGGAAGGGACAATCCGGGTGATTTTGGTCGGAACCTCGACCACCCGGCCAGCAGAGTCGGTAAAGCTGGTGGTGGCATTTGCTGATGCCGTGCCGGATCCGCTGCTGCCGCAGGCGGTGGCCATCGTCATCACCAGACAAACTACCAGTAATAGGGCTACAAGTTTTTTCTTCATTTCATTTTCTCCTCTTTAGACGTTTATGTTCTTTATATCAAAACCATTGACAATGGTTTAAAGTCAGTGTCAATCAATTCTAGAGGCTGACCCAAGAGCGGATTACCAGATAATCAGATGGCACATTTGGGAACACAGACTCTGACCCGGTCATCATAAAGGCTATTGATGGTTACCTCAGCAGCGTAGAGATTGCGAATCAGCTCTTCGGTAAAAATGTCGCCGGGTTGCCCCCAGGCGGCGATTTCACCATCTTTCATGGCCATCACCGTGTCGGAGAATAAAAAGGTCTGATCCGGATTATGGGTTGATTGGATGATCGTGTAACCTTCTTGAGCCAGGGATTTTATCTGGGTCAGAACACGGATCTGGTTGCCATAATCCAAATTGGCGGTCGGTTCATCCAGAATCAGAATTTTTGCCTTTTGCACCAGGGCCCGGGCCATCAACACCAGCTGGCGTTCACCGCCGCTTATTTGGGTATAGCCCCGCTTTTTCAGATGACTGATCCCCAGCCGTTCCAGGGCCTGTTCCACCAGTTGCAGCTGTTTTTTCCCCGGTTTTGAAATCACCGAGACCTGATGGGTGGTGCCCATCAAGACCATGTCGAAGACACTGTAGTTAAAGGACGGATTGTGGGATTGGGGGATATAGGCAACAGCTTTGGCGATATCCATAATGCTCATGGCATTCAGGTTTTTACCATGAAGGAGTATTTGGCCGGAATACCCTTTTTGTAAACCCAGCATGCAGCGAAAAAGGGTGCTTTTGCCGACACCGTTGGCGCCCAGAATGGACAACAACTGATTTTCCTGAGCGGCAAAACTGACGTGCTTGAGAATCGGATGCGCGCCATAACTGAAGCTGAGATTTGCGACTTCAATACTCAATAGATTTCCTCCGTTCTGGTAATTAGATAGATGAAAAAGGGGGCACCAATAAAGGCGGTTAAGATCCCCAGGGGGATCTCGGTGGTGAACAGATTTCGGGATACATCATCCACAAGCAAGAGAAAGATAGCCCCGAACAGCATCGTGGCGGGCATCAGATGATTAAAGTTATTCCCCACCAGTTTTCTGGTTAAGTGGGGAATGACCAAGCCAACCCAGCCAATCATGCCGCTGACCGACACGCTGGCAGCAGTAACAAGGGTGGCGCAGATAATGACGATTAAACGAATTTGGTTTGAATTAACTCCCATGGTGCGGGCTTCATCGTCACCCATGGTCAGGACGTTCATCCGCCACCTTAATAATAATAAGGGGATCAGGCCCAGCGCCATGGGAATCAGGACAAAGGTCACCTCACTGATTTTGGCACCGTTTAAGCTACCCATCAGCCAGTAGGTGATGGCAGGGAGTTGATCGCTGGGATCGGCAATGAGTTTGATAAAGGAGGTACCGGCCGAGAACAGCGAACTGATCATTATGCCGGACAAAATGAGCGCTAAAATGTTTTTGCCCTTGGCTTTTTTGCTGATTAGATAGACCAGGGCAACGGTTAGCAGACTGAATCCGAAGGCTGAGATCGTGATCATAAAGCTGCTGCCGTAATGGAGGATCGCCAGAGCAGCACCAAAAGCGGCACCAGCAGAGGCCCCCAGGATATCGGGAGCGGCCATGGGATTCTGAAAAACGCCCTGGTAAGCGGCACCAGCAGCCGATAGACAACAACCGACCAGGCAGGCCAATGCGATTCGGGGTAAGCGGACATTGAATAAGACGGTTTCAATTTTTTCAGTCCAAAAGGGTTCGATGGGAATAAGCTTTGAAAAGAGAATGCCCAGCAGCTCATTGGTATAAATCGGGTAGCGACCAATCCAGAAGGAAACGATGATTGTAAGAATCAGAATAATGCCCAGACTGAGGATGATTAAAGTATTACGGTTAAACTGTTTCAATACTGTCTCCTTGATAAACTTCGATTTAATTTGTTTAGTTAGTTTTTGTTATGTTTAAATTGTTTTTGTATATTGTACAATAAAGCCTTGCTTCGTGTCAAACGAACTTTCCTAAATATTCAAGTGCAAAAGAACGAACCTTCATTGATCCAATTTGATGTGAGCATTCAAATAAATCGGTGATAGCGGTTAAAAATGCAAAAAAAATAGACCCGCTAAACGGATCTATTCAGACTGTTAAAAAAGATAACCCAGTACCGACAATTGTTACATCATGTTGTGCGCATCGGAGCGGACACGGCATCGCCTGTCCGATTCCGCAGCGAACAACAGATTAACAATTGGTCGGTACGGCAGTTTATCAACAACCTCACACCCTGATGCTTAATCAGGGTTTAAATTGTGTTAATTTAGATTGTTTTCTTCCAGGGCCAGTTTGGCTGCCGGGAAAGGCTCCAGCGCCCGGCTTAAGATCCCCTGAACATAGGCGATCAGCATCCCGTAGTTGGTGATGTAAACCCCTTTTTGTCGGGCGGTGTGAACCCGGTATTGCATTTCCCGACGGTTGAGCATACAGCCGCCACAATGGACAATCACCGCATACTCGCCAATATCCTTGGGATAATGGGCCCCGGAGGCCCAATGGAAGTCAATATCACAGCCAGCAATCTGGCGGATCCAGCGGGGGATTTTAACCTTGCCGATATCATCGGCCTGGCGGTGATGGGTACAGCCCTCAACAATCAGCACCTTATCCCCGGGGGCCAGTTGTTCAATCCGTTTAATCCCCCGAACCATTTCGGCCAAATCGGTTTTTTGTCGGGCAAACAGGATCGAAAAAGAGGTCAGGGGAATATCGGCAGGGGTATCGGCCGAGACCTTCAGGAAGGCCTGGGAGTCGGTGATGACAATGGCTGGCGGCTTGTTCAGGCTTTCCAGGGTGTGTTTGAGCTCATGCTCCTTGGTGATCATCGCCACCGCATCCTTTTCGAGGATGTCCCGGATGGTTTGCTGCTGGGGCAGAATCAACCGACCCTTGGGGGCCGATTTGTCAATTGGGGTCACCAGTACCACCATATCTCCGGAATCGATCAGATCGCCAACCAGGGCCGGTTCTACATCTTCATAATTGGCATGGTCGATGATCATTTGCTTAACGGCTTTAATCCCGGTGCCATTATAAACACTGGTAAAGGATAAGGGGATTTTAAGGGATTTTTTCAAGGCTTCGATCTCTTCCGGTGCAGGACAGCCCTTGTCGGCCTTATTGAGCACAAAAACGCTGGGGATTTTGCGCTTGATCAGTTGATCAATGAATTCTTCTTCAAAGTCAGTGATGCCGGTTTCAATATCTGCCACGACAATCGCAAAATGGCATTTCCGGAGGACCTCATAGGTTTTTTCAATCCGCAGCAGTCCCAGTTCGCCGGTATCATCCAGACCGGCGGTGTCAATAAAGACCACCGGGCCGATCGGCAACAGCTCCATGGTTTTATAAACCGGATCGGTGGTGGTTCCGGCCACGTCCGAAATAACCGCCACCGACTGGTCCGTCAGTGCATTAATCAAAGAGGATTTACCGGCATTTCGTTTGCCAAAAAGGCCAATCGCCATCCGGCTGGACATCGGGGTTTCATTCATACTATTTAGATTCATAATTTTTTCCTTTCGATCAGAGATTTTGATCAGTGTTTTTTATCCATGCTGGGTGAGGTCAGCCGTTCTGGTTTTAATACTGCATCGAGCTCCGAAACGGTCATCCAATTTTTTTCGAGAATGATATCCCGGATGGGCTTTCCGGTTTCTTTTAAAATCAGGGCTGCTTCGGTGCCCTTGTCATAGCCGATGATGGCAGTCAGAGCGGTGAGCATGACGGTGCTGTTTTCCAGATGTTCCCGACAGGTCTGCTCGTTGGCGGTAATCCCGGCAATACAGCGCTTGCTAAACAGCGGCAGCGCATGACGGAGCAGATCCAGTTCCTCAAACAGGTTTTTGGCAATCACCGGTAAAAAAGCATTAAGCTCCAGCTGTCCGGACATGGCTGCCAGGGTGATGGCGGTGTCATTGGCAATAATCTGAAAGGCAACCTGATTGACCGCTTCAGGGATGACCGGATTGACCTTACCGGGCATAATTGAAGATCCGGCCTGAACTCCCGGCAGGGTGATTTCGCCAAGGCCGGTGTAGGGTCCGGAGGACAGCAGCCGTAGATCATTGGCAATTTTTGAAAGATTGACGGCGGCTGTTTTTAACAGTCCTGAAACTTCCACAAAGATATCGCAGTTCTGGGTCGGATCCATCATGTAATCGGTTCGGGCCAGGCTGATGCCGGTCAGATCCCGAAGTTTTTCAATCATCGTAAAGATATAGGCCCGGGGGGCATTGAGGCCGGTACCCACGGCAGTACCACCGATATTCACCTGCCGGAGCCGCTCTTCAGCCTTGTAAAGCCGCCAGCGATCCCGGGAAATGGCCTGGGCCCAGGCGCCAAACTCCTGACCCAGGGTTACTGGTACGGCATCCTGAAGCTGGGTTCGCCCGGCTTTGATGATCCGGGAAAAGGCTTCTTCCTGTTCCTGAAGGGCCGACTGCAGGTTGGCAAAGGACTCGGTCACCGGTTTTAACAGCCGGATGGCAGCAATTCGCACCGCAGTCGGAAAGACATCATTGGTCGATTGGTGAAGATTGACGTGATCCAGCGGATGTATCAGGCGGTAATCCCCTTTTTGTCCGCCCAGGCGTTCAATGGCCCGGTTGGCAATCACCTCGTTGACATTCATATTGGCCGAGGTACCGGCACCGCCCTGCAGACAATCCACCACAAACTGGTTACTTAGGGCTCCCGCCAGAATCTCGTCACAGGCGGCGATGATGGCTTCGCCTTTGTCAGGCGCCAGGGCGCCAATGCTTAGATTGGTCAGCGCTGCCGCTTTCTTGATGACCACCAGAGCGGCCACCAACTCTTTGTGAATCGGCTGGCCGGTCAGATGAAAATTCTCCCTAGCCCGCACCGTATGGATACCAAAATAGGCATCCGCCGGTACTTCACACGGTCCTAATAAATCATGTTCAATTCGCATGTTTTCCCTCTTTTCAAATACAAAAAAGCTCTCTTTCCGAAAAATAGGCGGAAAGAGAGCGCAATTGTATCAGGATGTTTAAAAAATAAAGCAAACACGTGCATTATCAATAAACTTGCCAATTTCGCACCTTTCCGGTCAGAAAAAATCTTTTCGGTCAGGATAATAGCAACACTATAACGTTTTCAGTTTAATAAGGCAATCTTAGCATTGTTTGACAGCTTTGTCAAAGCTGGGTTAGGATATTATTTTGCGAAACCGGCATGATGAAATAAAGGGTGGTGTGATTTTATAAAAAAAACGGGTAAATACTCCATAAACCAGAGAGGAGGATTTGTGGATGAACTATCAAATCGTTAAAGAATTTCCCCATCCGATGATGGAAAAAGGAAAGAGGCCGGTGATCTCCATTTATGTGGATACCCATATCAAGAAACCGGATCGTCTGGAAAATCCCATCCGTTTTAAGAATCTCGTCAAAGAAGCCCAGGCTTCTTTAAAAGACAAGGAATTCAAAGGTTTTAAGGATCTGTTTTCGCTGTTTAAAGAAATGGAAGAAGATGCTTTGTTCTGGGAAGGGGCCACCGAAAGTATGGCCATTCTGGGAGATGAAGACGAATGTATTGTCTATAAGCTGCCGGTGAATGTCAAAAGCCTGGCGATTGTGTCAGACAGTTTTTATATAAAACCCCTGCTGCGAAGTTTTCAGTCTAATGGCCATTATCATGTGCTGGGACTGAATCGGGATAATTTTGTTTTGTTTGAAGCCGACCGTTACGGTATTACCGAAATTCCGGTGGATGCCAGCGATGCCACCATGGAAGGGGTACTGGGAACGGAGAAAACCGCCCCCCATCTGTCTGTGGCCAGCATTGGCGGCGACCAGTCCATGTATCACGGTCATGGCGGGGCCAAGGATGAGCGCAAGGTGGATCAGGAAAAGTTCTTCCGGCATGTCGATACCTTTGTGCTGGAACAGTATTCCAAAAAACAAAAAATACCCCTGATTTTGGTTAGTCCCGATGAACACCAGGGTGAATTCAGAAAGCTGTCAAAAAATAATTTCCTGATTGATGAGGGCATCAAAATTGATGGCGATGCTTTAGACAAGAAAAGCCTGTATGTAAAGGTTCAGGATGTGATGCAGGAACGATTTAAAAAAGAATTGAAAGACCGGATGGCCGCTTTTTCTGAAGCCCACGCCAAGGATTTGGGGTCTGATGATGTGATACAGATTGGCCGGGCCATTGTCGAAGGCAAGGTCGCAAGCCTCTATCTGGAAGAAAACACGGTTCATCCCGGCCGCTTTGATCCCCAGCTGGGCACGGTTATGCAGGGTGAAATTGCCGATCCCCGTGTTGGCGATGTCTATGATGATATGGCTGAGGTGGTGCTGAGCCGGGGTGGTGAGGTGCTGATTCTGAGTAAAGATGAAATGCCCACCGAAAGGGATCTGGCAGCAGTGTATCGGTACTGACTATCTGATTACAGCAACAAATTAATTAAGGATTAACTCCTAATATTTAAAGGGGTTAATCCTTATTATTTTTCCGGATTAAGTCGGATTTTGTAGTATAATAAAAGAAAATTTTATAGAAACAGATATTTTATCAAATGGTTGATGTGTAAAAATAAGCGAAAGTGAAAGGGAACACAATGAGTAACGAATATAAAGAAAAAATAGGTAAATTGGTTGACAACATTTCAGAAAGTTATCGAAAGGAGTGCTATATTGCCCCGCATGATTTAGGGTTTTTACCAAACCGTACGGTAATCATTGATACCACTAAAGCTTTGCGCCAGCTTGTTTTCCCCAGTTATTTCGGGAAAACCAATTTTCGTAGAGAAATTCAGGATTATCATATTGGCGAGCTGCTGGTCTGTATTATTGAGAGCTTAACCAAGCAGATTACCCTGGCCTTGAAGCATCAGGCCAGCCGCAAGGAAAATTTGGGCGAGGAGCATTATCATCAGGAAGCGTTGCGAATCTGCGATGAGTTTATGAGCAGAATTCCGCAGATTCGGGAGTTTTTAGCAACCGATGTTATTGCCGCCTTTGATGGTGATCCGGCGGCAAAGAGTAAGGACGAAATCATCTTCTGCTATCCCGGTGTTTTTGCCATCAGTATTCATCGTCTGGCACATGAGTTGTATAAACTTTCAGTGCCGTTGATCCCCCGGATTATGAGCGAATATGCCCATAACATTACCGGGATCGATATCCATCCTGGGGCGACCATCGGTAAATACTTTTTTATTGATCATGGAACCGGTGTGGTTATTGGTGAAACGGCGATTATCGGGGAACATGTCAAAATTTATCAGGGTGTTACCCTGGGGGCGCTATCTACCCGGGGTGGCCAGAAACTGCGGGGTATCCGGCGTCATCCCTGTCTGGAGGATGAAGTTACCGTTTATTCCGGGGCTTCAATTTTAGGTGGCGATACGGTTGTCGGCAAAGGATCGGTCATTGGTAGTAATGTATTTATTACAAAATCGGTGCCGGAAGGAACCAAAGTTAGTATCAAAACCCCAGAATTGCTTTTTTCTGGGCAGGCCACTAAAGAAGTTTCAGTGGAAGCCTTTGATTAAGTGAGATAACGCATATCAACAGTGGTACCATATAAAAAGCAGTATGGCAAAGTAATAAAAAATATTTAGAAGCTGACTCAAACAGAAAAAGTTTCAGGATTATTTTTATCTTGAAACTTTTTCTGCGTTTAAAATAGAGTGCAAGGGGGTATGTAAAAAGGGTATACTGGATGTTAAAAGCGTATAAGATAGCAAGACAGAGAAAAAGGACGTAAAGGGACAAAGGATAGCTGGAATTGGGTAAATAATAAAAGCTTAGGGGGGAACAATGAGCACAAAGATATTGATTGTGGATGATTCGACCACAGATCGGCTGATTATCAGTACCATGTTGGCGGATTATCAGACGTTGACAGCTTGTGATGGGTTGGAGGCCATGGAATTAATTGCCAAAAACCCGGACATTGATTTGGTCATTCTTGATTTAAACATGCCCAGAATGAACGGATTCGAAGTGCTGGAAGCACTACAGAAAAATCCGGAATATCGCAAGATCCGTACCATTATTCTGACCAATTATGATGAAATCGACAATGAGGTCAAAGGCCTGGAATTAGGAGCGGTGGATTATATCAGAAAACCGCTTAATCTTCAGTCGTTGCTGATTCGGATTAACATCCATATCAAATTAAAGCGGATCCAGAAAATGATCGAACAGGATAATGAACGGCTGGATGCCATGGTGTTAAAGAAAACCAGAGAAGTGGCCGCCACCCGGGACATCACCATCCAGGCGTTAGTCGGGCTGTTGGAAGTCCGCAATGTTGAATCGTCCAAACATACCATCCGCACCCAATTAATTATGAAAATTCTTTGTGACCATTTAAGTGAAAAACCCAAATACCAGGATATCCTCAGTGAAAACTACGTCAAGGAGTTGGTGACCACCACCCCGCTTCACGATATCGGCAAGGTCGGCATTCCTGATAATATTTTATTAAAACCGGGAAGACTTACCGAGGATGAATTTACAATCATGAAAAAACATGTGGATTACGGGGTCAATGCCCTGCAAAATGAAATTTACTGCGATGAGGATGTCCCCAGCTTTATCAAAACGGCCATGGAAATTGTCGGGGCCCATCATGAAAAATATGATGGCAGTGGATATCCCCGGGGATTAGCGGGAGCAGAGATACCGCTGCCGGGACGTCTGATGGCGATTATCGACGTCTATGATGCGCTGACTAGCAAACGGGTTTATAAGCCAGCTTATGATTATGACTATAGCATCAATCTGATCCGGAGTGAAAGCGGCAAACATTTTGATCCGGAGATTGTGATGGGATTTTTGGAAATCCAGGAAAAAGTCATTGAGATTTCCCGTAAATTCATTCAGGACACCGATAATTCTGAGGTCTGGTCATGAAGCTCTTGGCCAGGGTAATGGTGATACTGATCATTATTCTGGGCTGGCCCTCTTTTTGTTATGCCCGAGATGACACCATTAGCTGGACCCCTGAAGAACTGGCGTTTATGGAAGAGCATCCGGTGATCCGGCTGGGGGTCGACCCCAAGTTTGTGCCCTTTGAGTTTTTTGATAAAGATGGCACCTATCAGGGTATTACCTCGGACTATCTGGAAATAATCAGTGAAAAAACCGGTTTGGAGATGGTGGTTACCCCCGGGTTGACCTGGACTGAAGCTTATGAAAAAGCCCTTCATGGCGAGGTCGATATGCTCCCGGCGGTTTCAAAAACACCGGCCCGGGAACAATATTTTTTATTTTCAGAACCCTACTATTATTTTAAGCGGGTCATTGTGGTGCGGGATTCCACCCAGGGAATCAGCAGCCTTGAAGATCTGTTCGGTCAAACCGTGGCGGTTCAAAAAAACAGTTCCCATCACAGCTATCTGGCAGACTATCCGCAGCTTAACCTGAGTTTGTACGACTCGGTCGAAGCCGCCTTAACGGCCGTTGCCGATGGTAGTGAAACGGCTTTTGTGGGAAATCTGGCGACCACCAATTATCTGATCAATTCAACGGGTCTGACTAATCTGAAGTATGTCGCCTTCGAAGCCGAAAAACAGCAGGGCCTATATTTTGCGGTGCGCAACGATTGGCCGGTTTTGATTGGCATCATTGATAAAACCCTGGCGACCATCACCCCGGAAGAGCGGATTGCGATTAACAGCAAGTGGGTTGGGGCCGATGTGGAACCGGATTATGGTCCGGTTTATCAGGTGGTCATGATGGTTAGTGGGGTCATTATTCTGATCTGGCTGGTGTCGATTTATTGGATTTTACGGCTCCGTCGGGAAATTGACACGCGGAAGAAAATTCAGTGTGATCTGGAAATTGCCCGCCAGGAAGCCGAGGCCGCCAACACGATTAAATCCAGTTTTCTGGCCCGAATGTCCCATGAAATCCGGACGCCCCTAAATGCGATTACCGGGATGGCCTATCTGGTTAAAAAAACCCAGGTAACTCTGACCCAGAAGATGTATCTGGATCGGATCACTCAGTCGGCGAATACGATGCTGAGTATTATTAACGATATTCTTGATTTTTCTAAGATTGAAGCCGGAAAAATCGAGCTGGAGCGGGTTTCTTTTAATCTGGATCAGGTGATTCAGGATGTGATTAACATCGTATCCTATAAAATCGAAGAACAGCGGATCGGTTTTAAACTGACCAAGGATCCCAAAATTCCCAACTGTTATTTCGGTGATGCCAAACGGATTGAGCAGATTTTATTAAACCTGATTAATAATGCCACCAAATTTACCAACACCGGAGAAGTCTCCCTTGATATCCGTCTGGTGGCCCGGGAATCCAATTACTATCATCTGGCCTTTACCGTCCGGGATACCGGCATCGGGATGACCGACGAGCAGATAAAAAATCTGTTCGAACCCTTTGCTCAGGGCGATGCCAGTATTAACCGCCGTTTTGGGGGGACCGGGCTGGGGCTTTCGATTGTAAAAAGTCTGGTGGATATGATGAAGGGCGAGATTGAAGTTTACAGCACTGCAGGTGAAGGATCAACCTTTATTGTCGAATTGTCTCTGGAAAAAGATCAGCAGAGCGAACAGGAATATCAGCAGCAGGTTTCGTCACTTTATTTCAATGATATAAAGACCCTGGTACTGGAAAAAACCGGGTCAAATATGAATATAATTGACAGTTATCTCGGCGCCTTTGGAATGCATTGCGAGCTGACCACCTCGTCGGTCAGTGCCATCAGCATGCTGGAACTGGAAAATGGCAAATTTACGGAGCCCTTTGATCTGCTGATTCTGGATTACGATACGCCAAGTGGTGGGGGCTTTAAATTTGTTGAAATGATCCAGGAAAACAAGAAAATCCTGAAAAAGCCCAAGGTTATTATGCTATTGCCGATGATGCGGGAAGACTTGTTTGACCAACTCGATACCCAGGGGGTTGACATTGGCATTGGCAAACCGATCATCCCCTCAGTTTTATATAATGGGATTTTGGAGATTTTTAGAACCAAAGCAATTGTCGCCAATCAGGAGTTTAAGCAGGAAACGATCAATAAAGATATCCTGGATAATAACTATGGTATCCTGGTGGTGGAAGACAACAAAACCAATCAGCTGATTGCCAAATCACTGTTGAAACCAGTCGGTTTCCGGGTTTGGCTGGGTAATGACGGACAGGAAGGGGTAGAGCTCTTTAAGGCGCACCGCAGTGATATTGATTTAATCCTGATGGATTTGCACATGCCAGTACTTAATGGTTATGAAGCGTCGGAGCAAATCAGAACGCTCTCGGCGGATATTCCAATTGTCGCCATGACCGCTGATGTGATTGAGGGGGTCAAGGAAAAGTGCGAATCATGCGGGATTCATCACTACATCAGCAAGCCCTTTGATCCCGAGCAATTTGTCGAAACCATCAGCAAAATTATCAGCGTCGAAACAGCTACTTCAAAAGAGTCCAAGCATCCGGACAGTGATCAGAACAAGGAAAGGGCAGATGGGGTTGCGGTTCTTGATCGGGCAGAGGGGCTCCGTTATATGGGGAACAATCAGGCGCTCTATCAGGAGGTACTGGCAGCCTATTTCACTGAAAATCAGGAAGTGGTTGAAAAACTGGCGCTCGCTATCAAAAACGGTTGCTATCAGGAAGCCGCCCAAATGGTTCATAAGGTTAAAAGCAGTTCTGGCAGTATCGGCGCCAGGAAACTTTTTGAAGTGGCCAAGGCCTTGCAAAAAGCTCTGGAAAGCTGTGATGAAAGGGAAATAGCCAGTCTTCATCCGGCATTTTCGCAGGCCATGAAACAATTGCTGACGATGATAAAAAGCGATTAAGAGCAATGCGGGTGGATAAGTTAACAGCGGGTACCATAAGGGATATAGATAAACAAATTCTTCCAATTCACACCGGGATTTTGTAGCAAAAATCAATAGTTGTGCTATAATAATCACAACGTAAGTATGATGAGGAGGGTAACAATGTTAAATATTGCTTCGCGGATTGATCAGCTGCCGATGACATCAATGTTGAAAAAGGTTCTTTTGTTAACCGGGATCGGCTGGATGTTTGATGCGATGGATCAGGGGATGGTTTCCGGTGTGATGGCAGCCATCGGTAAAGAATGGGCGTTAGATCCCAGTCAGCTGGGGTTGCTGGGCAGCATTGGAATGCTGGGGATGGCCTTGGGTGCTGGCTTGTCCGGGATGGCCGCTGATAAGTGGGGCCGCCGAACGGTGATTATGTGGACCCTGATTATTTATGGGGTCTCCAGTGCGCTGTCCGGTTTTGCCGTCAATTTTACGATGCTATTGGTACTGCGGTTTTGTACCGGTTTTGGACTGGGTGGGGAGTTGCCAGCGGCATCAACCCTGGTCAGTGAGTTTTCGCCGACCCGGATGCGGGGCCGCAATGTTATTATTCTGGAGAGCTTCTGGGCCTGGGGATGGCTGATTGCCGCCTTTGTGGCTTACTTGTTTATTCCCGTCTATGGCTGGCGGATGGCCTTTTTAGTGGGTGGTATTCCAGCCCTGTTTGCAGCTTTCTTTCGGATGGCCGTGCCGGAATCGCCCCGGTATCTGGAATCAGTGGGAAAAACCGCTGAAGCCGAAGCATTGCTGGTAACCATGGAAAAACAAGCCAATATTACCAGTCAGGTTGAGTCTACTGAAGTTGATAAACTTAGTCATATCAAGGCATCATTTTTAGATTTATGGTCCAAGCCCTATATAAAATCTACCATTGTATTATGGGTGATCTGGTTTGGGATCAATTTTGGTTACTATGGTTTTGTTTTGTGGACGCCGTCACTATTGGTGGCAAAAGGCTTCACCCTGACAAAAAGTTTTGAATTTACGCTGATCATGTGTCTGGCCCAGTTGCCGGGATATTTCAGTGCGGCGTATCTGATTGAGAAAGTTGGCCGAAAAAAAGTGCTGGCCATTTATTTTGCCGGAACGGCACTGGCGGCCTGGCTATTTGGCCATGCTGGCAGTGTGGAACAAATACTGATCTATGGTTCAATGCTTTATTTTTTCAGTCTGGGTGCCTGGGGCTGTGTTTATGCCTATACTCCAGAAGTTTATCCGACCTTTTTCAGAGCGACCGGTTCTGGCTGGGCCGCCGCATTTGGACGGATTGGCGCTTTTTCGGCTCCCTTTATTGTGCCGGTGATCTATAATTACTATGGCACCGAAATCGGCTATACCAATGTATTTATTACTCTGACGCTGGTGTTTGCAGCGGTGGCCATTGTGGTAGCGGTGTTTGGGAAGGAAACGATGGGGATCACCCTGGAAGAGATAAATCAGTAGGATACAGAAACGAAACAGACTGTTGCCGATTAAAAGACAACAGGCTGTTTCGTTTCTTTAGAACGTTTATAAAATCAGACAACTTTAACGGCATCACTGGGATAAGGCATTTTCAATCGACTTGAGATAGGCTTTGCTGGACACCGTGGCACCGCTGACGGTGTCGACGGTGGTATTTTGTTTTTCGATCACCGCATGAATAAGGGCGTCAGTCACCTCGGGCTTTTCCATGGTGACGGTTTTGACCACCGCAATGTTTGAAATCTGGTGATCGGCCACGCTGACGGCGACTTCATTGCTCCAGCGCCCGGCCGTATAAACACCGGTATAAGTGCCATCTTCAATTCCCTTCAGATCGACGGGGTTAATCGCCAGATTTTCGCCGGCTTCCAGGCCGTTGGTGATGTAAAAAACGCCACCGGCGCCGACCAGTACCAATACCCCCAGAATACTGAGAAGAATAATTATTGCTTTTTTCATCTGCTTTTCCTCCTGTTATTTTGATTCCTGGTCCATTTTTTCCAGGTTGGCCAGCAATTTTTCAATAACCGACCGGGTCATTGCCAGTTCTTCGTCAGATATACCATCAAATAATTTTTCGGTAAAGATTTCTGATTTCTGCTGACTTTCTGTGCCAAACGAATCAACCGCATCGGTTAGCTTAATCCGGGTGATCCGGGCGTCATGGGGATCTTTTTCCATCACAACAAAGCCTTTTTGTTCCAGTTTAAGCGCCACCTGTTTGACATTCTGATGGGAACTGCCCATGCTTTTTGCTACTTCCTTAAGGGTTGGGTCGTGATCAAAAATATTCTGCACCACAATGGTCAGCAGCCATTGCTTGGTTGTCAAGTTGTATTCTTTCAGTTCCCGTTCCAACAGGGTGTCCATCTGGTTGGCGACGACTTGGACACCGCCAAAGATGAATTTTTGATCGGGCATTGAATCCATATTGTCCAAAATATAACCTCCACTTATCAATTAAGGTAATACATTACCTTAATTGATAATACATTACCTTTTTTTATCTGTCAATACTTTTTAGAAAAATTAATCTGTTTCTGAAAAAAGTTAAGGGGTATCTGTATTTGAAAGGGTTTGCAGAAATTTAAGCGGCAGAAAATTTCAAATGTGTGTTATTATAGACAGGCATCAGAAAGAGGAGAAGGTTATGCCAAAAGTAGGAATGCGAATTTTTAAAACATTTATAGCGGTTTATCTCTGCTTCTTAATCTATTTATTAAGAGGCGAGCAAGGCTCCCCCTTCTATTCGGCGATTGCGGCGATTTTATGCATGCAGCCCTATGTTTCCAATAGCTTTAAGGTAGCCATGAATCGAACCCTGGGTACCTTTATCGGTGGGGCGATGGGGTTGGGATTGCTTATTTTTGAGCGGAGCTTCATCCCGGTGGATATGCCGATGCTGCAATATCTGGTGGTATCCTTGTGCGTTATCCCGCTCATTTATTTTACAGTCGCCATCAAAAAACCAACGGCATCTTATATTACCTGTGTGGTTTTTTTAAGCATTACAGTGACCCATGGGGCCGATGTGAATCCGCTGATCTTTACCATTGACCGGATCGTGGACACCCTTATCGGAATCTTTGTGTCATTGGGAGTCAATGCTTTTCATTTGCCCCGGCGCAGAAACAGAAAAACGCTCTTTGTCACCAATCTGGATGGTTCCTTGTTGAATTCCCAGGTTGAAATCAGCAGTTACTCCAGAATAAAACTAAACACCATGATCCGCCAGGGCGCTTTGATTACCATTGCCACGACCAGAAGTGCCGAAACCCTGCTGCCCCTGCTGGAAGGCGTAGAAATAAAGGTTCCCGTTATCATGATGAATGGGGCGGTTTGGTATGATCTGCAAAAACGAAGTTATTTAAGCTGCAAGAAAATGAATCCGGAAGTGGCCAAGCAACTGATTGATGTTTTTGAAAAACGGGAGCTGAATTGTTTTACCCACACCATCATCAATGATGTTCTCCATGTTTATTACACCAGGCTTATTAATCCGGTGGAGGAAAAAATCTATCATTCCAAAAAGCGACTCCCGGAACAGAGCTATGTGTGCGGCGAGGTGCCAAATGATCAAAGCGTTTTATCGATTATGGCAGTGGATCAGAAGGCGACGATCGTCCAGGTTAAAGCGGCCATCATGAAGCTGGAAATTGCGTCAGCGGTTAATGTTGAGTGCTATCCGGATGATCAACATCCGGGCTATTACTTTCTCGAAATAACCAGCCGGGAAGCCTCGGTGAAAAATGCCATCATGGATATGAAAGCCCGATATGCTACCGATAAAGTGATTGCGTTTGGCAATGACATCAGGAATGCAGCGATGCTGGAAGCCGCCGATTTTGCTTATGTGGTTGAAAATGCATCCATCGAACTAAAAGAAATGGGCTGGCCGCAGATCGGCGCAAATGACGATGATGCAGTGGTCAAGACCATCAGTCGCCATTTTTATGCCAAACCGGGGAGCTTTAAATAATGATAACCGTTTGCAGGTGACAAGGGGTTTGACACCACATCTTGTATATGATAAAATTAAAACAACCAAATATGAAGATAACGGTGCTGTGCCAACCGGTGCAGCATGGGGGAAGCCGGTGCAAATCCGGCACGGTCCCGCCGCTGTAAGGGGGAGATTTTTTTAAAAAGATCAAGCCTAAGTCAGATTACCCACCGTTATTTGTCACACCAGACTCTACGCGTGATAGAGGGTGTTTGAGCCAAGCAATCTTAGACCTCTTGACCCACGCCGTCGAGAGGTTTTTCAATGCCCGAAACAACAAAAAGACTCGCAGGAAAGTAGGAAAACAAACCAGGATGATTACGAAGATCAAAAAAAGAGATGGACGAGAAGCCCCTTTTAATATTGAAAAAATTGCCAATGCCATTTTTAAGGCCGCCAGTGAAATCGGCGGCCAGAATTATCAGACCGCCATGGAGCTATCTGAAAAAGTGGCCATCTATATCGAACAGGAAATGAACACCAATACCCCGACGGTGGAAGAAATTCAGGATGCGGTGGAAAAAATTCTGATCGAAACCGGACATGCAAAAACCGCCAAGAAATATATTCTCTACCGGGCCGAGCGAACCCGGATCCGGGAAATGGATACCCGCTTGATGAAAATATATGAGGATCTGACCTTTAAAGAAGCCAAGGACAACGATGTTAAACGGGAAAATGCCAACATTGACGGCGACACCGCCATGGGGACGATGCTGAAGTATGGATCAGAGGGCGCTAAACAGTTTTATGAAATGTTTGTCCTCAATCCCGAGCATTCAACCGCTCATAAAGCCGGTGAAATCCACATTCACGATATGGATTTTTTAACCCTGACCACTACCTGCTGTCAGATTGATTTAGAACGCTTATTTAAAGATGGGTTTTCGACTGGTCACGGCCATCTCCGGGAACCCAACGATATTCAGAGTTATTCGGCGCTGGCCTGCATTGCCATTCAGTCCAACCAGAATGATCAGCATGGCGGACAGAGTATTCCCAACTTTGACTATGCCATGGTGCCGGGGGTGAAAAAAACTTTTATCCGGCTCTATCGGGAGAATTTGGCCAAGGCCCTGACCTTATTGACCGATACCAAAAATGCTTTAGCCAAGGTAAAGGCCATCAGTGAAGATATCGAAAAGAAACTGGGGTTAAAGCCCGAGCTAAATCAACCGAAGAATTATCTGGAAGCCGAAGCCCGGAGTTTGGCGTTATGGATAGCGGATGCCAACAGCATCAGCCGGGCTCAGAATTTTGCCATGGAAAATGCCGAACGGGAAATTGACCGCAGTGTTTATCAATCCATGGAGGCCTTTGTTCACAATCTCAACACCATGCATAGCCGGGCCGGAGCTCAGATCCCGTTTAGTTCCATCAACTACGGGATGGATACCTCAATTGAGGGGCGTCTGGTCATAAAAAATCTGCTTTTGGCAACGGAGGCCGGATTGGGAAATGGCGAAACCCCGATTTTCCCAATCCATATTTTCAAGGTTAAGGAAGGGGTCAATTACAACCCCTGGGATCCCAATTATGATTTGTTTAAATTGGCCTGTCGGGTCAGTGCCAAGCGCCTGTTTCCCAATTTTTCATTTTTGGATGCGCCCTATAACCTGAAATATTACAAAGCTGGTCAGCCGGAAACTGAAATTGCCTACATGGGCTGTCGTACCCGGGTGATCGGCAATGTCCACGATCCCAGTCGGGAAATTACCTATGGCCGCGGAAACTTAAGTTTTACCACCATCAATCTGCCCCGGATTGCCCTAAACAGCAAGGGCAACCAGGACGTGTTTTTTGCTGAGCTGGATCAGAAAATTGATCTGGTGATTGAGCAGTTGCTGGAACGGTTTGAAATTCAGGCCCATAAAAAAGTTAAAAACTTTCCTTTCCTAATGGGCCAGGGCGTTTGGATTGATTCTGCAGATCTGACCGACGAGATGGAAATCCGGGAAGTACTGAAACACGGCACCCTGAGTATGGGCTTTATCGGCCTGGCGGAATGCCTGACGGTTTTAACCGGCAAACACCATGGCGAAGCGGCCGACGTACAGGAACTGGGGCTTGCCATTATTGGCCACATGCGCAAGCGGATGGATGAAACCAGTCAGGTCTATGGCATGAACTTTACCCTGCTGGGCACCCCAGCCGAAGGTACCGCCGGACGCTTTGTCAAGCTGGATAAACAGGTATTTGGCGAAATTCCCGGGGTAACGGATCGGGAGTATTATACCAATTCGTTCCATATTCCGGTTTACTACCCCACCAGTGCCTATGAAAAAATCACCCTGGAAGCGCCCTATCATGAGTTGACCAACGCTGGACACATCACCTATGTGGAAATGGACGGCGATCCCCTCGACAATCTGGAAGCCTTTGAGAAGGTGGTTCGGGCGATGAAGGAAGCTGGCATCGGCTATGGTTCCATCAATCATCCGGTGGATCGCGACCCGGTCTGCGGCTATACCGGCATCATCGGCGACGCGTGCCCCAATTGTGGACGAAGCGAAGGCGATGTTCCCTTTGAGCGGATTCGCCGGATCACCGGTTATCTGGTGGGGACCCTGGATCGTTTCAATGATGCCAAAAAAGCGGAAGTAAGAGATCGGATCAATCATTTTAATGCGGCTGGTCAAATGGCTGGTGGGGAACGGTTGGAGCAATTGCAGTGACCTCCCAAATACGAATCGCCGGGGTGGTTAAGGAATCGATTGTCGATGGACCAGGCATTCGCTTTGTGGTGTTTGCCCAGGGCTGTTCCCATCATTGTGAGGGCTGTCACAACCCGGACACCCATGATTTAAGCGGTGGTCAACTGGTGGCGATAGACGCCATCATTGACGAAATGAAAAAGAATCCGCTACTGGATGGCATCACCCTAAGCGGTGGCGAACCCTTCGCACAGTCGGTGGGCTTTTCTGAACTGGCCCGCCGGGCCCAGGCAGCCGGTTATCATGTGATGACCTATACCGGTTACACCTATGAAAGGCTGCTGGCGGAACCGGAGCAATCGTGGCAGCAGCTATTGGAACACACCGATCTGCTGGTGGATGGAAGGTTTGAAATGGCTCAAAAGAGTTTGTTGCTGAAATTCCGGGGGTCGCAGAATCAGCGGATTATTGATGTAAGGCGCTCCCGGTGGGCGAATCAAATCATCCTGAGCGAAATGGACCGTGATGTTTAATGGGGCAGGGGTCAAGCCAACCGTTCGGCTGGCGGTTTAAGCTTTAAGCAGCAACAAAAAAACACCGATCATTAAGGATCGGTGTTTTTTTGTTTACCGGGTTTACAAATATTAAGCGCTGAAATAATGTCAGGAACCCAGCGGTTGTTTGCCAATACATCCTTTTACATGCGCAATAGACATTTCTTAAAAAAGCATTAACAAAACGCCAATCTTTAGCAAATGTCAAAAAAATTTCATAATCAGCAAAAAAAATAGTAAAAAAATTGCAAAAAATCCTGTCACACAGGTTGCCACACATTGTTTTACGAAAATAAGTGTGCTAGACTGAAATGAACTAAAAAAAGTCTAATGAATTATGCTAAACAATGTGTGATCAAACAACGCAATATGAAACCCAGTAGGATTAAACACTGTGCAATTTAGGAGAGAATGAATGGCGAATACGACCCATCAATTAGAAGAAGATTTAGAAATAGATTTACTTAAACTGCTCAAGGCGCTGTGGCGCAAAGCCTGGTTAATTGTTCTATCAGCGATTGTATGCGGTGGCCTGGTACTGGCCTTTACCTATTTCTACGTTGACCCACTTTATGAATCAAAGGCCCAAATGTATGTTAACAATAGTTCGCTGTCGTTCGATTCGGCGGCCCTGAGTATTACCAGCGGGGATATTTCTGCGGCTAAAAGTCTGGTTGCCACCTATATTGTCATTCTTAATTCCCGACAGGTGCTGTCTGAGATTATCAGCAAGGCTCAACTGGATCTGACCTATGAAGAATTAAGCGAAATGATTACGGCCGAATCGGTGAGCTCCACCGAAGTCTTTGAAGTGGTGGTGACTGATACCGATCCCTACCGGGCCGAAAAAATTGCCAATACCATTGCCGGCATCTTGCCGGAAAAAATCAGCAATATCGTGGAAGGCAGCTCGGTGCGAATTGTTGACTACGCCGTTATTCCGGCGGAAAAAAGCAGCCCCAGCCTGATTAAAAATACCTTAGTCGGCGCTTTAATCGGTTTTCTTTTATGTGCCGGCATGATTATTGTTATGGAACTCAGTGACACCACCATCCGGGACGACAATTACCTGATCACCAACTATGAGGATATCCCCTTACTGGCAATTATCCCGGATATGGACAGTAAGGCCAATAACAACAACAATTACTACAGTCAGTATAAGTAAAAAAACGCGAAAGGAGGAACGGACCAATGGGGTGGAGAAAGAAAATGGCATCCGGCAAGGGTGCCGAGCGGAATAAATTAAATGAACAGCTGAAATTAGGGGCAAACCTGAATTTTCAGGCAACCGAGGCGTATAAACTGTTGCGGACCAACCTGGAATTTTCGTTTGCTGACGATAAAACCTGCAAGATTATTGGGATCACCAGTGCGGTCAGCGGCGAAGGCAAAAGCCTGACCACCATCAATATTGCCCATGCGATTGCTTCAAACGAAAAAAAGGTCCTGGTGCTGGAAGCCGATTTTAGAAAACCAACCATCACGTCCAAGCTGGGTCTCAATAAAAGTGTCGGTTTGACCGACTTGCTGGTTAGCCATGATGTTTTTTTGAAGGATGTGATCATTGGGGTCAGAATGTCAGAGCAGGTTAAGTTTGACCTGGCGCCGACGGGCCGAATTCCCCCCAATCCCGGGGAGCTGCTGGATTCCAATAAACTCAAAGGTTTTTTGGAAATCTGCTCCGAGAGCTATGATTATATCATCATCGATTTACCCCCGGTCACCGTGGTGGCCGATGCCGTCATCGCCTCCAAACACATTGATGGCATGGTGGTGGTGGTGCGGCAGGATCGCAGTGATCAAAAATCCCTGGCGGAAACAATCCGGCAGTTGAAATTTTCCAATACTAAAATTTTGGGCTTTGTGTTTAATGGCTATAACCAGGCCAAATCGGGCTACTATAAAAAATATGCGAAGACGGGGTACTACGAAACCGATTATGTCAATGCCAGTGCTTCGCTGCCCCAGGGGTGATCGGATGATTGATTTTCATTCGCACATTTTGCCGGGGATGGATGACGGCAGTAAAAACGTGACAGAATCCCAAAAGATGCTGGAAGCATCCTTTGATCAGGGGGTGGAAATGGTGGTGGCGACGCCCCACTTTTATCCCTGGCTGGAAAAACCGGAGGATTTTTTAGCCCGCCGGGCCAGTGCCATCGATGCCCTGGCGCTACCCCCGTCAAAGCTCCGGGTTGGCGCCGAAGTCGCCTATTATGATGGCATCGTTTATTCGGAAGACATTGAATTACTCAAGATTGCCAACACTGACTTCATTTTAATCGAAATGCCCATGATCGTCTGGACCAAACGGATGCTGGATTCCCTGCATGCCATTGAAAACCGAACCGGTCTGAAAGTGGTGTTTGCCCATTTGGATCGCTATCTTCCGACGCAGAAAAGAACCGACAATGTGGACTATGTCTGTGACAACTTTTTGATTCAGATCAATGCTGATTATTTTATCAATCGCCGGACCCAAAGAAAGGCCCTGAAGCTGATCAAGGAAAACCGGGTCGATTTTATCGGCTCGGATTGTCACAACCTGTCATCCCGGCCTCCCAATCTGGGGGAAGCCTATAAAACCATCGAAAAAAAATGTGGCATCGAAAGCGTCAACGCTTTTAATGATAAACAAAAACACTATTTAGAAGGAGGACTCATTTATGAAAAGTAAAAAAAATTGGAAAGTCATCGTAGCGATGACAGCGGTACTCTTATCGCTGACAAGTGCGCAGGTCTTTGCCACCGTCGCACCCAGTGTTAGCCAGAAGGCGGCCCCGGAGGTGGTGGGCGCAGCGACCTTCACCGATGCCGATGGCAATGCCATCACCATTAATCCCGGCGATATTAAGATTACCGCCGATGCCAACGAAGCCAGCCTGACACCGGAAGAAAAAGCTGTTTATGACCAGGCCAAAGCCCAGTTCACCAATCCGGATTCTCAGTACAGCAAGGATCTGGACAGTTTTATCGGTCAAAATTATCCCGGCGTGGATGCTGACAAGGTCGTTGTCCGTGAAATCTTTGATATTAATGTGGGCCAGGACTTAACATTCGGCAACGGCCAGAAGCTGGAGCTGACCATGGGTGGTTCTTACAAACCCGGTGACACCGTGATTGTGACGGTTTTCAACAAGGAAACCGGCAAATGGGATTTTATCGAATCCAATGATGTTAAAGTCAATGCCGATGGCAGCATTACCGTTAAATTCCCGCACTTGTGTCCGGTAGCGATTCTGGTAGCCGATACCACCGCCACCACGGCCACCACCACGGTAGAAAATACCAAGAAAAATGCCGCCCCACCAGCTGTGACCGGTGAAGCCGGCGGCAGCGATGGCCGCTCGATGCTGATTCCTGTTTTAGGTCTGGGCGCCGTGATCGCAGCAGTGGTATTTGTGGCCCTTAAAAAGAAAAAATCCGTTTAGTTAACCGAACCTGATGAGAAAGAATAGTAGCGCTGGCAGTAACATCGTTTTTCGTGCTTTTATCATTCTGATTATCGGCACGATGGCGATGGTTACTGCTTATTTAGCCATAACCAATTTTGGACACGGCCTGGGAAAAGTATTTGGACAAGAAGAAATCGAAAATGCCGGTCAAACGCTGACGAATTATGAAGAATCTAAAGCAATTTATATCAATGATCAAAAATACTTACCCGATCCCGATGTGTATACTTTTCTTCTCGGCGGTGTTGACAAGTTCGGCACGGTAACCGAAAGTGATTCTTACGTAAACGATGAGCAGATCGACTTTCTCGCTTTGATTGCCTATGACAAAAATAAAAATACCTGTAAGATTCTGATCATCAACCGGGACACGATGATGGAGGTACCGGTATTGGGGTTGGGCGGCAAAAGTGCCGGCACCGCCCATGAACAAATTGCCTTGTCTCACACTTATGGCTCCGGCCTTAAAGACAGTGCGGAAAATACCGTCAATGCGGTGGAAACACTGCTGGGGGGAATCTCCGTGGACAATTACGCGATTATGAAAATGGATGCCATCCCGGTTTTAAATGACATGGTGGGCGGAGTAACCGTGCCGATCACCGAAGATTTGACGGCGATTAATCCCGGCTTTGTACCGGAAACCACGGTGACGCTAACTGGGGATCTGGCCCTGCAATTTATCCGCCGGCGGATGGATGTTGCCGACGGCACCAACTTGTCGCGGATTCGGCGGCAGGAACAGTATATCAACGGGTTTTATAACAACCTACGGTTGCGGGTGGCGGAAAACGGCAATTTTCTGGTTAAAGCCTTTGGCGCGGTGGAAGCCTACCTGACCACCGACTGTGATTATGTGCAGATGAACGAGTTTCAGAACTATATTAAAACCTATCCGGAAGCAAGCATTTATACCCTGGCCGGCGAAGCCCGCCAGGGCCCGGTATTTATTGAATTCTATCCGGATCAGGCAAATCTGACCCAATTAACCGTTGATCTCTTTTACAAAAAGGTAGAATAATGTCGGGGCGATTCGTGATGACCAAGGGGTCAGACCCTCGCCCGCAAGTTAGATGTATCTTGAAAATGGGGTAACAGAATGTATAAGGTCTATAAGGAAAGTTGGCTAAAATATTATAAGTTTACCATAAGCGATTTTATCTGTCTGAATATTACATTTTTATTACCGCTTATCAGTGGCATTATTTCAAAGAGCAATGTCCGGTCGTATATGGGGTTGGCCGTGATTATGTGTTTGTGTTTTTATATTTACGTCTTACTCAACGATGCCTATAAGAATATCTACTGCCGCGGTTATTTTGAAGAAGTCAAGGCGGTTGTTTATCAGGTCAGCATGATTTATGTCTGGGCCATCGTGATTACCTTTGTGCTAAAAACATCGACCATTTATTCACGGTTTTTTATGATCAGCATGTATCTGGCAACCATTGTTTTGACCTATATGGCCCGAAACATCATCAAGGGTTATGACAAAAAGCGGTTGCGCAATAGTGGAAAGACCAAGAAAGTGGTGGTCTTTACCTACCGGGATAAACTGGACAAACTGGAAACCATCATCAGCAGCATTGAAAACAACGATTGCGATGTTTACGATTTCGACCGGGTGGTGGTGCTGGACGAGCCCCCGCACCTGGCGGGAACAGTACCGCATTTGATTTCCAAAGATGCCGCTTATCACTACATCAAAAAAAATGTGGTGGATGAGGTGGTAATCTATGCCAGCAATTATAATGATCTGATTTTTGAAATTGAAGAAACCTGCATTTCGATGGGGGTTGTGGTCCATTATGTGCTGGGGGAACGCAACAGCAACTATCCGATCAAGGAAGTGGTGGAAGATTTTGGCCCGTATAAGGTAGTGACCAGCGGCCTCAATGTTATTTCGGCCCGGCAATTGTTTGTTAAACGGACCATTGACATCTGCGGCAGCCTGGTGGGCCTGTTGATTATGGGGATCTGCTTTATCTTTGTGGCCCCAATCATTTATCTGAAAAGCCCCGGCCCGATTTTCTACTCGCAAATCCGGGTGGGCACCAACGGGCGGCCCTTTAAAATCTATAAGTTCCGGTCGATGTATCCGGATGCCGAAAAGCGCAAAGCCGAGCTGATGTCCCAAAACAAGATGAGCGGACTGATGTTCAAGATGGATAATGATCCCCGGATCATCGAGACCATCGGCCAGTTTATCCGGACCACCAGCATTGATGAGTTGCCCCAGATGTGGAATGTGCTAAAAGGCGAGATGTCCCTGGTGGGCACCCGCCCGCCGACCCTGGAAGAGTTTAAACAATACAGCTTTCACCATAAGTCACGACTGGCGATGAAGCCGGGGATCACCGGGTTATGGCAGATCAGCGGTCGCAGCGAAGTGACCAATTTTGAAGACATCGTGGCCCTGGACAACCAGTATATCAGCGAGTGGCGGATGATTTCGGATGTGAAGATCCTGCTAAAGACGGTGATGGTGGTGTTTAAGCGGTGTGGTGCGGTGTAGGATGAGATCGCGTTGGTATGATTCTTGGGGTAAATGATCCACTGTGGGGGAACTATGGTGGATTTTTTATTGGGGGGATTTAAAATTTGTGTGGAGAAGGTGATATGGAGAAGTGTCAAGTTACACAACATGTCTTTTTAGTTGGGGCAAAAAGTTTAGGTGCCTATGGAGGTTATGAAACCTTCATCGATAAATTAACAGAGTATCATCAGAATCATAAAAAAATTAAATACCATGTGGCCTGTAAAGCCAATGGTGATGGCTCCATGGATGAAACGAAAGTAGCAGGAGCAACCAGAATTTCTAATACAGAGTTCATCTATCACAATGCCCGCTGCTTTAAAATAAAGATCCCCAATATTGGCTCTGCAGCAGCCATCTATTATGATGTGGCAGCGCTTAAAAAATGTTGTGCATACATAAAAGAGCATGAGATAGAACATCCGATTGTTTATATAATGGCTTGCCGGATTGGGCCTTTTGCAGCATATTTTTATAAGAAAGTACATAAGTTGGGCGGAGTGGTTTATTTGAATCCTGACGGACATGAGTGGATGCGGGCAAAGTGGAGTGCACCAGTTCAAGAATACTGGAAAGTATCGGAACAGTTGATGGTTAAATATTGTGATCTTGTTATCTGTGATTCCGTAAATATTGAGAAGTATATCCATGAATGCTATGACGGAAAGGGTATTAAAAAAACAAACCCTAAAACAACTTTTATTGCTTATGGTGCTGAAACACGAAAGAGTATTCTGGCTGATGATGACTCAAAGTTAGTCGATTGGTACCAGGCAAAGGGATTGACTGCTAAAAATTATTATCTTGCGGTTGGGAGATTTGTACCGGAGAATAATTTTGAGACGATGATTCGTGAATACATGAAGAGTAAGACTTCGAAGGATTTTGCAATTATTACCAATGTAAATGATAAGTTCTTAAAAGAACTGAAGGGTAGATTACATTATAGTAGTGATAAGAGAATAAAATTTGTGGGTACGGTTTATGATCAGGAACTGTTGATGAAAATAAGAGAAAACGCTTATGGGTATTTACATGGTCATGAGGTTGGTGGGACGAATCCGAGTTTATTGGAGGCGTTGGGGAGTACCGATTTGAATCTTCTACTGGATGTTGGATTTAACTGGGAAGTTGCTCAAGAAGAGGCTCTATATTGGAGTAAAGAGTGTGATAATCTTGCAAAATTGATCGATAAAGTTGGTCATATTAATACGGACGTGATTCAAAAGTTTGGTGATAAAGCTAAAAAAAGAATCGCAGAGGCTTATAGCTGGGAAACCATATGTGAACAGTATGCAGAAGTTTTTCAACAAGTAGGTGCAGACTGAGTTGTTTTATGATTGAGTATGGTTGGTTGGTTGGTTATTAAATAGATTCACTTGAAGGACTTCAGAAGATGAGAGAGGATTAACCAATGCGTGTTTTACACTATTTTCTAGGATTTCCTCCGTATCGAACAGGGGGACTAACAAAATATGTACACGATTTGATGAAAGGTCAGGTTGAAGAGAAGCATCATGTCATGGCATTATGGCCTGGAAAGATGGGTTTTGTAGCCAATCAAATCAAAATAAAAAAAAGATCTAGTAGAGATGACATAGAGAACTATGAACTAATCAATCCACTTCCTGTTTCATTAGATGAAGGAATTACGGAATTTAGTGAGTATATGAAATCGTGTGAACCCACTGTATACGAGAATTTTCTAAAAGAAATCAAACCAGATGCAATTCATATTCACACACTAATGGGTTTACATAAAGAGTTTGTCGAGACCGCGTATAATTTGAAAATTCGAACTGTTTTTACTACCCATGATTATTTCGGTATCTGCCCGAAGGTAACTTTATACAGATTTGGAGATGTATGCGAAAATGATCATGGTTGTGAGGATTGTATTCATTGTAATTATAGAGCATTGTCATTATTGAAGATTCGGATTTTACAATCGCCATTATATAGAAGTATAAAGAATTTAGCATTTATAAAAAGAATTAGAACGCAGCATAGAGACGATTTCTTTTCAAATGAAGTAATGGCTGAGTTACCGATTGGAGAGAATGAAATTAGAGTATTAGCAGAGAAATATAGAGAACTGAGAGATTACTATATTGGAATCTTAACAGTGATCGATTTAATTCATTTTAATTCGACTGTTACAGAAATAGTATATAGAAGATATTTCACACCCAAAAATAGTAGAGTAATGTCAATCATCCATCAAAATATAGCTGATAGCAGAATGATAAATAAATGGAAACCAGAAAAGATTCTGCGAATCACATCACTTGCACCAGCAAAGCCATTTAAGGGATATAACGTCCTTAAGATTGTATTGGATGAATTGTGGGCTTCAGATCAACATAATTTTGAATTGAAGATGTATGCTCCTGTGAAGAAACCAAGTCCTTACATGAAAATACAGAAAGAAGGTTACGCATATGATCAGCTTGGACGCATTCTAGATGACACTGATATTATGATTGCAGCAAGTATTTGCTATGAGACTTTTGGGTTTACTGTTCTTGAAGCAATTAGTCACGGTGTGCCGGTAATAGTGAGCGATCATGTAGGTGCAAAGGATGTTATTGGTGATGGTGGAATTGTTGTTGAAGCTGGAAATAAGGAAGCGCTGAAGAGAGCTATTTTAAGTTTAGACCAGGAAAAATTGTTAGAATTGAGAAGTAATATTCAAGGAAAAGTAAGAATTAAGAATTGGAAAGCGTTCATAGTCGAGAATAATAGACTGTACGAAGGATGAATGATGAGTATTGTTGAGAAACTTCTAAAGATCGCAGGTAAGAACAATTTTGAAATAGACAAGAGAATTAGTAAAGTATATATTATTCGTTTATGTTGGAAATATGGATGGATGATGATGAGAGGTAGGCTACGTACGGTTGGTTACAATAATATTTCTGGTAAAATTTTTGTAGGTAAGCATGTTAAGTTAATTGAAAAAAGGTGCCTTTCAGTTGGCAGTAAAACTAAGATTCACGACAATGTGAAAATTGATGCACTTGCTTCGGACGGTGTTTTAATTGGTGCAGATGTTGTTATTGGTCATGATACGGTAATTGAATGTACCGGTAATTTATCAAATATTGGAAAAGGTGTCAAAATTGGTAATAGAACGACATTTGGCAATAGCTGTTATTTCGGCGCAGCTGGTGGTATTGAAATTGGGGAAGACGTTGTTGCTGGCCAGTTTGTAAGATTTCATTCTGAAAATCATAACTACAATGATTTGTTAAGACTTATTAAAGAACAAGGGGTTACTCACAAGGGCATAAAGATTGGAAATAATTGCTGGATTGGTGCTGGTGTAGTTTTTCTTGATGGGGCCGAACTCGGAGATGGTTGTGTAGTTGCAGCTAATGCTGTGGTAACAAAAAAATTTCCAGAGGACTCAGTCATTGGTGGAGTTCCAGCAAAGCTTATGAAGATTCGTGGTGACAAGTGAGTATTTCGGGTACGTTTACTAACCGAACTGGAATTTCGCGCCAATGCTTCTGGAATTTCGTTTCAATCATTTCGGTCTAGTTCCTATAGTTAAAATCCACCATTATTCTTTGAGCATACATGAATCATTCTGTTCAATTAAGGTTGTTTTGCACCGCTTTATAGTTATGACTTTGACAGAACTAAATGCTTCATGTTTTAAGTAATTATAATGGTTAAGGTTTTGTTCTAGGCCGAATCATGTGAAAATTGCATCCGTTTCCATTGAAACAAACCTCCGGTATGGCTCTTTTTTCTGGGTTCTTACGCAAATTCCCGTTTGTTGTAGATTTATTAAATCTGTGTTTAGCAATGATGAACTTTTGCTGGTTTCGAATTTGAAATAAACGTTAGTATGCGGAAGAACCTTTTTTAGCCGAAATAGTCAGACAAGAGAAGAATTGTGAATAAGTTGGTGTAATAAATTGAAACAGTTGCGTCAAATTATGACCTGTAATTAACACACAACTTCAAACAGGTCATACAGTTAGCGGTACATTTTTGTAGCGGTTCTTATATGGGAGAATTTTTGAGATAATGGAGGGCGGTGTTTTCGTAATTTTTAATAAGTATTGCTACGTAAATGATCATAAATCTGCATGCTGTTTGATTGCACCATTGTGATTTCTTAGTTGAAAAATAAAAGAGGTGCCAAGGTTGAAAAGAACAAACATGATGATTGGTGCTAGAATAAAAATAGTACAAATCGAAATGAGAAAATCCAAAATTAATAAAAACATGGTACGATAAAAGAATCGTACTGAAGGAGGATCTCATTATGGCAAAACAACATGATAAACAATTCAAACTGGATGCAGTCCGGTACTATGAAGAACACAAGGAACTCGGTCTGCGTGGATGCGCTGAAAATCTCGGCGTTGGTTACAGCACGCTGGGAAAATGGAGCAAGGAACTTCAGGACAGCGGCAGTATTGAATGTCGTGGTTCAGGTAATTATGCATCGGATGAAAGTAAAGAAATCGCGCGTTTAAAACGCGAGTTGCGTGATACCCAAGATGCATTGGATGTCCTAAAAAAGGCCATCGGCATTCTGGGAAAATAACCGAAGCGATTTATGTTGAGATTGCTAAAAAGGCGGAAGCTGCTCATCACGAGAAGCGCCGGGTTTCCGTCTCCGGAATGCTGCAAAAACTGGGTGTATCACGAACCGGGTATCGATCATGGATTAACAGAAAACCATCGAATACCCAAAAACGACAGGAAGTTCTTAAAACCAAAATTGAGACCATTTATAACGACTCAAAGCAAAATTATGGAGCTCCGAAAATCACCGAAAAATTGAAACAGAGCGGTGAAATAATTGCTGAGCGGACTGTCGGCAAATACATGAAACAAATGGGTATCAAAGCTCAATGGATCAAACCTTATACGATCACGACTAAAGATTCTGACTTCAGTAAAAAACTCAGAAATATTCTTGACGAACAATTTAATCCCGAACGCCCCAATGCTGTCTGGTGCAGCGATATTACCTATATTTGGACAATGGACGGATTTTTTTATCTAACCAGTATCATGGATTTGTATTCTCGAAAAATCATTGCCTGGACGCTGTCAAAAACAATGGAAGTTTCCTGTGTAATCGACACTGTTAATAAAGCTAAAAGCCGTCGAAATCTCGATGCGCCATTGATCATTCACAGTGACCGCGGCAGTCAGTTCGTTTCAAAAGAATACCAGAAGGCAACGGCAAAAATGCAGCGAAGTTATTCTAAAAAGGCATATCCCTGGGATAATGCCTGCATTGAATCCTTTCATGCCATTATTAAACGTGAATGGCTCAATCGCTTTAAAATCCTTGATTATAACCATGCTTACCGGCTGATCTTTGAGTATCTGGAAACCTTTTATAATACAACTCGAATCCACAGTCATTGTAATTATATGTCGCCGAATAATTTTGAAAAACTTTTTACTAAAACACAAAATGAAAATTTACAAATAGCAGGTTAAAATGTGGGTGTCAAATTCTCATTTTAATTTGTACTAAATCTTGACATAGGACCAGATATTAGTAAATTGATGAAGTAGTTGATTGTGCACAAAAATCGCTTTTCATACGAAGTGTGTTTTTCAGCGGAGGTAGTCGCTGATGTGTAACACAGTGTGGGATAGTTTATGATATCTAGTTGATCATTAAGAATGCAACCTAACGAGATGGTGGCACGATTTTTGAAGACGATAGAGAATGTGATTTTCGAGAACAAATGGGAGCTGCTAATTTGAAGAAAAAGAGAGCAGTTTTCTATAGCAGCTATTCTCAAAAAACGTTGAGACAGTAAACTGCAGTTAAAAAAGACTGCATTTCAGTAGAAAAGAGGAGTTTGGTTTGAAGATAGCATATGTTGTTTTACACTACTTAGGCGCGAAGGATACAATTGAGTGTGTGGAATCAATTATGAATAATATAAAATCTGAAACACATGAATCCTTGGTTGTTATCGTGGATAATGGAAGTCCAAATGGTTCATTTGTCAAGCTTGAAGCTGCGTTTAAGGATTTTTCAACTGTAAAATTGATTAAGAGTGAAGAAAATATGGGTTTTTCAAAAGGTAATAATTTGGGTTATCAGTATGCTAAGTATCGTCTTAAGGTAGATTTTATCGTATTGTTGAACAATGATACAATTATTAGTCAAACTGATTTTACAGATATAATTGTTAGAAAGTTCGAGGATAAAAAGTATTCGGTTTTAGGACCGGATATTATGGTAGCAGATGGTTATCATCAAAATCCAGTTAATAAGCAGTCATGGAACTTAAAAGAACTGACTTTTTTCAGGTTAAAAAAGCGAATCAGGTTACTCTTAAGCTATATTCATCTTGATGAGGTAGTATCTAAGGTAATAGATCAGGTAAAAGATGTGTATCGTGCAGAAACATTAATCGGTGATGTTGAGAATACTAGCTTACATGGTGCATGTCTCATATTTTCACCTCAGTATGTAGAACGATTTGAAGGGCTGCATGACGAAACATTTTTGTATTGGGAAGAAGATATTTTGAAACTCTATGCAGATTTCTATGGCTTTATGATGCTGTATAGTAGTGATTTGCAGATATATCACAAAGAATATGCCGCTACCAATATGGTTCAGATAAGTGATGATGAGAAAATAAGAATGAAATACAGAAGGTCGATGAAATCATCTTATGTTTATGGAAAGCTAAAGAAAAATATGATAACAAAGAAGAAGATTATTGGAAACATAGAAAAAGTTGCTCAAAACACAAAGAACGACGGCGAGGAAAGCTGATTGACTTAGATATGCTGATTAATGTAGTGCTATTTACGGGGTAAATTATGCAGCTACGGTATGAAGGCTACAGGTAATATCATTATATATAGTGTAAGAGTCACTTAAAAGTGGGAGAGTAATATTTACATTTACACAGTCGTCAAAAATCAAGATGGTGTTTATCTTGATCAGTGTCAAGGTCTGCCATCGTAGTTGGAAATGGCCGAAGCATTGTTGGTTAAACGATTATTTGCGGCCAGCAATTAACATGAGTTGAACCATGATTTTATTTTGGAAAATATTTATCATTAGCAGAGAACTATTTTGTTGGTGCTGTAGGTGGTAGATTATATTGAAGAATTTGCAATTATCTGACAAAATAAAAGTTTATATACATCATGCAACATGCGTAGTACATTTAGGTGAATAAAAAGTCGCTAAATGAGCGTTGAATCATAATCAGGCAATTTTTATTGATAGTAATTACTATATTTTGGCTTATATTGTATTTTTAGATGAAGCAACCATGGGAGATGGCTGAATGAACGAAGCCAGTATTGTTGAAGAAACGAGCTTAGCAGACAAAAGCGTAGTCTGCTAAGTTGATAAAAATTAGAAAATAATAACGAAATTCATGGAGGTTATTTCGTGAAAAAAATTGCATTTTATCTCCCGCAGTTCCATGCAATACCTGAGAACGACGAATGGTGGGGAAAAGGATTTACAGAATGGGTAAATGTAAAGGCATCTAAACCTCAATTTAAAGGCCACATACAGCCAGAGATACCGCTTAATAATAATTATTACAATTTACTTGATGCTGAAACACAAGTTTGGCAAGCGAATTTAGCAAAGAAATATGGGATAGATGTTTTTTGTTATTATCATTATTGGTTTGAAGGGAAACTACTCCTCGAAAAACCAATGGAAAATATGCTTCATAATAAAAAAATAGACATTCCATTTTGTATATGTTGGGCTAATGAGACGTGGGCAAGAACCTGGGATGGACAAGAGAAAAATATTCTAATTCAGCAGAAGTATAATGAAGATGAGGATGCTTGGAAAGCCCATTTTAACTATTTTTTACAGTTTTTTAAGGATGAAAGATACCTCAAGCATGATGGAAAACCGATGCTTTTAATTTATAAACCACAGCTCATTTTGAATTGCAAGGCTATGTTAACATATTGGCAGCAACTCGCTTTACAAGCTGGTTTCAGTGGGCTTTACATTGGTTATCAGCATGTTTCGGCCTTTGATTCCAATATGGTTCAACTAGGGTTCGATTTTGGGGTTGAATTTGAACCATTTTATACTGTGAGAGAATTAAAGAATGGGATAGCAACTACACAGAAAAAAATTGCCTATTCTATTCGAAATCCTAAATGGTTTATTCGTAAGATCTATGAAAAGATTATGCATAGACCTGTAATTTATGACTATGATGAGATTTGGAATCGCATTCTTAATAGAAGTCCTATTCGACAAAGCATTATGCCAGGGGCGTTTCCGGCATGGGACAATACACCTCGAAGAGGAAATAAGTCTGGGGTGTTTTATGGAGCAAGTCCAAAAAAATTCGCAAAGTATTTTAAGCAGCAAATGAAGCATGCTGAAGAAGTGTATCATGCGGAATACTTATTCATCAATGCTTGGAATGAATGGGCTGAAGGAGCCCATTTAGAGCCAGACGAGTGTAATAGATATGAATATTTGGAAGGTTTGAAGTGAGGATTGGATGAGACTAGAGAAGGATAGGATAGCTAATGATAAGTATTATTATTCCAATATACAATACACCAATACAGTATTTGACAAGATGTATTGCAAGTATACAGAAACAAGATTATACTGATTGGGAGATTATTATTGTTAATGATGGGAGTAATAAGGAAACCAAAGCAGATATAGAAGAATTACAAGAATTGTGCGATAATATTCGAGTTATTCATCAAGTTAATAAAGGTGTATCCGCTGCGAGAAACATAGGGATCAAAAATGCAAAAGGTGATTATTTTGTTTTTATTGACGGTGACGATACAGTAAAGCCAAATTATTTTCAAGAAGCATATGACATTATAACTAAATATGATGCATGTTTGGTAATTGGTACAATAGAGTATTGCCCGGGTGATACTATTTTACAAGGTGTGACACAGGAAACAATATTCAGAAATGAAGAAATAAACGATGTGAAAAAGGCTCTATTGAAAATTCCGCAAAGTAAAATTCCATACCCTATACTTGGTACTCCCTGTGCTAGACTTATAAAAAGAAAGCTTGCACTCGATAGTGAATTTCCAGTAGGGGTAACTTATAAGGAAGATCAGATATTTAACAGATTACTTTTAAATAACGCAAAAACTGTGGTTATTGTTCCTAATCTTTGGTATACCTATTTTCAAAATGATTTTTCTGCAATGCACACGCAAAATTTAATAACAGATATGAAACGGTATGAACTAGAATTAATGTTTGTTAAAGTGTGGTTCGAATTAGATAAGAAAGAAACTGATTTAGAAATAAGAAAAGAGGAGTTTATGAGGACACTCCATATATATTGCGTAACGGTAAGACATTGGGGTGTTAAAATTAAGAAAAAAAATTTACTTCAAAAAAGAAGATGGCTTGAGAATATATATGATGATATTATTGACGAGTCGATTCTGTCTTCGATCTCCTTTGCAGATTCAAATAGATTTTCTGAAATAGTCATGTTGTTTACTGTTAAACATAAAATATTATGGTTTATATACGCAGTACAATGGATAAAGCATAGACTAGAAAAGAGGGTAAAAAGCAATGAAAATGATGATATCTAAGGAAAGACTTATAAGTTACGTTCTCTTGATAATGATAACAGTGCCATCTTTTGTTAAAGGCTTTATTTGGAGTATCTATGGAAGCTCAGGTAATTTAAGGATTGTACTTCTAGGAGTTATCGGATCGTCACTTATTTTAATTGTTAAAAAAAAACCAGACTTTAGACTCTTAGATTTATTTTGGATAGGTGTTTTGCTTTTCTACGTCTTTTGGAGAGATGAAAGCAAATATGATTTAACATTTGCATTACTTATTACTACAGCCTTTATTGTGGGTTTTTTCTTCAGAAGTCAAATTTTGCAGATGGATGTTCTGATGAAGTTGGTTTTTTTATTTTCTATAGTAGCAATGCTTGTGACCTGGATGGAGTTGGTTTTTCCGGATTTGTATTTCTCAACAATAACACCGCTGTTTTCACAAGATATGCAAACATTCATTAGAACACAGTATAATATGGGGAATTTGTGTGGTATTACATATCATTATTCAGCAAATGCTTTTTATATTGTGAGTGGAATTTTAGTTGTGATGGCAGAATTGTTTCAGTGGCCAAATTTGAAGCAAAAATACCTTAAGATAACTTTGGCTTTATTTCAACTTGTGACGTTATTTGCAATAGGCAAAAGAGGACATCTTTTATTTCTTGGTTTGTCGGCATTCCTGGCTTATATTGTTATCGCACCAAATTTTTTCGTTAAGGTCAAAAAGAGTTTCAAATTTGTTTTCATTATTGTGATTTTAGCGATTGTGATATTAGCACTAGTGCCGCAGGCAAGGTTTATTTTACAACGTGTTGTAGAGACAGCTAATAGCGCTGACTTTACAAATTATAGATCTGAGTTGTATATTTTGGCGCTTGCCTTATTTGTCCAATCTCCGATCTGGGGTAATGAGATTGGGAGCTTTAGTGCTTCGACGAATTTTATTTTTAATGGCGTTCATAATGATTATATACAATTATTATGTGAGACAGGTATTATAGGATTTACCATATTTTTGATTGCTAATATCGCAACCTTTATTTGGACATGGAGAATGTTAAAAAAAATATGGGCACGAGAAATGAATATAAGAATTAGAAGTTTGATTCTGTACTCATTTCTTTTTCAAGCTTTTTTCTTAATGTATTCTTTTACGGGGATTCCTAGATTTGATTATGAAATAAGTATTATATATATTTTAGTGTGTTCTATCCCATTTGGTTTAGAATATCGCTCTAAAAAGCGAAAGGAATATGAGATACGTAGTGATTGGAAGGAATTAATGCGATGAAAAAAATGGGAATTGTAACATTGTATGATGATATAAATATTGGAAACAAGCTACAGAATTATGCTGTACAAACATATTTTGAAGGAATGGGTTATAAATGTAAAACGATTCCCCATTGGGAAATGGCGCATTGCAAATTAACTTTTCAGAGTCTCAAATTAGAGGTTATAATAAGATCAGGCTTCCCACAAAAAAGTGCTGAAAAGTTGAGATTAGTAAAGAAACGAAAAAAAAAATTTCAACAATTTTCTGATAAGTATTTAAAATTGGCAAATTCTGTGAAAATCAACAGTCTGCCTTCAAATCTAGCAGAGCAATATGATTATTTCGTGGTAGGTAGCGATCAAGTATGGCATAATTGGACGAAGTCAAAATCTGAAATTGATTATTTCTGCCTTCAATTTGCAAAGAAAAATCAAAGGTTAACTATTTCGCCGAGTTTTGGTAAAAATAGTATCGAGCCAGAATTTGAAAAAGATTACTTAAGGGGCTTATCAGGTTTTTCCGTAATCACATGTAGAGAAGAGCAAGGTGCAGAAATTGTAAAGAAATACGCGGGGAAAAAAGCAATCGTTTTGCTTGATCCAACAATGCTAGTTGAAGAAACTAAGTGGCTTGCTATCGAGAAGAAGCCAAATTACTTACCAGTTAATTATATTTTAGTGTATGCATTAGGCGAACAAAGTACGGAAGTTCAGAAGTTCATTAAAAATATTGCTTTGGAGAAGAATTGGAAAATTGTTGACATACATAATCCTAGTGAAAAGGAACTTTATTTGACTACCCCCGATGAGTTTATTTACTATATTAAACATGCCAAAATTGTGGTTACTGATTCGTTTCATGCGTCGGTTTTTTCTATACTCTTCGGAACCAATTTTGTTGTCTTCGATAGAAACACATCAAATATGGGGAATATGACCTCTAGGTTGGACACGTTGTTAGATAAGTTTTCCCTTATGGATAGAAAATTTGCACTTAATGTAAATCCATACGGGGCAGATTTCTCAAAGGTATCTGAAGTGCTGATAACTGAACGGGCAAGAGCAAAAAAGATATATGAAGATACTTTTAAAATGCTTGATTCGATTGAGGCGGACAAAAACAGGTACTGGTATAATGGTTGAGTACGGGAGTTAGTTACACAATACGAAGATAGGTAATTACAATAATGAAAATAAACCAACTAAAAGCAGGCGCCGTTTTATCCTACCTCTCAATGGGTTTAGGTTTCATCATATCGATTATCTATACCCCAATTATGCTTCGTTTACTGGGGCAAAGCCAATACGGTCTATATACCCTGGTAGCATCAGTAGTAAGTTATCTGGGTCTACTTAATTTTGGCTTTGGCAGTGCCTACATGCGTTACTATTATCGATATAAGGTCGAAGATGATCATAACGGGGTGGCAAAGCTCAATGGGATGTTTTTGATCGTGTTTTCGCTTTTGGGGCTGATTGCTGTGGTTGCGGGAATGCTACTTGTGTCTAATATTGATTTTATCTTAGGGAATAATCTAACTGCCAGTGAACTGGATACGGCCAGGATTCTGATGATGATTTTGGTTATCAATTTGGCCATATCTTTTCCAGGGACAGTTTTTAGTGCCTATATTACAGCCAATGAAAAATTCGTTTACCAAAAGATCATTCAATTGATAACGGTGGTTGTCAATCCTCTCGTGATGTTGCCAGTCCTTTTGTTGGGGTATCAGTCGGTTGGGATGGTAGTAGTAACAACCTTATTATCGCTCATTGTTCAGGTTTCAAATGTCATATTCTGTTTTAGAACATTGCATATTCAATTTATTTTCCGTAACTTTGACTTTGGTTTGTTTAAAGAGATGGTTGTTTTTTCTTCATATATTTTTATGAACATGATTGTGGATCAAATAAATTGGAATGTTGATAAGTTTATTGTTGGCCGATATCGCGGAACAGCGGAGGTTGCAATTTACGGTTTAGCGGCCCAACTTAATTCATACTATTTAATGCTTTCCACAGCTATTTCAAGCGTGTTCATCCCCCGGGTTAATCATATGGTAGCCGCTGTAAATGATAACCAGGCATTAACGGATTTATTTACCCGTATCGGTAGAATTCAGTTTATGTTACTTTCACTGGTCTGGACAGGTTTGGTGTTTTTTGGAGCGCCTTTTATTTATATGTGGGCGGGGGCTGACTACCTTGGTTCTTATCCAATTGCACTTTTATTGATCATTCCAGTTACAATCCCGTTAATTCAGAATCTGGGGATCGAAATTCAAAGGGCTAAGGATATGCACAAGTTCAGGACAGTTGTTTATCTATTGATTGCGGTTGGTAATATATTGGTCAGTATCCCTTTAACTGCCAAATACGGTGGTATTGGTGCAGCATTTGGCACGGCGTGTGCGCTCATCATCGGGAATGGTCTTGTTATGAATTGGTATTACGACAAAAAAGTGGGACTTGATATTAAATACTTTTGGGCACAGATCAACCGGTTTATTCCGTCATTGCTTATTCCCATCGTGACAGGGATAATTATGTTTATATCGGTTGACTTATTTAAACTTGAGTCATTTATATTATGTGGGTTTATCTATGTGCTGTTTTTTTGTCTGTCAATGTGGTTTTTCGGTATGAATCAATATGAAAAAGACTTATTGGGAAAGCCTGCGGCAATGGTATTCCAAAAGGTGAAAAAGAGCCTGGTTTTATTAGGAACCAAGCACTAAAATAGAGGTGTAGTTATGTTTGAGATCCAAAAACCTGAGGAGTGTATGGGGTGCTGTGCCTGTTTCAATGTCTGTCCACAGCGGTGTATTACTATGGAGAGTGACGCACATGGTTTCTGGTATCCCATTGTTAAACAGAATGCATGTATTAAATGTGGACGCTGTATCGATGTGTGCCCGATCAAAAATGAAAAAAGCATCGAAAACGAACCAGTCGCATATGCTTGTTATAACAATAATGAAGCAATTCGCCAGGAGAGTTCGTCAGGCGGCGTTTTTACGTTGCTGGCCGAAAAAGTTTTAGCACAAGATGGCGTTGTTTTTGGAGCAGCCTTTAGTCAGGATTTTTCGGTTGAACATCGCTATGTAAGGAATGGGAATGATCTTGGGCAGTTGCGGGGATCAAAGTATCTGCAAAGCAGCATAGGTGATACGTATCACCAGACAAAGGAATTTCTTGAACAGGGGGTTAGGGTGCTTTTTAGCGGTACGCCCTGCCAGATCAGCGGCTTGAAATCGTTTTTAGCTAAAGATTACCAGCAGTTGTGCTGTATTGATATTATCTGTCATGGGGTTCCCTCGCCGAAGGTTTGGAAAAAATATCTTGCATTTCAGGAAGATCGTGTGGGTTCAAAAATACGGAGAATCGCTTTCAGACGGAAGGATGACGGCTGGAAGCGATTCTCCGTATCGTTATCATTCAATAACGATATGGAGTATCTGCAACCGCTGGATAAAGATTTGTACATGAGCGCGTTTCTAAAAGATGTTTGTTTAAGACCTTCGTGTTATGACTGTAAATTTAAATCATTGCATCGGGAAAGCGATATTACTTTAGCGGATTTTTGGGGGATAGAGAATGTATTACCAGAAATGGATGATGATCAGGGGACGTCATTGATATTTATTAACAGTGCTACGGGGAAGGCGATGTTTGATGAGATAAAAAGTGAGGTTATTTTTAAAAAGGTTGAAATTAATGAAGCTGTAAAATATAATTCAGCGGCAATTAAATCGGCTAGTTATAACTCAAAACGTGCTGGATTTTTTGAAGACTTGGATCAATTACCGTTTGATCGTTTAGTGAAAAAGCATTGTAGTGTTGCTATGCGTGCTCGCATCAAAAGAAAAACGAGAGCGTTTATCGCTGGGGGTCTTCGGAAAATTGGGTTGTTTGAGTTTGTTAATATGTATAGGAACCGAGTCTGAAACGTTAATATCAAATAGACGATGGCGTGATATTAAGGTAGCGGTTCCACGCTTTTATTAGCTGGCCTTATTGAAAAAGACAGCTCAGTACTGTTGCGGCTGATAATAAGAAAAACGGGAACCTCACAAACGCATCGTGGACAAAAATTTACCCTAATTCAGTACAAAATGTGCTGAAATTCATTTTATGCCTTTTGAGTACACATTTTTCTATTAATCTGTGTTATCATTACTTTGATCTCAACGCCGGGCATACATAGACGTCGTGTCTGACTGGTCTGGTATCAAAAAATAAAGATGAAAGAAGGAATGGGTAACATGAGCTTTAAAAAGAAGATGACGGATCGTCACGGACTCGGCGTGGTTAAGAAAACGGCGATGATGATACACCAGTAAGCGGGCGGTGGCAGAATGAATGTAAATTTTGTATCGGAAATGACCGCTTTTAATCGATGGGTCAAAAGCAATAGCTTATCTGCTACCAGTCGGCTGTTATGGTTTCAAATGTTTTTGTATTGGAACGAGGTCGGCTTTCCGGATTGGCTGCAAGTAGATATTGTGAGATTGATGGGCATCGTTCAGGTAAATTCAAAAAATACAGTTATTCGGGCCCGGGACGACCTGGTCAGGGCGGGTTTGCTGATTTCCAAACGGGGCAAAAACAAGGAACCCAACAAATATCAGTTTGTCTTATTCAGTGGTCAAAATTCCCGCAGTTCATTTTTTGACCGTGAAACCGGTCATGAAACAGGTTATCAAATGGGTGGTGAACCGGGTGGTCAAACGGGTCACTTATATAAACTAAATAAAGATAAACCAAACAATAAAAAAGAAAAGAAGCCCTACGGCGAATTTGAAATGGTGCACCTGACCGATGAGGAGTTGCTAAAGCTCCAGCTTAAGTATCCCGATACCTGGGAAGACTGGATCATACGGGTGGATCGGGGCAAGGCCATGAAGGACTACAAATACAAAAATGATTATGCCGGCATTCTCTCCTGGATTGACAAGGAAGAAAAAGAGGCGACGCAAAAAGCCTTTGATGAACTGATGGCTGAGGCGGAATGGCTGAATCCCCACTATGTGGCAGCGGTGCCACTCGCTTAACTTTTCAGCTTAACTTATTAGCTGGTCTTATTGAAAAAGAAGATCAGGAAATAGCGCAAAGGGGCGGTTCTTATGTGCCGGGTTTGATTAACTACCATTATTCAAGTAATGTGAAACCGTGGCTCAGGATGGTTGACCAGTTGCTTTTCTGAAACAAAAAACGCACAACAGTAACCCGGTGTATTTCGTCTGATATAACGTAAAAAGCAAGGTAACCGTTGACAATGACTAAATGGATTCCCCAGGAAGCTAAAACCGGATCATCCACCAGCTTAAATTTATTAGGAAATTCAGCAAGGGCGTTGATCTGTGCTTCAGCTTCGTCTAGCAGGTCATCGGCAGCTTTGGGATTTTTGAGAACGAATTCAATATGGTCTGAGGCTCTTAAAATATCTCGTTCAGCGGCAGTTGTGATGTATACTTCATAGATCATCGGTTGCGTTTGCTCCGGATGGAAGAGATGGCCTCAGAGAAGATACGGGTATGGCTAGTTGCAATATCATCCATGCCTTCTTTTATTAGTCCATATAATTCAAAGCGGCTGTTCATTTCCTCGTAGGCTTCAATGCTCATTACGGCAAGATCGCCTTTTCCGTTTTTGGTAATGAAAACGGGTTCCGAATAATTATGACAGAATTTTGAGATTTCATTGTAATTGTTTCGTAGTTCCGCACTGGATTTGATTGTAGGCATGATAAACACCTCCTTATATAACAAAATTATACACATATTTTGTTATATAGTCAAGTAATTACTATTCCTGGCTTTGTGAGTAGCGGATAATTTGGTGCCGTAATTTGGTGCCTGCCACTAACTTATGAACTTATGATAAGTGGCACCATCGAGTGGGGTGAGGTTCATATAAACCAATTGGTCCTACAATTTTGATCGTTGCAATACGGAGTGAAACGATTAATTGAAGTTTGATTAATAGTGCAACGATTTATGAAACGAAAATTATATCGTTTTACAATTGGTTTTGTGGTAAAATTATCCTATAAAGAACAGGGAGGCTTACCAGTGAAAATGAAAGAAAGCTATAGTTTGGAATTTAAAGAAGAAATATCAAGAACTTTTTTAAAGACGGTCAGTGCCTACGCTAATTATAACGATGGTGAAATATTATTTGGGATCGATGATGATGGACAACTTTTGGGGATGAAAAATCTTGCAACGGAGCAATCTTTAAGAATTGAAAACATGATTAACGATTCGCTTGTTCCAGTTCCGAATTTTGAAATTAGCGTTGAAGCAATCGGAGATCTAAAGGTTATTCGCTTAGCGGTTAAAAAAGGGAAGGATACACCTTACTATTGTAAAGGTAAAGCTTATAAACGTGCGGATACTGCTACCATTGAAGTTGATCGGTTTGAACTTAGACGACTAGCGATGGAAGGTATCAATCTGAATGACGAGGATAGAAAAGCTTCTTCTCAGGAGTTGTCATTTGCCGTGTTGGAACGGTGGTTACAAGAAGCAGCAGGTATCGAAAAAATAAACTTGGATATTCTAAAAACCCTTAATTTATATAACAAGGATGGTTATTACAACCTTGCCGGAGAATTACTGGCGGATCATAATGAAATCGGTTTTTCGGGGATTGATATGGTGAAATTCGGTAAAGACATCAGTCAGATCCAATTCAGAAAAACCATCACCAATCGATCTTTGTTAACCCAATTTGATATGGCAATCGAACTCTTTGAACAGTATTATATATTTGAAGAAATTGATGGTTATAACAGAACGAAAAAAGAACGTATTCCCAAAGCGGCGTTTCGAGAATCCCTGGCAAACGCCATCGTTCATCGTTTATGGGACATTAACTCGTTTATTCAAATAGCGATGTATGAGGATCAAATCGAAATCAACTCGCCTGGAGGTCTGCCGGCAGGTGTTTCTAAAGAGGAATACTTATACGGGAATATCTCAGTTTTGAGAAATCCTATTATTGCTGGAGTTTTTGATCGCTTAAATATTATTGAAAAATTTGGGACAGGAATCGCAAGAATAAATGAGGAATATCTTCATAGCATGACAAAACCTCTTTTTGATGTGAGTGAAAATAGAATTCGAATCGTATTACCGGTCATCAAAATTGATAAACTGGATTTGCCTGAAGATGAAGGGATTGTTTATGGTGTTTTAAAAGAAGCGGGAGAATTGACAAGAAAAGCAATCGATTTAAAAACCGGATTTGATAAGACGAAAACCATTAGGGTCTTGAATAAATTGATCACCAGGCAGTTAATTACAAAAGAGGGCAGTGGAAGATCAGTAACTTACAAGCTGAAGTAAAGCCGAAGGTGTTGGTGCCTGTCAATTGATAAGGGTTAGTTAATTAGATCTGGGGGTAGCGGTGCCACTCTCTTAACTTATTGTATTGAGAAGCTCAATTTGAATAAATGTGTTGAAATAAATCAACTATATGATACAATAAGTGAGAGGTGATAACACTATATGGAACGTAAAATAAATAAATATCTAATTAAATGGAAGACCAGTTCAAGAAGAATGCCATTACTTATTAACGGAGCGAGGCAAGTGGGGAAAACCTACAGTGCCCTTACCTTTGGGAAGTCTTATTATCGAAATACCGTTTATTTTAATATGGAAGATTCTAAAGAAATAACAGCTATTTTTGAACGTGATTTAAATCCTGAACGAATCGTAAGAGAATTATCGGCAAAGATCGGTCAGTCAATTTTTAAAGAAGAGACCCTTATTATTTTTGATGAAATTCAATCTTGTGAACGAGCCCTGACGGCGTTGAAATATTTTTGTGAGGAAGCGCCGGAGTATCATATTATTGCGGCTGGCAGCTTGTTGGGGGTTGCTTTAAATCGAGAAAAATTTTCGTTCCCCGTTGGCAAGATTGATATGATCACGTTGTATCCTCTCGATTTTGAAGAATTTCTATGGGCAACGGATAATCACAAAATCCGGGATCTCATTTGCGAATCGTTTAAAACATTTACGCCTTTGTCTATCCATGAGACGGCAATGGATTTATATAAGACCTATTTGGTGGTTGGTGGAATGCCCCGGTCAGTGACAGAATATATTGAGACAAAAGACTTTGATTTTGTGATGGTTGCTCAAAAGACTCTGAATGATTCTTATATCGCTGACATGGCCAAATACGCAACACCACACGAAACGACTAAAATTATGGCGGCGTGGACAAGTGTTCCGGCGCAACTGGCAAAAGAGAACCATAAATTTCAGTATAAAATTATTAAATCAGGGGCTAGAGCTTACGATTATGAAATTCCGCTAAACTGGTTAAAAGCTGCGGGTATTATTAATAAGTGTATTCGCATTCATGAAGGAAAGATGCCGTTATCGGCTTATGCAGATAATGGTTCGTTTAAGCTATACATGGCAGATACCGGCTTGCTGTGTTCCAAATTTGACGTCCGGGCCAATATCGTTTTAGATAGCCCGGTGAGTTTTCATGGCTTTAAAGGCGCTTTAACAGAAAACTATGTGATGCAGGCGCTTGTTGCCAATGGTTTTGCGCCATATTACTGGACTTCTCCGGGAAAAGCAGAGCTGGATTTTGTGTTTCAGGATCGTCAAGGGAATGTCATTCCATTGGAAGTAAAATCGGCCGAAAATGTCAAAGCAAAGAGCTTAAAACTGTTTATGTCATTATACAGACCGCCTTATAGTATTCGTGTTTCTGGTAAAAATTTCGGATTTGAAAATAACATAAAAAGCATTCCCCTTTATGGTGTGTTTTGCTTAACTCCTTAGGTTTAAGGTAGCGGTGCCACTCTCTTACCTGCAGACCCCAGTACCTGACATTTTTATCGATAAGCGGGGGCGGCTGAGGAACGGCAGGGGGACGGGAACGTATCAACGGAGCGATTGGAAATAAAGGGGAGCGATACTTTTAATCGTCGGTTTTCAGAGCGCGTATTTGAAAAAATAATAGACAAATTTGGGGGCTTGATCATTGAACATTTCCCGGGTGATCTTGCTGTCAAAAAGCTGCTCCGGATGGTAGCTGGAGTTGTCGGAATAACTGACGTAAATGGGTAAATCTTTAAATGTATGCTGAAAGGCATAGAACCCTCTTCGGGATTGGGGCGGGGAAAAAACAACCAGCAGCGATTGCACCCGATGGTCGTTAACGTAGGCTTCCTGACAGGTGGCATTTTCAATGGTGGATGTGGCCTGATCGTCAATGGTGTAGGCAGTCTCCGCAAGGCCGGCAGCCGTCATGGTTTCATGAATCATTTTGTTATTTTGATCGTATCCGGAAAAGATAATATGATGGCCATAACCTTCTTTAAACAATCGGATGCCTTCAGCGATGCGCAGCGCGTCTTCTTCGCCGCTGGTCACGACGATCACATCGGCGGGCTGGATATTTTTTTCAATCACCAGATACCGGGCAAACCCCTGGACGACCCGGTCAGTATCGACAAAAAGATAAATCCCCAGACAAACGGCGCTCACAAAAATCAGCAGCTGTGTAAAGTAAAGCCCTTTAACGATTATTTTTAAACTGTTTTTAAGCTTGGTCATCCTGGCGATCCTTTCCTGCGGTGGGCGTTAGTGCTGATGGTCACAAGACTAGTATAAACCATCTTGTGATATCGGGCAAGGCGGTATCGGGGCCGGCCAATTGATGAGGGTCAGTCGATGTGACCTTTACGTAATTGCCACAAATTGATTGCCAGACTGGTATGCTGGTGAACATAAGCCAGAGCCGAGCGACTCTGCAATGCGGCCAGGGCTTGATCCGCCTGCACCAGACCATATCCGTTTGCGGGATTGGTGTCACTGAAGCTGCGGGCGGTTTCTTTTAACAAAGCCACGACCTCATCGGCGGTTAAGGACGGGTCTTGGGCCAGTAAACTGGCGCAAATACCGGAGACAATCGCCGCGGAAAAAGAGGTGCCGTCTTCCCACCCATAACCGTTGTCCGGGCGCAGCACCATCAGGCTTTCCCCCGGGGCATAGAAATCAATGGCATCATTGCTTTGGGAAAAAGCGGCAATCTCGCCACTTAAACCCGTTGACCCGACCGAGATAACCCCCGGATAAGATGCCGGATAATAATAGGGGTCAATCCCGGCGAGCTCGTCACCATGGTTTCCGGCGGCGGCAATAATTAATTTGCCCTTGCTGATGGCATAGGTAATGGCGGCGGCGTGACTGGCATTGTATTCATACGAACCAATACTTAAATTGATGATCCGCACCTCTTCCCGGTTTGACGCATCAATAATCGCAGCATAGATGGCGTTGTTGTCAAGGGTTGTATCGCCAATCCGGTAGGGGGCAATTTTGACATTGGCCAGTCCGGCGGCACCGGCAATCCCGATCCCATTGTTGGCCACGGCGGCAATACTGCTGCTCACCATGGTGCCATGGCCTTGGGTATCAACCATTGCGGACGTATTTCTTAGAAAATCATAGCCATTCGTGATTCGGCCGGCTAAATCAGTCAGATTGACATCTAAACCGGTATCCAAAACCGCAACCACGATTTCGTTTTCAGTATCAACCGCATTCCAGGTAGTATCGATTCCGACCTTTGCATACTGCCAGGAAGTACCCAAATAAGGGTCATTGGGATAATTTTCGTGATCGGCGGCAGACACGAAACCAGACGGCAGGTAACTCATCATAAAAACACCACTGACCAGAATAGAAATTATTTTTTTGATAGTTTTCATTTTATATCTCTCCTTCCAGATAAAAAGAGCAACGCTTTGCCACGTTGCTCTTTTATCTTTTCACAAAGATTTTTTTGCAACTGGCTGCCATATAAAACTACTTAGGCCCTAAAGTTTTGCGTCCTCACTTTTCAGTGAGTTTGCTAAATATTGAGTTTTCTGCCAACGATTACCAAGAAGATACATTAATTTATTATGATATTATTGTTATCTTAAATTATAATCGGTCTATTGTAGATAGTCAAGCGAGATGAAAAGATTAAGCAAATTTTAATTATATTGTTTGGAAGAGTTTTGAGAAGTTCGTAAAATGTGTGGTCAAAGGTTTGCTGGACGAAGCATCTTAAACGCAGGCTTTTTTAAGATGCTGACAAAAAGTAGTGGCAAAAAATATCAAAACGGTTAAAATAGTAAAGGTGCGAATTTGTTCGGGAATAGCGGACAAAAAAGCGTAAAGAAGCAAAAATAAATTTGCGATCAAAACGGTTGGAGGAATTGTGTGGATAAACGAAGTGAGTTTTCAAGTAAAATAGGTTTTGTGCTGGCAGCTGCCGGTTCGGCAGTGGGGCTGGGGAATATCTGGCGGTTTCCCTATTTGGCTGCCAAATATGGGGGTGGTCTTTTTCTGGTCATCTACCTGATTTTTGTCTTGACCCTGGGTTTTACAATTATGACGGCTGAGTTGGCAATTGGCCGTAAAGCCCAGCTGAGTCCCATGGGTGCGTATCGGGCCCTGGATAAACGGTTTGGTTTTGTGGGGGTGATTGCCTCTCTGGTGGCATTTCTGATTTTGCCTTATTACAGTGTAATCGGGGGCTGGGTAATCAAATATTTTTTAGTTTTTGTCACTGGTGGCGGGACGACCACCACTGGCGCCGATTATTTTTCAAGCTATATCGCCCGACCCATCGAACCGATTATCTGGCAGGCTATTTTTGTTCTGGCCACCACTTTTGTGGTGATCCGCGGGGTTAAGGATGGCATCGAGAAAGCCAGTAAGATCTTAATGCCAATATTGATTGTCTTATCGGTTTTTTTATCAATTTATTCAATTATGCAGCCAGGGGCAATGGCCGGGGTCTGGTATTTTCTGTATCCGGACTTGGCTAATTTCAGTTTTCAGGCAGTCCTGGCGGCCATGGGACAAATGTTTTACTCGCTGTCGCTGGCCATGGGGATTATGGTCACCTATGGTTCCTATCTCAGCAAAAAAGATGATCTGGAAACATCGGTAAAGCAAATTGAGCTGTTTGATGCCGGGATTGCCATTCTGGCAGGATTTATGATTATACCGGCGGTCTTTGCTTTCTCCGGTGGTGATCCGACAGCGCTTAATAAGGGGCCCGGTTTAATGTTTGTCACCCTGCCCAAGGTATTTGAAACGATGGGCTTTGGCAATGTGATGGGCGGCGTTTTCTTTCTGCTGGTATTGTTTGCGGCGCTGACCTCTTCGATTTCGTTAATGGAAGCCGTAGTGGCAACAGTCTGTGATCAGTTTAAGTGGGAACGCAAAAAAGGGGTACTGATTGTTACGGTGCTGGCAATTCTGATTGGGATACCCTCTTCTTTGGGACAGGGAGTCTGGAGCGAGGTGCTCATTTTTGGCTTTAATTTTCTGGACTTTTTCGATTTCATTACCAACTCCGTATTGATGCCGGTGGGAGCCTTCTTTACCTGTATCCTGGTGGGTCATGTGCTGGAAACAAAGATCATCACCGACGAGGTCAAGCTGTCCTCACCCTTTAAACGGGAAAAACTGTTTATTATTATGGTTAAATACATTGCCCCGCTTTGTATTGTGGCAATTCTGATCAGCTCAATTTTAGAGGCCATGGGCGTGATTAAATACTAACAACCAGCACAGCCACAACAACGGTTTTAGGCGATGCGGCAACCGTTACGAATTAAGCGTTCTTAATGATTTACTATTTCTAAAAAAACAGATATAATGGTTAAAAAAGTAGTAGAAAGAAGGTAATTCTTAATGTGTACAAGCCTTACTTTGATGACAACAAACCAGATTAATACGTTGGCCAGAACCATGGATTTTGCTTTTTTATTGGATCCGGAGCTGATCTGTGTGCCGAGGAAGTTTTTGCTTGAGTCGGAGGTGGATCAAACCCCAAGAGCGGTCAAGTATGCGATGATGGGCATCGGTCGAAATTTGGGCACCTACCTTTTTGCCGATGGTCTCAACGAAGTCGGACTGGCCTGTGCCAGTTTATATTTCCCGGGCTATGCCGAGTATAGCGATGCGGTCATCCCCGGTCGCATTAATCTGGCGCCTCACGAAATTGTCGGCTGGCTGCTGACCAACTTCGCAACTCTTGAAGAAGTCAAGGCGGGGATTTTGCAGCTCAATATTGTCAGTACACCCCTTAAGATGATGAACGTCATTACCCCGTTACACTGGATCATTACCGATAAAACCGGCCGAACCCTGGTGATTGAACCGATGAAAGAGGGCATTGTGATCCATGACAACCCCCTGGGGGTGATGACCAACAGTCCGGACTTCAATTGGCATTTAACCAATATCCGCAATTATATTGGGGTTTCGCCCAATAAAACCGGTTCGATTCAGTTAAATGGCCTGACCTTTAGTCCCTTTGGCGGTGGTTCCGGAAGTGTTGGTCTGCCGGGAGATTACACCCCGCCATCGCGGTTTTTACGGGCCCTGTTTGGTCGGGAGGCCATTAATCCCATGGAAACTGAGGAAGAGTGTATTAACGCCGCTTTTCACATTTTGGCATCAGTCGATATTCCCAAGGGTAGTGTGATCACCGATGAGGGCATCGATTTTACCCAGTATACGGCCTGCATGGTCTGTAATACCGGCACCTATTATTTCAAAACCTACGACAATAACCAGATCGGCCGGGCCTGCCTGTTTAATGAAGATCTTGATGCCAAAGAACCAAAGGTCTGGGAAATGATGCAAAAACAGCAATACCGGCAATTGAATTAAATGAATAGGATGATTGAGGCAAAAGGTGAACGTGATGGAAAATGGTTTTTGTTATCAAACCCCCTTGGGGAAAATCGTAATCATTGAAAACGGCCAAGCCATTACCGGCTTAAGTTTTGAAAAAGCGTTGCCGGACCAGGTCAATCATCAGGAGACACCATTGCTAAAAGAAGCCAGCCAGCAAGTGGCGCAGTATCTGCAGGGGAAACGCCAAAGCTTTGATTTGCCGCTTTGTCCGCAGGGTACCGACTTTCAGCAAAAAGTCTGGAAAGCTCTTCAGGATATTCCCTACGGCGAAGTCTGTAGTTACCAGCAGATTGCCCGGGCCATCGGCAATGACAAAGCCTGCCGGGCGGTGGGGGGGGCCAACAACAAGAACCCCATTGCCATCATCATTCCCTGTCACCGGGTCATTGGGGCCAATGGCAGTCTGGTGGGCTATGGCGGCGGACTGGATATTAAACAAAAATTGTTGACGCTGGAAAATCAGATGAAATAGCAAAACAGGAAGCAATCTCTTAAGCGGAGGTTGCTTTTTTTATGAGGGCAGTCGTTGATAAAGATAAAAAGGACTGGATTAATCAAAAAAAAACGGTAAAATTAAAGATAGTTAATTTTTTAAACCATAGCAGACAAATGATGACAACGAAAGGAGGTATCTTATGAAAAAAATTATCACCGAATATTTAAAGCCTTTCTATGGCCGGATGGCGATTGGCGTATTTTTTAAATTTACCGGTTCGATCATGGATCTGATTATTCCCTCAATTCTGGCCTTGATTATTGACCAGGTTATTCCGTTAAATCAACCCGCACCGATTTTTTATTGGGGTGGGGTAATGGTGGTCTGTGCCATCATTGGAATGGTCTTTAACATTATTGCCAATCGGATGGCCGCCCGGGTGGCCAGTGATGCCACCGAAATAATCCGTCACGACCTGTTTGCCCGGGTGATCTATTTTTCCAATCATCAGATGGATACCCTGACGAAGCCGTCGGTGATCTCCCGGTTAACCGCCGATACCTACATTCTTCATCAGATGATCATCCGGATTCAGCGGTTGGGGGTGCGGGCCCCGATTATGCTAGTCGGCGGCATCATCATCACAATGACCCTGGATCCGGGGCTGGCAATGGTACTAATCGGGATTATGCCGGTCATGATGCTGATTATCATCCTGGTTTCCCGAAAAAGCATGCCGCTTTTTGCCGGACTGCAACAGGCCTTGGATGGCTTTGTCCGAGTGGTCAGAGAAGACATCAACGGGATCCGGGTCATCAAAGCACTGTCCAAAACCGACTATGAGAAAAACCGCTTTGATACCATTAATACCGATGTGGTGAACCGGGAGAAAAAAGCCCGGATGACGGTGGCGGTGATTTCTCCGGCCATGAATATCTGTCTCAATTTGGGTTTGGTATCGGTGGTGGTGGTGGGAGCCTATGGCGTCAATAACGGCACCTCGGAAGTGGGTATCATCCTGGCCTTTATGACCTATTTCACGATTATTCTTCATGCTGTTTTGGCGCTTTCCAAATTGTTTGAGATGTGGCCAAAGGCCACGGCTTCAGCGGAGCGGATTATCCAGGCCCTGGATAGTGTGGATATTTTGGCAGTTCAGGAAGTGACCGAAGATGGGGAAACTGTAAAAGATGATGCCTTTGTGGCATTTCAAAATGTCACCTTTTCATATAATAAAGAAGAACCCAATCTGGATAATATATCTTTTGCTTTGGCAAAAGGGGAAACTCTGGGAATTATTGGTGAAACCGGGGCCGGAAAAACGACCCTGTTAAATCTGCTGATGCGCCTTTATGATGTGGATAAGGGGAAAATCTCAATAGCTGGTCGGGACATCCGGTCCATCGATCCCCGGGAACTGCATCAAAAATTCGGAGTGGTCTTTCAGAATGATATGATTTTTGAAGCCACCATTGAGGAGAACATCGATCTGGGCCGCAATCTCTCAAAAGAAGCCATAAAAAAGGCAATCGTCTGCGCCGGTGCCAAAGCATTTGTGGATGAAAAAGCTGATCAGTCCGAGGAACAGCTGACCATCAAAGGCGCCAACCTCAGCGGCGGTCAGAAACAGCGGATTCTGATTGCCCGGGCGCTGGCAGCCAGCCCGGAAATACTGGTGCTGGATGACGCATCAAGCGCCCTGGATTATCAAACCGATGCCGCTTTTCGCAAGGCGATTAAAGAGAACTTTGACGACACCACCATTATTATTGTCGCCCAGCGGATCAGCTCCATTAAACACGCCGATCATATTCTGGTGCTGGAAGATGGTGTGGCCATTGGCTATGGTAAGCATAAGCATTTAATGAAGAGCTGCGAAATTTATCGGGAAATCAGCCATTCCCAGATGGGGGTGTCCAGCGATGCGACGATCACAGAAATTTGACAAACCGCAAAACCGCAAAGGGACCCTGATCCAGTTGGGGGGCTATCTGATGCGCTATAAATGGCAACTGCTGGCGGCGATCGCACTGACTATCGGCAGTAATCTGCTGGCGTTGGTGGGGCCGCTACTGTCCGGTTACGCCATTGATGCCATTGAGCTGGGTACGGGTCGGGTTGATTTTAGTCAGGTGTTTTACTACGCCGGCTGGATGGTGATTTTTTATATCGGCTCAGCCGGACTGACCTATGTTCTGGAAGTGATGATGATCCGGATCAGTCGCCAGGTTACCTTTGCCATGCGCCGGGATGTCTTTAATAAGCTGATGGATCTGCCGGTGGGTTATTTTGATGTCCATCAGACTGGGGATGTCATCAGCCGGATTACCTATGATATTGATACGGTCAACAGCTCCATTTCCAGTGACCTGATCCAGGTATCCTCAGCGGTGATTACTGTGCTGGGCTCATTTTTGATGATGCTGGCGATTTCTCCCCAACTGGTGCTGATTTTTGCTTTTACGGTACCGGCGTCAATTTTGATGTCCCGTTACTTGGTTAAAAAGACCCGGCCACTGTTTAGCAGACGTTCCCGCAAGCTGGGGGAGCTTAATGGCTTTGTGGAGGAAATGGTATCGGGTCAGAAGACCTTAAAGATTTATGATCAGGAAGAGCATACCATTGAGAAATTCAACAGCAAAAACAAGCAGGCGGTGGACGCCTATTATAATGCTGAATATTACGGCAGTATGATTTTTCCGACCATCAATTTTATCAACAATGTCTCGCTGGCCTGTATCAGTGTCTTTGGGGCGCTGTTATATCTGGCGGGATCGATGTCGATTGGGCAGATTTCATCCTTTGTGTTGTACTCTCGCAAGTTTTCCGGACCGATAAATGAAATGGCCAACATCATGAACGACTTGCAATCGTCCCTGGCGGCGGCCGAGCGGGTTTTTGCCTTGTTAAATGAACTGTCTGAGGCCAGGGATACCGATACGATGATCGACCTGACCAGTGTAAAGGGTGATATTGTGCTTAAGGATGTCCGCTTCAGCTATGATGCCAATCAGGTGATCATTAAAAACTTAAGTCTGGAGGCCGAAGCGGGTAAACTGATTGCCATCGTCGGCCCCACCGGGGCCGGTAAAACCACGATTATCAATCTGCTGATGCGCTTTTACGATACCCAAGCCGGGACGATTTCTGTGGATGGCAACGAAGTCCGGGCGTTGACCCGGGACAGCCTGCGCAAATCCTTTGCCATGGTGCTTCAGGACACCTGGATTTTTCATGGCACCATCTTTGAAAACCTGACCTATGGCAAAGAAAATGCCACCATGGCAGAGGTGGTGGCGGCCGCTAAGGCGGCCCGCATTCATTCCTATATTGCGCATCTGCCCCAGGGTTACGATACGATTTTAAGAGATGATGGCACCAATATTTCCAAGGGCCAGAAGCAGCTTTTAACCATCGCCCGGGCGATGTTGCTGGACGCCAAGATGCTGATCCTCGATGAGGCCACCTCTAACGTTGATACCCGTACCGAAAAAAAGATTCAGGAAGCCATGCGTCAGCTGATGAAAGATAAAACCTGTTTTGTCATCGCCCACCGGCTCTCCACGATCCAGAACGCTGATTTGATTCTGGTGGTGGATCAAGGCGATGTGGTGGAACAGGGCACCCACGCCGAGCTGATGAAGCGGCAGGGACATTATTGGCAGATGTATCAGGCGCAGTTTGAGTGAGGGAGACACTCGTATAAAATTCCCTAAATAAAAAGGGCTATACATGTATTGACAAGAGTGTTTAATTATAGTAAGATTACCAAAGTTCTAAAAAAGAAGCTGGTTCTAACAATTGAATCATTTAATTTAGCCGTGAAGGTTGATTGTCCTACTGCAGTGGGTATCAATTTTCACGGCTTTTTTTGCAAATAATCAATAAAGGAAAAAAAGGAATGAATAAAACGTTAAAACGAATTCGCAATACCTTTGATCGTAATAATCCCAATATGATTGCCATTATTATCATGCTGATGATTCTGGCGGTTGTCACCATTGTACTGGCTGTGGGGTTGGGCCCCGTGAAGGTTTCACCGGCTAATGCCGCCAATATTATTTTAAGTCAGATCCCTTTTTTAAGCGAGCGTATTCCCCATACCTGGACCGATCTGGATTATAACATCGTATGGGGTCTGCGGTTGCCACGGGTTTTATTGGGCATGATCGTCGGGGCATCCCTGGCGGTTGTGGGGGTTACCATGCAGGCACTGGTCAGAAATCATCTGGCTGATCCCTTTATTCTGGGGGTTTCTTCCGGGGCTGCAGCGACAGCGACCCTGGGGATGCTGTTTGGGGTCTTTGCCATTCTTGGGGAGTATTCATTATCCATCAGTGCTTTTATCGGGGCCGGATTAACGATTATTTTCGTGTATACGATTTCCCGGGTAAATGGCCGCATCAACATCACGCAGTTATTACTGTCGGGGGTGGCGATTTCCATGATCATGGATGCCATCACCCAGATTATTATTTTAAGTGCGCCAAATGCTTTGGGTCTGCACAGCGCCTCTTTCTGGATGGCGGGAAGTCTGGCTGGTGCCAAATGGGGGTATTTAACTCTGCCGCTGGTCGTGATGCTGCTGTGTTTAGCGGTTTTAATGGTCAATTATCGCAGTCTGAACGTCTTGCTGCTGGGGGAAGAAGCGGCGGGATCGCTGGGGATTAATGTCAAAGCGATGCAAAAGATGTTGATTCTGGTCTCTTCGCTGATGGCCGGGGTAACCATTGCGGTTAGCGGCGCCATTGGCTTTGTGGGATTGATGGTGCCCCATATCACCCGGCTGTTAATCGGCTCCAATCATAAAAATGTCCTGCCGGTATCGGCACTTCTGGGTGGCATACTGGTGGTTTGGGTAGATGTGGCAGCCCGGATGGTGATTGCGCCCGAAGAATTGCCGGTGGGGATTTTGACGGCATTGTTTGGGGGGCCCTTATTTATCTGGCTGTTGAAACGAAATACAAAGGAAGTGTAGTGAGCGATGGATACACGATTACAAATAGAAGATCTGACCTTTGCCTATTCAAATAAGGATATTATCAATGAGGTCAACATCAGTGTTAAAAAGGGTGAATTTGTGGGGTTGATCGGCCCCAATGGCAGTGGGAAATCGACGGTTTTAAAAAACCTCTATCGGGCCCTGGATCCGGATCGGGGCAGTGTCCATCTGGACGGGCAAAATCTCTTTAAAATGTCACATAAGGCGTCGGCTGAAAAAATTGGGGTGGTCGGACAGGAGAACATGGTGCCCTTTGATTTTAAGGTGGAGGAAATTGTGGCCATGGGTCGCAGTCCCCATAAAAAACTGTTTGATCCGGATACGAAAAAAGACCATGAGATTGTCATGCATGCACTTGAGCATCTGGGCATGGCGGATGTCGCTAAACGCAGCTATCTTAATCTTTCTGGCGGCGAAAAACAGCGGGTTTTAATTGCCCGGGTGATTGCTCAGGAAACGGATTTTTTGATTCTTGATGAACCAACCAATCATCTGGATATCAGTTACCAGCTGCAGATTTTTGATCTGGTTAAACGTCTGGAGGTAACAGTGCTGTCAGCCATTCATGATTTAAATATGGCGGCGATGTACTGTGACCGGATTTATGTACTCAAGGATGGAAAAATTTTCTTTAGTGGCACACCGGAAGAGGTTTTAACCGTCCAACTTATTCGTGAGGTTTATGGCATTGAGGCGGATGTGAAAACACATCCGGTCACAAAAAAATTGGCAATTACCTTTTTGCCGGCAAGCCTGCAATATAATTAATCTAGAGGAGAAAAGAAAGAATGAAAAAGAAACTAATGTCCTTAATGGTGGCACTATCGGTGCTGGTGGTTGCACCAGTGCTCAGTGCCTGTGGTGCGGCAACAACCCAAACAGCGGGTGCGGCAGGCAGTGGCAATTATGAAAAGCTGACTTTTGATAATTACGGACGCGAAGTTGTGGTTGAAAAAATGCCGGAAAAAGTGCTGACCCTGGGGCCAAACTGTAGTGAGCTTTTTGTTGCCCTGGGACTGAGTGACAAGATTGTCGGGAATTCTCTGGATAACCACAGCCGGGGCCCCTTGCCGGAATATGCAACAGCTTACAATAAAATACCGGAGCTGAATTATACCAATGCTACCCGCGAAGCCGTGATCAGCAGTGGAGCAGACTTTATTTACGGCATTGACTGGGAATTCGGCGGTGATGGCTTAAATCCCGATGAGCTAAAAGATTATGGGATGACGGTCTATATGGAATCAGCAACGACCCTGGAAGATATTTATCAGGAAATTACCGACTTGGGAAAAATCTTTAAGGTCGAGGATAAGGCGGCAGATTTTATTGCCGATCAACAAAAACGAATCGAAGCCGTCAGCAAAAAGGTGGAAGGTCAGGGCCCAGTGAAAGTGATGGTTTATGACAGTGGTAATGCTGGGGTACTAACCTGTACCGGAACGAACTTTGAAACCTTGTTGATTAACGAAGCGGGCGGTAAAAATGTATTTGATGATATTACCGAAAAACAATGGATGCGTGTCAGTTATGAAGAAATTCTAAAAAGAAATCCCGATGTGATTGTCATCCACGATTATGATTCCCCTTCGGTTGAAGAAAAAATTGCCGAAATAAAAGCCAATCCTTCTTTAGCCCAGCTGGATGCAGTTAAAAATGAACGCTTTGTGATCATGGAGCTCGAAAGTGTCTTACCGGGAGACCGGATGGCGTATGCAGTTGAAAAATTTGCCAAAGGTTTTTATCCAAATTTATTCTAACAACTGTTCATAAAAAATTGTAAGACTAAAGTGTCCAATGCTGAAACATCATTGGTTGTTTTCAAATTATTGATGGGATCATCACATTTGAGATCAAAAAAATGAGACAGCAGCGGACACTTTATTTGTTTTCAAACACATTATTAATCCTTAAGAAAGGGCGGCATTATATGAAAGATAAGTTTCGGCTGCTGTTTTTTGCCAGCTATGTAAAAAGTGAAATCTTTAAAAAGATCATCATCAATATCATCATTACAATCACCTATCTGGTTCAGGCATTGGGACTGGCCTATGGGGTGAATGGGGTCTGGAATAATAATCCCATTGAAAGAGTTTTGCCGTATCTGGGTATCGTTTTACTGGCGATCTTTCTCCGTTCTTACCTGATCTGGTATAACGAAGGCTATTCACGCAAGATTGCCCTTAAAGTTAAAGCCAAGATCCGTAAAATTATCCTCGAAAAATTGATGAATCTGGGCCCCAGCTATCAAAGTGAGAAGCGCAGCGGTGACCTGTTGGCTCTGGTTACGGATGGGGTGGAATCGCTGGAAAACTATCTAGTCAATTTTATTCCTCAAATCTTTGTGGTGCTGATTACGGTTGTAGCTGTCACGGTTTATATTTTCAGACTGGATGCAGTGGTTGGCATGATTGTACTGGCCTGTGTTATTTTTGCGGTTTTATGGCCATTCTTGTCCAAGTTTTTAAAAGACAATGGTTACGAAGGGTATTGGAAAGCCTATGGCAAATTGAATGCTCAGTATATCGATGCGATGCTGGGGATGAATACATTAAAAGCTTTCAATGCCGGTAAGCAGAAGGCAGCCGAACTGAAAGTGGATGCCCGGCGCTTTGGAAAAGAGAGTATCGATGCCACCTGCCTGTCGCTGATTTCATCAGCGGCGATGATCTTATGTGCGGCTACGGCCACCGCCATGACCGTAATTATTGGGGCTTACCATATTTCAGGCGGGAATCTGGCCCCGGCCAGCCTGTCAATTATCCTCTTTCTGGTGCCGGAGGTGATTCGCCCGCTTTATGATTTTAATCAATACTGGCACGGCAGCTATACGGCGTTTTCAGTGATCACAAAGCTCGATGCGGTACTGGATGAAGCCGATAGAATCAACCAAAACCCGATGGGACTTAAAGAACTAAAAAAAGATCCGCCGGAAATTTTATTTGAAGACGTGAGTTTCAGCTATCAGGCTGAAGACCGGGACGTGCTTAAGCATATTAATCTGGTCATAAAACCAGGTGAAACCGTGGCACTGGTGGGAAAATCCGGATCAGGTAAGTCTACCCTGGTCAAGCTCTTGCTGCGTTTTTATGAACCGCAAAATGGTGCGCTAAAAATTAATCAGCAGGAGGTCAGCGCCTATGAATTGGCCTTTCTGAGAAGTTCAATCAGTGTGGTTTTTCAGGATACCTACCTGTTTTATGGGTCGGTGGCCGAGAATATTGCGATGGCCAGGCCACTGGCAACGCCAGCAGAGATTAAAGAGGCGGCCCGGATTGCCGGGGCTGACGCATTTATTGAGGCATTGCCCGAAGGTTATGACACCCTGGTGGGAGAGCGCGGTGCCACTCTCTCAGGCGGCGAAAAGCAGCGGATTTCGATTGCCCGGGCGATTCTTAAAGATGCGCCGATTCTGGTTCTGGATGAAGCAACCTCCAGTGTCGATTCGGCCACTGAAGGGGCCATTCAGGCAGCGATGGACTATCTGCTAAGAGGCAAAACGGCGCTGATTATTGCACATCGCCTGTCGACGATCAAACATGCCGATCGCATTTATGTGATTGATGCCGGGGAAGTAATTGAAATGGGCTCTCATGGTGCCCTGATGAAACAAAATGGGTATTACGCCACAATGATAAAAACCCAAAGAAAGGGGGAATTGAAGCATGCCGTCTCAATCTAAACAGGAAATCAGTAATTTCAATAAGCTTGCCTTTCATATGAAACCCTACCGATGGGGATTAATTACAACAGTTATCTGCGGCGTCCTAAAACATGGCGCAACCATTGGAGCGGCGGCACTTTCGGCCTATTCTGTTGGTCTGGCCATGGAAGGATTATTTCTAGATCAAGCTCAAGTTTTAATTCTGGCCACTCTGGCTTGTGTTCTGGTGCGGGTGATCATGTATTATGGGGAAATGTATTTTTCTCATAAGGTCGCCTTTGATCTGCTGGTGGATTTTCGAATTGGTCTTTTTGCAGCCATGGAACGAATCAGCCCGGCCATTTTTTTAAACATGAGATCAGGGGAAATGACAACCACGCTGATGAGTGATGTCGAATTGCTGGAGCTTTTTTTTGCTCACACCTTTTGCAATGTGGCGATCATGATCATCGTGCCCTTTTTTATTCTGGTCTATCTTGGGAGCTTTCATTGGTTACTGGTCGTGGTGATTACGCTTTTTCTCTTTTTGATTCTGGGAACACCCTTTTTACTTAAAAAGCAGGCTGGTCTTCAGGGCAGAACCGTGCGACAGAAAATGGCGGTTTCCAATGCCGTGACGGTTGAAGGTATCCATGGTCTAAAAGAAATTCTGACCCTTAATTTTAAGGATCAGTACCAGGAAAAGAACATGCGCTATATGGATGATTTAAGCGAGAGTCAAATGGTTTATGGCAAAAGGCTGGGGCTTGAAGGGGCGATTATTCAGGCCCTGATCGGCATTGCCATGCTTTCGGTGATGGGAATAACGATGCTGTTGGTCTTTCAGGGGCAACTGGATTTTTCCTATTTTCCGATGATGATAATTTTAACGGTCATGATCTTTAATCCGGTGGTGGAAGTCAGCCATACGGCCCGAAATTTTGGTCTGGTATTGGCAGCGGCAGATCGGGTTTATGACGTGCTGGAGGCAAAACCCCTGGTGGAAGATCGGGGTGTTGATGTGGATATCGCCGAGATTGAGCCATCGATTGAATTTAGTGGAGTGTCGTTTCGCTATCAGGAAGGCTTGCCGCTGGCTGTTTCGGGCTTGAGCTTTACAATTGCAGCGGGGGAAACTGTCGCCATCGTCGGTTCATCCGGGGCAGGCAAGTCAACCTGTGCCCAGCTACTGTTGCGATATTGGGATGTGCTGGAAGGCGAAATCAGAATTGGGGGAATACCAATTAAGAACATTTCTCTCAATCAGCTTCACGATCTGACCACAGCGGTGCTTCAGGATGTTTATCTTTTTAATGACACCATTACCGAAAATATCCGTTTGGGCAAAAAAGATGCCAGTTTTGAGGAAATTGTCAATGCCGCAAAATTGGCCAGAATTGATGCGTTTATCATGAGCCTTGAGAAAGGTTATGATAGCCGTCCCGGTGAAAGCGGCAACCAGCTTTCAGGCGGTCAGAAGCAGCGGATTGCCATTGCCAGGGCATTGCTGAAAGATGCCCCGATTCTGATTCTTGACGAAGCGGTATCAAATTTGGATACGGAAAATGAGTATCTGATCCAGGAGGAACTGAAGCGGGCTCGAAAAGGAAAAACCACCATTATGATTGCTCATCGCCTTTCAACCATCCTGATTGCCGATCGGATCATCGTGATGGATGGCGGAACCGTGATTGAGTCAGGGCGGCATAAAGAGTTGATGGCCAGAAACGGCTTTTACAGTGAGTTGATTCAGTCTCAATTTATTGAGAAGGATCAGACCAACAACGAGGTCGATAATTCATTAAATAATAACTTAAACCCAAATAGTTGAGAGATAAACGAATGATTAGCTAAAAGATTCTCATTTTTTCAATAATGATTGACATTTCGAAACAAATAGCATAATATATCTACAGGTATATACTGCACTATACAATATTCGAAAATTGAGTGTTGTTGTCTAAATAAAAAAGAATATTATTTAATTTTAGCCATGAAGGTTGATTGTTCTATCAGAGATAGGGCTCAGTCTTTGTGGTTTTTTGTTTTTTGAAAGGGGTTAAACATGGAAATTGTCAGTGTGGAAAAAATAATTGGAGCGTATTGGGATAAACGGTCGGATTCCTTTGATGAAGATCATGATACAGAAGATCTGCAAGCCTGGAAGAAGGCCTTAGCGACCTTGTTAGGGCCGGATCAAAACAAAAATGTTCTGGATCTGGGAACGGGAACCGGTTTTCTGGCAAATATGACGGCAAAGCTGGGTTATTCGACCATCGGGATTGATATCTCAAGAGAAATGATGAAGTTGGGAGTCAAACATGCAAAGGCTGTTGGTTCAGATGCTTTATTTATGGAAGGGAGTGTTTTAGCGCTGCCATTTATGAATAATACGGTTGATTTTATTATAAACGCCCGGTTAATCTGGACTCTGGTTGAGCCAGATGCGGCAATCAAAGAATGGTGGCGTATTTTAAAGCCCGGTGGCAAAATTATGTGTTTCAACCGGATGAAGGAAGGCGTTGGTCTTAATATTGGCAAAGACAATATTTATGAAGATGAAGAAGTGGATAATCATTTGGCCATCAAAGGAGCACGAATGGAAGAATTGCGTGATTTGCTTGAAAGAAATGGGCTGGTGGATGTACAGATTCAAAAGCTTTCGGGGTTGACCCGTCCCGGTCACGATTATGATCCATGGTTTGTACTGACAGGGACTAAAGGCGAAGAATCAAAACAATTCATCTCGTAGCGACTAGTCTGGATTTACAGAAGAGGAGGGTAAGGTTTGAACAATAACAGGATGCTTATTGAAAAAATAGTAAAACGGGTCTTGTGGTTTTTACTTTCAATGCTGATTCTATCCG
>JABNAD010000090.1_pt1 | contig 82705 bp, 78 predicted proteins | sample 7240381 | NCBI WGS metagenome assembly JABNAD01 (sample SAMN11332834, study PRJNA596920) | anaerobic digester metagenome | biome: digested sludge; isolation source: digested sewage sludge-derived enrichment culture grown on H2/CO2 | place: Germany: Goettingen
CTCCTGCCCAGGCGATGGCTCCTATGAGCAGCACCAGCAGTAATGAATTGAACATTCCCTACCTCACTTCCACTAAAGTTGCCTCAAAAGCCCACCACGGGATTTGAGAGATCTCTGGCCCGCATGCTGCAAAGCCCACGGTCAGGCCCTACGGCCTAATGAACGCGGAATGTCAGCGGTCGTCCCCAGAAGGAACGGCTCCGCTTTCCAGTTGTTGCGCCCAGCGCGCCAGTTGGGCGTGCTGGTTGCGTATTTCCGTAATGCGCGACTCAGCCAGAATTTCCCTGTCTTCCATATACATGTCGAAGGCCAGGAGCGTCAGGCTGTCGATGCGCGATTCGGTCTCAAGGTAGGCCGCCAGGTCGTCCTGGGCCATAAGTTCAGGCATGACGTGTTGCCGCAGAAGAGGCTTCATGAGGCTGAACACAGCCAGGCTCTGGCTGGGGGAGAATTTTTGCACTGCTCGCAGTTTGATAAAGCGGTCCATTGCCTTGCGGGTCTGGGCCACTTCCACGGATTCGCCAGTAACTGCATCGTACACGGCACCTGCGGCTTCCTTGGTCATGTTTGCTACCGGATTGCCGAAGGGGTCGTCTTTTGTGCGAAGAAAACCAGTTGTTTCAAATGGATAAGTGTCGAATACGGAGTCTGTCCATAAACGCACCATCTCGCTCTTGTGTTTACGAAACACGTCGATTGCTTTCATTCTGTCCCCGTGCCCTTTTGTCTAAGGCTCTCTCATATAAATAGTAAGCGCAAAGGGCGTCAAGCCCCTTTGCGCTTTTAAAACGCAAGGTTTGTCATTTTTTGCACAAGGCCCCGGTGGGCGCTATAGGCCAGGGCCGTTTAAGGCTATGCTTGGGCAAGCTAAATCGACCCGTGCAGTTCCTGAGCCGGAGGCAAAAAGAACTGGAGCTGGCTTTGCCTAGGGGCAGGGCGTTGTGCCAGAACACTGACCAGCAACTTGCGGGTCAAGGGGCAGTTCTGCAGTGCCTGATGCCGGGGGGGGAGTAGGAGCTTGCGGCACGGAAGCCTGGTCTGCCTGCTGCTTGGTATTCTTTTTCAGCATGGCGGGCAAGCCGTGGTATTCAAAAAAGGGAACAGTCTGCGAACCGGCCATGAACACATGGGCCTTGTTCCGCAACATGCGCAGGCGCAGCAACAGCATATCTGGCGCGGTGGCGGCCATGCCAGTTGGCGCGGCAATGTCTTTTGCCTTGGTCAGGGCTTCAGAAAGGCTTGCGCCGTTATCCATGAGGCGCAGCATGCGCGCAACTGTATGAATGTCGGCTTCGTTTTCTGCCAGAGGGTAGAAGGCCACATCCACATGGCCGGAGAGAAGGGCGATGCCTTCCTGACAACTGGGGCAGGAGGGAGAAAAAAACATGCGCACGCTGGCTTCGTTGCTGTTGTCCGTGATGGCCCACACGTCCGCCTGGGTACGCAGGGCGGTACCGGTGTTGACGATAAACAGCAGACCCCAGAGAACCAGCAGAAGCGAACGGCCCGGCTTGTCCGCCGGAAGGCCGGAGCGGCTGCGCTGCGCCGCCTGCCGAAAGCCAGCGTAGATCATGGCAAAAAAGCAGGCCACAATAAGGCAGCTCACGCAAGGGGCCGTGACGGCCATGAGCAGCAGGAGGCAGATATCGCCCAGAATGGCCAGACCCGCCAGAATCAGGCCCAATTGGGCAGCACCCATCAAGGCTGCTGCGGCAAGCAGCGTGAACATGACCCCGCCAGCCCACCAAAGCGATATGCCCGCAACGGACGTATCCTGAAACAGGGCGCAGCCCGAAGTTACACACAAGTTCACTTCGTTGCCAAAGGCGCTCCAGATGCAGAAGGCCGCAGCTAGAACGGCCATGCTCAGAATGCCGGGAAATAATTGATGGGTTCGGTTCATAGGTACCTGTGGATGTAATAGCTTTTCGGCTGGTGCAGCAATAGCGCGACAGGCCCGGTACTGACCATCATTAGGCCCGCCGAAACATCGGGCTGTAGCCGCGATCTCATGCAACTCGTTTCAGGTTATAGGCTGTTTTTGCTTTTTCGTAAAGCGCGGCCCCATCTCTGTTACGTGGTGGTGTGCGGCAACTCGGCGCAGTACAAAACTATATTACAGGGGATGTGGCAGAAGTATGGCGTACAGCGTTATTCCAGTCCGCATGCGGCAAGGGCTGGCAACGTGCCCAATTAAACAGGTCTGACCGCATTGGGGCATAACTGCTGGGGCGTACTGGGGATGCAGCGAAAACAAAAGGACGCCCTTTCGGGCGTCCTCTCGCGTTGTGTTGCTGCGGTCAAGCTTACATGGTGGAGCCGGAGGCCGCACGCTGCATCTTGATTTCAACTTTTTCGGTCAGGCTGGCATAGTATTCGCGCAGGATGACGAGCACTTCAGCGCGGCCAAAGTGATCCGGCACTTCCGCGCCTTCGGAAAGCATCTTGCGCAGCTTGGTGCCGGACAGGATGACGCGATCTTCCTTGGTGTGGGGGCAGGTGCGCATGCTGGCCATGCCGTCGCACTTTTTGCAGTAGAAGGTCCAGTCAATGTTCAGCGGTTCGCAGAGCAGACGCTTGCCGGTTTCGGCGGGCACAGGGATCTTGCGGAAGATTTCCTGGGCTTCAAACATGCCGTAGAAGTCGCCCACGCCAGCGTGGTCGCGGCCAACCAGCAGGTTGTTGATGCCGTAGTTCTGGCGGAAGGTGGCGTGCAGCAGGGCTTCGCGGGGACCGGCATAACGCATGTCCAGGGGGTAGCCAGCCTGAATGACGAAGTCTTTCACGAAGTACTTGTCAACCAGGGTGTCGATGCACTTCACGCGCACTTCGGCGGGGATGTCGCCGGGCTTCAGGGAGCCCACGAGGGAGTGGATAACCACGCCGTCGCAAACTTCCACGCCGATCTTGGCCAGGTATTCATGCGAGCGGTGCATGGGGTTGCGCAGCTGAAGAGCGGCAACCTTCTGCCAGCCGCGTTCGTCCATCTTGGCGCGCAGCTGAGCAGGGGTCATGTACACGCCGGGGAACTTTTCGGGGAATTCGCCCTGCGAAAGAACCTTAACGGTACCGGCAACGTTGAATTCGTTCTGAGCCAGAACCATCTTCACGCCGGGATGGTCAGCGGGGGCCACTTCCCAGAACTTTTCGGAGTCAGGGCCAGTGCCCTTGAACACCAGTTCGCATTCCCACTTCTTGTCGGCTTCGGTCATTTCATAGACTTCTTCGACCTTCATGGTAGCCATGATTTCGCCTTTGCGAACCAAGGCCACTTCTTCGCCGACCTTGAGGGTCTTGGCGTCAGCAGCGGGAACATCAAGGGTAACGGGCACGGGCCAGAAGGTGCCGTCAGAAAGGGTCATCTTTTCGCAGACGCTCTTCCAGTTGGCCTTGTTCATGAAGCCGTTCAGAGGCGAGAAACCGCCAATGCCCATCATGATCAGGTCGCCCTTGGCGCGGGAAGAAATCTCGATCTGCTTCAGGCCTGCGGCTTTTTTCTTCTCGTCATCCAAGGCCTTACCTTCCAGAAGGCAACAGACCAGACCCTTACCGCCATGAGGAGCTACCAGCTTGGACATTGCGAAATCCTCCGTGTTTTAGTTATGTGGGCATCCTTCCGTGGCCGCGTCGCCATGCGGAAGGGCAGCGTTCAGTTCGCATCTTGTGAATAATCTAACAAAAAGTCAACTACCTCTTAAAACTTTTCCTGACTACTCGCCAAAAAAACCACAGCCACTGCGGGTAATACGGAAAATTCACTCATACCTATACGCTGAATCGCGCAAAAAGAGAAGGGGGATTCACAATAAAAATGTGCCTGAACCCGAAAAAACATGTGAAAGTGCGCTTTTTTTCGCAAAGTCTTTTGCTAGGCTATGTTGCGCGAACTGGCGTGATTGCTTGCGGGCAGCGAAATACGGCGAAAGACTGTTTGCCTGGATAGAAATTTACTGACTGGGGGAAATTTTTCTCAACCTCGATGCCGAGGCCTGTGTCAAACCTGAATTAACAAAAAAGGCGTGGATGCAGCATCCACGCCTTGCGGTTATTACTCGGAGAGGGAATCAGCCCCTAGAACGGCACATCGTCCATGTTGGAGGCTTCGGAAGGAAAGGCCGGGCCGAGATCGTCGTCCATGGGTTGAGGCTTGCGGCTGCCACCCTGGGGGGCATTACCGCCGCGTCCGCCCTGCGCACCCTGGCCGCCGCGAGGAGCATTGCCGCGCGGAGCCGCAGAGGCAGCGGGCGCACCGTAGTCGTCTTCAAAGCCACGGCCACCACCGCCCTCGCGGGGGGCATCGCCGCCCTTGCGGTCAAGAAACTGCACGCGCTGGGCCTTGATTTCTGTGGTATAGCGATCCTGGCCCTGCTGATCCTGCCATTTGCGGGTTTGCAGGCTGCCTTCCACGTAGATCAGGCTGCCCTTGGCAAGAAAGTTGGCGCAGTTTTCCGCCTGACGCTGAAAAACAGAAACGCGGTGCCATTCAGTGCGATCCACCTTGTTGCCGTCACGGTCGGTGTAGGATTCATCGGTGGCGACATTCAGGGTGGCAACGGGCGAACCGCTCTGGGTGTACCGCAGCTCGGGGTCGCGGCCCAGACGGCCAATAATCATTACTTTATTCAGCATGTTGATGCTCCAAGGTGGTATTCGAGTTTCAGACTCAGGCTACAAACGCCTTTTCGAGCTGATCCAGCACGTCTTCAATGGCGTCGCTCAATTTGTTGGCTTCGCGCGGCTGCCATTCGGCAAGGGCCGCTTCCAGTTCGGCCTTGAGCCTTGCGGCTTCAAGAATGCCGGGGCCAAGGGCCTTACGGCGGGCTGGCGACCAGGGCAAAAACTGCAATCCTTCATCCAGCGCGCGCACCATTTCAAGCACTCCGTGCTTTTCGTGCTTGATGGGAACGCTGAAAGCCAGCTCTGTAAGTTTGGGCCAGAGTTTTTCCAGCAGGTCTTCGTTCCAGGTGACGGCGCTCACGCGGATTTGCAGTGCATTGCCCATAGGTGCTCCTTGGCGGCGGGCCGCCCATATGCGAGTTTGCCGCGCCCAGGCTCGCTGCTTGCGGCAGCGTGCGCAGGGCCAACGGCCTGTGCTGGCAGGAGAGCCTAGTCTTTTTCAGTCCATTCGGTCTGCACACGCATGATGACTTCCTGAATGGCGGGAAGCTGATCCTGCGGGCATACGCCAATGAGGGGCGCTCCGGCGTCGATGTTCTCGTTATAGGTGAAGTAGACGGCATAGATAACGCCCGCAGGCCCCGTATAGACCAGCGGCACCTCGCGCTTCATGCGCGACATGATGAGCAGTTCCATGCCTTCGCGCACGGCCACCGACTGTGAATCAGCCGCGCGGATTTTTTTGTCCACCTCTGGTGTGAAGTAGTACTTGGCCCGCTCGGGCGCAACAAAAAGATGCAGGGCTTTTTTGAGCAGGATGCGTTCCACCTCTGCGCGGGTGAGCATGTGGCGCACCACTGCAAGGGGAGTGCCAGCCTCCACAAATGCGCCTTCAAGTTCTGTGTGCAGAAGGCTGATCTCGCCTTTTTCGTTGGCGCAGATGGATTTGGGATTGCGTTCGCGCTCAAGCGTGGCAATGAGCGTCCCGGGCTTTTCCTTCCACTGGCCCTGCGGGCCTACCACTTTGTCGCCCTGTTTTATGCTAGCAAAGGTCACCTTGCCCGTGTGGGGCGTGCTGATGACTATTTCGCGGTAGGGCGAAGCCTTTATTTCGTCCAGCAGTGCAGATATGTTTATCATGCTTGGGTCCGTTAACGTTATATATTGGCGACGCTCCGGCTGGTGGGGCTGCTGCCCCCAAACCTCCGGCGCATGGCGACCGGACTGTTCCCGGCCGCCGCGTCACTCGGAATACTTGTTGTTTTTCTACGCAGTGGGGGCGCTATCTGTAATACAGGTTTCTGCCGCCAATGGTCAGCAGGGCCTGCTTGAGGTTGGCGCGCACTTCCCTTCTGTCCCAGATGCCCTGAATGTGCCCGCGCGAAAGGGCGCGGTACGAGCGGTGATACTTGGGCGGGATGTCCATGCCCGTGGTTTCCTTGATAACGCCCGGCCCGGCAAAGCCGATGTTGGACGAGCGCACCGCGAACTGGTAGGGCGAGCAGCCGAGGAAGCTGGCCACAGGCCCGGCAAAGGAATTGGTGTCGTACAGCACCATGTACAGGCCGCCGGATTCGATGTAGCGGCGCACAGCAACCGTGCAGCGGGGCATCTGGATAACGCCGTGCGTGCCTTCCTGAATGCGGATGCCCGCCGTGCCGTGCACATAGGCCAGGAAGGGATAACGCTTCTTGGCGGCGCGCTGGGCGGCTTCCACAAACTTGTAGCCTTCCGCCGCGCCCACGGAGCCGCCCCGGAAGGTGCCCATGAGCATGGCCACGACCATCTTGGTATTGTCTATGCGCGCTTCAAAGGTCATGCAGCCGCTCTTGGCTCCGGTTTTCTTCTGCGCGTCAAGAATGCGGTCGCCGAAGTTGGGGAAATCAAGGGGGTTGCCCGCCTCAATCTCGCTATTGAATTCAAAGACCGAGCCGAGGTCAAAGACGTTCTTCACATACCATTCCGGCTCCATGGGAAAGTGGTAGCCGCAGTGGCTGCACACGCCCGCGAATTCGGCAAAGAGGTCAGGCCCCCACAGGTCAAGGCAGCCATAGGCGGCGCTGTTGGGGCAGGTGATGGCCCGGTCTGTCTTGTAGCGCGGTGAAATGTAGTTCCACCGGCTGCGGCGGCCGTCGTCCGACCACGTGGACAGGGCGGTCAGTTCCTTGACCTTGCTGCTTTCGGCCTTGGCGCTGGGCAGCTTGCGGGTGAGCTTGTGCCAGGGGGCCAGCAGGCGGCTCTTGAACACTTCCCACTCGTTGTCGATTTCTTCCATAAAGGTGCGGATACGCATCTGGTGCTTGCGGTAGAAATCGTATTTGAAGCTGACCCACGGCTTGGTGAGCCAGTCCCAGGTGGCAACGGCCATCTTGGTAAAGAAAGGACGCCTGTCGCGCGCTGCCTGACGCGAAAGCCGCAGGAACTTTTGCTGGCGGCGTTCGCGCAGCCTGTCCTTGGCGGCAGAGGTCAGCCCCCAGCGGGTGTACATTTCGTCCAGGTTGGCATCGGGCTTGCGCACGCGGGCCAGGGCCAGGCCCTTGAGGCCGGGTACGGTGCGCGTGGAGATCACAACCTCATCGGTGGCGCGCAGCACTTCCTGCCGCAGATTGCGGAAAAAGTCGAAGTGCCAGGGGCGTGCGCCCAGAGGCGGCTCCTGCACCACGCGGTCGATGTAGCCGAACTTGAGGTTGTCCTGCGCTGTCATCTTGAGGTTATTGGCGCAGCTTTCAATCAGCTCGGTCGTGGCGCGCTGGCCAGCCTTGATGCGGCCTTCAATGGCGGCGGCGCCTTCGGGCGAAATAACCGAATAGTAGCCGTGTGAGAGCATCAGGCGTTTGTCGGCAAGGCCGATGGCTTCCGCACCGCCGGAACCGCCCTCGGAAATAACGGCGATAACGGGCACGCGCAGGCCAGCCATGCTGTAAATGTTGCGGGCGATCTGCTGCGCCGCGCCGGGGTAATCCTCAATGGGATACGAGCCAGGTGTGAATATGTAGGTGTGAACAGGTATCCCTTCGGTCTCGGCCACGCGCATGTACTGCTGCGCCTTGGCGTTGCCCCAGGGCTTGACCGAGCCGCCGTTGCGGAATTCCGCGCCGTGGCCCTTTTCCTGCCCGATAACCATGACGGATTGGGTGTATACCTTTTTGCCGCGGCGGCGGGTAATGACCGCACGGGCAATGAGCATGCTGGGGTCGAGGCTGTGCTCGTCCTGGCCGCCCACTTCGGTGAAGTTGTCGTAGACGTTTTCAAGTATGTCGCGCAGGCAGATACGCTGGGAGTGGCGTACAATGCGCACCTTGTCCATGGGCGTAATGCTGCCCTCAAGGCGGCGTTCCACATAGTTGAAAAGGTCTTCTACCGTGGCAAGTTCGGCATAGGGGTCTTCCACATTGCCGGAGCGGACGCGCGCAGTAAAGGCGGTCAGCTTTTCTTCAAGCAGGTCGGCGTTGTCCTTGTGCTTGCCGGCGAATATGTCCACCAGATAGGTAAGTCTGTCGCGCAGACTCTGGATGCGTTTTTCGATGTTGTTGTCCATAGTATATTGGGGCCAGCTAGACTGGTTTTTTTAGGTAGGCGAAATCCCCGGAATTCCGGGCGGCCAATGGCTTGTCTGCCAGCATGCGTCCATACTGGGGGCATAAAGTTATCGCCCCGGCCAGAGCGCTGGAGCTTCCGCAGTCTGCAGAAACCTGCGCCTGATGTGTGGACGGTGCCGTGCTCATGGGCTGGTCCCCGTCAGAAGCGCAAGATGCGCTCTGTGTTGGCCGCAAGGAAGTTGACGTTGGACTTCAGCTCCTCGCCCGAGGCATTGTGTCCCTCCAGCCGCAGATCCCCAAGAAATTCAAGGCCGCGGGCCTTGGCTTCCTCAAGGTCTTTGCCCCAGATGATGGCAAGGGCCAGGTTGGGGTCAAACTCTGTGGGAATTTCGTAAGGCTCAGTTGTCGGAACATGGGTAAGCATGGTCAGCCAGGGCTGGTCTTTCCACGCAAATTTTTCAATGCGGCCCACCCAGGGGGTGAAGTTGCTGTCCGGATCTTCGGCGATCAGGCGGTATTCAATGCCCAGACCTTCAAAGGTGATGTCCGACTGCCCGTAGCCCAAAGGCTCGCCAAGGCCAATGCGGATCTGCTCGGCAATGAGGTCCACATCGCCCTTGCCGTTCACCTTTGAAATACGTGCCGAAACGCCGTTTTCCACCTGAATGCGCGTGTTCACTTCCATCAGGAAGGGTTCGCCCTTGCGGGTCACAATCCATTCCCAGGTTCCCACGTTGTCGTAGCCCACCTTGCGGGCCATGGTGAGGGAGTAGTCAACAATATCGCGCAGCACCTTGCCCGCGTCGAAGGTGTACTTGAGTTCTTCGGGCGCAAAGCCCGGTGCGACCTCAATGCGCTTCTGGCGGCCAGTGGACTGGATGGAGCAGTTGCGGGTGCCAAAGTGTACGGGGTTATGCCCCGAACGGTCAGAAACAACCTGTACTTCAAGATGGTTGAAGTCTGTAATACGCTGCTCGATGAGCACGCCTTCATCCTTGAACTGGCGCAGGGCGTAGCTGCGGATGCGGCGGTAGACCGAGCGGAACTGATCCGGGTCGTACACTTCCTCAATGCCCATGCCGCCGCCGCCAGCGGAAGCCTTGACCAGCACCAGCGGGCGCGTGATGCCCTGCTGATCCTGAAATTCGAACACGCTCTTGGCGATGCGTTCGGCTTCCATCTCGTCATAGATGGGGCGGTCGGAACCGGGAACGGTGGGTACGCCCAGGCTGCGCGCCAGTCGTTTGGTGTTGATTTTGTCGCCCAGCTCGCGAATGATTTTCCACGAGGGGCCGATGAAGATAAGTTTCCGGTCGCGTTTGGTTACGCGGCGTGCAAAACGAAAATCCTCGGCAAAAAAACCGTAGCCGGGGTGAACTGCTGTGCAGCCCGCCTCATCAGCCACGGCCATAAGTTCGTTGGCGTCATGGTAAGACGACACGCGGTACAGGCTTTTTTCTCCGCCTTGTTCGCGCGCCAGGCGCACATGGCCCGATGCCGCGTCCTCAGCCGTGAAGATGGCGGTAAAGGCCACTCCAAGCTTGCGGCAGGCGCGCATGATGCGCATGGCTATCTCGCCACGGTTGGCCACCAGAATTTTGTGCTTTTGCAGGGGAATGCTGTCCTGAGCTTTGTCCAAGCCTGTCTCCCTCATTGAATTGCGCTTTTTTGTGTTGGTTTATGCCCGGCAAGGCCGCGATTGCCCAAGAGGCGGAGCGGGCGCGTGCCGGAGTTTGGATTTGCATCGCGGGGTGTTACGGTTCTGTTTCGTTGCCCGCTCCCCCCTTGTGGGGTGTCGATTGGCGAGCTATACAGACTGTGCATCCGCACCTCTTACCCGCTTTTGGCGCGAAAATCCACTCGCGCAGGGGCTGTCCGGCACAAAAAGCCGCGCAGCGGCAAAGGAACGCGCGGCGCGGATTGCGGCCTGACAGCAGACCACTGAGCGTATTTTTCAGGAGGGGATTCTATGCAAAATTTTCAGGATGTCCAGCGCGCCGCAACGGCACTGCGTGACGCCATTCAGGCCGCGCAAGGGCCTCTGGCCTTGCCCTTGGGAGCGCGCAGGCTTGATCCCAAGGCCGCGCCCGATGCGGATGCACCTGTGGGCATTGTGCTGGGTACGGGGCTTTCTGCCCTGGCAGAAAAGCTGCAAGACCGCGTTGTTGTTCCCTATACCGACTTGCCGGGTTTTCCTGCCTCCAGCGTGGAAGGGCATGCGGGCGCATTTGTATGGGGGCGGTTTGCCGGAGCATGCGGCGAGGACGACTCCATCGGGCGCTATGCGCTTATCCAGCAGGGGCGCTGCCATCTCTATGAAGGGCGTACCCCGGCAGAAGTCTGTATGGGGGTGCGGGTTATGGCGCTGATGGGCGTAAAAACGCTTGTCATTACCAATGCAGCGGGCGGCCTGAACCCGCAGTTCGATGCTGGCGGCATCATGTGCATGAGCGACATAATCAACCATACCGGGCATTCGCCCCTTACCGGAATCAACGCTGAGGAGTGGGGGCCGCGCTTCCCCGACATGTGCGCGCCTCTGGACGCAGATTTGCGGGCGATGGCCATGGAAACCGCAGCAAAAATGGGCCTGCGGCTTGAGCGTGGCGTATACATTGGCGTGCATGGGCCGGAAATGGAAACGCCCGCAGAAACACGCATGTACCGACAGTGGGGAGCAGATGCCGTGGGCATGAGCACTGTACTTGAGATCATTGCGGCACGTCATATGGGCATGCGTGTACTTGGCCTTTCATGTTTGACCAATAAAAATTTACCTGACTGCATGACCCCGGCCCCCTTGGAAGAAATCCTCGCAGTGGCCGCTGTGGCGGGCAAAAATCTGGGTCGGCTCATCCGCGCTATGGTGACAAAACTCTGAAAAGTGCGTAAAAGCGCGGCCCGGACATCATTAAAGAACAAACAATACCGACTGCCGGTTTTTCCCCCTGCCTGCGTCGGCCGCACCCGGCGCTGAACTGGCGCAGCTTCGCTGCCAGTCGGAATCTCTCCCCGGCGGGGAACAAAACCGCACTACCCAGTGTTTTTTTAAGGGCACAAAGCCATGCAGCACAATGAATCCCTTCGTAACGTCGCCATTATCGCCCACGTTGACCACGGCAAGACCACCCTCGTGGACGGTCTGTTCAAGCAGGGCGGCGTGTTCCGCGCCGACCAGCAGGTTGACGACCGCGTGATGGACAAAATGGATCTGGAACGCGAACGCGGCATCACCATTGCCGCCAAGAACTGCGCCGTCAACTGGAAAGGGGTCAAGATCAATATCATTGACACCCCTGGCCACGCCGACTTTGGCGGCGAAGTGGAGCGCTCGCTCTCCATGGCTACCGGCGCGATCCTGCTGGTGGACTCTTCTGAAGGGCCGCTGCCGCAAACGCGTTTTGTGTTGCGCAAAACCCTTGAGGCCGGTCTGCCCGTGGTTGTGGTCATCAACAAGATTGACCGCAAGGACGCCCGCCCCCAGGAAGTGCTCAACGAAATTTACGACCTGTTCATCGACCTGGACGCCAACGAGCACCAGCTTGAATTCCCCGTGCTGTACGCCATTGGGCGCGCTGGCGTGGCCATGAACAATATTGATGACGAGCAGAAGGATCTTTCGCCGCTGTTTGATGCCATCGTCAAATACATTCCCGGTCCCGGCTATGATCCTGAGCAGCCCTTCCAGATGCTGGTGGCCGACCTCGACTATTCCGACTATCTGGGCCGTCTGGCCGTGGGCCGCATCATGCACGGCACGGTTTACGCCAAGGAATCCCTGGCCTGCATTGGCGAGGATGGTCAGCCCAAGCCCCTGCGCGCCACCAAACTTCAGGTGTATGACGGATTGCAGGTGGTGGAAGTGGAAAAGGCCCTGCCCGGTGATATCGTGGTTCTGGCAGGTATTGAAGATGTGACCATCGGCGATACCATCTGCACCCGCGACAACCCCCGCGCCATGCCCCGCATCCGCGTGGACGAACCCACCGTGGCCATGCGCTTTGGCATCAACAGCTCTCCCCTTGCCGGGCGCGAGGGCAAGATTGTGCAGAGCCGCGCCATCTATGACCGCCTGGTCAAGGAAACCCTGCGTAACGTGGCCGTGCGCGTGGAAAACACGGCAGACCGCGACGCCTTCCTGGTCAAGGGCCGTGGCGAATTTCAGATGGCTATTCTTATCGAAACCATGCGCCGCGAAGGTTTTGAACTTTCCGTTGGCCGCCCCGAAGTTATTCTGCGTAAGGACGAAAACGGCAAGGTTATCGAACCCATCGAACGCCTGTACGTGGACTGCGACGAAGTGTTCATGGGCGTGGTGACTGACAAGCTGGCCCAGCGCAAGGGCCGCATGCTCAACTGCGTCAACAACGGCACGGGCCGTGTGCGCCTTGAATTCAGCGTGCCTTCGCGCGGGCTTATCGGCTACCGCGACGAGTTCCTTACCGACACCAAGGGTACCGGCATCATGAACTCCTATGTGGAAGGCTACGAAGAATGGCGCGGGGACTTCCCCACGCGTTACACGGGTTCCATCGTTGCCGACCGCGCTGGCGCTGGTGTGGCTTACGCCCTCTTTAACCTTGAGCCGCGCGGCGTGCTTTTTGTGGAACCCGGCGACCCGGTGTACGAGGGCATGATCGTGGGCGAACACAACCGCGATAACGACATCGACGTTAACCCCACCAAGGAAAAGAAGCTCACCAACCTGCGCGCTTCAGGCAAGGACGAAAATGTCACCCTCACCCCGGTGAAAAAGATGACCCTTGAACACGCCCTGCACTTTGTGCGCGAAGATGAACTGGTGGAAGTCACGCCTCTTTCCATCCGTTTGCGCAAGGCCGAACTTTCGGCCATGAAGCGCTACCAGACCGCAGGCAAGCGCAAGAACAGCTAAAGCATCAACACCGCGAGCGGCAGTATCCTTGCCGTTCTTCAGATAGTTCACCCCCGCAGGGCATGCCCTGCGGGGGTGTTGTTATCTGTGCCGCCCGCTTGATTTTTTTGTGGTGGCTCAAGGTTCCCTGCCATGAGTGGGATGCCTTTCAGACAAATGCCCTTAAGTTTTTATTATGCTGTCGATAAGCGTATGGTGTGCTGCTCTGTCCGCAATGCAAATAATAATTTGATTGTATGTATTGAATACATGCTCAAATACAAAAATATGAAATGTATTTGACTGCCATGAATGATTAGTGTGCTAACAAATTTGTAGTTTGTTGCTTATCATTTTTAATAAGACAAACCTCTGGATGCGCAAAAATACCTCCTTAAAAAAAATCAGAGTAGCATTGACTTTTGAGCAAATTTTTCACAGGTTCTTTGCCCCCCCGCTTGAGTTTTGATACAGCTACTGTAATTTGCAACGGATTATTAACTGTCCGTTCTTTTGCTCTGCGTTGCGGCGCCAAGAGAAAATCCGAGCGAGGTGATTGTGCGCGACCCCCATGCGTCCACGAAAGAGGCCGTTGAGCAGCTGATTCCCTTTATGCCTGATATCAGGCGGTGCCACACGGTTTTTTCTCAACTGGAACGGCAATGGACGTGGATTGCCCTCACGGGCAAGATCAACTGCAACGCCATTGCCGCCACCCTCTTTGATTTCATCTTCAAAACCCGTGATACTTTTGGACTGCTGCGGCAGGACATGACCAGCATGCTGGGCGAAAAACTGCTTGAAAAAGCCGTGCGCGAAATGTCGCCCGTAGCCCAGGTGGTGATGGACATCATCAAGCGCAATCTTTATGAGCGCACTGCGGACGTGAGCTTTCTAGCAACAGATGGCGAAATTGTGGGTTTTTTGCAGAGCGGCGCATGCGATGTGCCCACGCAACGCGCCCGGCTTGCTGCCTACCGCTCAAAATACAGCGTGTACCGTGACATTCTGGTACTTGATCCGCAGGGTCGGGTGTGCGTGCAGCTTGATACCAAAAGGCCGGTGAGCGTCTCAAACGATCCGCTGGTCAGGCAGACTCTGGGCGCGCCGGAATTTGTGGAAACATTTCGGCCCACAGACCTCGCCCCCGATGGCAGGTCGGCCCTTGTATATTCCCATGCTATCCGGGCCGAAGGCGTTGCCGAACCCCTGGGCGTGCTCTGCCTTGTATTTGATATGGACGGAGAAACCGCAGACCTCTTTGCAGGTATGGCGCGGTTTGCACAGGATATGGTCATCCTGCTGCTGGACGAAAAAGGTCAGGCCTTTGCCAGCAGCGATACGCGGATGGTTCCCATCGGGCGCTCCTTTGCCCGCACCCCGGAGGACAGCTTTGCCGTGACCTCCCATGCCAGCAAGGCAACCCTGGCTGTCTCGCGCCCTTCAGAAGGCTATCAGGGCTATGAAGGGCAGGCATGGCAAACCCACGTCCTGCGCAACGCGCAAAGCGCTTTTGCCAGCAAGGCGGCAGAAGGGATTGATGTTGCCCTTGTGCGGCGGGAAGCGGGATTCTCCGCCCAGTTGACCAGCATTGAAGAGCAGGCTGGCGATGTTATGGGCGATCTGACGCTGGCGGCGCTCAACGGGCAGATAATGGCCGCCCGTCAAAGCGGCAACGCGCGGGAAGACGAGCGCCATGCCGCCCAGGCTCTGCCGCCCATCCTGGATGCTGTGCGCAAAATGGGCATCGAGATGGAGCATGAGTTCCATTATTTCACTGATGGCCTGCTGAAAACGGTCACGGCCTCGCGCCTGAACGATGCCTCGTTTCTGGCCTCCATAACCGTGGAAATAATGGATCGTAACCTGTATGAGCGGGCCAACGACTGCCGCTGGTGGGCGCTGACGCCGGATTTTCGGCGTATCCTTGCGCAGCCGTCCACCAGCAGGGGCGACCTCTCTCGGCTTGAGGATATTCTGGAATACATCAACAGCTATTACACGGTGTATTCAAACCTGTTTCTCTACGATGCGCGCGGAACTGTAGTGGCCTGTTCGCAGGCCGGGGAACGTGGCCTCTACGGACAGCAGATAGGCGAGGAGTATGTGCGCCGCACGTTGTCGCTCAAGGATTCGGACGATTTTTCCGTATCGCCCTTTCGTGCTACTGAACTGTATCACCCCAAGGGCGCGGCGCAACCAACCTATGTGTACAGCGCTCCCGTGTTTGCACCACAGGGGGGGCAGGCCGTTGGCGGCATAGGCATTGTTTTCGATTCCCTGCCGCAGTTTGCGGACATGCTGGGCGATACCCTGCCCAAGAATGGGGATGGCGCAGTGATCACCGGTGCGGCAAGCTTTTTTGCCGAAGCGGGCGGAATCCTTGTGGCCGCCAGCGAAGCCCACATGCATCCCGGAGAAAACTGTCAGTTACAGCCCCAATGGATGGCCCTTGGGCAGGGTGAATGCACCTCGCAGCTCGAATCTGTAGACGGTGTACTGTATGCCGTGGGGTGCGCGCGCTCGCGCGGCTACCGCGAATACAAGCGCGATGGGCGCTACGTCAACGATGTGCTCTGCGTTGTGCGGCTGCCCATTTAGAGCTGTAACTCATCCATTCGTAAGCTGAGCTAAAAGTTTTTTCAGCCAGCCCGAAGGCAGAATTGCAAACGCCCTCTGCCGCTCAAATGTCGAGCGGCAGAGGGCGTTGTGAGTAGTTGAACTCTGGAGCGCAGGTCAGGCTATATGCTGTACCTTGCCCCGGCAGGTGATGGCGGGGCCGTCAAGGGAACTCATGGCATCCAGCAGCAGCGTGCGGTAGGTGCCTGTGCCGCCGCCCACGGCTCCCATATTTTCTGCGGCGATCTCCCCGGCCACGCCCATGGAGCACATGGCGCACAGGCAGGCCTGCGGCAGCTCAGCCGGGGCAGCGCCCACGCAGCAGCCCACCACTGCGGCTGTCATACAGCCTGCGCCGGTGATGCGCGTCATGAGCGGGTCGCCGTTGCTGACGGCCCAGGCCCCCTTGGGGTGGGCCACAATGTCGATGCGCCCGCTGATGATGGTAATCGCACCAGTGGCGGCGCACATGTCCATAGCCATGCGGGCCGAGGCGGCAAGGTTGTCTTCTGAAACGAGCGTGCCTTCATCGGCGTCAACACCGCGCGCCGTGGCTTTGTCGCCCGCCAGAAAACGGATTTCAGAACTGTTGCCCTTGATGACGGCAAAGCGCACTTCCCGCATCAGGGTGCGCAGTGTTTCGTTGCGCAGGCTGGAAGCGCCCGCGCCCACAGGGTCGAGCACAACGGGAATGTTCAGGGCATTGGCGCGTTTGCCCGCCGCCAGCATGGATGCCGCCGTGCGGGTGTTGAGTGTGCCGATATTGAGAACCAGAGCCGAACTGAGGCCCACAATCTGCTCCACTTCCGCCGCATCATCAGCCATGATGGGCGATCCCCCCGCAGCCAGAATGATATTGGCGCAGTCATTGACTGTCACATAGTTTGTAATGCTGTGCACCACGGGGCTTTGGCGGCGCACCATGTCGAGAATTTCCCCAAAGCATTCCATGCTCTGTCTCCCCCGGCCAGACCGGAAGCAATAGTAAAAAAAGCGCAGGGTAGAACGCGCTCAGACACCGCAGATGCCCACAGAACCGCAGTTCGTCCTAGGGCTTGATGTAGGCGAAACCTTCGCGTTGCAGGCGCACAATTTCCACAAGACCGGCGGGCACAACATCGCAGCCGGGCCAGATGTCGGCATGGTCGATCTTGTTGTCGGCCAGCGCGTTGGCGCACAGCAGAATGCGCAGCCCCTGATCCTGCAGGGGGGCCGCAATGGCGCGGAATTCTTCATTGCCCTTGACGAACTGGGTGACGGCTGGGCCGTTGGCTACAACCACAAGCTGAAAGCGTTCTTGGGGCAGGGCTTTGATATAGTTGGCCGCATTACGAAGAACAAGGCGCAGAATGGCGGGGTCCTTGCTGTCCATGTGCAGGCAGAGATCGTAATTCATACTTCTTCCTGTTGTTATGCGTTGCGCAGGCTGCAAGGCCTGTTGCAACAATCCTAGCCAAGCGGCAGTTTTTTGCAAGCAACAGTTGCGAATGGTTCTTGATTCATGCGGCGGGGCAACGTATGATCAGGTATGATGTTTAACCTTGGCAAACCAAGGCCCCAAGGGGCGCACTGTCTTGCCTTGCTGCGAGCGCTCGCAGTCTTGGTGTTGCTGCTGTGCGCCGGGGGCTGCGGTTTGCTGGCCCGCGCGCCCGCAGAAGAACCGCAGCCAGCGCCGCCGGGGCTGGAAACGGCGTGGCAGGGCAAGCCAGTGCCGTACAAGGTGCGCATCAAGGTGCAGGATGGCCCGGATTCTCTGGCAGGGCAGATGAAAGCCTCAAGCCAGCTTGTGCAGCTTGCCAAGGAGCCGCCAGACAGCCTGCTGGCTCTGGAAAGGCGCGCCAGAGCCGACACCGCCAGCGCGCAAAGCCTGCTGCATTCCCAAGGCTATTATGACGGCCTTGCTTCCGTTCAAATAGACAAGGACGCCTCGCCCGTTGTTGTTGACCTCGTTCTTTCGCCGGGCAAACGCTACAGCCTTGGCCGCGCCGATGTGTACTACGATCCGGAACCCGACATCCCGCAGTTTTTCCGCAACCGGCAGCGCGAGGTGGGCTTTTGGGGGCTGCAAACAGAACCCGTGCCCCCGCCGTCCTTCCCCACGGTTTTGCCCGGCGTAGCCATTGGCAAGCCTATTGCCGCCGATGACCTGCTCGCGGCGGTGGATGCCCTGCCAGAATCCTTGCGGCGGCAGGGCTATCCCCTGGCCGCAGTGGCGGATACCAGCTACACCCTCGACCGCGAGGCCCGCAAACTCAATGCCGATATCCTGGTGCGGCCCGACCCTCCGGCGCTCATGGGCCGCATCGAAGTGCGCGGAGCCAAGGAAGTGAACGCCGAATACGTACAGCGGATCGCCCCCTGGAATGTGGGCGAGGAACCGTGGGATTCGGACATGGTGGAAGACTACGCCAACAAGCTGCGTGGTCTGGGCCTGTTCCGCTCCGTGCAGGTCAAACCTCAGGAAGAAAATCTCGCCTGGGGCGCGGGGCGCGAAAGCGCCTCCGTGCTGCCCCTGGAAGTGACCGTTGCGGAATCGCCCTTCCATTCGGTAGGGGCCAGCGCCCGGTACGATACGGATACGGGACTTGGCGTGGAAGGCATGTGGGAAAACCGCAATGTCTTCGGCAATGGAGAAAAACTCACGCTTTCAGCGCCGCTGGCTACGGAAACGCAAGGCCTCAAGGCTGTGTTTGAAAAGCCTGCCTTTATGGCCAGGGAGCAGAAACTGCTCGTCACAGGCTCCACCCTGCGGGAAGATACCAGCGCCTACGAAAAAATTGCGGGCAGCGGTTCCGGCGACATTGAGCGGAGGCTTTCTCGTCAGTGGTGGGGTAGCGCTGGCCTTGGAGGCGAAAGCGGCACCATCAAGGATAACGAGCAGGATCCCAAGGGCTACGGATTTTTTGGGCCACGCGTGGGCCTGCGGCGCGACACGCGCAACAATATCCTCAATCCTTCCGATGGCTCGGAGCTTGCGGTCAAGGTCAAGCCTTACACGGGCTTTTACGGCGAATCATTCAACGTCATGACAGGCGTTGTTTCAGCCAGCGGCTACTATGCCCCCTTCCGCAAGGACGGCCTGCCGGACGACAAGCTTGTGCTGGCGGGCAGGGTCGAGGCCGGGGGGCTTGCTGGTGCCGGGCTGCGCACCATCCCGGCCAGTTTGCGCTACTACACGGGCGGGGCTGGCTCTGTGCGGGGGTATGCCTATCAGTCGCTGGGCCCGCGCGACCACAAGGACGAGCCGCTGGGCGGCCGTTCCTATCAGGTGGTCAATCTTGAGGCGCGCTATAAAATTACCGAAGATGTGGGCATTGTGCCTTTTCTGGATGGCGGCATGGTCTACAGGGACGAGCTGCCGCGCATCATTGGCGACATGAACTGGGGAGCTGGCCTTGGCCTGCGGTACTACACGCCCATCGGGCCCGTGCGGCTGGACGTGGGCTTTCCCCTGCAGCCCATTGACGGCGACCCCCCGGTGCAGATTTACGTCAGCATAGGACAGTCTTTCTGATGGATCAGGAACACAGCGCGGCCCCGCCGTCTTCCTCTTCTGCCACACCCGCCGCTCTGGGCGGCAAGGCTGCCTCCAATGCGGGCCAGCCCGGCCACAGAAAACCCTCTGGCGGGGGCAGTGGTCCCTTTCGCAAGTGGCTGCGCCGTGCTGGCTGGGCGCTGGGCCTGTGCGTATTGTTGTGCGCGGTTGCCCTTGCCGCAACCCTCGCGGCCCTGCGCAGCGAAACCGCGCAGGGCTGGCTGACGGAAAAAATCAATACAGCTATGGAAGCCGCGCCGCACGCAGGCGCAACCCCTGCCGGGGTGCGGGCGCGCATCACCCATCTTTCCGGCTCCCTGCCCTTTGAATTTTCTCTTGGGGTGGAGTTGTCCGACAGTGACGGCCTGTGGATGCGCCTGCCGGACTGCCGTGCGCAGTGGGACTGGCGCGCCCTGCCTTCGGTCGTGCGTATTGCTTCTGTAGATGTGAATGATGCGCAACTGCTGCGCCTGCCCATACTGCCGGACGCGCCTGCGCCTGCGCCGCCCCTGGCTGAGGCGGCCTTGCGCGCCATGCTGGGTGATGCCCTTCGCACGCTTGGCAGTTTGCCCGGCTGGTTGCCGCAGGTGCGCCTTGAAGGGCTGAGCATCCTCAATGCCCGTTTGCCTCAGGCCTTGCTGGGCGGGGAGCCTCCTGCCGCTGCCCGGAATGAAACTCCGCCAGCCGCTACGGGTGCCGCGCCAGATGCTGAAAAAAGTGCGCCTGCCAGTGCAGAGGCCCAGCCAGCGGCATCCGGCGCAACATTGCCCGAAATGCATCCCGATACGCAGGGTGGAGGGCAAAACAACACTGCTGCCGATGCCAGTCTCGAAGGCAACCTGAGCTTGGTGGCCGGAACACAGGGGGCGAATGCATCCCTGCTGGTCAGGATTGCATGCGCGGAAGATACCCCCCTGCACGTGGCCGGGGCGGCAATCTACGGGGTGGAGTCAACAGCCCTTCTTACCCTTGCTCCCTCCCGAGTGGGCGAAATTCTTGCACTTGATGCCACAGCGGAGTTTGCCGCAATCCTGCGCAGATATCCCGACCCTGTTGCCAAGGATTCTCCTGCAAGCCTCCCCGCAAGTTCCCCCGTAAAAATATCTTCTGCCACTGATCAGGCCACCGAATCAGGTGCACTTGCCGCCTTGCTGCGTGAAGGCGCCAATGCGCGGCTGCGCCTTGCGGCGCGTGTGACGGCTCCCACCGCAGATGGCGAAGCTGTCGGGGCCAGCGCTGCGCTGGAGAGCATCAACGTTGAAGCCGGGCCTCTGCATCTTGCCGGTCACGCAAAGTGGGACGCTGGCGGAGCCGCATCGTGGCTGGATGGGCCACTGGATGTGGATATTCAGGCCAGCCTGGGCGAGAAAACTTATTCGGAAAAAGAAGCTGCTGAGAAATCCGCGCCTGCATCAGCCGCTGCCCCTTCCACAAAGAGCGGCGGGCTGTTGCCGCAACGCGCCCTGTTGCGCATCACGGCAACGGGGCCGCTGCAAACTCCAGATACCCAGATAGCGCTGGCTTGCCCCGCGTGGAACGTGGGCGGGCATGCTCTGGCGGATATTTCCCTGAAACTGCAATCCACGCCGCTCAACTGGGGGCGAGTGCTGCTTGGCGCTATCAAGCAGACAGGTGCAGCTCCGGCAGAAATCGGGCTGTCAGACCCTGGCCAAAAAGAGGCGGAGCAGGCAGCGGAACTGACAGTTAAGGTGCAGGCCTCTGCCGTGATGGATAACCATCCACAGCGTTTTGGCGCTACGCTTTTTGCCCTGAACGACAGGGAAGACGGGCATGGTCTTTTGCGCGCTGGCGTGCGTGATCTTCAATGCCAGTTGCTGGGCGTGGCTGGTTCCGGTCAGGTGGCTGCGGCCTTGCCTCTGCCGCCTTTGGCGGGCGGCATGCCCCGCGTGGACGGCAAGGTGGATGTGCGCGTGTCCGACTGGCAGGCGCTGTCAGCCATGTTGCCGGGGGCGCGGCTGGACGGAGACGCAGCGCTCTCCCTTGAATTCGTTTCGCAGCGGGCGGAATCTGCGGTGCCCATAGCCGCTCAAAATTCGTCAGTTCAGGATTCGCCAGCTCAGAGTCCCCCCGATCAGAATCCTCAGGCCCAGACAAAGCAGACTCCTGCCCCGCAGGCCGCTTACACCCAGCAGGCAACGCTTCGCTGGCGTGTGCCCCGGCTGGCCTATCGGGCAGGCAACGGCCAGCCGGTGGAAGCCCAGGGTTTGGAGGGCGAGGCGGTGCTGACTGATGCCCTTGGCAAGGGCCTGCTTGCCGCCCGGCTTGACCTCGCCGGGGTGCGCAGCGGGGCAGTTCGGCTTGGTGCCAAGCTGCGCGCTCAGGGCACCATATTCGGGCCATTGGAAGCCAGCCTGGAAACGAGCGGATTTGCCGCAACACATTGCGCCGTGCGCTGGCAGCCCGGCCTGCTTGAATTGCGCCGTCTTGATCTTGACCTGCCCGCGCAAAAGCTGGGCCTGCGCGCAGCGGCAGGGGCCACCGTGCGTTACGGCGCGGGTGATCTGGCGGTCAGCGGGCTTGATGTGTCCATGAAGCCTTCTGGCAGGTTGCGGGCGCAGGCCGCCCTTGGGCCGGAAAAGCTTGATATGCGCCTTACGCTTGAGCATCTTTCGCTCGCGCCCTGGCATGTGCTGATTCCGGCCTTGCCCAAGGGCGAGCTTGAGGCCAGCGCGCGGCTTATCGGCACCCCTGCCCAACCCGGCGGGGATCTGCGCGTGGATGCGCGCGGCCTTGTGGTGCCCGGTGCGGCGCTCAAACCCATGAATCTTGCGCTGACCGGGAGGCTGGAGAGGGACAACGCTGGCGGTGGCGCCCTGGCCCTGCGTCTTGTGCCGGATCAGGCCACTGTGGCGGCTCTGGGCGGTACGGAATGCCGGGTAGAGGCCCGTTTGCCCCTTCTTTTCGGGCCGGACGGATTGCCGAGCCCGAACATGCAGGGGCCGTTGCGCGCATCCTTGCGATGGAACGGAGCCGTGGCCCCCTTGTGGAGCCTGATGCCTGTGGCTGATCAGCGGCTTGCGGGGCGGCTTGCTCTTTCGCTTGATGTGGGCGGCACCCTTGAGGCCCCGGCCCCCAAGGGGTTTGTGCGCATGGACGATACCCGCTACGAAAATTTGCAGTACGGCGTGCTGCTCACGGGCATCAACCTGCGGCTTGAACTTGAAGAAGGCCGTGGCGGCGCATTGGGGTTTGCCCGTCTGAACCTCGCTGCAGCCGACGGGCAGGGCGGTACAGCGCACATCACAGGGCAGGGCAGGCTCGACGGCAGCATGCTTGATTTCAAGGCCGTGGTTGACCATCTGCGCCCCCTGCGCCGCCGCGACATCCGCGTGGAGCTTTCAGCGCAGGCTTCCGTGGCTGGCAGCGCCGCAGCGCCCCAAGTACGCGGAACCGTCACCGTGAATCAGGGCCTTGTGCTGCTCAATAACCTTGATGTGGGCACCAGCATCACCACTCTGCCCATCAGCGAGGTCTCGCCCGCCTGGGCCAGAGCAGGGCATGAACCGCCCACGCCTGCCGTGCCGCAGGGCAAAAATACCGCATCCCCCGCAGCCGTCGGCCCAGCCCCAACTGCTCCCGCTTCTGGCGGCAGTGCGGGCCTGCTGGACTTGCACATTGTCATCCCGGGGCGCTTTGTCGTGGAAGGGTTTGGCCTCAAGAGCGAGTGGAAGGCAGACATGCACGTGGGCGGTACGCTCGCCGAACCGCTGATCTCCGGCCAGCTTAACGCCGTAAAAGGCAGCCTTGATATTCTGGGCAAAAATTTCAAGCTGGCGCGGGGCGCTGTGACCTTTGGCGGCGGGGCTGTATCCAATCCCCTGCTGGACATCATGCTGACCACTCAGACCCCTGCACTCATGGCCAATATCAGCATTGTGGGCACGGTGCGCAAAATGCAGTTGATCCTGAGCAGCGACCCTGAAATGCCGCGTGATGAAATCCTGGCCCAGATACTTTTTGGCAAAAGTGCCAGCGAACTTGGGCGGTTTGAAAATTTGCGACTGGCAGCAGCCGTGGCGCAACTGGCCGGATTTGGGTCGGGCAGCGGCGGTGGTGGTGTGCTGGATTCTGCACGTCAGGCGCTGGGCGTCGATGTGCTGCGCTTCAATTCCGGCGCTTCCGGCACAAACGGGACGGGCCAGTCGGGCCAAGGCGGCGAAGGCATGGCGGCGGGCAGCTCGGTGGAGATGGGCAAGTACCTCACGGAAGATATTTATGTGGGCGTGCAGCAGGGTGCCAAACAGGGCACGACTGCCTTTGTTATCCAGCTGGAGCTGACCCCGAGGGCCAACCTCGAACTGCGCACCGAGCAGCAGAGTACCAAGGGCGGTCTGACCTGGAAGTACAATTACTGAGGCGGCTCATCTTGGCGGGCGGCGCGAGCTGTGATAACCTACGTAAACAGTGGTATTAGGTGGCTCCACTGCTCACGCGCCTGTTTGTTTGGCTTTTCGCCTACGGCGATCTGGCGGGTGGGCAAGCATACCTGAGGTGTCAGGCAGCGGGCTTGCCGCCTGACTGGACGCAGCCGTCTATCTGGGGCAGACTGCGGGCAGCCGCTTGCAGGCGGCAAGGCATAAAGACAGCAAAGGAACAGCATTATGGGCAAGATTATAGCCATTTGCACCAGCCAGAAAAAAGGCACGGCCAAAAAGGCCGTAGATCAGGCAAATATTTTAGAAAATCACGGCATTGAGGGCGATGCCCACGCGGGCAACTGGCACCGTCAGGTGAGTTTGCTTTCGTGGCAGGCCATTGAGGCCTTCAAGGCGCGGGGCGCTCTGGTTGCCAATGGCTGTTTTGGAGAAAACCTGATAGTGGACGGCATTGATTTTGCCGCGCTGCCGGTGGGAACCCGCATCGCGTGTAACGACGTGCTGCTGGAAGTTTCGCAGATCGGCAAGGAATGCCACAGCCATTGTCAGATATTCCACACCATGGGCGAATGCATCATGCCCACCCAGGGGGTCTTTGCCAAGGTGCTGCACGGCGGCGCTGTGCGCACGGGCGACATGATGGAAGTACTGGCTCCCTCTGCCGGGGAAGCCGCGCCTGCATAACACGTTCAGGTCGGGAGACATATGGAAACGCTTAAGATGTTGCTGCGCACGGCGCTGTTTCTCGGCGGGGTAACAGTGGTTTTTGTGGCCTATACTGTTTGCGTGGCGCTGGTCGAAAGACATTTTTCGCCCAAGTACGCCAAGGGGCAAGAACCAGCGGCTTCGGCTGTGGCTTCGGCCGCGCCTGACCGCGAGGCTCGCGCCCGCGCCCTGCTTGACAGCGGCCAACTGGTCAAGGAGCAGTTTACCCTTGAAGTGCAAAGCCATGTGCCGCCCCTGCGTGTAGACCGCACTGCCGGTCTGCTGGCCGGGGTTGCTCACCAGAGCGGACGATGAGCGGCGCTGACGAAAAGGCTCTTTTACAGACATTGCGCATCCGGCAGGCAACGGCCTGTGATCATGCTGCGTTGGCGGACTTGTGGCGGCGCAGCGTGGAGGCTACCCACTATTTTTTGTCTTCCGGCGAGGTGGAACGCCTGTTTCATGATGTGCGAAACACCTATCTGCCGGGCGTGGAAATCCTATGGGTGGCGGAGCTTGCGCCTTGCGGACAGACTGCCCCCGCGCAACACGCCGCGGGCTTTATTGGCTGCAACGGCGCTCAGGTGGAGATGCTTTTTGTTGAGCCGCGCTGCTTCCGCCACGGTGTGGGCAGGGCGCTTCTGGAGCATGTACGGGCCTTGCATCCACGGCTGACGCTGGATGTGAACGAACAGAATCCGCAGGCTCTGGCTTTTTATGAGCGGCAGGGTTTCAAGGTGGTGGGGCGCTCGGCTCTGGATGGGCAGGGTAATCCCTACCCGCTGCTGCACATGGAGTGGCAGGGCGAAACAGCCTGACATTTTTCGGCGCACGGTTCTGCCCTGCGCCGATTTTTTTGCTACACATAAAAATAGATGCTGTGCAGCAGGTATTCCACCTTATGCCGTTCGGCCAGGGTCAGCAGCAGGCGCTTGACGCGCGGCAGGGCGGCAATGCCGTTTTTCAGCTCAGCCATGCCCGTCAGGGCGCGCTTTTTTTCTGCGGGCGAGGCCAGCTTGTCCACATAGCCCCACACATGCTCGGCAGCATTGCGCGCCTGCGGGCCGTAAAGTTCCTTTTCCATGGCCTGCTCCACCAGCGCATAAAAACCCTTGGCATCGGGCGTCTCCGCCTTGAGCAGGGCGCGTATGCCCGTGTAGGCGGCCTGATCCCGCTCCAGCACCAGATACTTGTATCTGGCCCACTGGGCCGTAAGCTCCTGCCGCGTCAGCCCAGGATTGGTGAGTTGGATGCACTTTTCGGCTGAAAGGTTTTTGTCCTTCACCTCCAACATCACATCCACCTCGCGCTGCCCCAGCGATTGATGAAATTCCATAAATTCCCGCATGGCAATGGTGCGCGAGTGCATGCCCGGTTTGCCGCCTGCAAGCTGCTGGCTGTAATGCAGTTTGGGGCGGCCATGCTGCGGAGCCCAGCTCTCCATGGCGCGATCAAGCCAGTACGCCAGATTTCCCTTTGCCGGGGCATTCAGGGAATGGTGAAAAACGTCAAAGATGACGGGCAGGCCGCATTTCCCGCAGATACACAGAGCATCTTCAATAGTAAAGGTGCGCTCATCGTTTTCAAGCGAGATGCGGCCCAGTACGTGCGGCGGCAGGGCCAGCAGATTTTTCGCCAGCCGTGCGAGGGCAGATGCCCTGTCGCCATAGCCCCCGCCAAGGTGCAACACTATGCGGGCGCTGCCGTCCGCCCCAAGCGCGTCAAGAAAGTCGGCATGGAATACAAGGTCGGCAACGGCGTGCTCCACGACATCCTGCCGGGGGGAGTTCAGCACCGTGTACTGACCGGGATGCATGGAAACCCGGATGCCGGTTTTCTTCAGCACGGCGCGCAGAGCCTCAAACTCTTCGTGCAGCTGGGCACGCCAGTCAAATGTGTTTTGCGGGTGCGAGGCCAGCGGAATAATATCCGAGCTTATTCGCATCAGGGGGATGCGCGCCGAGGCGCAGTAGCGCAACATGGTTCCCAGAGCGCGCAGGTTATGTCGGCACACTGCGAGCATGCTTTCGGGCGTGGCCCGGGCAAGGGTAAGGGCGCTCAGGTCAGCGCCGGGTACCCCGATGGTCTTGCAGGCAAATCCATAACGTATCATGGGCATACTGTAGCGGATTTGCACTGGGCCGCAAGAGGCAGCCAGTCCGCCAAAAGTTTACGTTCCCGAGTCCGCTTGTTGGCTGGCTCGATTTTTTGTCCGCTCCAGTTGTCACATTGTCAGAATAAGATGACTTTTGTCATTTTATTCTGACAAATCCTAAGCCCCCAGCCTTCCAGCAGATCACAAACTACCGCTAATCACACAAATTTTTAAAACAGGGTTTTTGGCACCTCTTTTGCTTTTTGTGGTGAAATTCACAATTTGCGCCCTGCCGCAGGCATATCCCCGGACGGGAATGCCCTTTTGGCATGGCGGCACCATCAGCCATGGAGACCAAAACCATGCCGTATCCTTCTAAGCGCGTCTGGATTGTGGGCTGTATCGCCCTGGCCGCGTGCGTAGGCCTGGCGGCAGCGGGAGTGTCGTATTCGTCGCGGACGGAGTTTTGCCTGTCCTGCCATGAAATGCGCGTGTATCAGGATGAACTGATGCTCTCCCCGCACGCCAAGGACGCACAGGGCAAAGCCATCGGATGCTCGCAATGCCATATCCCTTCGGGCAATCTGGCCCGCATGCTCGGCGCCAAGGCATGGATGGGGATAAAAGACCTGTGGGTTCACAACGTGGAGGGCGGTACGGATCTTGACCGGGCTGCCATGCAACCCATTGCCCGCCGTTTTACGGACGATGGCAACTGCCGCGCCTGCCATCAGGATCTTACCCGCAATGCCAAGGCAGACGGGCCGATCTCGGCAGAGGGCCGCCTTGCGCACGACAATTACGAAGGCAAGAACGGTCAGGCCCGCAGCGGCTGCGTGGGCTGCCACCGCAACCTTGCCCACTTGCCCGTATTTGACGAGCGCATTCCCGCAAATCAGAAGTTCGCACAGAAAATCAAGGAGATACGGCCATGACCCGCAACAAGAAACTGCTCATCGTTCTGCTTGCCCTGGCGGTGCTGACGGGCGGCTATTTTCTGTATATGGCCTGGGCCTTCCCTGCGGAACGCTGCGAGGCGGCAAAGCATCTGGATTCTCCGCAGATGGCGGGCGATTGCTACGCCTGCCACATGAAGAGCACCCCGCGTCTTGCGCAGGAATGGTATGAGAGCAAGCACGGCATCACCCTTGTGCGTTGCCAGACCTGTCACGGCATGCCAGACGGCAAGGGGGCCATTCCCTTTACCCGCAAGCCGGGGGTTGAGGTCTGCGCCCGTTGCCATTCGCTTTCCATCCAGCGCATGGAGGCCAAGTTTGGCAAGCGCGATGACTGTTCCGCCTGTCATCCCAACCACCAGAGCCCCATGCACGGCAAGGCTTACGAATACCGTATGCCCAGCGGCAAGACGGACTGGTAGCCCGCACGTGCGGTATGCGCCGCATCTGGCGGCGCAGGGTGGGCCAGTCCGCAAGCAGGGCGGCCCGCAGTAAAAAAACAATCATGCCAAGCTAACAGCGAGGTTGCGGATATGAATTCATCGCGTCGTGACTTTTTACGTTTTTTTGCCATGTCTGCCGCTATGGCGGCGGCTACGGGCGTGGGCCTGCCAACCCTCGCCCTTGCTGCGGACGATCAGAAACCCGACAAATGGGTCAAGGGCGTATGCCGTTACTGCGGCACCGGCTGCGGGGTGATGGTGGGCGTTAAAAACGGCAAGGCCGTTGCCATTCAGGGCGACCCCAACAACCACAATGCGGGCCTGCTGTGCCTGAAGGGTTCGCTGCTCATTCCCGTGCTCAATTCCAAGGAACGCGTCACCCAGCCCATGGTGCGGCGCAAAAAGGGCGGCCCCCTTGAGCCTGTGAGCTGGGATGAAGCCCTTGACCTCATGGCCTCCAAGTTCCGGCACAGCATTGATACCTACGGCGCCAATTCCGTTGCATGGTATGGCTCCGGCCAGTGCCTGACGGAAGAAAGCTACCTCGCCAGCAAGATATTCAAGGCTGGCTTCGGCACCAATAACGTGGACGGCAACCCCCGCCTGTGCATGGCTTCGGCTGTGGGCGGCTATACCACCACGTTCGGCAAGGACGAGCCCATGGGCACCTATGCCGACATCGATCAGGCCACCTGTTTTTTCATCATAGGTTCCAATACCTCAGAGGCGCACCCCGTGCTGTTTCGCCGTATTGCCCGCCGCAAGCAGGTGGAGCCGGGCATCAAGATCATTGTGGCTGACCCGCGCCGCACCAATACTGCCCGCATAGCCGACATGCACGTGGCCTTTCGCCCCGGCACGGATCTGGCCTTCATGCACAGTATGGCCTGGGTCATCATCAATGAGGAGCTGGACAACCCGCGTTTCTGGCAGCGCTATGTGAGCTTTGTGGATGCCGAGGGCAAACCATCGGACTTTGAAGGCTACAAGGCCTTTCTGGAAAACTACCGGCCTGAAAAAGTAGCCGAAATCTGCCGCGTCCCTGTGGAGCAGATTTATTCGGCGGCCAGAGCCTTTGCCGAATCGTCCGCCACCATGAGCCTGTGGTGCATGGGCATCAACCAGCGCGTGCAGGGGGTTTTTGCCAATAACCTCATCCACAACCTGCATTTACTGACCGGGCAGATATGCCGCCCCGGCGCAACGCCTTTTTCGCTCACGGGCCAGCCCAACGCCTGCGGCGGCGTGCGCGATACCGGTGCGCTCTCGCATCTGTTGCCAGCGGGCCGCGCCATTCCCAATCCCAAGCACCGGGCAGAAATGGAAAAACTCTGGGGCCTGCCGGAAGGGCGCATTTCGCCCAATCCCGGCTACCACACCGTGGCGCTTTTTGAGGCACTGGGCCGGGGCGATGTGAAGTGCATGGTCATTTGCGAGACCAATCCCGCGCACACACTGCCCAACCTGAACAAGGTGCACAAGGCCATGTCGCATCCGGAATCGTTCATCGTATGCATTGAGGCCTTCCCCGATGCCGTCACCCTGCAATACGCCGACCTTGTGCTTGCGCCTTCCTTCTGGTGCGAGCGTGACGGCGTGTACGGCTGCGGCGAGCGGCGGTATTCACTGACCGAAAAGGCCGTGGATTCGCCCGGCCAGTGCCGCCCCACAGTGAACACTCTGGTGGAATTCGCCAAGCGCGCTGGGGTTGATCCCAAGCTGGTGAACTTCAAAAACGCCGAGGACGTGTGGAACGAATGGCGCATGGTGGCCAAGGGCACCACCTATGATTTCTACGGCATGACGCGTGAGCGCCTGCGTAAGGAATCAGGCATCATCTGGCCCTGCCCCTCGGAGGATCATCCCGGCACCAATCTGCGCTTTGTGCGCGGGCATGATCCGCTGGTGCCAGCCGATCATCCGGACAAGTTCTTCTTTTACGGCAAGCCGGACGGCAAGCCCACCATCTTCATGCGGCCCGCCAAGGGCGCTGCGGAAGAGCCGGATGCCGAATACCCGCTGTACCTTACCTCCATGCGCGTTATCGACCACTGGCACACAGCGACAATGACGGGCAAGGTGCCGGAACTGCTCAAGGCCAACCCGGCGGCCTTTGTGGAAATCAACGAGCAGGACGCCGCCTCCCTCGGCGTGAAGCACGGGGACAATGTGATCCTGGAAACCCGGCGCGACAAAATGGAACTGCCCGCGCGCGTGAGCGATGTGTGCAGGCCGGGGCTTGTGGCCGTGCCATTTTTTGACCCCAAAAAGCTGGTCAACAAGCTGTTTCTGGACGCCACAGACCCCGGTTCGCGCGAGCCGGAATACAAGATATGCGCCGCGCGGGTGCGCAAGGTTTAACGCCCGGCGGTCAGCCCCATATGTATGAAAGTCCCCGTCCGCGTGCTGGCGTGCGGGCGGGGTAACGCGGGAGGAAATATGGCTATTGCGGGAATAATCCTGAGTGCGTCTGCTGCGGCCTGCGCAGGACTTGAGAAAGCGTTACAGGGCAGAGAAGGCATTCTGGATGTGCAACGCACGCCGGATGGAGCGGATATTGGCGGGCTGGTGGTTGTGGTGGAGCAGCCTTCGGACAAAATCCAGAAGGAACTCATGACCCTGCGGGAACTGCCGGAGGTGGACGATCTTCATCTGGCCTTTGCCGATTATGAGGATGATCTGGACGCGCAAGGGCACATGGGCTGCCCTGCGCATGAATCGCGCCGCCATGCGGGTGCGGGCGCGGGTGATGGCGAGAGCGGGAAACAGGCAGGGGAGACGAAATGAGCCTTTTTGTGCCGCCTCTGCGCCCGCCGGGTGCCGTGGATGAAGAAACATTTTTGCGCAAGTGCGTGCGTTGCGGCAAATGCGTGACCGCTTGCCCGCACGAGAGTATTGAGCTGGGTGGCGGTCTGGGGCGGTCGCGGCGCACGCCGCAGGTACGCCCCCGCAGAAAACCCTGCTACCTCTGCATGAAGTGCCCGCCTGTCTGCCCCACCGGGGCGCTAGACACGGGCGTAAGGGAAATTGCGCGGGCCGGAATGGGGCAGGCCTATATTCTTAAAGACCGCTGCCACAATTATAAAACCGGTACCATGTGCATGACCTGCTACGACCGCTGCCCCCTGCGCGGAACAGCCGTGGTGCTGAGTGGCGGGCTGGTGCCTGCCATGACCACGGCCTGCGTGGGCTGCGGCATCTGCGACTATGTTTGCCCGGTGCAGGCTGTGGAGATTGTTCCCGCTTCATCCCGTTTTGTGCCGCCGTTGGCGGCTCCCACGGAAAAAGCGCCCGGAGGCAAGGCATGAAGATTCTCGCTTGGGCGCGGCGCGGCGTGCAGTTGCTGGTGGTGGCGGGGTTGTGCGTGCTGCCGTGGCTCAATGCAGCAGAACTGCGCCAGATCAGCGGCAGTTTTTTTGCGCTGGATTTTTTCGGCATCCCCTTTGCTGACCCGGTTGGCGCGGCTCAGGTTGCGGCTACGGGCTTTTTGCCCGGCGAGCGCCTGCTGACCGGGGCCTTGACCTCGCTGGCGCTGGCATTGGTGCTGGGCAGAGTTTTTTGCTCGTGGATATGCCCCTACGGATTTTTTTCCGAGTTGGCGCATTGGGCGCGTGGGCGTCAAGGCGGTGCGCACGTGAAGGAAGGCCGTGCGTTTGCGGGCAAGGCTCTGCTGCTGGGGGCAGGGCTTGCGGCGGCTCTGGTGGCGGGCTTTCCCGCAATGGGTATTGTTTCGCTGCCGGGTGAGCTATCGCTCCTGCCCATGCTTGTATGGCAGGGCGGGGACTTTTGGCTTTTACTTGGTGCGGTGGCTGTGCCGCTGGCGGCGCTGATACTGGAGCTTGCGGTTGGCAAAAGGCTGTGGTGCCGCTTTGTGTGCCCGCAGTCGGTACTGCTCGGCGCTGCTGCCCAATGCCTGCCCGCCAAGGCTCCGGGCCTGCGCATCGGCTGGCAGGCGGCAAACTGCACCTGCAAGGGCAAGGCTCCCTGCCAGCAAGCCTGCTCGCTTGAGCTGAATCCGCGCCGCAAGGGCGGCCCCGAGCGCAGGGATTGCACCCACTGCGGCGACTGCGTCAACACCTGCGCGAGCTACGGCAAGGCGCTGGAGTGGCGGGTGATGGGGGAGGGATAGAGGGGGAGTATAGCAGGAATTCGTTCCGCATTAAACTGAATTTCTGTCAATGTTCACGCTGCCAGCGTAATGAGACATTTTCATAAATAATCATTTCATTTTTGAGGATTGGCACATCTGTGGACCAAAAAGTCAAATTCCCGGATTCGTCATTTTGACGAATCCGGGAATTTCCTTGATATTGCTTGGTACCCGGAGCGGGACTTGAACCCGCACACCTTAACGGCCAGGGATTTTAAGTCCCTTGTGTCTACCATTCCACCATCCGGGCATGTGTTGCGCGTGGCAAGCGGCGAGGGCCACAATGATCTGTTATGCGTCCGGTTCTTCCCCGGCCATATCCTGCGGGCCGGAGCCTGCAATGCGCCATGTTTTGAGGCCGCTTGGCGGGTCTTCGGGAACAGGGCGTTCCTCTTCCTGCCATTCGCCGGGGCGCAGCCAGAAAACGTGCATGGATTCAAAATTCTTGTCCAGGCACAGCAACCTTCCGCGTACGCCCTGCGGCAGCAGGGCCGCAATTTCGAGCGCAATCTTGCGGTACACATACAGTCTGTGCGCTTCAAAAACGCACTGGAACATAAGCGCATCGCCCAGTGGCGTAAAGTCCAGATGGGCCGCCCCGGCCCGCTGGAGCAACTGCTCAACCTCGCGGGTCAGTTCTTCCTCCACTTCAAGCAGGGCCTCGTATGTGAGGCTGTCGTCATAGCTGAAGTGGGCAAAAAGTTCGCTGCGGTTTTTGTCCATGCGCTTGCATATACGGCAAAGAAGCCCTTTAGGCAATAATTGCGCGTGGATGTCTTCAGTGCTGGTCTTGCGGGCCCTTTGGGCGTAAGGTGCACAAAAAACACGCACATAGCGGAGGCCGCATGAGTTTTTTTGACAAGCTGATCCTGTCGTTTTGCCGTCTGGGCGTGGCCGGGCTTGACCCCAAGGCTCCCGGCACGTGGGGCACGGCCATAGCCTGCCTGCTGGCGCCGTATATTTTTCTGCCCCTGTCCCTGCCGTGGCGGGTCGTGCTGCTGGTCGTGATTTTTGTGGTCGGCGGTCTGGCCTCCACCCGCGCCGAGCATTTGCTTGAGCGCAAAGACCCCGGCGAGGTTGTCATCGACGAGTTGGTGGGGGTGTGGCTTGTGCTGCTGCCTTTTGAAAGCCCCAGTTTCTGGCTGGTGCTGGCGGCTTTTGCCTTTTTCCGGCTGTTCGACATTTGCAAGCCGTGGCCCGTGCGGGCTTCTGAAAACTGGCTGCCCGCCGGGTTTGGCATCATGATCGATGATGTTGTGGCTGGCGTGTGGGCCTTGCTGTGCGTGGCTCTGCTGCGTGTGCTGGGCCTTGTGTAGGCCGCGAGGGCAGGGCCACAGAATAGGCGGAAAGCTGCAAGGGGGCGCGGCCAATGGCGCAAAAGGCCACTCTGGTGGCGGAAAAAGCCGCCGCGCCCGCAGCTACTTCATGCGGTAGGTGATGCGCCCGCGGGTGAGGTCGTAAGGGGAAAGCTCCACCTTGACGCGGTCGCCGGGCAGAATGCGGATGTAAAACTTGCGCATCTTGCCAGAAATGTGGGCCAGAACTTCGTGGCCGTTCTCCAGTTCCACACGGAACATGGCGTTGGGCAGAGCTTCCTGCACCACGCCGTCTACTTCGATTGATCCTTCCTTGGCCATGAGTACTCCAAAATATGATGTGGATAAACGCCGGTCAGCTTCACAAAAAAGCGGAGCGCTGTCAACACGCCGGTGCCCCTGCTCGGGGGATAATCGGCGCGCAAACAGCGCCCGCTGTCACTGCACGGGTTGAAAGTTATTTCTTGCGTCCCTTGGATGATTTGCCGCTGGACGATTTGCCGCCGGGGCGGGGTTTGTTCTCCACGGGGGGCACGTGGGGTGCAAGGACCGGGGCCTTGCGGCACAGCAGCCACAGACCCGCCAGTATGAGCGGCACGCAGAGCAGTTGGCCCATGGTCAGCCAGCCAAAGGCCAGATAGCCAAGCTGCACGTCAGGCATGCGCACAAATTCCACGGCAAAGCGGAATACGCCGTAGCCCAGGGCAAACAGGCCGGAGACCGCGCCCGTTTTTCGTGGCTTGGACGAAAAAATCCAAACCATGAAAAAGAGCAGCAGCCCTTCAAGCGCAGCCTCGTAAAGCTGCGATGGATGGCGCGGATTAGGCCCGGCGCCGGGAAACACAATGGCCCACGGCACGTCGCTGACCTTGCCCCACAACTCGCCGTTGATAAAGTTGCCGAGCCGCCCGAAAAAGAGACCCTGCGGCACCAGCGGGGCGATGAAGTCAGAAACTTCCAGAAACGACCTGCCCCGCGAGCGGGCAAAATACCAGAATGCGCCAAGCACGCCCAGCAGCCCGCCATGAAAGGACATGCCGCCGTTCCAGATGCGCAGAATCTCCATGGGGTCGCTGATGTAGACAGGCAGATCATAAAACAGCACGTAGCCGATTCTGCCTCCCAGGATGATGCCGATCATCACGCAGGTCAGCAGATCATCCACATCGGGGGCTGTCCAGCCGGAGCCGGGGCGCGAGGCGCGCCAGCGGCCAAGCGCCCATCCAAGACCAAAGCCCGCCAGATACATAAGCCCGTACCAGCGCAATTGCAGGCTGCCTATGGAAAGGGCTACGGGGTCGATTTGAGCGAGGTTCATGCGTCAATATCCGAGGCGTTGAATTCGCCGCTTTTGCCGCCGCGTTTGTGCAACAGGCGCACACGGCTGATAACGATATCCCGCTGCACGGCCTTGCACATGTCGTAAATGGTGGCCGCCGCGGTCTGGGCCGCAACAATGGCTTCCATCTCCACCCCGGTGGGGCCGACCGTGCGGGTTTCCGCTTCAATACGCACCGTGGGCGGCATTTCTGTTACCGTAAAGCGCACGTCCACATAGGTGAGGTTGAGGGGGTGGCACATGGGGATAAGTTCACCTGTGCGTTTGGCAGCCATGATGCCGCCAATTTTGGCGCAGGTGAGCACATCGCCCTTGGGCAGGGCGTTTTTGATCAGTAGTTCCATGGTGGCCGGGGCCAGTTCCACCACAGCTTCAGCTATGGCTACGCGTTCTGTGGGTGTTTTGGCACCCACATCCACCATGGTTACGTTGCCCTGGCTGTCGAGATGCGTAAAGTTGTCGTTCATTGATACCTCAAAAAATTCCCGCAGCGCGGGCTGCCGGGATGTTGTTTCAAATATGCGCTCCGCATGCCTTGCTGGAAAAACGCAGCACTCTGGAGCAACTATTGATGCTATCCCAAAAAGCAATGGGAGTCATTGCGCCTGTGATTGCTTTGCCCGCCGCAGTTTTCCGGATGGAGAATATCCCGGCTGGGCATTGAGTCGTGTGGGCATCGGGCCAGACAAACAAAGGCTCAGCGCAAGCCCACAAGCCATTGCAACAGAGTGGGACTTGTAGGCGGGCGGGGCGCTTGCCAGAAAGAATCGCGTCTGCTGTCAGAAAAACGCATCCGTTCCCGCAACAGTCGCTGCGGAAAAGCGGCGATTGTGGATACGATCGGCCCGGCGGTTGTGGCGCTTTCCTGGGCGGAATTTTCGGCAAGGGTGTTTGATTCAGCAGGCTGCGGCGCAGGGGCCAGTTCCGCCATATATTTAAACGGAATATCCGCGCTTGGGCGCATGCTCATGATCTTGTGCACAATGGCAAGGCTGCTGCCAAACCGCTGGTCGTGGATCATCACATAGCTGGGGGCCGGGGCGTTTGCTGCCTGCGTTGCCTGCGGATTATCGGCGGGCAGCATGTCTGCTGGCAGGGGAGCCACCACAGGCAGCAGGGTGAAATTCAGAAAAGCATCAGCCACAACAGACTGCCGCGCAAGGTCACGGGCAAGGCTCTCGGGCAGGGCCGTGGCGGCAACTTCCGGGCCTCGGGGGGAACCAAGGGCGTTCATGCCCTGAGTGTACACCATGCCCCCGTTGGGTGTGGCTTCTGAATACAGGGCGCGCCAGAAAAAGGGCGAAAAGGCGTCCGGCAGCACCACAATTTCCTGAGGTGCGCGGCCTTCCGCCGTGAGGCGCTCGCGGGTCTGCGCCGTATGCCATGCGTTGAGGCCTATGGAAATGCCGGGATAGACAAAGAGCCACGCCATTGCCATCAGCAGGAGGCCGCGCCGTGCGCGCCAGCGCCAGATGGCCCATAGCAGGGGCAGGGTGACCAGCAGATCAATGATAAACACCGCGTTCAGCCGCACCCGCATGTGCGAGAAAGGCAGAAAGATCATGGTGCCGTAGGTGGTGATGCAGTCCAGCCAGATATGCAGCAAGACCATAGCCGTCATGAACAGCCATGTTTTTGCAAACCGCCAGTGGCCGGGTGTTTGCGTCCGCCACAGCGAGCAGCCCACGAGCGCCAGAACCAGGCCCAGCAGCGGAGCAAAAAACAGGGAATGCGTAATGCCCCGGTGCAACAGCAAAAATTGCAGGGGGGTGTTCGCCATCAGCACATCAACATCGGGAGAGGCGGCGGCCAGGGCGGCCAGAGGCACAGCCCAGCGGCTCGCGGGGCGGTTGGGCATGGCAAGCATGGCCACCGCGCCGCTTGCGGCGTGAGTTATCGGATCCATGTATTACTGCCTGAACGGGCTGCGCTGCTTGGGCACAGCCCTGTATTGCGGGTCTTCGGGGTTTACGTCCGTATCAAGGCCGTTCATGCGGCGAAACTGCTGCATGCGCCATTGCTGCATGTTGGCCATGACATCGGGGCGGTTTTGATAATAGAGCATGCGCTGGGTATTGTTTGATCCGTACACCGGGTAGCGCAACTGATCTTCCACGCTCACTCCCTGCGGCTGCGAATCGTTTTCGCTGGAGGAACCCGCGCCGATGTCCTTGGGGCCGCAACCGCCCATCCCGCCAACGGCGGCCAGCAGTAGTACAAAAAGGCAGGCAACGGATTTTTTGTTCATAAGCACAGTATAGCTGTGTCGCAAAAACTCTGCAACAGGGGCTGAAGCGCGCTTCCTTCGGGTAAATCCGGGATTCTGCGGGTGCCGCCACCGCAGGTATGTTCTCCGCCGCATCGTGACAATGTTGCCTCTTCGCCCGCCTGCATTCTTGGGGCACGGCATCCACATGCGGGCTTGCCTTGCAGAAAAACGCAGGGTATGTAGCACATTCAGCACTTGTCCTTTTTTATTCAAGCGTTGTCCGGCTTTTGCTGGCTACGACAATTTATACAGGAGTCGCCATGCGTGCACCCAATTGCGGCATCACCCCCGAAGGTTGGCCTTGCATCGGCCTTACCGCGTTCAGCGCTTTGGTTTTTGCCTGCATGGGCTGGTGGCTTCTGGCCGTGATTTTTCTGGCCCTCTTCTGGTTCAGCATGCACTTTTTCCGCGATCCCGAGCGGGTTGTGCCCCAGGGCGAGGGGCTTGCCGTAAGCCCTGCGGACGGCAAGGTTATCCGCATTGAGGAACGCCCCGACCCCTTCACCGATGAACCCAAGCTGTGCATAAGCATTTTTATGAACGTGTTCAGCGTGCACGTAAACCGCGCCCCCGTGGCGGGAACGGTCGAGGGTATCCGCTATTTTCCCGGCGCGTTCGTCAACGCCGCTTTTGACAAAGCCTCCACGCACAATGAGCGCTGCGCTTACAGCATGCGCGATGCGGACGGCAATCCCTGGACCATGGTGCAGATCGCCGGGCTTATCGCCCGCCGCATTGTCTGCCGCGTTGACGAGGGCGACGCCCTTGCGCGGGGGGAACGCTACGGCATGATCCGCTTTGGTTCGCGAGTTGACCTTTACCTTCCTCAGGGATATGTTGCGGCCACGCGCATCGGCGAACAGGTCTTCGCCGGGCAGAGCGTGGTGGCCAGAGCGAAGTAGCCCAGCTGAAAAACGCGCCCCCAATGCCGCGCTCAAAAGCCGACAGACCGGCACTTAGTTTAGTAAAGATGGTGAATGATGGCCCCGGAAGTTAAAAAGCCGCGCAAAGGAGTATACCTCCTGCCGAACATGATCACGACGTTGAGCATGTTTCTCGGCTTTTTGTCCATGGTCTGGGCCGTGCAGGGACGTTTTGAGTCGGCCTGCTTCGCCATCCTGCTCTCTGCCGTCATGGACGGTCTGGACGGCAAGGTTGCCCGCCTCACCAATACGGCCAGCGAGTTCGGCGTTCAGTACGATTCGCTTTCTGACCTTGTGGCCTTTGGCATTGCCCCGGCCATGCTCATGTGGCAGTGGGAGCTTTCGGCCCTTGGCCGCATGGGGCTTGCCGCCGCCTTCATTTACGCTGCCTGCGGCGCTTTGCGCCTTGCGCGTTTTAACGTGAGCACTGCGGCTGTAGGCAAGCGCTTTTTTATCGGTCTGCCCATTCCTGCGGGCGGCTGCACTGTCGTTACCTTTGTTTTTTGCGCCGCACATTTCCCTGCTATCATGGCTTCGGCCCTGCCCTACATGACCCTTTTTCTCGCCATTGGCGTAGGGGTTTTGATGGTCAGCAAGGTGCGTTATTTTTCCTTCAAGGAATATGATTTCCTGCGCGCCCATCCCATCCGCACCATGCTTTTCTTCCTGCTTGTGCTCGGAACGGTCATTTCCTTTCCGCGCGTCATGGGATTTGTGCTTTGCGCCGTCTACATCATTGGCGGCGTTGTCTACACCTTCGTCATCCTTCCCCGCCGCAATCGTCAGCTACTACGCGCCCTATCGCCCCAGAGCGATTGAGGTTGCGTAACGGTTGCCGCCCCCTAAGGGCGGAAACGCTCCCCTGGACAGCCGCCCTTTACGGTGGCCGTTATGCAAGATATAGCCATCTTTGTCAGAACCAGAGGAGTTTGTCATGAACAACCGCGTCTATTTTTTCGACACCACTTTGCGCGATGGCGAGCAGTCGCCCGGCGCCACCATGAACTTGCAGGAAAAGCTGCGTGTAGCCCACCAGCTTGAAGTGCTCGGCGTTGACATTATGGAAGCGGGCTTTCCCGCCTCCAGCCCCGGCGATTTCGAGTCTGTGCAGCGCATTGCCTCACAGGCTGGCGACATCCAGGTGGCGGGGCTTGCCCGTTGCGTTCCCAATGATATCGACCGCTGCTGGGAAGCCGTAAAAGTGGCTAAAAATCCCCGCATCCATGTCTTTTTGTCCACCTCTCCCCTGCACATGAAGCACAAGCTGCGCAAAGATCCCGAAGACGTTCTTAAAATGATCGTCGAGGGCGTCAAACGCTGCGCCACATATACCAGCAACGTGGAATTTTCCCTTGAGGATTTTTCACGCACCGAAGGCGATTTTGCCTGCCGCGTGGTCGAGGCCGCCATCAAGGCCGGGGCCAGCACCATCAATCTGCCCGATACCGTGGGCTATGCCGAGCCGCAAGAATACGCCGCGCTGCTTGACCACGTCATCAAGAACACGCCCAACAGCGACAAGGCCATCTTCAGCGTGCACTGCCACAACGACCTCGGCCTTGCCGTGGCCAACACGCTTGCCGCCTTCCGCGTGGGCGTGCGCCAGGCAGAGGTTACGTTGTGCGGTATTGGCGAGCGCGCCGGCAACGCCGCCCTTGAAGAAGTGGTCATGAACCTGCGTGTGCGCCACGATTATTACCAGCTTGAGCACAACATCGTCACCGAGCAGCTTTACCCCTCGTGCCGCCTGCTTTCCATGACCATTGGTCAGCCCATTGCCAACAACAAGGCCATTGTGGGCGCCAACGCCTTTGCGCACGAGTCGGGCATCCATCAGGACGGCATGCTCAAGAACCGCGAAACTTACGAAATCATGACCCCGCAGTCTGTGGGCCGCACCGAGAGCAATCTTGTGATCGGCAAGCACTCTGGTCGCAACGCAGTGCGCAACAAGTTTGAGAGCATGGGCTACAAGCTGGACGACGAGCAGCTTAACCTCGTGTTTGAAGCTGTGAAGCAGCTGGCCGACCGCAAGAAAACCCTGCACGACGATGACCTCATGGCCCTCGTGCAGGAAGAAGTCTACCGCATGCCCGATCTTTTCCGCCTGCGACATGTGAGCGTGCAGAGTTCCGATGCGGGCGGCGTGCCGCCCACGGCTGCCGTCATCATGGACATCAAGGGGATTGAAAGCAGCGGCGCTGGCTTTGGCGTTGGCCCTGTGGACGCCCTGTTCAACGTGATCGCCGACATGGTGGGCCGCCAGCCCGAGCTTGAGCAGTACGCCATCAACGCCATCACCGGCGGCACAGATGCCCAGGGCGAAGTTACCGTGCGTCTTCGCGAGGGCGAAGTGAGCGCCGTGGGGCGCGGTACCCATCCGGATATTTTTGTTGCCAGCGCACGTGCCTACGTCAATGCCCTTAACCACCTGTTCAAGAAGGAGCAGGAAGGGCCGAGGCTGCACTGTCAGCACGATTAAGGGTTGTTCCTCTGGTCTGCAACGGGTCTGCCCCCCCTGGGGCGGCAGGTCTGTGGGCCAAGACGCACCCGCGCCCCGCAGGCAAAGCCTGTGCGAGCAAATAAAAAACAGGCGCTCGGTTTTTGCCGCGCCTTACGAAACACCGTATTCGCCGCGTCCCCCTCGGTGGAGCCAGGATGAAAGGAGTAGATCATGCCACAGACGCTTGCGCAAAAAATTTTGCAAGCCCACACAGACGAAGTTGTGGAACAGGACGGCCAGATTGTTCAGTGCCGCGTGTCGCTGGTGCTCGCCAACGACATCACCGGGCCGCTGGCCATCAAATCTTTCAAGGGAATGGGCGCGGAAAAGGTTTTTGACAAAGATAAGATTGCTCTGGTCATGGATCACTTTACGCCGCAAAAAGATATTGATTCCGCCAATCAGGTCATGGTGACCCGCAAGTTCGCCGAAGAACAGAACATCACCCACTATTATGAAGGCGGCGACTGCGGCGTGGAACACACCCTGCTGCCCGAGCAGGGCCTTGTTGGCCCCGGCGATGTGGTCATTGGCGCAGACAGCCATACCTGCACCTACGGCGGCATCGGCGCTTTTGCCACGGGCATGGGCTCTACCGATATCGCCGCCGCGATGGCGCTGGGAGAAACCTGGTTCAAGGTGCCGTCCACCATCCGCGTCAATATTGACGGCCAGATGCCCAAGTGGCTGCGCGGCAAGGATCTCATGCTCATGCTCATCGGCGCTATCGGCGTGGACGGCGCTCTCTACAAGGCCCTGGAATTTGGTGGCTCTGTGGTGGATGACCTTTCTGTTGAAGGCCGCCTGTGCATGGCAAACATGGCCATTGAAGCGGGCGGCAAGGTGGGCCTGTTTGCGGTGGACGCCAAAACGCGCGCCTACTGCGCGGAGCACAAGCGCCCTGGCCTGACGCAGGATTTGGCCGCAGACCCAGGCGCTGTTTACGAGCGCGTGGTCAATATTGACGTGACCGGCAAGGAGCCTGTGGTAGCCTGCCCGCACCTGCCCTCCAACGTCAAGCCTGTCTCCGAGGTGCGCAACACGCCCATCCAGCAGGTGGTTATCGGCTCCTGCACCAATGGCCGCATCAGCGACATGCGCGATGCCGCCGAAGTGCTGCGGGGCCGCAAGGTTGCCAAGCACCTGCGCTGCATTGTGCTGCCCTCCACGCCCACGGTGTGGAAGCAGTGCCTCAAGGAAGGCCTCATCGAAACCTTCATGGAATCCGGCTGCGTGGTCGGCCCCTGCACGTGCGGCCCCTGCCTTGGCGGCCACATGGGCATCTTGGGCGATGGCGAACGCGCCGTGGCCACCACCAACCGCAATTTCAAGGGCCGCATGGGCAGCCTGAGTTCCGAGGTTTATCTGGCAAGCCCCATCGTGGCAGCCGCTTCGGCCATTGCGGGTTGCGTGGCCGGGCCTGATCAGCTGTAGGCAGCACACATCAGCACCTGTCTGCGCCACGGCCCGTCGAGCCCGGCGCAGAGAAAGAAGGACAGCCTCATGAATTACAAAGGTAAGGCCCACAAAGTGGGCGAGCACATTGATACGGACGCCATCATTCCCGCGCGTTTTCTGGTCACCACCGATTCCAAGAAGCTGGGCGAAAACTGCATGTCCGGCCTTGAGCCAGACTGGGTCAAGCGCGTGACCCCCGGCGACATCATGGTCGCAGGCCGCAACTTTGGCTGCGGTTCCTCCCGCGAGCACGCGCCCATCGCCATTCTTGGCGCGGGCATGCACGTGGTGATCGGCCACAGCTTTGCGCGCATTTTTTACCGCAACTCCTTCAATATGGGCCTGCTGCTCATGGAAGTGGGCGACGACGTGGACAAGATCAATGACGGCGACGAGCTGGAAATTGACGCCGCCACCGGTATTATCCGCGACCTGACCAACGGCGCGCAGATAACCTGCCCGCCGCTGCCCAAGTCCATGGCTGCCATTCTGGATAAGGGCGGATTGGTAGGCTACGTCAAGGAACGTTTGGCCTAAATTGGCCTTTTGCCCTCTGGCGGCGTTTGATAATCCTTTTTACTCCGGTCGAGTACCATGAGAGTACACTCCCTGCGCAAAAAGGATTATCTGCCTTGCCAGAGAACAAAAATCCAATTTAGTAAAAATAGCTGGTACGCGGTTAATTTGAGAAATAGGCATCAACAGAAAGCATTGAGTTCAAGGATATACCATGAAAAAGACCATCTGCCTCTTGCCGGGTGACGGCATCGGCCCGGAGATTCTGGCCGAAGGTGTTAAGGTTTTGAAGGCCGCCGCTGAAAAGTTTGGCCACGAATTTGTTTTCGACACCGCGCACATCGGCGGTTCCGCCATTGATGCGGCTGGCGACCCCCTGCCGGAAGAAACCGTGCGCAAGTGCCGCACTGCCGATGCCGTGTTTCTGGCGGCTGTGGGCGGCCCCAAGTGGGACGCCCTCGCGCCCGAAAAACGCCCGGAAAAAGGCCTGCTGCGCATCCGCAAGGAGCTTGAGCTTTTTGCCAACCTGCGTCCGGCCATGCTGCTGCCCGAACTGGCAGGCGCGTGCCTGTTGCGTGCCGACATCGCCGCCAAGGGTCTTGACCTTGTGGTTGTGCGCGAACTGACCGGCGACATCTATTTTGGCGAGCCGCGCGGACAGGAAATGCGCGATGGCTTGCGCACCGGATATAATACCATGGTGTACAACGAGGAAGAAATCCGCCGCATTGCTACGGTGGCCTTTGAAACGGCGCGCAAACGCCGCAACAAGGTCTGCTCTGTGGAAAAGAGCAACGTGCTGGAAACCTCGCGCCTGTGGAAGGAAGTGGTCATTGAAACGCACCGCCAGTATGCGGATGTGGAACTGACTCACATGTACGTGGACAATGCCGCCATGCAGCTTGTGCGCGATCCTTCGCAATTTGACGTGATCCTCACGGGCAATATTTTTGGCGATATCCTGTCTGACGAAGCCTCGGTTATCACCGGCTCGCTGGGCATGCTGCCCTCGGCCTCCATGGGCGCTTCCGGCCCCGGCCTGTTTGAACCCATCCACGGCTCCGCCCCCGACATAGCGGGGCAGAACAAGGCCAACCCTCTTGCCACCATTCTTTCCGGGGCCATGATGCTGCGGCTTGGCTTTGATATGGGCAAAGAAGCCGATGCCATCGAGGCGGCAGTGCGCAAGGCTCTGGCCGATGGTTTCCGCACTGGCGACATTATGGAACCCGGCAAAACCCTGCTGGGTTGCAAAGAAATGGGCGACAAGGTTGTGGAGCGGCTGTAGCCGCTGCTCCGAACCATTTCAAAAAGGCCGTCCGCACCATCGGGCGGCCTTTTGTGGTTTTTACCATGCAGACGTTTGCATAAGGGCATAGAGGCGGAATCATGAAATCGACCACAGGCAAGCTGAGCGATTGGGTAGTTAAAATCGTGTGCGGCAGAGATCTTGAAACGCAGCTTCAGGAAGTTGCAGCCACAGGCCAGCACGGCGCGCCGCAGGTGTTGCGGACAATGGCTCTGGCAGCCAACGGTTTTGCAGGTGCGCCGCAACAGGCGGATTTGGCGTTGGTTTTCGGCTGCTACAGGCCATTCAGCACGCCCAATATTCTGCGCGAGGTGGCGTGGATTTTGGGGCGTCTTGGCATGGCCCACACCTGGCTGGAGAAAGAAAACTGCTGCGGTTTGCCCCTGCTGCATCAGGTCGCCTCAGAGGACAGGCCGCAGATGGTAGAAGCCGTCCAGGGTTTTGTGCGGGGCAACAGCAAGGCGGCAGCGCAAAAGGGCGCATCCCGCCTCGCATACTGCTGTGCTGGCTGCGCGCATGTGGCCAAGTCGGTTGATGCCGGTGGCGATGTTTCCCACAGCTATATTCTTGACGTGCTGCTGGATGCCCTGAAAGGGCAGAGCTTGCGGGTCAATCCCATGAAAGTGGCCTATTTTGAAGGATGCCACACCTCGTATCGCAGGCCCTTTCCGCAGACGTCATTAAACTGGTCAGCTTACAGACAGTTTCTTGAAGGGGTGGAAGGGCTTGAAGTCCTGGATGTTGCGGGCGGCCTGTGCTGCAAAAATCAGCCTGACCGGATAGTGGCGGCAGCGCTGGATGGCGGCGTTGACGCTCTTGTATGCGCCTGTTCCGGCTGCACTGTGGCCCTGCGCGGTGCTGGTCAGGGCAAACTCAGGGTTATGAGCTATACCGAATTATTGGCTCGGGCCTTGGGGTATGAACCCGCAGAGCTGTAGCGTTCTGGCAGCAAAAAAATAAAAAAGCGCGGCAAACTATGTTTGCCGCGCTTTTTTATGCGTGTTTGTGGCGCTGAAAAAAGGCCGTTATCTGCTTGCCGAGCATGACCAGTACAACCGATGCGGCAATAAAGGCCACCCCTGCGACTAGCGACATGCTGAACGGCTCGCTGAACACCAGAATACCCACCACCACGGCGGTTACAGGCTCCATAACGCCAAGGATGGATGTCAGTGTGGAGCCGATGCGCTGTACGGCAAGAATGAGGGTGAGGTTTGAAATAACGGCTGTCACCACGGCCAGCAAAGTTGCGAGCAGCAGTTCCCACCATGAGTGCAGGGGCTGGAACGAGTCTGACAACAGGGCGTTGGCCCCGGAAATAACCGCCCCAAAGGCCAGCACATAAAAAGTCATCACAAGCCCGCTCATGTTGGGAATGCGCGCGGCATAAATGGTTGTGATATATACGGCGTTGCACAGTGCGGAAAGCAGAAGCAGGGCCACGGCCAGCAGGCTTGCCCCGCCCATGTCGCCATCACTTCCGCCGCAGAGCAGATAAACGCCAGCGATTGCCAGCAGGATGGACAGGGCCGTGATCCACGAGAAGCGCTCGTGATAAAACACAATCATGATCAGCATGACCATGACTGGATAGGTAAATTGCAGCGTTGCCACAACGCCGCTCGGCATGTGCTTGAATCCCCAAAAAAAGAGCAGGGCCGCCATGGTATACATGGAACTCATGCCAGCAAGCTTGCATAGATCAATGCCGCGCGCGCTGAATCTTTCGCCGCGTACGGCAAGCACTATGCCCAGCACCACAGTGGCAATGGCAAAGCGATAGAACAGGGCGGAAGGCCCTGAAACGCCTCCATGCATCAGCGGTAGTGTAAACAGTGGGATAAGGCCAAAGGCCGCAGAAGAAAGAATACTGTAAAAAAAGCCCATGACATCCTTCTTGGTGGGGAACAACAAACTGATTCCATACCGGGGAAGCCGCAGTGTGGCAAGCTTGCGCACGGCATAAAAAAACGTCCCCGGTACAAACCGGGGACGTTTTCGCGCGTGTGCAGCGCGGAAGGTATTGCGCTGTTACTTGGATTGATCCATGACCACTTCAGCCTCGGGGTGAACCTGGCGCAGTGCTTCATGCATGGCCGCAGCATCCGCAAATGCGCGGAAGGGGCCGATTTTTTCATCACCCTGAGCGGCGTTGTAGCGTACAAAATATGCTTCATCGGGTTTGAGGGGGGTGCCGCTTTCGTCGCTGATGACTTCCAGCTTGACCTTGCTGATGCCTTTGTCATCAATATCAATCTGTTGCGCTGCGGCAAAGGAAAGATCAATGATGCGCCCGCGCACAAAGGGGCCTCTGTCCGTCACGCAGACCATAACGCTCTTGCCGTTATTCTGGTCGGTGACGCGAACAACCGTGCCCATGGGCAGGGTACGGTGCGCGGCGGTAAAGGTATACATGTCGTAATCAAGCCCGCTGGCGGTGGAGCCGCCGTGGAAATCCCGTCCGTACCAGGAGGCCTTGCCGGACATGATTTCGCTCTCCTGAGCGCGTTTCAGCCAGATATCACGGCTGTCGGTGCTATCCCGGCGTTCTTTTTCGGATAAGGACGCAGTGGATGAGGATTTGCGTTGCTTGGATTTGGAGCGCGATTCAGCTTTATCGCGCTTGGAACGCGAGCTGTGCGAAGAGGCGGTTTTGTCACTGGTCTTTTCGCGTTTGGATTTGCGAGTTTCAGTGTCGCCGGAGGACTTTTTGGCGGCGTGGGGGGTAGCGTTCGAATGCTTTTGATCGGAGGGAGCGCTTTGTGAAGCCGCGTCGGCGTTCATGGGGGAGGCCAAAAGCATGCATAAGGCTATGGCCGCCAGCACTAATGGCCAGCGTGAATACTTCATGATCGTTCCTTTGTTAGTGTTCGAGGCTGGCCAGCGAAATTGCCGGACGAACCGCGCCCGCGGTTCTGACCCCAGGAACCTTCCAATGATGGCAGCAAGCGCGCCTTGCGCTCAACGTCCATCGGTTCCCCAGGGGAATGCCTGTTCTTTGTGGAGGCACTATACAGTAAAAAAATACTCCATGTCAAACTGATAAAATCTTTTAATTCAAATAGTTATTGAAAAAGATAGTCTAGAAAATGTCAAAAATGCAGTAGGGAAGTATGAAATCGGTATGCTCGGGCGGCGTGGCGAACTGGCATGAAGCCGAGGAAAAAGCCCTGTGCGCAGCAGAAATATTTATGCAAAAATGCAGAGAACAGCGCCGGATTTCACCAAATAAAAAAGGGCAGGCGGCCGCAAAGCCACCTGCCCCGACAGTTCAGTCGCAGCGGTGTTACCAGTCCAGCGTACGCTTGAAGGCGCGGGCCAGATCTTCCACCGAAGAATTGACGATGACGCTGTCGCCGGATTTCATGGTCAGTTGACCGTTACCGGTGACAGTACCAATGCGGGTGCAGGGCTGCCACATTCCCAGCGCATCGAGAATCATGGCCAGATCGGGCTTGACGCTCACAACCAGGCGGCTGGCGCTTTCGCTGTAGAGCAGTTCGGTCACGTTCATGGCTTCAAGGGCTGGCACGGCATCAAGGTTGATTTCCGCACCCAGGCGGCCGCCGATGCACATTTCTGCAATGGCTACGGCAAGGCCGCCGTCAGAGCAGTCGTGGCAGGCGGAAATGGCGCGCTGGCCCATGAGGGCGTTGACCGCGCGGTAGCGCAGCATGGCGTTGGAGGCGTCCACATGGGGAACGCGGCCACCCTTGAGGCCCAGTTCGGTAGCTGCTTCACTGCCAGCCATTTCACGCCAGGTGCCGCCGAGCACGTAGATGGCATCGCCGGGCTGCTTGAAGTCAGAGGTCTGGGCCGCAGTTACGTTGCGGATGACGCCAAGAATGGAGAACAGCACCGTGGGCGGAATGGAAATGCGCTCGCCGCCGCCGGTGTAGTCGTTTTTCATGGAGTCCTTGCCCGAGATGCACGGCACGCCGTAGGCCAGCGAGAACTGGCGCAGGGCGCGGCAGGCGCGCACAAGCTGAGCCAGCTTGTAGCGTCCATCGGGGTTGGAGGGGCTGACCACCGGGTCGCACCAGCAGAAGTTGTCCACGCCCGCCAGAGCGTCGGGGTCCGCACCCACGGCAACGGCGTTGCGGATGGCTTCGTCCATGGCGTTGGCCATCATCCAGTAGGTGTCGTAATCGCTGAATTTGGGGCAGATGCCGTGGGAGATCACAAGGCCCGCGTCCGATTCCAGCAGGGGGCGGATAACGCCCGCGTCTGCCGGGCCGTCGCGCTTGACGCCCACGAGGGGCTTCACCACGCTGCCGCCACGCACCTCGTGGTCATACTGGCGGATGATGTATTCCTTGGAGCAGATATTGAGCGTGCCGAGCATGCGCTGCAAAAAGGCGGTCTGCTCAACTTCTGCCACGTCCACGGTGACGTCGGTGATTTCCGGGGCCTTCCATTCGGCTTCAAGCTCAAGCTGCGGCACGCCGTCGTGCATGAACTCCATGGGCATGGAGGCGATGATGCGGTCGTGGTAGCGCACTTCAAAGAAGCCGGAGGTGGTGAAGCGGCCAAGGGCCGTGGCTTCCACATCCATACGCGCGGCAAGGGCCATGAATTCGTCGAGCTTTTCCGGCGAAACGGCCAGGGTCATGCGCTCCTGTGCTTCAGAAAGCAGAATCTCCCAGGGGCGCAGGCCATCGTATTTCAGCGGGGCTTTGGCGATATCCAGCACGCAGCCGCCCGTGTCCTCGGCCATTTCACCCACAGAGGAGGAAAGGCCGCCAGCGCCGTTGTCGGTGATGGCGTGGTACAGGCCCAAATCGCGGGCGCGCATGATGAAGTCGTACATCTTGCGCTGGGTGATGGGGTCGCCGATCTGCACCGCAGTGGCGGGCGAGCCTTCGTGCAACTCTTCAGAAGAGAAGGTTGCGCCGTGGATGCCGTCCTTGCCGATGCGGCCGCCGGTCATGACAATGTAGTCGCCTTCCTCGGCCTGCTTGAACCAGCCGGGGCGGCCATGAATCTCTGCGGGGATGATGCCCACGGTGCCGCAGTACACCAGCGGCTTGCCAAGATAGCGCTCGTCAAAGACCAGCGAACCGTTGACCGTGGGAATGCCCGACTTGTTGCCGCCGTGCTCCACGCCTTCGCGCACGCCTTCGAGCACGCGGCGGGGGTGCAGCAGGCGCGGGGGCAGGTTTTTATCGTGGAAGGGCGAGGCAAAGCAGAACACGTCCGTATTGCACACCAGTTCCGCGCCCATGCCGGTGCCCATGGGGTCGCGGTTTACGCCCACAATGCCGGTGAGCGCGCCGCCGTAAGGGTCGAGCGCCGAGGGGCTGTTGTGGGTTTCAACCTTGATGCAGGCATCGTAGCCGTTGATAAAGGCGATAACGCCCGCGTTGTCCTTGAAAACGGACTTGCAGTAGTCGTCTTCGCCCATGCGCTCGCGCAGCATGGCCGTGGCGTCGCGGATGCAGGTCTTGTAAAGGTTGTCCACCACTTCGCTGCGGCCCGTGGCGGCATCGGTATAATTGATGCGCGAGGCGAAAATCTTGTGCTTGCAGTGCTCGGACCATGTCTGGGCCAGCACTTCCATTTCCACATCCGTGGGGTCGGCGGGCAGGCCAAGGGCCTTGCGGCGGTCGGCCTCTTCCTGCGCGGTGAACTGAGCGCGGATGCTGTGCATTTCCTTGAGGTTGAGCGCCCAGGTATTTTCGCGGCTGGCCTTGGTCAGGGCTTCATCGTCCATGGCTGAAAGGGCGATGGTGTCAACGGTTTCATTGATCTCGCCCGTAACCCTGGCGGCCTGAGCTTCAAAGCCGGGCTGGGCGTCCCATTCCTGACGGCTCTTGATGCGGTAACGCTGGATGAGCGTGTTGCACAAAAGGTCGCGGGCCAGCATGTCCACCTGCTCGCGGGTGAGGGGCGCGGCTTTGTCGCTGCTGATGCGGTACTGCACGGCGGTATACACGCGCAGGCTGTCGCGCGGGATGTCCAGCACCATGGCGGCAGTGTCGCGCGCGGTGCGGGCCTCGTTATCCGTCACGCCGGGGCGAAAGCCCACTTCCACAAACCAGTCTGCCGCAGGGTCAAGCAGGGGCAGCGGCTCAAGGGAGGCTTCCTGAAGGATGGGGTCGTGCCAGATGCTTTCGTCCAGCAGACGGGCCACCTGCGCGGCATCAAGCCCGTCAGCCGTAAAGACCTTGATCTGGCGAACGCCAGAAACAGAAATGTTCAGCGCCTTGCGCAGGTGCTGGGCCGTCTTGCGGCCCTGGGTATCGTCAAGTCCGGCGCGGGGGCCGGTTTCCACCCTATAGAGCATGATTTGCATTCCTCTTGGTTTGGCTGCTTACTTTTTTCTGTCGCGCACGTAGTCGGCCATCTGGCGCATAAGCTCGCGCTCGGGCCTGTCAGGCAGAGTTTCTAATGCCTGCCTGGCCGCGTCAAGAAATTCATCGGCCTGACGGCGCACGGCGTCGTCGTGTCCGGCCTGCCGGATGCTCTCGGCAATGCTGGCGGCATCGGTTTCCGTCATCAGCCCTGCGCAAAAGGCGGCGTCAAAGGCGCTGCGTTCTGCGGTGCTCAGGCTGTCGCGGTAGAGGCGCAGGGGCGGCGTGAGCTTGCCCTCGCGCACATCGCCGCCAGTGGGCTTGCCGGTCACGCTTTCTGGCGCGAAATCAAGGGCGTCGTCCACCATCTGAAAGGCCATGCCAAGGTTTTCGCCATAGGCGGCGGCAGCGGCCACCGCCGCATCGTCGGCCCCGGCGGCGAGCGCGCCCATTTCACAGGCAGCGCGGATAAGCCAGGCCGTTTTGCCGCGCACCATGTCTTCATAGTCGGCGCTGCTCGAATCAACACGGCGCTGGGCCGCGATTTCGAGAATTTCACCCGCCGCCGTGCGGCTGGTGGCTTCCGAGAAACAGCGGGTCAGGCGCGTGTCGCCATAATTGGCCACCAAGGCGTTGGCACCGGCCAGCAGGGCATCGCCCGCAAGAATGACGCTGGAAACATCAAACAGCGTATGCGCAGCGGGCTTGCCACGGCGGCTTACCGCATTGTCCAGCACATCGTCGTGCAGCAGGGTCGCGGCGTGGAGCATCTCCAGCGTGATCGCCAGATCCTGTATGCTCTTGGCCTCATGGCCCAGCAGGCGGGCCGTGAGCACGGTGAGCAGGGGCCGCAGGCGCTTGCCGCCCGCATCAAAAATGTGCCGGGCCACAGGCCGCACCGGTTCCGGCAGGGTGTCCACTGCCTTGTTCAGAGCGCGGTTGATGCCGGGCAGCTCAAGGGCCAGACGTGCTTTCAGTTGGATCATATGCTACTCAGATAAGGTTAAGCGCGGGCAAAACCCGCGTGAGCGCGCGTAGCGCGCCGGGAAAATCCTTTTCGTCATTGGCGCGTGGCCCGACCTTGTTGGAAACGCTGCGCGCCTCCACACAAGGTATGCCCTCGCGGGCGCAGGCATACGCCACGGCAAAGCCTTCCATATTTTCCAGATCAGCCCGGTAGCGGGCGCGCAGGTCTGCCGCTCTGGCAAAACTCGCGCTGACCCCGGCAACTGTGAGCGATGTACAGGGCAAAAAAACATCCGGTTGTTGCCGCGCGCCAAAGCGTTCCAGCGCTTCCGTCCCTGCCAGGGGCAGGCGGTTGCGCACCGCAGGCCCGGTCGCGGGCTGCCACTGCGGAAAGCCAAAAGCTTCGGCGGTGACGGAGCGTCCATCGTGCAGGCCGTATTCCGGCCAGATTTCTTCGTTCACCATGCACAGCCCCAAAAGCGGGCGCTCTGCCAGATCAAAGGCTCCCGCAAGACCCGCGTTGAGCACTGCTGTAATGGGCGTGCCCTCGGCTTTAGCCCTGCAAAGGGCCATGCCCATGGCCAGCGCTGCGTTAATGGGGCCAACCCCGGTAATGCAGCACAGCGCGTCACCACATTTGAGGCGCACTGGCCAGAGGTGCATTTCTGGCCAGGATTTTGCCGGGCTTTCAGTTGTTTCCCGTGCTGGCGCGGCAAGCCCCGCCGGAGAAAAACCGGGCACAAGGCCCGCCAGTTCCGGGCCGGTGGCGGCGCAAAGCAGCAGGCTCACAGGATTACTGCCTTCGGCTGCTGTTTGCCGGGCGCAGGGCTGGGCAGAACGAGCCTGCGGGATAATCCCGGCAGGTCATGTCTGTGCCGTTTTGCAGCGCCGTGTGAGCAGCCATGATTCGTTCCTTTACAAAAGGCTGGTTTTCCGTCACCAGAAAACCATGAAACTCGATTACGCCCTTTTTCTCCGCGCTCTTGGTCTGGCCATCGTTATTGAGGGCCTTTGCTGGACACTCTTTCCCGGCGGCATGCGGCGCGCCCTGCTGCAATTGCTGCCCCAGCCGGAAAGCCGCCTCCGTGTCCTCGGGCTGATCGCCCTGGCCCTGGGACTTGGTCTGGTGGCGCTGGCCTCGCACTAAGGCCTGATTACCCCACCATCGTGTCTGGCTTGCCGCATGGTGAGCCTTCAGATGCCGTTTGCCGTCAGATGGCAAGAAAACGGCATGCTTTTTCACGCCAATTTGCTCTAGCGTGCCTTTTCGCCCACGTGCAAGCAGACAATGCCGGACGTGAGCTTTTCATGCCATGCACGTTCAAAGCCCGCTGCACGCATTTCTTTTTCAAGGCTGAGGGCCGAGGGAAACTTGCGGATTGTATCGGCAAGGTACTCGTACGCGCCGGGATCTTTTGAAAATACTTTGCCAACCCTGGGCAGCAGGTGGTTGAGATATACGTTGTACAGGCCGCCCCAGATGCGCTCCTGCCCGGAACCGAATTCAAGGATGCAGGCCCTGCCGCCGGGGCGCAGAACGCGCAGCATTTCGGCAAAGGCCGCCTCGCGGGGCAGGATGTTGCGGATGCCAAAGGCAATGGTGATGCAGTCAACCGAAGCATCGGGCAGGGGCAGGCGCTTGGCGTCTGCTGCAACGGGCAGGATACTGTGGGCGTTGGAGTTCTTGAGCTTGCGGCTGCCGCGCACCAGCATGGGCGGGCAAAAATCCATGGCCGGAACAATGGCCGAGGGGTGGCGGCGGCGAATGGCAAGGGAAACATCCAGCGTGCCGGCCGCCAGATCCAGTACGCGCCCGGTATCGCCGAGGCGCACGTTTTGCGCCAGCACCTTGCGCCAGTACTGGTCAAGCCCGAGGCTGAGCACGCGGTTCAGCAGGTCATAAAAAGGCACAATACGGCCAAACATGCCAGCCACCGCCGCATCGTGCGCAGGTTTGACAACAGGTTCCGTAGCGGTGTTGCGGGGAGATTCCACGTTATTTCCCGGCCTTGTCCTGGTCGGCATCCACACCGATGGCGGCGCAGACTACACGATAGACCGAAGGAAATACCTCAGCAAAATTGCTGGGGGAAACCGTGCGCGTTTCTATAAATTTGGCGGTCAGTTCCTTGGCAACCTGAAGGGCTTCCTTGCGATCCTTATCCATATGGCCTCAGCTTCCGGCCCTGAAGGGCGCGGCAAATATGAAAAACCCGCCCCTTTGGGGAACGGCCGTGACCCACAGCGGGTATTGCCTGGACGGGTTAAGAAACGGAAGCAACAGCCCCCGCCCCTTTGTTTTATTGATTGAGAATCGCGGGACAGCGCCCGCGAAACCGCGCAACAGCATATGCGTTCCGCCTGCCATTGGCAAGGCCGACATGCCTGTGCGCCTGGTGCCTTTTTACCTTGAAATACCCGCTGCCGGCGGAGCAGTGATTGAAGCAGGCCTTAGGCAATGGGCGAATCTGGTTCGGTTTGCAGGCGCATTGCCAAGGGGCTCCAAAAATCGCGCAGATCAGACGGGCAGCTCTGCTGCCAGCCTGCGCTAACACCCCGGAATAGTTCGGGCGGCTGCATAGGGCAAAAAGCCCCCTACTGATCTTCGAGCAGTCTGCCGATTTCTTCGCGCAGTATGCGCGCCGCAGCCGCAGCAGCGGCCCGTTCCACCCTGTCGTTGAAGCGTGGTTCAAGGGCATCCAGCCGGGTTTCAAGGGCATCTATGCGCGCAGTTGCGCTGCGGGCGGCAGTGACAACGGGTTGCAGGTGCTCTTCCACAAGCGATTGCGCATCGTCATGTTCGGTCTGCTGGGCCGGGGCAGATGCCAGGGCTGCGGCAACCGCCTTACTGATGCAATCCATGAGACTCTGATACAGGGGATGGCCCTCAACAAACATGTCTTCCAGTTCCTGACGGGGCAGGCTGTTGGCGGCCAGCTCATGCGATGCGTGAATCTGCGCTTCCAGGGCGGTTTCCAGCGCGATGATGCGATCCCCGGCTTCCTGTAGCGCGGCCTCGCACTGCTCAACGCGTGCCGTGAGCTTGCTGGCTGTTTCGGCAGCGTCTGCCGCGCGTGTAGAGGCGTCAAATGCTTGGGCAAAGGCGTCAATGGCGTGGGACGAGGCCTCTTTGGCCTGTTCCATGACAGCCTCAAGGGCTGCGCCAGACACAGCTACGGCTGCACCGTCAGTTGCAGTATCTGTCGAATCCGCAACAGGGGCCGCCTGAGGCCTGAATGCAGGTTCATAAGCGAACTGCCCGGCGCTTTCCGGCATATCCGCCGCCGCAGACTCCACTTCGACAGCTTCCACTTCGGCAGGCTCGGCCGTGAAAAGGTCGGCTCCGGCAGGTTCATCCACTGAAGGCTCTGCCTGCAAGTTGGCATCCGGCAGCAGAATTTCATCGGGTTCAAGCAGGGGAAGGTCATCGCCCTGCGCTGGTTCAGCAGCCGCAACGGACTCAAATACATCGGATTCTGCCTGAACGGAGGCATCTGCCATAATGCCTTGCATGTCTGCCGGGGCGGCATCCGCAGGTGCGGCAGCCGCGGGGGCCACATCCGCTTGGTCGGTGGCGGCTTCGTCCGCAGCGGCAGCCAGAAGCGCGTCAAAATCTGTAGGTAGTTCCACAGCCTGTTCGGGCAAAGAGTCGGGCAATGCTTCGGCAACAGGCTCTGGCTGGGCGTCAGTCATGAGTTCCAGCTCGGGGTGGAGCAGAACATCGGAAACACCTTCCTGCGGTTCAGCGGCAGGGGCCGCACCGCCAGTCACAGCAGCCAGCAGGCTGTCAAGGTCTGCATTCAGATCGGGCTGGAATTCCGGGGCAGGCGCGGGCGCTTGCACAGGGGCCTCTTCGGGCTGGGCAGCGTCAAGCTTGCTCTGCAAATCATCAGCGGCGGCAGCCAGCAGGCTGTCGATATCCACGCCGAGGTCGGCAGGCATATCCGGGCTTGCCACAGGGGTTGGCGCAGGCTGGGGGGCAGGAGCCGGTTGCGGCGCGGGAGCCGCTTCGGGCTGGGCAGCATCAAGCTTGCTCTGCAAATCTTCAGCGGCGGCAGCCAGCAGGCTGTCGATATCCACCCCCATGTCTGTGCTGGCAGCGGGTGCTGTTGCAGGCGCTGCTGCAGGAGCAGGTGCCGGAGCAGGAGCGTCAGCCTGGGGCGCCGGGGAGGCGGCCTGCGCAGGGCTCGGGGCCGCACCGCCTGCCACAGCAGCCAGAAGGCTGTCGAGATCATCGTTGGAAAAGGCCGGGCTTTGCGCAGCGGGCGCAACGGAAGGTGCCGCCGCAGGTTCCGGCTGTGCCGGTGCGAGGTTGGCAGCATTAAGCAGGTCATCAATATCGCTGGAGTTTCCTGTGGTCGGGGCGGTATTCACAGATGCCAGCAGTTCGTCCAGATCAGGGATACTCTCCTGCGGCTCAGCAGGCGCTTGCGGCGCGGGCGCTGCGGCGTGAAAATCGTTCAGCAGGGCGTCCACGGCATCGTCAGCGGCCTGACTTGTGGCCTGACTTGCGCTGGCAGGTGCGGCCACTTCCGGTTCCCTTTCCGCTGGCTGCGGGGGGATATCAAGGGCGTTCAGCAGATTGTCCACATCGCCCATCCCCGGCATGAGCAACTGTTCATTGGGGTCAATGGGATGATCGGTCTGCGTTGACGGAGCAGAGAAGTCCAGCGCCACGTCATTGGGGTCGCTCTGGCCTTCGTCCTTGATATCCATCTGGGCGAGCAGATCGTCAATTTCTGCATCCGCAGCACTTGAACCATCGTTGAGGCCGCGCAGGTGCGCGTCCAGCGCTTTCTGATCCGCTTCCGCCTCGGGGGCGGCAACGGCCTGGGGCTGCTCGGACGGATCGTTTGCCGGAACTTCGCCTTTTTCGATCAGTTCTGTGAGATCGATGATCTGGTCATCGGTTTCAGCGGTGTTCTTGGCAACCATGCGCCACCTCATGGGGTTATGTGCAGCGGCCAAAGGCCGGAGTCATGCAAAATACATCGTTTCATACTGCAAAAACGACAGATTTTCGTATCAGTTTATGGCAAAAGACGCAAATAGGACAAAACTCTTTGCGCCAGAATTGCCTTCTGCCGCGATTTTGCAAAAAAAGTCTGGCCGGGAAACAGTCAGGAACTGTTGTCATCAGTGGCAAGGTCGGCAAGCCAACAAAAAAGCCGCCCGGAGGCGGCTTTCGAAGCAAGACAGCCAACCAGACCTACGGATGGCACTTGGACTTGGCGCAGGCGGTCAGATCTTTCTTGAGTTCGGGCTTTTCTTCCACAACCTTGGAGTGGCAGCCGATGCAGTTGGTGTGCTTGAGTTCTTTCTTGGTGTGCACAACATAGTACAGGCTCTTTTCGCCCTGCTTGCCTGCGAGGTCATCGTGGCAACCGGCGCTGCCGCACTTGGCAAAGCTTTCCTTGCCGTCCACCTTATGGTGACAGGTAACGCACTCAACCTTGGCATGCACTGCGTGCGGGAACATAACGGTCTTTTGGGAACCCTTGAATTCCAGCGGTTTGTCTGGGGCGGCGGGCGCTGCAAGCGCGGGCAGGGCCAGGGCAAACACCATGATACAGGTAAGAACCAGAACTTTCTTCACGGCAGACCTCCTTTTGTGCGGCAGATGAGAACAAATTGGTGTGATTTTACGGCCCTCATTACGGTAAGTCAATGACTATGGAAAAATGACATTCCAACTATTTTGATAAGTTGCCGAGATTGGAAGTCTTTTTGCGCGCGTAACCTCTGGGGGTGAGCATAAAATTCCCCAAAGCCCGGCTTTCTGCATTGCCGATAATAAGTATGGAGAGCATGTCGACCTGTTCCGGGTCGAACTGGTCAAGGCGGAGCACGCGGGCCTCCTCGCCGGGGCGAAAGGCCTTGCGCACAAGCCCTACAGGGCAGTGCGGCGCGCGGAATTGCCGGGCAATTTCAAGAGCCTGTTCCAGATGATGGGGCCGCCCCTTGGAACGGGGATTATAGATGGCGCAGACAAAATCGGCCTCAAGGGCTGCACGGAGCCTGCGTTCAATGGTTTCCCACGGCGTGAGCAGGTCGCTCAGGCTGATACAGGCAAAATCGTGCATCAGGGGAGCGCCTAGCAGGGCTGCCGCCGCGCAGACCGCCGGAACGCCGGGCACAACATTGAAGGGCACACTGCCCACAAGGCCCCGGCTTTCCAGAATCTCGAGGGCCAGACCTGCCAGTGCATAGATGCCGGGGTCGCCAGAACAGACAAGGGCCGTGGGCTGGCCTGACAGGGCAGCATCGACCGCTGCAGCGCAGCGTTCTTCCTCGTGCCGCATGCCGGTGCTGATGCACTGCTTGCCTGCCAGCAGTTCCGGCGGCACCAGTTCCATGTAGAGGCTGTAGCCAGCCACGCAGGATGCATTTGCTATGGCCGTGCGGGCCTGAGGGGTAAGACATGCGGCATCGCCGGGGCCGAGGCCGACAACATGCAGACTGGCTGGGTTCATCGTTCAATCCTGTCCGAGATGGCTAAGGCCAGGGTTAACTGGCCTTGCTCGATAGTTTTGGGGAGGAGCAGACGGGGCGCGCCCGCCGGAAAAATCTGCGCTGCCGCCAGCAGGGCTGCGGCTTCACACACGCTGAAAGGCGGCTGGCTAAAGCGCCTGCCCGCCGCTGCAGAGGGATTGGGCGTGGGGCAGCGCGCAAGGTCGGCGGCTTCAAAGCCGTGCAAGGGAACGCCAAGCCGCTCGGCAAGGGCCAGCAGGGCGGGCTCCTGTAATTTTTCTTTCACGGTCGCCAGCGCAGCCACAGCCAGAGGCTCAAGCCCTTGGGCCGCTAACAGCTTGCGCGTGGCGGTTTCCACCATGTCGCCGGGCGCGTTTTTGCGGCAGCCCAGACCTATCACCAGCCGGGGAACAGCCACACGCAAGATTGCGGGGCTCGGTGCAAGCCCGCGCCAGTGCGCCGCAACCAGGGGGCCCCGGTGTTCTGGCGGCGAGGCATCGGCCTCACCTGCGGGCAGGCGCTGCAACTGGGGATGATCCGGCACGGCATGGCAGGGATCCCAAAGATTCAGGCTTTCTCCTTCAATCATGGCGGCCTGTGCTGCGGGCAGGCGGTTCCAGTCCACGGGCAGCAGCCCCGCGTTGCGCAGGAGCATATCCAGCGCAGGAGCGGCCTTGCGGGGCTGCGCGTCGTCTGCGCCGGGAGTGACCGGGGCGGCAGTATCCGAAGCGGTTGTGATAACCGCCGTTGCGCCGAGCAGATGGGCCACATGGCTGGCCAGCTCGTTGGCTCCGCCCCAGTGGCCGGAGAGCAGGCTTATGACGTGCTGCCCCGCAGGATCAAGTACGACCACAGGGGCATCGGTACTCTTGTGCGCAAGCAAGGGGGCAAGCGCGCGCACGGCTATGCCCGTTGCACCGATGAAGGCATGCGCCGCAAAATTTTTATAGGTTGCCGCCAGCAGGGAGCCGATTTTTTCAAAGGGCGTAACCCCCGCAGGGCAAAACCGCGATGGGGCGAAAATTTCCACGCGGGACAGACCGGAGGGCTTGCCGTGGGCTGGGTGTTCTGATGGCTGGGCCGGACGTACGGGATACTGGAGTTGACCGGGCAGGCCCCACGGGGTGACCGCAAGGCAGTCCGCCAGACGCTGCGCCAGAGGCAGGGCCGACTGGCTGAGCGCATAGCACGCAAGCGCGGTGATTCGGCGGGGACTGTGCAAGGGGCCTCCCTCGGCGGCATGTCTGGTGACGCGCGGCAACGGGGATACGGCAGATGCCGCTGCGTGGAAAAAATAAAGAAGGGAACCCCGCATGCGAGGTCCCCTTCGTGCTGGTTCGACTTAAAAAATGACCTTGCGGGCAGCGTCCAGAGCCTTGTTGAAATCCTCGTCCGTGTGGACAAAGGAGACCATGCCCGTCTCGTAGCCGGAAGGCGCAAGGTAGATGCCGTGAGCGCGCATCTGCTTGTAGAACGTGGTGAAAAGCGCCTGATCACACAGCGTGGCGGTGGCAAAATCCGTGACTTCCTGCTCGCTGAAATAGGGGCAGAACATGGAAGCAAGGGTGGGCATCTGAATCGGCACGCCCTTGGATGCCAGAATGTCGCGCAATTCCATGGCAAAGGCATGGGTGCGCTTTTCAAGCGCCGCGTAGTCGGCGGTTTTGAGGTAGCGCAGGGTGGCTATGCCGGCAGCCATTGCCAGCGGATTGCCCGAAAGCGTGCCCGCCTGATATACGCCGCCCCTGGGTGCGATGAGTTCCATGTAACGGCGCTTGCCGCCAAAGGCGCCCACGGGCAGACCGCCGCCAATGATCTTGCCAAAGGTGGTGAGGTCGGGATCTATGCTGAAGCGGGCCTGCGCGCCGCCAAAGGCCGCGCGAAAGCCGGTGATGACTTCGTCAAAAATGAGCAGGCTGCCGTACTGGTCGCAGACGGCGCGCAGGCCTTCAAGAAAGCCGGGCTTGGGCAGCACAAGGCCCATGTTGGCGGCCACAGGCTCCACAATGATGGCGGCGATGCTCGCGCCATGCTGCTCGAAGATGGCCTTGACGGCATCAATGTCATTGTAAGGAGCAAGCAGGGTGTCGGCCACAACGACTGCGGGCACGCCGGGAGTGCCGGGAATGGAGAACGTGGCAAGGCCCGAACCGGCGGCGGCGAGGAAGGGGTCGGCGTGGCCGTGGTAGCAGCCCACAAACTTGAGCACCTTGTCCCTCTTGGTGACGGCGCGGGCCAGGCGCAGGGCGCTCATAGTGGCCTCTGTGCCGGAGTTGACCATGCGCACCATTTCAAGGCTGGGCATGGCGGCAACCACTTCTTCGGCCAGGGTTACTTCTGCCGGGCAGGGAGCGCCGTAGCTGGTGCCGCGTTTGGCGGCCTCGCACACGGCCCGGGTGACGGAAGGTTCGTCATGCCCAAGGATCATGGGGCCCCAGGAGAGTACAAAGTCGATATACTCGTGGCCGTCCACATCGGTAATCCGGCAGCCGTGAGCTTCAGCTATGAACAGGGGCTGGCTGTCCACGTTGTGGCAGGCGCGCACAGGGCTGTTGACGCCGCCGGGAATAACCGCGCAGGCCTTTTCAAAAAGCTGCCGAGAAGTGGTATCCATCAAAGGCTCCTTGTATCAGGCAAAATAGGTCATGGAAATTTTTTTCAGTTCCTTGAGGCTGCGCAGCACGGCATGCTCGCGCAGCAGGGTATCGCGCTTGAGGTCTTCCACCACGCCAAGACACTCGGCCTCGCTACGGCCATGGATCATGGTGTAGAGTTCATACGGCCAGTCGGGCGCGGAACTGGGGCGGTAGTAGACATGGGAGATATGGTCGTGCAGGGAGGCCTGAGTGCCGCACTGTTCCACCAGATCGGCGTCGATCTTCCATGCCACCATGGCGTTGTGCGTCCAGCCGGTTTTCTGGTGTTTGATGCTGGCTCCAAAACGGCGGATTGCCCCGGATTCCTTGAGCGAACCAAGCAGCTCAAGCACCTGGGTTTCTGTCATTCCTGCCTTTTCGGCAATATCGGCGTAAGGCGTGAGCGAATCGGGCAGATTGTCCTGCACGATGCGCAGCACTGCCTGCTCTGCGGGGGTAAACTGACGGCTCATGAATTCTCCGGTACGATGGGCTGAGGCGCTGCCTGCGCAACCTGCGGCAGGTAGGATACATGTCGCAGGCACGGCCCCCGGACCGTTTGCGAACCAGGGGCCGTTGCAGCAGAAGCGGATTATTTTTCTAGTGCATTGACACTAAATTATTCTGCTTTAGCGCGAAAAAGAACGCGCAAACAGGTCTTGAATGGCGATGCGGCCATTGTCTTCAAGAAAACGCGTGCCGGTGGCGGCAAAATGGGCATGGGTGATCATGGGTTCGTTTGTCTGGGTCCAGTTGTCTTTGTTCCAGAAAAACCAGGCATTCTTGGGCTGATCAAAAACAAGCAGGGGCTTGTTGCATATCTTGGCGAATTCCGCTCCCCACCCGGTGCCGCCCTTGACGGTGCCGTCAGGCTGGACTGCGCCGATAACGATGATCTGCTCGCCGCTGCTGACCTGCCAGCAGATGGACTGCAAGACTTTGCGGAAAAGGGGTGCGCGCGTGTATTCGCGGCTCATGAGGCGTGAAACGTAGGTCAGGCTGACATCCTTGAGGGCCAGTTCTTCAGAGGTGAGCACCCGCACGCCGCGCGTACGTTCGATCTGGTGACCTTCAAAGCTGTAGTTTACTTCTTCCATACCCCAGCTTTCGGCCAAAGCGCCGAAGAACTGCTCTGTTCCTGCGGCGCCGCCGCTGTAAAGCACACACTGGTTGGGGGTAAGCATGGATGCCCTCCTCAAAGGATTGTTGCGCCGGACAAGGGTATAAGGGCCAAAAAAACCGGCAGAAGCGTCATGAACATCATGGCAAAATTTGCAGCAGTCGGCAAGGCAAGCCCGCAAAGAAAAGCGCCGCAACCGGAATGCGTTGGCATACGCAGTCGCGCGCCGCAAAATAAGATGCCCTGCAATGCCGTGTTGCTTTTGTGGAGGTTGTTTACAAATTCGTTGAGCCTGCCCGCCCGAAAAATATCTGTTTCCGGGCGGGCAGGCTGTTTGGTGGTTTGTCTGCAACCCATGTCAGGCATTGCTACACGGCCTTGGTATAGGGGCGTAGCGCGTTTGTCGTCTTAATGCGCCGTGGGTTTGAAAGCTCCAAGGCCGGTCTCAGACCGGATTTTCTGGTCGGCAAAAGCCTCCCGTTCCTTCTGCGCCTGCGGGGACTGATCGCATATGGACACTACCCAGATGCACAAAAAGGCCAGGGGCATGGAAAAGATGGCTGGGGAGGAATACGGAAAGGGCGCGGAGCCTGGCGGATTGCCCAGGGTCGCCACCCACACGGCATCCGAGAGCATGGTCATGACCAGCGCGGCCAGCAGGCCCGCAAAGCCCCCGGCAACAGCCCCTCTGGTGGTGCAGCCTTTCCAGAGTACCGAGAGGATCAGAGCCGGGAAGTTGGCCGAAGCCGCAATGGCAAAGGCCAGCGACACCATGAAGGCCACGTTCTGTTTTTCAAACACAATGCCAAGAAACATGGCGATGATGCCGAGGGCCACGGTTGTCAGCTTGGAGATTTTAAGCTCCTCGCTGGAGCTGGCCTTGCCCTTTTTGAGGGCGGAGGCGTAGAGGTCGTGCGCCACGGCAGACGCGCCGGAAAGCGTCAGCCCCGCCACTACTGCCAGAATGGTGGCAAAGGCCACCGCCGACATAAAGCCAAGAAAGATATTGCCGCCAATAGCGTTGGCCAGATGTACGGCAGCCATGTTGCTGCCCCCGCGTAAAATGCCGTTTGCATCGAGAAAATCGGGATTGGTGCTCACAAACACTATGGCCCCGAAGCCGATGATGAAGGTCAGAATGTAGAAATAGCCGATCCATGTGGTTGCCCAGAGCACGCTTTTTCTGGCCTCCCTGGCATCCGGCACGGTAAAAAAGCGCATCAGGATATGCGGCAGCCCGGCAGTGCCGAACATGAGGGCAATGCCGAGCGAAATGGCCGAAACTGGGTCTTTGACAAAGCCGCCCGGCCCCATGATGGCCGCGCTTTTTTTGATGCCCACAGCGGCGGTGAAAAGTTTTTCGGGGCTGAAACCATACTGGGCCATAACCATAAAAGCCATGAACGAGGCCCCGCCGAGCAGCAGGCAGGCCTTGATGATCTGCACCCATGTGGTTGCCGTCATGCCGCCAAAAAGCACATAGGCCATCATGAGCAGGCCCACGATAACCACCGCATAGTGGTAATCAAGCCCGAAGAGCAGCTTGATGAGCTGCCCCGCGCCCACCATCTGGGCGATAAGATAGAACAGCACCACGACAAGGGTGCCCGATGCGGCAAATATGCGCACAGGCACCTGCTGGAGCCTGTAGGCCACCACATCGGCAAAGGTGAAGCGCCCAAGATTGCGCAGACGCTCCGCCAGCATGAATGTTATGAGCGGCCAGCCCACCTGAAAGCCGATGGCGTATATCAGACCGTCAAAGCCCGTTGCCATGACTGCGGCTGAAATGCCCAGAAAGGAGGCCGCCGACATAAAGTCGCCCGCGATGGCAAGGCCGTTCTGAAAACCCGTGATGCCGCCGCCTGCCGTGTAAAAATCCGCAGCGGAGCGAGTGCGCTTGGCGGCCCACTTGGTTATCCACAGCGATGCACCGACAAAAATGGTGAACATGATGATGGCTGTCCAGTCGGTATTCTGCTTTTGCGTTTCTTCTATGACGCCCGCCGCCAGAGTCTGACCGGGCAGCAAAGCGATAAAAAGCGCCGTGCAGAATGTTGCAGCGCTGATAGTCGGGGCGGATTTTTGTTGCCTGAGCCTATGGGAGGATGTGCAAGTGCTTATTCCCCTCATGACTGCACCTCTTTTTCAAGAATCTGCTTGAGCGCAGGGTCAAATTCGCTGTTGGCCTTGCGAACGTAGACCGCCGTAAGCACAACGGTCAGCAGGATGATGCCGATGCCAAGGGGAATGCCCCAGGTTGTTGTCATTCCGGCTGCAAGAGGCGTGGCAAAGAGCTGTTTGTCAAAGGCGACAACCAGAATAAAACCGTAATACGCGGCAAAAACCACAAGCGTGAGTCGCCAGCCAAGGGCGTTGCGCGTCTTGATCAAGTGCTGGTATTGCGCATTTTTTTCAATTCGTTGCGTCAGTTCTGAGGCCATTGTTCCCTCCTCGCATACTTTTGTCCGCAATGTCTTTTGCGCAGACATTGGACGTTATGGGAGCCTGTGTGCGCCGTATCCGCGCGATTGCAGCGCCAGATACATCATGGCGGCTGTTATGGCGTCGTTCATGGCATCGTGCCTTGGCAGCGTGGGAAGGCGAAGATTTCTGACCATCGTTTCCCATCGCAGATCAATGTAGGCGCCAGGATATTGCGCAAATCGCCAGTCGTAATAGCGGCCCGAAACCTCTATGCGACTGTTTGGCAATGCTGCCCCCATCAGTGGCCTCAAGTTTTTGTTCAACACTGCAAGGTCGTATTGCAGATAATAGCCCACCAGTGTTCTGCCTCTGACAAACTGAAGAAAAGCCGACAACACATCCTGAAGCGGCAGACCCGTGCTGAAATCACACGGGCGCAGCCCGTGCACGCGCACATTCTGCCCGTCAGGGGCATGTTGCGGCGTTATCAGCGCGTAAAAGGCGTCTCTGGTGCAAAGACGCCTGCCGTCTATGCAGACGGCGGCGATGGATAAAAGCTCAGCTTCCTTCACATTGAGCGAGGTTGTTTCGCAATCAATGCTCACAAGCAGGCCGTCATCCTGATCCAGCAGGGAACGGTAGGGTTCCCGCAGGCCGCGCATGCGCCATCGGCGCGCCACGGCCTGTATCCATGAGTTTTGCATTTTAGAACCTGTCCAGCCCGTACCGCTGGCCGATCATGCGCTTGAAGCGCTTGACCACCTGGAGGGCGTCCTGCAACAGGTCCTTGTCCAGAGTGGACAGGGTGGCCGTATCAATCTCGTTGCTCAGGGGGTTCCCCTTGCGCAGCATTTCAAGGCCTGCGTCCAGCCGCAGGCGCATCAGAAAGGCCAGAGATTCGGCCAGATCATCTGCCTGTGATTTCTCAATAATACTGCGTGATGTGAGGGCCTCCAGTCGGTCAAAGGTGTTGGTGGCATCAATGCCTGCCTCCAGAGCCAGAACGCGGGCGCCGTGGACAATGGGGAATATGCCCGCTTTCTTGATGTCGAGCAGAGCGTTTTTCTCGCGGTTCAGCAGTTGCCGCCAAAAGCCGCTTTCGCCTGTTCGCGTGGGGAACTGTTCAATGGGCAGGGCCATGCGTGCAAACCATGCCGCATCATCGTGCAGGGCCGAGCGCAAGGCCTTGCGGCAGGCCTCAAGCCAGGAGGCCGGGCCGGAGACTGTTTCCGCATCCAGAAAAATTGCCAGATGCATAAGCCCCTCGCCCTGCGTGGAATCCGCCCACTGGCGCAAGGTCTGTCCCCATTCGCGCACCGTGTGCCGCCAGAGCGGCTGGTTCACCATCATGTCGCCGGGGCAGGATGGATAGCCAAGGCTGAGCATGCGTTCCGTAAAACTGTTTGCAGAGAGTTCCACCTCCTTTTCGTCCAGGCCTTCCGCAAGGATCAGTGCGTTGTCCTGGTCGGTTTTCAGTATCTGCTCGCCCCGGCCTTCGGAGCCAAGGGCAAGCAGGGCGCTTCCGGCAAATACGGCGGGCGTGGCCGTCAACTGCCAGAGGCGGGCCATGAGCTGCGCGTTGAGCACCTGCACAAGGCGCGCGAGCTGGGGCGTTTTTATGCCCTGGGTAACTAGGGTTGTTACCAGGGCTTCCATGTCCCGCATGGCGCTGTGCAGGTCGGCCAAGGTGGTGGCCGCCTCGAGCTGCCGCGCGATCGACAGGGAATGGTTGGAAAAATAGGAAAGCAGGTCGATCATGGCCAGAACGCCCACAGGCTGCCCCTTGTCCGTCACCACAATGCGGTGGATGTTGTGGCGGGTCATGAGAAGCAGTGCATTGAAAAGATAGTCGTCCTTTTCGCAGCTCAGCAGGGAAAACTGGGCGCAGGCCCGGAGTGGGGTCTGGTTGGAAACCGCGTTGGCCACGATGTCGCAAAAATCGCCCGTGGTGAAAATCCCGGTACTGGAACCATCGCGCACAAAGATGGATCGTCTCCGGCTTTCCTTCATGCGCTGCGCGGCGTGGGCAATGGTATCCGTTGCTTCGGCAAATATGGGCGGCCTAAAACCAGCATCGCTGATCTTGACCGCAAAAAGGCTCTGCCATTCGCGGCGGTCGCGGCTTTGGGCAAGCTGGCCCAGCTTGTCGGACACGGTTGCAAAAAAGTACGCGCCGAAAAGCGAGTTCTTTTCCGTCAGGGCCAGCACCTCCCGCCCAGGGAACACGCAAAGCAGCACTTCTTCATGCGCCACAAACCTGTGCCGCGTTCTGCCTGTGGCCAGAGCGCGACAATCAAAGGCCTCGTGCTCGCGGTATGCCCCCACAATTTCCTCGCCCGACATTTCACGAACAAGCCCCTTCATGACCAGATAGAGCACATCAACATCACTTCCCGAGGCAAGAATTTCCTGATCATTGTTGAAAAAAAGGATGTCGGCAGAGGCCGACAGGGCAGATGCCTCTGCCAGGGTAAGCAGATCAAAAGGGGGATGCGTGAGGTCAAAGCGGGTGTTTGGCATAATCCGTCCCGGATGCGTCCCTGCGGTATGATTGTATTTTTACCGACAGTGCCGTGCCTGCGTTGTTTCCCTGTTGTGCGAATTATGTTTGCAATCAATAGAAATTGTTCAATCAATGAGCGTATTGTACTTTGTGAATAAATCAGAATTAGTATGTGTAAATGATGTATGTGAAATATTTCATTGATTGTTTATACAATTTAAATAAGCTAAATTTAACATAAAACTGGATATTGAAATTATCAATACACTACAATTAATAGCCTTACTCATGCAATAATTATTTTTTATAGTCATTAATATTCATAAAAATAAATTATAAATAAAATTTTTTGTTGAAACAAACATTTCTGTACATATAAACAATTCAGGGATCAGGATTGTGTGCAATATATGTAGCTGGAGCGTGCAGGTTCAGTAGAAAAAAAGAGACATGCAATAGTAGCGGATTTTGAGGCCTGTGGGCTTTCTTCCGTCACAGCTAGCAATTGGAGGGCGTGTCGAGCTTCAGTTTTGCAGGCAAGGGGCTCAGGAGGGCTGCAATGCCCTTGCCTTATTGCATAGCAATGCAGTCTGGTTTTTACGAGGAGGCAAGCAAAGGCTGATGCGGGAGTGCCCAGCTGTTTCTCAGAGTTGAGTAGAGCGAAGTCTTGGCAGCCTGAGGAAGCAGGGCGCAGGAGTTATGTGCAGGAGTGGGGAAGGGCACATACGTGGAAAGTGCACAGCAGGCAGTGCCGAAGCGAGTTGCTCCAAACAATGAGATTTGCGGCATCAGGAGAGAGTAACGGAGAGAGCGCTTGGGATGTGGAGCGTGAAGGAGGGTCAGCGACCGCCTTGCGGCATGGAACAATGAACATCTGGCGGACGGCAGAAGACAAAAATGCTGTGACGGGGCTTTCGGCAGACAATATCTGTCGAACCGCCCCGTCACGCTAGAATGTGCAGGAGCGCCCTTGGGCGACCCTTAAGAGGTGCGCGCAACAAAAAACGCCCCAATTGGGGCGTGTCTTTGTCCGTTACAGCGCCCTAGTAGCGGGGCTGGCGCGGGGCTCTGGGTTTGGCTTCGTTCACGCGCAGCGTGCGACCGCCAAAGCTGAAGTTGTCCAAAGCTTCAATGGCGGAGTCGGCTTCGCCGTCTTCCATTTCCACAAAGCCAAAGCCGCGGGCACGGCCGGTATCCCTGTCGCTAACAAGTTTCACAGACAGAACGCTGCCGTATTCGGCAAAAAGATCCTGTACCTGTTCTTCAGTGGCAGACCAAGGAAGGTTCCCGACATAGATGGACTTAGACATGAAACACCCTCTCAAAAAAAACAATCTTCCCGCGCTTACGCCCAGTAAAACGTATTACCGGTACGCGGCCCATGAAAAACATGGAAACACGCTTTGTCGGCCTTGTCAACGAATCGCCAAAAAAAAGTTGGTATTGCGTATCGCCGCGAGTAAAAAAGGCGCAAACCCGCAGTGAGAAAGGAGGAAATGGAAATAAACGAATGAGTTCCGGGAGATTGTGCAAAGAATCTCAAAACACGGTGGGCATCTGATGTTCAATACATGGCAGGAGCACAACGGGCGTTGAAAAGATAAAGAGTGGCAAGATGCATTGCTAATAATCGGATTGGTTGTTCAACCAACATTGAATTAGAAAGCTATTACGTGCAAAATACGTTCAGGCTGTAATTATTAGTGTCGCACCAATTAGCATGCTAAAAAGCCGCACAACGACAGCTCTTGCGTCAGTTGTACGGCTCTGAAATTGGCTAGGATCCGCCCTCTGATGGCGGGGGCATCCAGTCTGGCGCAATATCTTCAAACGAAGTGTAGGGCGACATATACATAAGCTCGGCTACACCCACCGGGCCGTTGCGCTGCTTGCCGATGATAATTTCGGCAATGCCCTGAGGCGGTCGGTCGGCAGGTTTCTGGAATTTGTACACGTCGTCGCGGTAGACAAACATGATAACGTCCGCGTCCTGCTCGATAGCGCCAGATTCGCGAAGGTCAGAAAGCATGGGGCGCTTGTCGCTGCGTTCTTCCACCTTGCGGTTAAGCTGCGAGAGCGCAACCACGGGCACGTTCATTTCCTTGGCAAGGCCCTTGAGCGACCGCGAAATATCCGAAATTTCCAGTTCGCGCGAATCTGTGCGGCGGCTGGTGCGCATGAGCTGCAGGTAGTCCACCACCACCATGCCAAGGCCTTTGTCCGCCTTGAGGCGGCGGGCGCGGGCGCGCAGCTCAAGCGTTGTGAGGGCCGGGGTGTCGTCAATAAATATGGGCGCACGGGCCACAACGTCCGCCGCGTCATAGAGGCGCTGCCAGTCTTCGTCTGTCAGCAGCGAGGGACGGCGCAGCTTGGAAAGATCCACCTTGCCCCACACGGCAAGCATGCGCTGCATGAGCTGCTCCTTGCTCATTTCGAGCGAAAAAACAGCCACGGGCACGTTCTGGCGCACGGCAGCGTTGATGGCCATGCACATGGAAAAAGCCGTCTTGCCCATACTGGGGCGGGCCGCCACAATAATGAGGTCAGAGGGCTGCAGACCGGCGGTCAGCTTGTCCAGGCGGGTATAGCCGGTGGTGACGCCTGTAATGACGTCCTTGGCATCGGCCAGCTTGGAAAGCTTGTCGAACACCCGCTCCAGCAGTTCGCGCGTGGGGGTAAAATCCTTACCCGAGGTGCGCTGCGAAATGGAAAAAACCGCCTGTTCGGATTCATCCAGCAGTTCGCCGACTTCGCGCGTGGCATCGTAGCAGTTGACTATGATGCCAGAGCAGGCGTTGATCAGGCTGCGCTGCAAGGATTTGTCGCGAACTATGGTGGCGTAGTATTCCGCATTGGCGCCAGAAACAACGGCCTGCGCCAGCTCGCCCAGATAGACCGCGCCGCCGGCTTCTTCAAGGGCGTTCATGCTCTTGAGTTGCTCGGCAGTGGCAATAAGGTCGAGGGGGGCCGATTTGCGGTAAAGTTCTAGAAACGCCTTGTAAATGGTGGCGTGCGCGGGCAGGTAAAAATCTTCGTCAGTGAGCTGGTCTGCGATGGAGTGCATGAGCTGGGGGCGCATGAAAACGCCGCCGAGCACAGCCTGTTCGGCTTCAACACTGTGGGGGGGCACACGCCGCAAAATGTCGGCCTCGGCCTTTTCCGCGCTGTGCGCTGAAGAGCGAGACTGGCCATCCTTGTTGCGGCCCTGCCCAAAAGGCGAGCCCCCGGCCGCGTGGCCGGGGGCGGAATTGCTATCGTTCCGGGAAACCACGCAAACCCCTACTGGGCTGCCTCGGCTTCTTCAGCGGGCGCAGCAGGTGCGGGTTCTTCTTCGATGGGCTGATGGTCGGAAATGACCTTCACCGGCACCATGGCGATCACGCTGGCGTGCAGGCGCACGCGAACGGGATGTTCACCAAGGGTACGGATGGGGGCATCCATAAGGATGCGGCGGCGGTCAACTTCCACACCAAGAGCGGCAAGAGCGTCGCCAATGATGGTGGTGGTGACAGAGCCGTAAAGCTTGTCGTTGTCGCCCACGTGCATGGGGATAACAACTTCCAGGGCTTCCAGGCGGGCCTGGAGGGCCTGGGCGTCAGCGCGCACGGCATCCATGCGGGCCTGAAGCTTTTTGCGTTCCTGTTCAAAGCTCTTGAGGTTGGAAGGCGAAGCGACCATGGCCAGACCCTGCGGGAGCAGGAAATTGCGGCCATAACCAGCTTTCACTTCAACCACATCGCCAAGGCTGCCGAGATTTTCAACGTCGGCGCGAAGTATCAGTTTCATGTGCGCCTCCTTAAATGGTGCTCTTTTTCTTGACGCCGGAATCGTGCGTCGCGGTGTAGATGAGCAGGGCCATCTGGCGGGCGCGCTTGATTTCGCGGGTCAGCAGGCGCTGGTGATGTGCGCAGGTGCCGGTGATGCGGCGGGCAATGATCTTGCCGCGCTCGGTGATGAAGTCGCGCAGGATGTCGGCGCGCTTGTAATCCAGGGGCAGATCTTTATCTGCGCAGAAGCGGCAGAACTTGCGGCGCGGGGCAAATTTCTTCTTGAAAGCCATGTTAGGCAACCTCCCCGGCCACTTCGTCGGCCAGCTTGACGGTCACAAACTTGAAGATGCCGTCGGTGATGCGAATGTTGCGTTCCAGCTCAGCGATAAGCTCAGCAGGAGCCTGGTACACCAGACGCACATAAAAGCCGCGCATCAGTTTGCGAACCGGGTAGGCGAGGTCGCGCATGCCCCAATTGTCCACTTCCACCATGACGCCCTTCTCACGCTCGATGATCGCGGTAAGGGCGGTGATGATGCCCTCGCGATTGTCGGCGGAAAGCTCCGGGGAAAGGAGCAGCAGGGTTTCAAATTTCCGCATTGGTATTCTCCTTTTGGATTGGCAGCCCACGCCACACGGGGCGCGAGCAAGGAACGAGTCTTATACTTCCGGCAAATGGGCCTGTCAAGCCGAAATTTTCAGAAGGCTGAAAGCCTGCGCTGCCAGGGGGATGCAACGGGTTATGCGTAGACGCGCGGGTTCATGCCGCCAAAGAGGCACAGCACTTCGTACGAAATGGTGCCCAGCGCATCCGCTATGTCCTGCGGCGTCACCGCTTTTTGTCCCGCCTCGGCGGGGCCGCCCACAAGCCAAGCGGTGTCGCCCACGTGCACGGGCGGCAGATCGCTGACATCGGTCATGATCATGCCCATGCACACCCGGCCCACCTGGGGGGCGCGCCGTCCGTTGATGAGCATGGCGGCACGTGTTGAGAGCGAGCGGTTGAAAGCAGTGGCGTAGCCAATGGCAACAACCGCCACGGTAGCAGGCCTCTGCGCCGTAAACAGTCGACCATACGACACGCTGCGGCCCTCGGCCACCTGACGTACTTCGATAACTGGCGCGCTGACGCTCATGGCCCATTCCAGACCGAGCGCGGCACCCTTGCCTTCCCATGAGGTTCCCGTAAAGGGATTGCCGCCGTAGAGCGAAATGCCGGGGCGGCATACCTCGAAATGCGCTTCGGGGCGGCCTATGGTGCCGGCCGTATTGCAGAGCGAGCGCTCAATGTCGGGGAATGCCGTACGCAGCGCGTCAGACATGGCGGTGAAGCGCTTGATCTGGTCCTGTGAATAGGCTTCCTGCTCCGGCACATCGGCGCATGAAAAGTGCGATATGACCATAGCCGGAGAGATGCCCGGGATGCTGCGCAGCCGGTCGATAGCCTGGGGCAGTTCTTCCTGCGAAAAGCCAAGGCGGCCCATGCCGGTTTCGCACTTTATGGCAACGCGCAGAATGCGCCCGGCGTGGCAATGGGCGGCAGCGCGTTCTAGCTGGTCAAAGTTGCCCACCACCGGGGTCAGCCCCTGCATGGCCGCTCCCTGCCATTCCACATCGGTGAGCGCGCCCAGAAGCGGCACAATGGTTTGCCGCAGGCCAGCCTCGCGCAGGGCCATGCCTTCTGGTACGGTTCCCACGGCAAAGCGCCGCGCGCCAGCATCAGACAAAACCCGCGCCACAGGCAAGAGGCCGTGGCCGTATGCGTCTGACTTGATGACCGGCATAAGCTTTTCAGCCTTGCCCATGCGGCCAAAATTACGGCGGATGGCGGCCAGATCAATGTGGCACAGCGATGGTGAAAACGTGCAATCGCTCACAGGGAATTCCCTCATTTGAACTTTGCTGAAGGACATTTTGCGCGGTTTGTCCGCGCACCGCGCATGGCGGCAGCGAAGGGTCGCCGTCCTTTGCGGCCCCCCGGCGCAACGGCCCCGGCCCTTGCGCGCAAACACCCTTTAATGAAAGGGGGTAACCTTAACAATATTGCCCCCAAGGCACAACAATTAGCCGTGCTGCATCGCTCGGCTTTTGCCGCAAACCATAATTTTTTGAGCCGGAATCGGCGGATATCTGCTCAAGATGCGGTGTACTCCCCCTCTTGCGCAGGGCGGCGCTTGCGGCTACTCTGCGCGGCATGTCCCAATCCGTATTTACCATCGAACATACCGACGGCGCGGCCCGCGCCGGGGTGCTGCGCACGGCTCACGGCACTATCCCCACGCCTATCTTCATGCCCGTGGGAACCGTGGGATCCGTCAAGGCTCTTGCCCCGGATGATCTGGCCGCCATTGGCGCGCCCATCATTCTGGGCAATACCTATCACCTTTATCTGCGCCCTGGCGATGAACTTGTGCACCGGCGCGGAGGGCTGCACAAGTTCGCCTCCTGGCCCGGCTCCATCCTGACGGACAGCGGCGGTTTCCAGGTATTCAGCCTGAGTTCGCTACGCAAGATCCGCGAGGAAGGCGTGGAGTTCCGCTCGCACCTCGATGGCTCAAAGCATCTGTTTACGCCTGAAAAGGTGCTGGAAATCCAGCGCAACCTGAATTCAGACATCATGATGGTGCTTGACGAATGCGTGCCCTTTGGCGCGGATTACGCCTATACGGAAAAATCTCTGGCCCTGACCACGCGCTGGGCCAAGCGCGCCATGGATGCCTATCCGCCCGGTTCGGCGCACAATCTGATGTTTGGCATCACGCAGGGCGGTTTTTACAAAGACCTGCGCGAGCGCTCGGTAAACGAACTGTGCGCCATGGATTTTGACGGTTTTGCCATTGGCGGGCTTTCGGTGGGCGAGCCGAAAGACAAGATGTATGATCTGCTCTACCACACAGCGCCCCTGCTGCCCGGCGAAAAACCCCGCTACCTCATGGGAGTGGGGACGCCGCTGGACATTGCCACGGGCATCCATGCCGGGGTGGACATGTTCGACTGCGTGTTGCCCACCCGCAATGCGCGTAACGGCACGCTTTACACGTCGCTTGGCAAGATCAACATCAAACGGCGCGAATTTGCCGAGGATGACGGCCCTCTTGATCCCAACTGCGGTTGCTACGCCTGCCGCAATTTTTCGCGCGCCTATCTGCGGCATCTGTATGCCAGCCAGGAATTGCTGTCATTCCGGCTCAATTCTCTGCACAACCTCACCTATTTTCTCGATCTGGCGCGCAACGCGCGTCAGGCCATCGTGGAAGGGCGCTATATGGATTTTCTGGCGAAAATTACGGCCCTGTATCCCGACGAAGCCGCCCGCGCCGCCGCTGGTTCGTAGGTTGGGCGATTGCCAGTCATACAAAGGGGAGGAACGTTACGGTTCCTTCCCTTTTTTTGTGGTGGGGAGGCGTGAGAGCCAGTCAGCCCCCCTTGGCCATGTTCATGATCTGTTGCAGCAGTTCTGTAAGGTAAGGGATGTTCATGCTGATGATGCGGGCCAGTATCTTGTAGAGAACGGCCAGCACCAACGATGCGCCAATGCTGAAACCCAGCCCTCTGGCAATACCTGACAGAAAGTTGAGCCAGAGTATTTTGCCGGTTTTTTGCGACAGCCGGACGTATTCCATGAGGCCCGCGTTGTCGAGGCGTTGCAGCAGGAGTTCGGCATCGGTCTGTCTGGCTTCAGGTCTGTTGTCCATTGATCCCCCTCGTGCGGAATGCCGCTTGAGGCAGAGTCTATACGGTAAGCCCCCAAATAACAAAAAACCCGTGATCCAGCGATCACGGGTTCAAACTATGTGTTGTGCGGTGCCCGCCCGGGCATGCCCTGCGGTGTCAATCGCTATGCCTGGATGTGCTCCAGCCCGCATTCGCGCTGCTCGCGGCGGCGTACCAGCCAGAAAACAAGCAGCGATCCTGCCAGCTTGCTCAGGCTCATGGTAATGACAGACCAGGGCGTGGCAATGCCGATCATGCCCAGAAATACGATGCTGTCCAGCGGCGCGCCCACAAGGCTTGAAATGAGAATGCGCTGCGAAAATGGGCGGCGGGTAAAGGTGTATACCGCCCAGTCGCCCAGTTCGCCCACGGCAAAGGCCGCGGCGCTGGCCAGCGCAAGCTGCGGGCTGGCCATGAACCAGCTGACCACGCAACCCACCAGCATGCCCCAGAGCACATGATGCCCCACGCGGCGCTGCGCGTAATCGCGCACCACAAAAATAAAGCCGACGATGAGCGAAAGGGGAGCCCACATATCGCCATTGGGCAACTGGATGAGCGGAGTGACTGAAAAGGCGAAGTTAACGCCCACAATAAGTGCAATATAGGTAAATAGGCTGAACATGGGCGGGAGAGTAGGCATTGGCGCGCCTGTAGTCAAGCGGCGGGCTGTGAAATGCCCCACTGTTTGGGGCGTGGCAGAAGCATAATAATGATGAGGTGTTCGTCGGCAAGGGCAATGTCGGTGTTGCCTCCCCGTTCGATTTTTTTCGTCCGTTTTTTGCACCAACTCCTGTGCCCGTCTATGTCCGTTTTGGGGCCTGTACCGGGGTTGGGGCAATGCCCTGCGTCTTGACCCCGAAGCGCGGATGTGGGACAGAAAGCCAGTTATAGTATGTTTCTAGAGTAAAGTTTACTCTGAGTGTGCCGGGCAGGTGCGCAAATCCATGCCCGCCCGAACGCGGAAGCGCAATTTCTTTGAGATGTTAGCCCGCATAGGGCGGCCTTTGTCGTGCCAGTGCGCCCGCGCCCTGCAAAATTGCCAGAAAATTTCCCGTCGAAGTTTACGGCGGTAGAGGCTGGATGTTTCCAGCCGGGAGAAAGAATGTCGGATCAGAACTATCGTTGCGGCTGGGTCGCGCTTATGGGGCCGCCCAACGCGGGCAAATCCACCCTGCTGAACGCCTTGCTCGGCCAGAAGGTGACCATCGTCACCCCCAAGCCGCAGACCACGCGCAATCAGATTGTGGGCATCCTTACGGACGAGAACGCCCAGGTTATTTTTATGGATACGCCGGGCCTTGCCCAGGTGCGCGGTCGGCTGAGCAAAACCATGCTCCAGGCCGTGTGGCAGAGCCTTGCCCAGGCCGAAGTCATCATGCCCGTGCTTGACGCCCACCTGTACATCCGCCATCCGGAATTTTTGGAACGCGACCTTGAGCCGCTGTCCAGGGCGCTTTCCAACGATGACCGGCCCATGGTCGTGGTGGTCAACAAGGTGGATCTGTTCTCGGACAAAAGCCGCATGCTGCCGCTGTTGACCCGTCTGAGCGAAATGTGGCCCAAGGCGGAAATTTTCCCCACCTCGGCCCTGAACCGGGACGGCCTGCCGGATCTGGCAAAACTTATCCGTTCCAAGCTGCCCGTTGCTCAGGCCCAGTTCCCCGAAGACCAGATTTCCACGGCCCCCATGCGTTTTATGACTGCGGAAATCGTGCGCGAAAAGCTGTTCCTGCATCTGCGTCAGGAAGTGCCCTATTCCGTGGCTGTGGACGTGGAAAGCTGGCAGGAAGACGAAGAACGCGGCCAGACGGTGATCCACGCGGTCATCTACGTGGGGCGGCCCATGCACAAGGCCATGGTTATTGGCCGTGCGGGCGCTTCCATCAAGCAGATAGGCATTGAGGCCCGCAAGGAAATTCAGGATCTGGTGGGCGGCAAGGTGCATCTGGAGCTTTGGGTCAAGGTGCGCGAGCACTGGACTGAAGACGCCGCCTTCCTGCGCGAGATGGGCCTGATGGCGGAGTAGTCATGGGCGATACTTTGTTGCTCGAACGCTATGCGCGGGTGCTCGACCGCATTGACGCGGCCTGCGCATCGGCTGGCCGCCCCCGCGAAAGCGTGAGGCTTATTGCCGTTTCAAAACTGCATCCGGCGGAATCCCTGGCCCAGGTGGCCGCCGTCGGGCAGATTGATTTTGGCGAAAACTACGTTCAGGAGGCCCTGCAAAAAAGGCAGGACCTGAACGCAGACCCGGCCACAGCAGCGCAGTGCGCCGGGATACGCTGGCACATGATCGGTCACGTGCAAAGCCGCAAGGCTCCGCTGGTGGCGGGGGCTTTCAGTCTTGTGCATACCCTTGATTCCCGCAAGCTTGCGGACGCCTTTGAGCGGCGTCTGGAGGAGGGCGGAGCGCGTCAGCCAGTGCTGTTTGAGGTGAATGTTGGGGGCGAATCGCAAAAATCCGGTGTGATGTCTGCAGATTTGCCGGAATTGGCCGATTATGTTCTTGAGCATTGCCCGCACCTTGAGGTGCAGGGCCTCATGTGTCTGCCCCCGGTTTTTGATGCGGGCGATGCAGCGCGGCCCCATTTTGCAAGGCTGCGTGAATTGCGCGACACCTTGAGCACCCGCCTTGGCCTGCCCCTGTCCGAGCTTTCCATGGGCATGAGCGGCGATTTTGAAGGCGCGGTGGCCGAAGGGGCCACCATGGTGCGCATAGGTACGGATATTTTCGGGCCGCGTCCTGCCAAGGTGTGAACAGCTTTGGCACAAAGTCTGCTACATGACGTGCAGACCGGAATGACTTGAGCGGTTCGCATTCATGACCCCACAATAGCGGTGGAGTACGTATGGCGGCCAAAGAAAAAGAATCAAAGGCCCTGCCGGAAGGGCAGGCAGAAAACCCCAAGAAGGGCTCCAAGGCCAAGCGCATCGTCATTATTTTGGCGATCTTGCTTATCACTCTGAGTGGCGCGGGCATTGGCGGCTATTGGTGGTTTTTTATCCGCACGCCGTCTTCGGCAAGTTCTGCGCCTGCTGAAGCTGCATCTGCGGATGCCGCAGGCAAGGGCGCGGCGGGCCAGACAGGCGCAGGCGGTTCTGGCGGCGCCAGCGGCGGCGCATCCGGTCAGGCCGGGGCAGGCGGTTCTGGCGGCGCAGGCGGCGCGGGCGATGGACGTATTGAACGGCAGGGCGATCTGCCGCGCAGCAGTGGCCAGGTTTTGCCATTGCCGCCCATAACCGTGAACATTTCCGACCCTTCGGGGCGGCGGTATCTCAAGCTGGGGATGGAGGTCGAGGTCAATGCGGACGTTGCCGCTGCATTGCAGGCCAACAATCCGCGTATCCGAGATGCCATCATCATGCTGCTGGCGGGCAAGACGTTTAACGATATCTCCACGCCTGACGGCAAGGTGCTGTTGAAGGCGGAGGTGGCCGCGCGGCTGAACCAGATTCTGGGCGCGCAAAGGGTCATACGCGTATATTTTACCGATTTTGTCGTGGAATAGCGCGGAAACTCAGCCCCTGGCGGCCCCTGGCAGCTGATTTTGTGCGGACGCGGTTTCTGATAGAGGCTTTTGGCAGCCATGCCCGTTGCGGGGCGCGCCGTTGCCGCGATGCCGCCCGAATGTTCGGGTGAGCATGTTGGAATAGAGAATGAGGTGACGTATGTCGCAGGAAGATCAGGAAGCCTTGGCGGCCCAGTGGGCCGCGCAACTGGAAGATGAAGCCAATGCGGCAGAACCTGCTGCACCCGCTGCGCCTGCTGCTGATGCTGCTCCTGGTGGTGCGGCTGGCAGCGGTTTGGATGAAGAAGCTCTGGCTGCCCAGTGGGCTGAATCTCTGGCGCAGGATGAAGAAGACAAGGGGCCGACTTCCTTTGGCGGTGCAGGGGCAGGGCTTGGCGGTCACCCGGTAGACGCGCATTTTCAGGACATGACTGAAATGGCCCGTCAGCCCAAGGACAACAAGCTCAAGCGGGAACTGGATTTTATTCTGGATATCCCGCTGGACGTGTCTGCCGAACTTGGGCGCACCCGTCTGCTTATCAACGAACTGCTGCAGCTTGGTCAGGGTTCTGTGGTGGAGCTGAACAAGCTGGCTGGCGAACCGCTGGAAGTATTTGTGAACGGCAAGCTGGTGGCGCGCGGCGAGGCCGTGGTCATCAACGAGAAGTTCGGCGTGCGCCTCACCGATATCATCAGTCCCATTGAAAGGGTGAAGCAGCTTGGCTAGCCTGCCTGTGCTGCTGGCCGCCGCGGATGGCGGCCTTTCGGGCAGCGCCGTGCGCGGCGTGGTCACTTCTGGCGCGCAAGGGTCTGCGGCAGCGGTGCCGCCGGGGCTGGAGCAGACAGTTGCTGCCGCAGCCCAGCAGATGCTGCACGGGCTGGACATGGCCGCGCAGGCCGCGCAAAGCGTGGGCATTGCTACGGAGCAGGCCGCTGCCTCGCTGGCGGAACCGGCTTCAACGCTTGGGCAGTCGTCCTTTTCGTGGGGCAGCTACATACAGGCCGTGGGCATTCTGTTTTTGCTGGTGGCCGTGCTGTGGCTGGCCGTATGGCTGGCCCGCCGTTTCGGCAAGTTCAATTTTCTGCCGCGTCCGGGGGCGCTTCCGCGCGATGCCCTGGTCATGGAGGCCCAGCTCCCGCTTGGGCCGCGTAAAGGCTTGATGGTGGTACGCTTCTTGAATAGAAGGTTGCTGCTGGGCGTTACCGACCAGCAGATTACCCTTCTGACAGAGGAGCAGGCACAGCATGAGCCAGAAAACGCCGATTTCAAACAGATCATGGAAGAAGCCCGTCGCGGCGCTGGCGGCAGCTAGCCTCTTCATCCTCCTTATGCCGGTTCTGGCCCTTGCGGCTCAGGATCTGGCCATGCCCACAATGCAGCTCACCCTGGCCGGTGGAGCGCAATCGCCGGAAAAAGTCTCGGTGCTGCTGGAAATTCTCTTCCTGCTCACCGTGCTTTCCGTTGCTCCGGCCATCATGCTCACAGTCACCAGTTTTACCCGCATCATCATTGTTTTCAGCTTTCTGCGGCAGGCCATGGGCGTGCAGCAGTTGCCCCCCACCCAGATTCTTGCCAGCCTTGCCATTTTTATGACGGTGGTCATCATGTACCCCGTGGGCAAGCAGATCAATGATAACGCCCTGCAGCCCTATCTGGCCGAGCAGATCGACTACAAGGTGGCGCTCGACCGGGCGCAGGCCCCCTTGCGCACCTTCATGTTCAAACATACGCGCGAAAAGGATCTCTCTGTCTTTTACTCCATAAGCAAGATGGAAGCGCCGCGCAGCAAGGAGGAAGTGCCCACCATGCTGCTGGCCGCCGCCTATGTCATTAGCGAGCTTAAAACCGCCTTTACCATCGGCTTTCTCATCTACATTCCTTTTCTGGTGCTGGATATGGTCATCTCCAGCGTGCTGCTGGCCATGGGCATGATGATGCTGCCGCCCATGATGGTGTCCATGCCCTTCAAGCTGCTGCTCTTTGTTATGGTGGACGGCTGGAATCTGCTGGTCGGCTCGCTGGTGAACAGCTTTCTGCTCTGACCGGTGCGTTGCGCACAACGTTGGCCCGTTTTTTGCCTAAGGGTTGGAAAGATTCGCACACCGTCAATTTTCAGGAGTCGCCCATGTCCCCAGATTTCGTCATCGGTTTCGGTCGGCAGGCCATTGAACTTTGCTTGATGATGTCCTTGCCCATGCTTGGTGTGGGTCTTGGGGTGGGTGTTATTGTCAGCGTCATTCAGGCGGCAACCCAGATTCAGGAAATGACCCTGACCTTCATTCCCAAGGTAGTGTGCATGTTTCTGGCTCTGCTTATAGCCCTGCCCTGGCTCATGGAGCGCATGATTACCTTTACCCGCGACGTGTTCATCAATATCCCCACGTATATCCGGTAGAGCTGCCTCACGGGTCGCCCTCATCGGCGCGTACAACCCGCTCTGCCAGCCGCGCAATAGTGCGCCACGCCGGCATGGAGCGGGTTTTTTGCGTTCAGCGTGGTGTTGTTTGCCTGTCTGGCTCAGGTGCGCGTGCAACAAAGGCTGATATTATGTTGTTGCAGATGCTCTGAGTCTGATGTGGGTAGCAGTATAACTGTATTTTGCGTATGTAGTGTGCTTGCTGTGATGTATAAAATCTATCTAATAAAAATCTAGAGAAAGTTTAGGGTTGTTTTGCTTGCAATAGAAAAGGAAGTGCGGTTGCACTTCCTTTTTTATGCTGTCAAGAGCTTGTCTGAACTGCGCAAAAAGGACCAGTTATGTTGGCGTGCTTTTTGCTTTGGGGTTTGCTGAGCAGAAATTGCCCTACGATGCAGAATCTTTTGCCCTGTGTGCTGCGGCAAGGCCCAGCAGTACGGCACCGGCTTGCGCCACATTGAGTGAGTCAAAGGTGCGGGCAAGCGGAATGCGCAGCATGTGCGCGCATCGTTTGGCGACGCCGGGCCGCAGGCCTTTGTCCTCATTGCCCAGAACCAGCACGGCAGGCAACTGCATGGGTTCATCAAAGGCATTGAGGCTTGATGGGCCTTCACCGCCCGCGCCGTAAATGGTCAGGCCAGCTTCTTCGGCGCTGTCGAGGGCGTGCCCCAGGTTGGTTACGCGGGTCACGGGCAGCTTCTCCAGTGCGCCCGCAGCGGCCCTGCGGGCTGCGGGGCCAAGGTAGGCGCTGTTGTGCTGGGGCAAAATGATGCCCGCGCCGCCCAGAGCATACAGGGTGCGGCAGATTGTGCCCACGTTGCCGGGGTCTTGCACCTGGTCAAGGGCAACGATGAGGGGCAGGGGGGCATCGGCAGCCGCAGCCAGCAGATCGGCAAGTTCGGTAAAGCCGGTGGCGGCCAGACGGGCCACAACGCCCTGATGGGAAACACCGTCACGGCCTTGACGCCCCTGGGCAGTTTGACCACCAGCGCCACGGCACAGACGGTCAAGGGCCACCTGGTCTACCAGACTGAAGCGCACGTTGTGCTGACGGCAGAGGTTCAGCACCTCCTGCGCATCGGGGCCACGCAGGCCTTTTTTGCAGAAGACGCAGTCGATGCGCTGGGGTTCGCTGGCAAGCAGTTCCAGCACGGGCTTGAGGCCCGGCAGCAGCGGGGCTTGTTCAGTTTCATTATGCATATGCGCCTCCGGGCTGTGTGCATTGGCCGCCGTGCGGCCTGAGTGATTGGAGAGGATTGTGCGGGCAAGAACCCGCTAGAAATATTTATGCGATATGCTGCGCGGTTGCGCACGTGTGTGGGCTTTTGGCAGTCCATGCCGTGGCATCGCGCACGGGGAAGGAACAGACAGCCCTTGGCGGCTGTGTACGCATCTTCCCGGCAGATGGCAAGCCGGGGGCGGCAAAAGGGGAGGGAACAATGGTTGCAGCATCGAACAGGAACGGATCGGCAATGGCAAGACTGTTTTTTCTGGCTGTTGTCTGCTGTCTGCTGCTTGCCGGGGGCTGCGCCTCGCGGCAGGGTGGCGACTCCGGAGGGGGATTGTCGATGTCTGTGCCGGAAGAAGACACTTCCCCGCCGCTGACGGCCAGTGAAACCGCCGCGCTCAACACTACCGGGCAGGTGGACAAAAACATCCCCGAAAGCGCTATGGCGGACGTAACGCGCCAGTACAAATACTTTTTGCGCAAGGGCCGCCCCACCATGAGCGCATCATCAAAAAGGGCTGAGCAGTTCCTTGCCTATGCCAAGCGCGTGTTCCGCTCGCGGGGTATGCCGGAAGACCTGGCCTACCTTGCCATTGTGGAAAGCGGTTATCGCAGCGAAGTGCGCTCGCCGGCCGGGGCCGCCGGAGCCTGGCAATTCATGCCCTATACCGGGCAAAAGTATGGTCTGAATCAGGACTGGTGGACGGACGAGAGGCTTGATCCTTTCAAATCCACCGAGGCTGCGGCAGACTATCTGCAAAAACTCTATGGCGACTTTGGCGACTGGCCCACGGCCATCGCGGCCTACAATGCCGGTGAAGGCAAGATTGGCCGCGCCAAGCAGGGAACGGGCGGGCGTGACTTTTTTGAAATCAAGTCGCGCAACCATATGCTGGACGACAAGGCGCAGCTGCGCGACGAAACCAAGCAGTATGTGCCGCGCTATCTGGCCGTGACCAAGATCATGCGCAATCTTCCCCAGCTTGGCTTTGATCCCATCCATCCCGACAATGCACCGGGCGTGCTGCGCCTGACCGCAAAACCCGGCACGGATCTGGCGGGCGTGGCCCGCGCCTGCCGCATGGATATGGATGAGTTTTCGGCATTCAACAGGCACCACAAGCGCCCCATGACCGACACCAGCCGCACTACATATATATATGTGCCGGCAAGCCGGGAACGCGCGGCTCAGGCCTTTCTGTCTTCACCCCAGTGTGCGCCTTACGCGGGCTGGGCCCCAAGTACGGTGGCCTCCAGCGCTGACTCATGGGACAAAATCAGCCGCCGTTGCGGTGTGTCCGTGGCTTCGCTACGGGCGGCCAATCCGGGCAATCCTTATTTAAAGGCTGGCGAAACGGTACTGGTTCCGCGCTCGGTGAACATGTCTGCCCAAGCGGTGGCGGCTCTGGATGCCAAGCCGGCCAAGGCGGGCAAGCCCGGCAACTCGGCAGCCAGCCGGGAATCGCAGGGACCCTCCGCACGGGTGATCGCCGCCAATGACGGGCCAAAGCACACCCTGAGGGCGGACGAAACTCTCAGCTCTGTGGCCCGCAAATATGGTGTGAGCGTGCAGGATATCCAACAGTGCAACGGTATTTCCGATCCGCACAAGGTGCATGCTGGCGCTGTGCTGCGCATCCCCGCGCAGGGCGGAAGCCAAAGTAGCCAGGGTAGTGGTCAGGCTGTGGCCGCGGTTGGGCGGCCTGTGGCTGCCGGGCCTGATGGGCATCTCGGCAAGGATCGAGATAAGGACAAGCCCGCCAAGGCCGCCAAAACAAGCAAAGCCACCTATACTGTGCAAGCCAATGATACCTTGTGGAAGATTGCCCGCACCTACAATGTGAGCGTGGATGATCTGAAACGCTGGAACAGCGTGGACGAAAAGAACCTGCGCACGGGCGCTCGTCTGGTTGTGGAACAGTAGGCTGAAAGCCGCGCTGTTGGCTAGTTTGCGCAGATATGAATGGATTGTTTTGTAAAAATTTACATTTGTTGCTTGACTTGCGGGGGGCTTTAAGGCAATTTTCCCCTTCGCGACAAGGGAAAACGGTTCACGGAAACGCAAGCGAAAAGAATTTTCGCGGAA
>JABNAD010000091.1_pt1 | contig 82469 bp, 82 predicted proteins | sample 7240381 | NCBI WGS metagenome assembly JABNAD01 (sample SAMN11332834, study PRJNA596920) | anaerobic digester metagenome | biome: digested sludge; isolation source: digested sewage sludge-derived enrichment culture grown on H2/CO2 | place: Germany: Goettingen
AACACACTATGGAAGTATTTATAATATATATTTGGAATTAAATTTAAAAGCGGGTACTTTTTTACACATGATCTTTTCATTGGATGAAAGGATGTCAGATTTCGACAATCAAATATCACCACAAAAAAATCTACCACATTATATCACATATGGATATATTAGCATGATCCAACATCAAACAAGAACAATTTGCTATTCGCAAGGGTTCAAGTCCTCATATATTTCGCTACAACTGGAAAAACAGCCTTCATAGAGTGATAATTCTCACACTCCAGCCAACGCCTTAAATCGTAGCACATACAATACCCCCAACCCTTAGAAACACAAACATAACAGAAAAAATTGCAAAAAATAATAGGGAATTTCTTCATTTTTAAGAGAATAATGTTATTGAAAGAGTTGAAAGAAAGATAAAATTCAAATCCAATGCACATATTCAAAAGATCATAGCCACCAAATACTAGAAAAAATAGTACCACTATCCACTATATCATCATTCACAGCTAAAAATTAATGAAAAACATTAAAAAAAAATTGAATCTATTAATTGAAGCTTCAACTGCATTTCAATGAGAATATTTTAATATTCTAAAAATAAATAATGAAAATGAAATTATCCAGTATTATTACTCATCGTTAATTGAAATTGAAGTTATTACAAGAGATTATAGAAGGGATCAAAGGGAAGTTTAATAATATGACCAAATATTCTATAGAAGTCGCTGTAATTATCAGCATAATAGTTTACCTCATCCTACCATTTATTGGAATTAAGGGAATAGCTCAAATAATTATAATGGGATTCGTGGCAACTTACATTACTGTAACCGAAAAAACCAGTTACAAAATTGGAGCAATAGCTGCAGGTGCCATAGGAACATTATTTGCATTTTACAGCTTCTTCACAGGGCCGGATTTACCTTACCAACTTCCAAATCCCCTCCAACTGGGTTTAGGAGTAGCTGTAGACAGTTTCTTCACCATCATCATGGGGCTCATTATTTCAATTCTTATATACGTTGCTTTAGGTGCAATTGGAGGATACATCGCTGAACTCTTCCTTTCAGATAAAAAACCTAAAAAACAAGCTCCAAAAAAACACAGAAGGGATTTAAACAGGGTTGAGTACTTCTAATCCATTTTTTTATGATCCTTTTCTAACTTATAATTTTTAATTCATTTTAATTCTAAATTTATACAAGCTTTATAAAAGCATGGTGAAACTGATAATTATTCAAAGAGTTATACTTTCAAAAAAAAACCTTAAAATAATTAGTTACTCAAACGCGTGATCATATGAAGAATATTGTTGTTGTGGGATCTGGTGCTGGTGGAGCAACCGTTGCCAGAGAACTATCTAAAAAAGGCGTGAATGTTACATTAATTGAAAAAGGACCCTTTATTAAGCCTAAAAAGGCTTACGAACACTACGAAAATTCAGATGTTGGGGTTGAACTCCTGAAAACTGCGTGTGTTGGTGGTACAACCATGGTAACTGCGGGAAATGCAGTTAGAACCTGCCAAAAAAGGCTGAAAAAGTTTGGAATCAACCTTGAAGAGGAGTTTCGTGAAGCTGAATCTGAAATGGGTGTTGGAACACTTCCAGACAGCCACTTCGGTGAGGGTACCTTGAGGATAATGGCTGCAGCAGAATCTTTGGGAATAGATGTCCAGAAAATGCCAAAATCAATAAATCCCAGTTTATGCAAGCCCTGCGGTAAATGTGCCTTTGGATGTCCAAAAAATGCCAAATGGACAAGTCTTGAATATGTTGAGGATGCAAAGAAATTAGGTGCAAAGGTGGTTGAAAACACAGAGGTCACAGAACTGATCATCAAAGATGGAAAGGTTAAGGGTGTTAAAAACCATGAAAAAGAGTTTTATGCAGATGAAGTTGTTTTAGCTCCGGGGGCTGTTGAAACACCACGTCTTTTGAGAAGAGCTGGACTTGATGCAGGAGATAACTTCTTCGTTGACACCTTCGTGACTGTTGGCGGTATTTTGAAGGGTGTGGAATTCAACAAAGAGGTTCAGATGAACGCACTCATAAAAAAATCTGAGGATGTTATCCTTGCACCACATTTCTCTGAGATACTGGTTGACAAACTCAGTGCCCACCATGCCAAGGGTAAGGACATAATTGGGTTGATGGTTAAGATAAAGGATGAAGCTTCTGGTAAGGTCAGGGAAGATTCAATAGTCAAGTACAGCACTGCAAATGATGTGGCCCTTTTATCTGAGGGTTCAGCACTTGCAGGTTCCATACTCACTGAGTCAGGTGTTGACCCAAACACATTAAAATCAACCCATGCACGTGGAGCCCATCCTGGTGGAACCGCTGCAGTTGGTTACGTTGTTGATAAAAACCTTGAAACAAAAATTCCAGGACTCTTCGTTGCAGATGCCAGCGTCCTGCCTGAAGCTCCTGGAGCACCACCTTTACTGACCATAGTGGCCCTTGCAAAGAGATTGGGTAAATATTTGGGTTAAAATTAAAGGGGTCATGAATCAAAGTATTCCATGAATCTGATGATCCCCCACTCTTTTTTTTACTTCTTTTAAATTTTTAATGTTAAAAAGTGATAATTAAATGGTTTAAAGATTTAATTTTAATACTATTCCAATTTTATTGAAAATTTTTAAATTATCAGAAACGCAGATCTTTTTTAGTGAAGTTGATAGTCTAAGGGTTTTTTTAGTTATTGGTGCTGTAAATGACTTTATCATTAAATGGATTATTAAAAAATAATTATCAATCAATTAGAAAGAAATCGACTGCCAATTGTTAAAATAGAAATCCTAAAATGAAAATCAGAAGAATATAAAAAAAGCAGTTCTGGATGGAGTTAAAAAAGCAATGAATCCTGGTGTGAATGAAATGATGTTGTAATTGTACTTCTCGAAGCTCCAAAGAAAAATTGGAGCCTTCAAAATGGTGAACCTGCTGCTTAATTTTAGTGAGTTCTAAAAATTGTCGAATAATTGATTTTGTTGGAGAATTTCGTTTAAATTATGTTAATTATGTAAAAAAAGATAAGATTAATTGATCCTGAATATCAGGACCACTTTTCTGACTGTTTTTTAAGGAGGCGGTTTTTACAGCCGTTATTTTAAATTTAGTTGGAATATTCTGTTGGAATTTTTAAGTTTACACGGGAAGCACTTTTTTACCGTACTCTTCGTTTATAACCTCTGCAAGTCCAACGTACACTGCACTGAGTCCTGTGAATATACCTTCGTATCCTGCAATAACTGTTATGGTTTGTATGCCTGTGAGTTCCCCTGCTGTGAGCAGGAAGAACAATACTGCAAGACTTATGAACACTACCTGCAATCCTCTTCCTTTTTTAAGTGTTCCAAAGAACATCACAAATGTGAAAAGTCCCCACATGAAGAAGTAGGCTGCAAGGGATGTTGGATCAGCTGCCTGGAGTGGTGATTTTCCTGCCACGTTGAAGAAGGTGATTTGGGGTATTATTAAGAGAAGGACCAGTGACCACCAGAATAGGCCGTAGGATCCAAAGGCCACCAGTCCAAAGGTGTTGCCCTTTTTGTACTCCATCCAAGCTGCCATTATCTGGGCTATTCCTCCATAGGCAAATCCCATTGATAGTATCATGCTGTTCAGGGGATAGAACCCTGCATTGTGGAAGTTCAGAAGCACCGTTGTAAGTCCAAATCCAAGTAGTCCCAACGGTGCGGGGTTTGCAGTCATGTCCCTGAGTTCTATTCCTTTTTCTTCTACTTCAGTCATAATTTATACCCCAAAGGTCTTTAATTTCATCTCCAGTGATTATATCCCTACAACATTTACTTATTCTTCTAGGGTGGATGTGTCTCCCACATCTTCTCCCTGTTCCCTGGCTCGCAGAACCCTCCGCATGATCTTTCCGCTTCTGGTTTTTGGGAGGGTTTCAACCTGCTCAATTTGTCCAAGAACCGCAACTGGCCCAAGTTCGTATCGAACATGTTTTTTCAGGTCTTCTATTAATTTTGTTTTAAGATGGTATCCTTCTTTAAGGATTACAAAGGCTTTTATTACCTGTCCTTTAACTGGATCTGCTTTTCCTATGACTGCTGCTTCTGCAACTGCAGGGTGACTTACGAATGCAGATTCAACCTCTGCTGTACCTACCCTGTGACCTGCAATTTTCAGGACGTCATCGGATCTTCCCTGTATCCAGAAGTATCCATCTTCATCCTTCCTTGCCATATCACCAGCCTTGTAAACACCAGGTATCTGGTTCCAGTAAACCTCTTTGAATCTTTCCTCATCTTCGTAGAGTGTTCTAAACATTGCAGGCCATGGATTTTTTATAACCAGGTATCCTCCCTTTCCAAGGGGTACTGAGTTTCCATCTTCATCCACAATATCTGCATCTATACCTGGAAATGCCATGGTTGCTGAACCTGGTTTTAATGGAGCTGAAGGTAACGGAGATATGAGGTGCATTCCTGTTTCTGTCTGCCACCATGTGTCCATTATAGGTGCCTTTTCTTTTCCAATGTTTTTGTAAAACCACATCCATGCTTCCGGGTTTATTGGTTCTCCAACCGTTCCAAGTATCCTGAGTGATGATAGGTTGTAAAGGCGGGTATATTTGCTTCCAAATCTCATAAGATGTCTTATGGCTGTTGGTGCTGTGTAAAATTTGGTTACACCGTACTTCTCGATTATATTCCACCATATACCTGGATCTGGGTAATCAGGTGCGCCCTCGTAGATCAGGGTTGTGGTTCCAAGGAGTAGTGGTCCATATATTGCGTAGCTGTGGCCTGTGATCCAGCCTATGTCCCCTGTGCACCACCACAGATCATCGTTGTGTATGTCGAATATGTATTTAGTGGTGGTTGCAACTCCAACCATGTATCCTGCTGTTGTGTGGAGAACTCCCTTGGGTTTTCCTGTGCTTCCAGAGGTGTAGAGTATGAAGAGTGGGTCTTCGGAGTCCATTGGTTCAGGTTCGCATTCTGCGGGTTCACCCTCTATGAGCCGTTCATAGAATATCTCCTTTCCACTGAGTTCTGACATTTCTATGGGTGTTCCTGTGTGTTTAACAACAACAACAGTTTCTACAGATGGGCACTGGAGCATTGCTTCGTCTGATATTTTTTTGAGGTCTATGACCTTTCCCCTTCTGAAGGTTCCATCAGCAGTTAATAGAACTTTGGCCTGGGCATCGTTGATTCTTTCAACAAATGCTCCAACACTCAAGCCGGAGTAAACTACGCTGTGTATTGCACCTATTTTGGCGCATGCAAGCATTGAGATGAGAAGTTCAGGGCACATTGGAAGGTACATGGATACTCTGTCCCCTTTTTTCACACCGAGGTTTTTGAATGCATTTGCAAGTTTGTTGACTTCACGGTAGAGTTCGTAGTAGGTTATTTTCCTTTCCTGTCCCCTCTCGTTAGTGTAAAGTATGGCCACCTGATTTCTTTTATCTGTGTCAAGCCATCTGTCAACGGCGTTGTATGTGAGGTTTATCTTTCCGTTGACGAACCATTTGTAGAAGGGTTTGTTGCTTTCATCAAGCACTTCATCCCAGTTCTGGAACCATTCAAACTGTTCTGCCTTTTCAGCCCAGTACTTTTTGAAGTCCTTTCCCTTTTCGAGCTCGGTTTCCCAATTTTTCACATGTGCCCTTTCAACAGTTTCTACACTAGGTTTAAATATACGTTTTTCATCCAAAAGGACATCTGTATCACGCCTCATTTCTCATCCCGCCGTTTAAACTCTATTTTTTAAATTAAAAACCATTTTTTCCATTTAATTTCTCAAAATATTCCTTTTCCATTACTTCTTAAGTTGTTTTTGCTATTTATATTTATCTATTATTAATCATTATAAATAGTGATTAATCATTATAAATATGGTGTTGGGATCGTGTGCACAGTTAAAACCCAATCTTACAATTTTTTTTGATCTAAACCTTCCATGAAACCATCACAGTAACCTGACTTGTAACCTGACTTGTAAACATCCATACATTCAATTGTTTCTGCTTTTGATTCTTTTAGGGATTCTATTTTAACACCACCACAAGAAACCCCTATTAAAGCTGTCATCTCATCACCAGGATCACTGATGGATGTGATGGTAATGCAGCTTTCACTCCCATCATAGGCAAGGCTGCTGGGATTTGAGTTGGAATCAAAGGTTCTTATGTTTAGTTCACCAGGGAAAACATCCCCGGGATCACCCTTGTTCCCGCCATCATCCTTGGCTTTTTCTAACTGCCTCTCTCCATCTGCCTGTTCAAGTGCAACACGAAAATTTGTTGGGTAACTGTTGGGGTAACTGTTGTAGATGCTGGTTTCATCCACATGCCATATCAAAAGTCCTTCCCCTGGTATGTACTTATCAAAACCTTTTTTCCGCCTGTTCTCTATTAAAAAGTATTCGTTACCCTTCAAACCATTTGTCCAGAGTCTGTAGATACTCCTAGATCCATCATAGACCTCAGGTATTTTCATCTTTTTAGGGCTTCCTGTAACGTTGGTTGGAACTGTCCATCCCAGTTCAACCTTGCACCATGCACTCAGATGTGCAGGTGTTTTTCCATCGTTGTTCCAGCTGCCAAGCCCCATGAGGCACCAGTCACCGATCCCTGGAGATACCCTGCTCATATCGTAGAGATCTGGAAGTCCCAGCAGATGACCGAATTCATGGCAGAACCCCCCAAGATCGTAAGGGGGAAGTTCTGGAAGTATACAATAATTAACAACCTTAACACCACCAATATTAACTGGATCATGGGTCATACTTTGATGTGAGGCTATGTCCATGGTTGAACCTGTTCTTTCTGCACCCTCACCAGCATGAATAACCACGAGCATCTCAATTACCCCATCACCGTTGTTATCGTAACTTGGAAATTCAAAGTCCCCATTTTTTTCCACAGTTTTCACAAGATCCTCAACCAGTTTCTGGGAATTTTTGGGATAAAATCCTTTACCACTCATATTATCAGCATAATAGGAGAGATCTTCTTTAGATCTGTACCATTCACTTACTTCTCCTGTTACGTCTAGTTGGCCCCATGATACTTCCCTGTAGTAGTCCCTCAAACTACCGTTGGTTTGGGAGTTTTCACTGAAGAGCAGTTCCCTGAAATGATGGGATTCTGTTTTTGCAGGTTTGTCATTGAAGTCAACAAGTAGAACAAGTGCCCTTTTTTCACCAAGAACCCCTCTGCGCGGTAAATTGGGTCTTGCAAGGGTGTGTTTTCGGAACCTTTCAGGCCTTTCATTCAGTATGTAAAGGGTTCTGGGATCCAGAACATCTGCAGCATCATAGCTATCTGGATCTGCACCCTCCCTAAGCAGTTTTATGGTTTTTCTCATCTTCGCCTGTAACTTCGGGTGGTAAGGTCTTTGCAGAAAATGATAATTCCCTAACTTCTTGGTAACGATCTTCCTGTCCAACATTTTTTGGTTCGAAATTTTGGATCCAACCATGAGAATCCCCTTTTTAATATATTTTTTATTCCACTTAGTATAAAATTTTTATTACAACCTAGATTAGTGAAAAAATCCATGGATTTAATAAATATCCTTAAAATTTCCTATTTTTTAAAATTAAAAGCCTTAAAAACCTTTTTTAATGGATGGCCCTTCTGAGGCATAGGAGCATTTTCCCATGTTGTAATAACGAAATATATTAATATAATAATAAATAGAAAGAAGTACAGGTGTTAATATGGAGTTGGATGAAAAAACAAAGGAATATTTGGAAGGTTACAAATCTGGTTACCGCGATGGTTTCAAGCAGGGCATGGATGAAGCAACGGACAGAATAGCAACTGAAATTAAAGAAAGGAAACGCTGGCCCTGATCTTAATCATCCAAAGCAAAGATATCACCAAAATTCTTTTATCAAGTTGATTTATTTTTTTAAAACCTTTAAAATGCGATCCACTCCTTAGGTGGGACCCACATTGGTGATTGAAGCTAAATTTAAAATTTCTCCCTTGATTTTAATTATCCTAATCACAGCATCCCTCTTTTTAATTCCAAGTGTCTGCGCAGCCCAAAATCCAAAGGTTTTATTCGATGAAACTGGGCCCTATGGAAAATATTACACCATATATTCAGTTGGACCCTATGGAGCATCTAGTTTTGCAGCTTTACTCCAGAAAGATGGTATGGAAGTTTCAAGGTTAACTGATCCACCTGTAACTTCTGAAAAGCTTAAAGGATACGATGTTTTAGTGGTTATGGCTCCTGAGCGTAACTACACAGATTCTGAGATCACAGCCATCAAGGACTTCGTGAAAAATGGTGGGGGATTACTCCTTTTAGGTGACAACTGGGGAATTGAGGATGGTGATGAAAATTATGCATTCAATGGTCTGGCCCAGAGTTTTGGTGTGAGTTACGCAGATAACCTCGTTGTTGAAGACACCCAACACTACATCCTCTTCTCTGATTATGTAAAAGTTGTGGATGTAAAATCAAGCCCTGTTACTGCAAATGTTTCGGAGTTCTACTATCTGAAGGGCACCTACCTAAAAAATACTGGTTCCTCGGATGTTTTAGCAAGTTCAGATGCAGATTCCTGGGCTGACAGTTACACCCTAACTGAAGAGGGTTTCTCCCAGGATAATCGTGTAAAGGAGTCTGGGGAAGCTTCCGGTCCTCTTTCACTTGTCTCTGCAATGGATTATGGTAATGGAAGGGTGGTATTCATGGGTGCTGTGGGAAGCTACGTGAACTCATGGATCTACAGGACCAACGGGTGGAAACTTGGTTTGAACTCTGTGAACTGGCTTGCAGGACGTCCTGTTCCCTCAGAATATGAGGCTGCAGGTTTGATACCCTACTCAGTTGCAGAGATGGAGTACAAAATAGCATTGATGGTGATCTTAACCCTTGCAATTATCCTTGGAATTGTACTGGCAGCCAGAAGGTATGGAAATGGATTTTCAGGGCAGATAAAAACCATCAAGAACTGGAAGTACAACTCACTCATTGTTGTTAACCTTCTTTTTGCAATTGGGGCTGCCCTGATCTTTATTCCTCCCAATCTGTATCTCTTCGATATTACAAATCCAGATATGTACGATCCCAACTTCGCATACCTCATTATTTCTGTGGTTGCCCTATCCCTGTTCTTCATTGGTGTGGTACTTTACAACCTCCTGGCCAGAAATAGAATGATCCCTGAATATTCTTACATAAACATGGGCATTCTATTATTCTTTGCAGGGCTAACTTTCATATTTGAGGATGTCTTCTTCATCATGGATGTGCAGTTCTACAGCCTCATGAGCCTGACACTTCTCATCCCCCTAATTGTGAATCTATGGATAATAAGAAATTACGGACCAAACCTGGTGATTGAAGGTAAAGAGTTCGATAGGTTGAAAAAGATATCAGTCAAATCACTTCCATATGAACTTCAGCCCCACTACACAAATTCTGCATACATAGGGGAGGGAGGTTTTGGACGTGTTTTCAAAGCAACGGGTAAAAACAACAGGGATGTTGCCATAAAAATACCAAAAAGCTTTGATAAACGATCCGAGAAGACCTTCATCACCGAAGTTTCAAACTGGATACATCTGGATCATCCAAACATAGTGAAGCTCTACGATTTCAAGATCCTTCCAATTCCATACATAGAAATGGAATTTTGTGATGGACGCCTTGAGAAGGGTATGAAAACCAGAGAAGAAGCTATTTACATTGTTTATGAGATTGCGAAGGGTTTGGAGTATGCCCACAGTAAAAATATCATCCATGGTGATGTTAAGTTATCCAATATAATGATCAGGAATGGTGTCTACAAGATATCTGATTGGGGGCTGAGTAAACTTAAGTTAGATGAATCAGTTACCATGTCTGGAGCCACTCCACAGTACGCTGCACCGGAACAGATATCAATAGAATTTGGAAAGGCAGATGAAAGAACAGATATTTATCAGCTTGGAAATGTTTTTTATGAACTTTTAACAGGTAGATTACCATTTGAAGGTGAAATTTCTCAGATATACAATTCCATTCTTCAAACAGAACCAACCTTACCTTCTAAAATAAATTCAAATGCAGAGCCTGTTGAATCCATTGTAATGAAATGCCTCAGTAAGAGGAAGGATGAAAGGTATTCCTCAATGACTGAACTTCTTAAGGAACTCAGGAAACATATGCCCCCTGATGAAACAGCACTGCTCCCCTGAAATTGAAGGTTATCTCATGAATGGGATGATTCTTAGAGATAGTTCAATCAATCACCATTTCTAGGGGTTGTGATGAATTTGAAAGTGGGAAGATTTTCAGGATTAATAAGTGGATTCATAATTTTTTCAATCCTTTTAATTGGCTTAATAAATTCAAATTCAAGTTTTGATGATAGGTTAATTCAAAAGGTTGACAGTGGTGTTCCAGCAGAAGATCTGATATTGGAAATTGAAGAAGAAAGGGAAAATGAGGATCATGATGCGAGAAAACGTTTAGAATCCAATGTGATGGATGTTGGAATGTGGGGGCATGGTGATTTAACATCAGAATATGATTTTAAATATTACATGGACATATACAGTGGAGAAACCCGGATTATAGATGATTACGCAAGGGTGAGAACAGAATTCGTTAAAGGACAGATATCAAAGGAAGAGTTTTTAGATGAAATAGAAGGTTTGGATGAGAATATGGGCTGTATAAAATATTGAAGAATTATTTTTTTACTGAAATTTTATGGATAGTACAAAAAAAATAGTGAATCTAAAAAAAATGGGTTTAGAGAAATTATTATTTTCCCTATTTTACGTGTTTTTACATCATTGGGGGCATTCCGCCCATGCCTTCCATTCCGCCCATGTCAGGCTCTTTTCCGGCACCGGATGATGCTATAACATCGTCGATCCTGAGGATCATTTCAGCTGCTTCAGCTGCAGACTGTATTGCCTGTTTTTTAACCCTTTTTGGCTCGATTACTCCAGCTCTGTACATGTCGCGTACTTCGCCCTTGAACACGTCCAGTCCCATGTACAGGGATTTTTCGTGTGCAGCTCTGAGGTCCACGAGGGAGTCTATGCTGTCGAGTCCTGCGTTTTCAGCCAGGGTTTTTGGTACAACTTCAAGTGCTTCTGCAAATGCAGCTACTGCTAGCTGTTCCCTGCCGCTTATGGTGTCAGCGTACTCTTTTAAGCCTTTGGCTATTGCTATTTCTGCTGCACCTCCGCCTGCTACAACCTGTCCATCTTCTGCTGTGGATGCTACAACACCTATTGCATCGTCAACTGCTCTTTCGATTTCGTCAACAACGTGTTTGGTTGAACCTCTGATGAAGAGTGTGACTGATTTAGGGTCTTTGCATTCTTCAACGAAGATCATGTCTTCGCCTGAGACTTTTTTCTCTGCAACGGATCCTGCTTCTCCAAGGTCGTTGAAGGTGAGGTCTTCGATGTTGGTTACAACCTTTGCACCGGTTGCCCTTGAGAGTTTTTCTATGTCGGATTTTTTAACTCTGCGAACTGCCATAATTCCTGCTTTTGCAAGGTAGTGCTGTGCCAGGTCGTCAATTCCTTTCTGACAGAATAGAACGTTTGCTCCTGCGTCTTCGATCTTGTCGACCATGTCACGGATCATCTGTTCTTCCTGTTCTATGAATGCCTGCATCTGTGCTGGGTCAGTTATTCTGATTTCTGCGTCAACTTCTGTTTCTTTGACTTCTATTGCACTGTTGAGGAGTGCGATTTTACCATCTTCTACTTTTTTAGGCATTCCAGGGTGTACCCTTTCTTTGTCCACAACAACACCGTTAACAAGTGTTGATTCTTCGATGGATGCACCGTCTTTTTTCTCAACTTTTATGTGGTCTTTCTCTATTTCTCCGTCTTCTTCAACCTGTTTAACTGCACCAACTATGAGCTGTGCTAGTGGTTCTCTGGCTTTTTCTGTTCCTTTTCCGGTCATTGCAGTCATTGCAACTTTCAGGAGTGTGTCTCTGTCGTCTGCGTCAATTGATATTACGTTGAGGATTTCCTGAGCTTTTTCAGCTGCCTGTCTGTATCCCATTGCAACTATGGTTGGGTGTATGTCCTGGTCAAGGAGTCCTTCTGCTTTTTTGAGGAGTTCTCCTGCTATTATAACTGCTGTTGTTGTTCCGTCGCCCACTTCATCTTCCTGGGTTTTTGCAACTTCAACGAGCATTTTTGCTGCAGGGTGTTCAATGTCCATCTCTTTAAGGATGGTCACACCGTCGTTTGTCACAACAATGTCTCCAAGTCCGTCCACAAGCATTTTGTCCATTCCTTTAGGACCTAATGTTGTTCTGACAGTCTCTGCAAGTACCTTACCTGCTAATATGTTCATTCTCTGAGCATCTCGTCCGAGGAACCTGTTAGTACCTTCGGGTAATATTAAAACTTGCTGGCCTTGTCCGCCTAATTGTGCCACATTAATCACCTCATTTTTTTATCTTATTCTATCGATGGGTTAGAGGTTCTATAAATAGTTTGCTATTGTGGCTCAATTTGGGATTAAAAATAGGTATTTTACTAAAATTTAGGTAAAAGATAGTTAAACCATTAGCTCGCTTAGAGTCACAGCTCAAAAAAAATAAAAATAAAAATGGGAAATTAAAAGGGTAATTCTTTATATATTCCCTTTAAAGTCCATGAATTAGTATCCCAGTTGTTTATAACTCCAAATGAGTTCCTGTTATTTGATGCATCTGCACAGTACCACTTACCATTCACATAGAGCTGAGCCCACACATGACCCATGGTTCCACTTGAAAATTTGCAGGATCCATAGACGTATCGCGCTGGAATTCCAATTGAACGTGCCATTGCAACAATGGCATGTGAAAGATCACAGCAGTTTCCACTTCCAGATGTTAAAGTTCCCAATGCTCCTTTTCTTGTGTTGTAATAAAAACTGTATTCAAGTTTATCCCTTGCCCAGTTGAATATTGCTTCTGCCTTTTCATAGGTTGAAAGGGTTTTCGTCACCAGGGTGTAACTAACCTGAGGTGAATCTATTGTTTCAGAAGAACCAGCTGCTAAACCTGAATCTAGAGAAGAACTTGTGGAACACGTGGCAGTTGAACATGTATCAGTTTCTGCTGATGGAGATTGTGTTGTACAAGAGTTGTTTGTTAGGTTTGTTGTAACGTTGTACACCACAGGTTTTGTTATGTAAGTGGCGAGTGTTTTTACTGTGGAAGAGGTTGACTGACAATTTTTTGCAGGCTGAAGACACTGACTTGGAGAATAATTCGTGACCTTAGGTGTAGAAGTTACTTTATATTTTTTGTAAACATACCGAACCTTGTAAACCCATTTATATCTCCATTTACCATGGTATCTGTACTTTTTTTTGTATTTGGTTACTACTTTTACCTTTTTATAGATATAAGTTGCAGCATTAACTGTTTCATGGTTTTCAGCATTGAATTGGGCCGTGTTTTGATTTAAACCTAATTCATTGCTTGTATCTGCTTTAATTTCATTTATATCCAGTGCAAAGGGTAAAATAAAAATGCAAATAACAAATGCAATTAGAAATGAAAAAATTGGCTTTCGCCTAATTTTACCGCCCCCTGACCAAAAAGAGATTTTTTAAACTCTTTAGGTATTTAGAATATTATCAATTCAAAACATATAAATATTTTCTTTTAAACTTGAAAAAAAAGAAATTAGAAATGACCGGATTTCACTTCAAAGTCAGTTTAGGAACTAATTAGAACATTTAACCCGAAGAATTAGTCATTAATTTTAGTTTTTAGCAGGTGAAAGTATTATGAAATTTTATTTAATTAGAAAAAAATAGTTATTATCCATTCCATTATAATAACTTCAATAGAATCATATATTACTTTAATTTAGGAGTTTTATGTATAAAAATTGGGTTACAATAAATTATTTCGAAAAATAAAATATATAACAACTGTTAAATTGTTAGTAAGAGTCGTGAATTAATTTTTTTCCTGAAATTTAAGAAATAAATTCATGTTTTTTTTACTTTTCTATCTTCTTCCAGGAAATTTCACCATCATGATCAATGGATTCAAAGTAACCCTTCCTTTCAAGGTTTCTTAAAGCATGAACAAAGTTTTCCCGGGATAATTCACTGAAACCCACCTTTTTTATGTGTTCGTAAAGATCCTCAACACTGCCCTCTCCATCTGGAAGAACCTGGTATATCTGTGACTGGAATGAAGTTATATCCTTTTTGGGTTTGGCTGTGAGTGCTTTGAAGTACTTCCTGGTATTTTCAAGGTCATTTATCAAATCGTTCTTCTCACGGATCACCTGTTTCAGGTGTTTGATTTCATTTTCCCTTTCAAGGAGCTGTTTTTTAACCTCATCGTTAAAGACCCTCATCTGAATACCCTCTGCATTTCTGGACCTCAAAGATTCCTTCTGACATTTTTTAAGCTCGATCTTGAGCTTACTGATTTCAAGCAGACATGCCTTAACAAGCTGCCTCAACTGTTCCCTCTCTGTATCCTTTAACAATGGCATTCTTATCACACAACCCATTTATGAAAGATTTTGTTCTTAACCTTTAATATATTCTCCTCAAAGTGGAGCACGATCAATGCACAGAGCACACCAACCAGTGAACCGAAAATAACATCCAGTGGGTAGTGCACACCTATGTAGACCCTTGAAAATGCAATGACACCTGCAAGGATCAGGAATATGTACAGATGTCCGTACTTCACACCCAGCAGGGTGCAGCCTGTGAAAGCTGCAACAGAATGACCTGATGGAAATGAGTGATCAGTCATGGTGGTTAGAAGGTGTACGTTGTTCAAAGCTGTGAAGGGCCTGGGTCTTGCAACTTCATACTTAATAAATTCTGTGAGAACGTATCCAAATAAAAGGGCAATAATACCCAAAATAGCAACATCTCTCCCCTTTTCTCCCCCGAATATGAAAATACCAACACATACAAGTAACCAGAAAGCATCTGTACCTGCATTTGTCAGTATTGGCATTGTAACGTTGAAGACAGCGTTCTGCAGGCCGTGGTTTATCATGTAAAAGAGTGCCACATCCACGTGGTTGATTGAAACTATAAAACTTTCCAGCATGCCTTTTAACTCCAAAACAGGGATCTTCTATCCATTATATTTTCATCATCCATGATAAAGGTTACATGCTTGGGTTGGAATTTTCCCGAACATGTAGATACACTAGAACAGATCATTAGAATCATTGAAATTTATTTTTAAGATTCTAATCGATTGAAAGCCTGAGAATCTTAAATATTTAAAAATATCAAATTATTAATATCTTTTAAAATTGAGTTATTTCTTTTACGTGAGTTATTGAAATGTTTTTTATAACTTTTTAATGAATTTAATGATTTTAAAAAAGTTAATGAAAAAATAGAGATAAAGGGTTACTTCTTCTCTATTTTTATTTTAATTGGGGATTTTATATCCTTCTTCCTCACAACCCATATCGTGACACCCAGCACAATGAGGACAATGAGCCAGACAGGGAAGACGAAGATGGTATCATCCGTTGTCAGGGTTTTGGTCTGACTGTAACGTCCGTACTTTATGGTTGTCTTGGCATCGTAGAGACCAAAGTCCCAGATTCCAGGGGTCCAACTTGTTTTCATGTAGTACTGGTCATCGGGATAAACTCCACCGTTGAACGTGACGTTATGACTATTGAACCATCCTTTGATGGCTACATTCCCTGTCATGTTGGCGTAAACTGTTCCGTTGTTCTTAACGTGGTAAACGAAGGATCCTGTCATGAAGTTGAAGAGGAATGATGGTGCACTGTGCTCCTTAAGCTGTATAGACTCTATGATCTGCCCTGGAAGACCTACGGTTATTGGGACCACAATTTCTGGAACCTGCTGAACCTGCATGGTTGGCAAATTCTTGTTGGACTGACTGGTGGTCTGATTCGCTGGATATCCCCTTACAACAAGGGCGCCCATTGCATCGTAGTAGTTTACGTTTGAGGGTACGTTCACTGTGAACTGAACTTCCTTTTTCTCCTTTGGTGCAAGGATGAAATTGGTCTGATTAACAGATATCCATGTTGCTATTCCTACATCTGAAAACAAAAGGTTCACGTTGTCCATCTGAAGCCTCTTCTTATCGATGGTGACGTTCAGAGTGTTGGAACCTATGTTCTCAACTGTAAGTGTTCCCTGGTAAGTCTGGGGTGCTGTCATCTTGAGGTGAAAACCACCTGGCGATGCCAGAATTCCCGTGGCCGATACTGAACCTAAACTCGTTAAAAGGACTAAAACTAAAAATATAATGCTGAAATTTTTGATACGTCTCTTTGAATCCATATACTTCCTCCAAACTAGAGCAATCTCTTGATGATATTGGTTTAATGTTATTTTAAAGATTAGTTTGGTGGGTTGGTATATATATTTTTTAGATAAGACGATTTTAGATATCTGACCTTATAATAAAAAAAAGTTTTTTAAAAATTAAGCTACGGTGTTGTTGGAGCTCCTGCATTGTGTTTAACTGCAGAAAAATATACTGTTGTCTGGTAACTGCCAGGATTTGTTCCAAGTGGCACAGTTAAGTACAAAGTTATAGGTTCCACCCTAAAACCGCCCTGCGGTGCTTTCTGCCAATTATCATAGATCTTGTAATAGTTCTGTGTGAATGCTGTGGCTGTTGTAACTGAACATCCCATGTAACGGAAGTTCGTCAGTGCTATGCTGTTTGAACCACTAGTTAATGGCCCTGAAGCTTTAGTGTAAACATCGATCTTCACACTGGAGTATGTGTATAACTGTTCACCAGTAGCTCCACCGTTGTAGGTATTCTGTGATCCATCAGGAAGCACTGATCCTAGGTTTATTGTAGAATCTCTGGGGCCGGAATTCCATGTTGCTGAAATAGCCACTGCATCGTTAACAATTACCTGCACGGGCTGTGTTGAAGAAGTAGATTGTGCTGCAAATACTGGGGAAGCACACAAAACCAGGAAGAATATCAATATCGTTAATAATATGAAGCTTTTATTTGACATTTCTCGTTATTGACTTTACTCCTTGAATTTGTAATGATCAATACTCAGAATAAATTTCAAGAACTTCAGTTCATTTAAAAATTAAAAAAGGAAAAAATAGAAATTATGGTAATGAAGGTACTGTGTTATTGTCTGATTTAACTGCAGAGAAGTAAACTATGTTACTGTAGGTACCAGGTGCTGTTCCGAACGGTGCTGTTAATGAAAGGTCTATAGGTGCTACATTGTATCCTGAGTTTAATGCTGCTTTATCCCAATCTTCGTACATTTTTGTGTAGCTAGTTGTGAAAGCTGTGGCTGTTGTAGCAGATCCTCCTTTGTAAAGGAAGTTTGATAATGCTATGCTGCCCGAACTACCAGTTAAATCTCCGGATGCCTTTGTGTAAACATCTATTGCAACGTTTGAGTAAGTGTATAACTGTTCACCAGCAGCTCCACCTGCAAATGTCTTCTGTATCCCATCAGCAGTTAATGCACCTAGATCAATGGTTGAGTTATTTAAACCACTATTCCATTTTGCTGCAATTGCAATTGTGTCATCTACAGTAACCTGAACAGTCTGTGTTGAAGAAGAAGAACTTGCTGCAAATGCTGGGCAAGCTCCTACGATCATGACCAATGCAAGTGCCATTACTCCAATTATTTTTTTATTCATCATATTCTTATCGCTCCAATTATTATTAATACAATCATTGGGGTTCATAACAAAAATAGCCAACAATGGAAACATTTTTGTGAACTCTGTTCAATTATTAGAAATATTTTGATATATATAGTTTGCGTATTAATCCTTTCAAAGTCCGCCCATATCCTAAGGACACTTCAAGGAATTCATGGAAACTGAACATTTAAAAATAGGCCATAACGTTTTAAATTTCTTATCAAAACGTTTCTCAGCTATTTAATCCATTTAAACGTTTTTTGTGAAGACCATCACATAAAATCAGTTCAATGAATTTCATGCAAAAAATTTTTAATAAATAAGTTAAATAGGTACATGAATACAAAAATAAGGTTAAAAAACTTTCAATAATTAATTTAAATGATTTTTAAGGTTTTAATTTGAAAAATGAGTGAATTCTACTATCAAAAAAAGGGAAGTTTACTTTTTCCTAAAAAAAGAAAATTTGAACCACTTTCTCAGCTTAAATCTTTTTAAAAACATTGAAAAACTTGATTTGTAATAGGTTATCATTCATTCTTTTCAACAAAAAAATAAGAATCATTATAATCTCATGGATATTTTTTCTTCTTCATCACTGCAATTCTATGATCGCTAAATAGTAAACTGTTGTTTTGTATGTTCCATGTGAAACTCCTGTAGGTACTGTTAAATAATAATTACCCTGTACATTAGCAGAACTACTCCAATCAACAATAAAAAGGCCAATATCGCCCCAAGCATAAGTAAAATCCCATGATTTAACTTTAGTGTAATCCCTAAAAAAAGATGTTGGAGCTAAAGTTGAATTAAACCCATTATACTTTAAGTTAGTCAACGGTATACTGTCCGAAGCACTGACAAGATCACCTGATGCCTTGACATAAAGGTTTAATTTATCATTATTTGAAACAAACCAACCAGTTCGTTCACTTGCACTGACATTAACTTGCGTAGCAGAGGGATAAAAATGTTCTGAACCGTCTGCAATAACATTATTCCCTAGATTTACAGCTGAAGTAACACTGATTGAAACTTTTGGACGAGTCCCAGTCGTTCCGGGAGTTGGATCATCCATAGGAGTCACAGCAGAACTGTCCATTGTAACATAGTCATCTTGGCTTGTATTCGTGGCGTTGGTGTCATTGGCAGAAGTGGAAGTACCAACAAATCCAAAAACTATTATTAATAAGATGACCCCTATCATGAAGGTATTCTCTATTTTTACCACAAAACCACCATTAGATCAGATTCCAGTCACATTCCCCAATTTGTTATAACCTTATATTGATTATTAAATAATTTTTAACCTTTGAAATAAATAAATGTCCATATTCAGTTTAGTTAGTATTTACATTTGAAATCATTCAAACAGGCTGGGTTGCAGTATCGAAAATGGCAAGATAAGTAACGGTAACTTGATAAGTACCCGGGCTGGTTCCAAATGGAACAGTAAGATAGTAATTTGCAGTGGTGGTAATAGGTGTTAAATAAATTGTGCCACTACCATATGAAATGCCACTTGCAACGTAATATACATCATACCAATAGTTATATTGAGTATCCCAAGAGGTGACCAGATGATAACCTGTAGTAAAAGATGTTTTTTGCAGGGAACTACTTCCAAAGCCATCATATTTTAAATTACTAACCGGTATAGTACCAGTGCCGCTGCTCATAGCTCCACTTGCCTGGACATATAAATTAAGACTATTGAATGAACTAAAATCCCCGGCACAAGTTTCAATAGTGGTCGCAGCTGGATAAGATCTTTCAGAATTATCAGCTAGTACAGGACCTAAGTTCAAAGTACTTGGAGTTACACTGAGGTAGGTGAATGAATTTTTACTTGGTTTTGCAGCTGCTGGAGCCATCAAACGACCAGTTGTACTACCGCTACTACCTATTTTTGTAATTTTAGTCACGTTTGCATGGGTGGTGTTGGTATCGTTGACAGAACTTGCAGTTCCAATGAATCCAAAAAAACTGCTGAAACCTATTACAAATATTATTACTAATATTGAAACAGTATTTTCTATGTCTAACATCCCAACCATCTTCAAAAATCCTCTAAAACATCCTTGCATTAAACTAATTATTATCTTTTGTGGTTGTGAACAGTATAAACCTTACGGATGATGAAAAAAAGTCACACCAGTAATATCTATCCTTTGAAGGAATTTAAAGAAAAAATAAACTAGATTAAGGACTTTAAAATAAAATAAACATTAAAAAGACAATTATATCCTAAAAAATATTCATTTTCTCCTTAGTTTTCAAAACTGTCCTTTGTGACTATTATCACAAAACCTTGATCATGGTGATATGGAAATGAACCTACCTTTTGGTAAATCAGCTTAAACATCAAAAACAGATAAAAAAGGTCAACATCCCATTTTAAGGTTAAACAAAATTTAATAAATAAAAATAAGAATTTTTCAAGCGTTTTAAAATTTTCAGCTAAAAAATAAAAAAACAATAATGTGAACCTTCACATTATCTCATTGATAAGCTCAGCATTCAGTATGGAAGCCCCTGCAGCCCCCCTTATGGTGTTATGACCAACAAGAATATATTTAAGGCTGTTGGAGAACACATCATCCCTACGGATCCTGCCAACGGACACTGCCATTCCATTACCAGTGTTACGATCCATACGTGGCTGTGGCCTGTTCTCTTCTTCCCTTATGACCACTGGTGATTCAGGTGCTGAGTGGAGGCTGAGTTTCTGGGGCATTCCCCTGAAAGATGTGAATGATTCTTTGATGTCATCCAATTCAAAGTCATCCTCCATCTCTATGAAAACTGCCTCTGTGTGGCCGTCCAGTACTGCAACACGGTGGCATGATGCACTGAGTCCGAAGTTTGCAGGGATCACAGATTCTCCATCGTACTCTCCAAGGAGGTGCAATGTTTCAGATTCCATTTTCTCCTCCTCCCCACCTATGAAGGGCACCAGGTTGTCCACAATTGCCATGGATGGAACACCGTTGTATCCTGCCCCAGATACCGCCTGCATGGTTGAAACATAGACCCTTTTGATGTTGAACTGGTCGTAGAGTGGTTTAAGGGTTAGGGTGAGTGCTATGGTTGAGCAGTTTGGATTGGTGACTATGAATCCATCCCATCCCCTGTTTTTCTGCTGGGTTTCAATGAGTTCCAGGTGCTCAGGGTTGACCTCGGGTATGACAAGGGGTACGTCTGGTTCCATACGCATTGCACTTGCATTGGATGCAACTTTCATACCTGCAGCTGCAAATTTAGGTTCAACAACTGCTGCTGTGTCTGTAGGTAGGGCTGAAAATACTATTTCAACATCTTTAACCTCTGCAGGGTCTGTGTCAACCACAGTTATGTCTTTCACTGATTCTGGTATTCCAGTGTCTAAATGCCATGTCACTGCATCCTCGTACCTTTTGCCTGCTGATCTTTGGGATGCAGTCAGGGCAGTGATCTCAAATTCGGGATGATCCTCCAGTAGCTGGATGAACCTCTGCCCAACCATTCCAGTTGCTCCAAGAATTCCTACGTTTACCATTTTTCTCAACTTCCCCTTAATATTTCAATCCTTCCATCTTCTTTCCTGAGACCTAATCTCAGTTCTCCATTGTATATTTTTGTAAATCCATTTATTACTTCTACTATTGAACCTTTTTTAATCTTTTCCTTTGGAATGTTGCCGTTCCACAGTTCTAAAGTTATACTCCCTGTGCCATCAGAGAGTTTAACCAGAACTAAGCGACTCTTTCCAACATTATTAAATTCCATTGGACCCCTTACATCTGAAACCATTCCAATAACATTGATCTGGTCTAAACCACTCTTCAACTCATTTATCTTAACGTAGTTATCATCCACGAGGTCTGGATCCATCAACGTGAATTCACAGCATCCTTTAACATCCATGAGCTTTCCAGATACTTCTAAGGTTTCACCAACGCTCAAGGTCGTTAAGTTGTCAGTATCTCCTATGAACTTCACTGCAATATCCTTCCTGGTATTTCCAAGGAGGTATGCTCTGTTTTCATCATAAAAGGCAAGTTTTCCCTTGAAATCAACGATTCCATCATTTGAAAATGTGATGTCTTCCCTTTTGGTTATCTTGTTGAATTCTCCCCTGTAGTTCTGGAACATTCCTGAGAGGTTGTGGGATTTGCAGGACAGTGCATATTCATCATTTTCAGTGTAGTCCTTTGAGGTTTCATGGTTCCATACATCTGCAAAGAAGTTAGAACCCTCAGCCACGGCATCTGGATCATCTGTGTACAGATTTGCCTCTATCTGGGGATGTCCTTCATTTTCCCTTGAGGATCCAAGACCGCTTCCAGTTAAATTTGAGGAACCCAGGATCATCTCAGAGTCATCAATGACCACTATCTTGGAGTGAACATGGTTGTTGTACTTTATGAATATTTTGTCCTTGAAAATGGTTTTCCACTGTTCAACATCATCCAACTGATGGATACGTTTGAAAACATCTTCTTTTTGAAGTTTTGTGATTAAGTAAAGTTCAAGGTCTGGATTGTTTGATACTGCATTTTCGAATGCAGTTACAAGTTCTTCCCCAAGGGTTATCCATGGGTATATGATGTAGATATGGCTCTGGGCATAGCTTATCCTTTCATGGATCTTCCTGAGGTAGGATCTGTCTTCCTTTAAAAATGTTGGGAGAAACTCTGTGACATGATCATCACGTTGAAAAAGCATTTGCTCACCTTACAATCAGTTTAACCCTAAAACATCTCCCATGTCACTTATCTTTCCTTCTTCTGCAGTTACAACGTATCTAACTGCCTTTATAACTCCATTTACAAATGCCTGTCTGCTGTGGGCTCTGTGAACAAATTCTATTCGTTCTCCCTCACCTGCAAAGAGTACTGTGTGGTCCCCTACAATGTCTCCTCCACGCACTGCATGTACTCCTATCTCTTCAGCTTTTCTCTCACCAACTATTCCCTTTCTGCCGTAAACCCCAACGTCATCCATGTTGCGGTTGAGTTCCTCTGCTATGATTTCTGCAGCCCTGACAGCTGTTCCTGATGGTGCGTCCTTCTTGTGTTTGTGGTGGGCTTCGATGATCTCAACATCGTAGTCACCGAGGGTCCTTGCAAGGTCACGCACAACCTTGAAGAACACGTTAACACCAACAGCCATGTTAGGAGCTATAACTGCTTTGATGCTGTTTTCTTTGATTGAGGATCTGATGGTTTCCATCTCTTCGTCTGTGAATCCTGTTGTTCCCACAACCAGGTTCACACCGCACTCTGCACAGGTCTTTATGGTGACCATTGCAGCTTTGGCTATTGTAAAGTCAATGAGCACGTCTGGTTTCTTTGCTGTGAGCTCTTCTTTGAGGTTTTCAGCTCCTGTGACTTTCACACCGATTTCCCCAACTCCTATAGCTTCCCCAACATCTTTACCTTCAAGGGGTGAGTTTGGAGCTTCTATTGCTGCCACAACTTCCATATCATCCTGTTGAAGTACTGTTTTGATTATCTTCGAACCCATTCTTCCGCATGCACCTGTTACAGCCACTTTTATCATTTTATCCATCTCCATTTAACTAAGAATATACATGATGAATCTGTAAAGATTTTTATGTTGATTCATGTTTTTAAATTAACTTTTAAAGATTTATGAGCCCTTATAAATATTTTTTTTGATAAACTTCTTTGGAAAATCATTCCTACTTCATTGGAATTCTACTCCATTAAAAATCATTCCTTAGTTAACTTTCCAGTTTCCCTATAAAAAAGATGTTCACCTTTTTTAAGAGGGTGATCTGTGAAAATATTGTTGTGAAGTGATCAATGAAAAGCTGATAAAAAGAGTTTATTTTAAAAATAATTGAAATGATTTAAGGAATGTTTTAACTAAAAAAAGAGAGTTTTAAAATGGGTACTGTTTTTTTAGCTTGTCCTAAATCAGTCCAAGGTCATTCAGAACTTCAGCCAGCTTGGCCTTGCTCTCCTCTTTAAGGGGTGCAAGGGGCATTCTAACATGACCTGCAGGTCTTCCCATCATGTTCATGGATTCCTTTGCAGGAACTGGGTTTGATTCTATGAAAAGAACTTTCATGAGCTCGTAGAGTTCGTAGTGAAGTTTGAAAGCTGTTTTGAAGTCTCCTTTCAGGCCTGCATCCACCATCTGACTCATACGTGCAGGGTCAACATTTGCAACCACACTTATAACTCCCTTTGCTCCCAGGGCTATCATTGGGAGTGTGAGGTTGTCGTTTCCAGAGAGCACTGCGAAGTCAGTGCAGTCAAGGTCCTGGAGTCTTTTTATGGTCTGGGAAACCTTGTCCATATCAGGATTTGCCTCTTTTATCCCAAGGATTCCATCGAGCTGGGCAACTTTACCAATGGTATCCACGTCTATGTCTGTTCCTGTTCTGGATGGAACGTTGTAAACAATTATTGGTATGTTCGTGGATTCTGATAGGAGCTTGTAGTGCTGGTAGAGTCCGTGTTGCTGTGGTTTGTTGTAGTACGGTGTTATTACTAGGGCCGCGTCAGCTCCGGAGTCTTCAGCGTGCTGTACAAGGCTGAGTGCTTCTTTTGAGGAGTTACTTCCAGCTCCTGCTATTGCCCTTGCCCTTCCATTGACCTCATCAACCAGGATGTCGATCATCTTCCTCTGCTCATCATGGGTTATGGTGGCTGATTCACCGGTTGTTCCGGCTGCAAGTATACCATTAACTCCATTTTCAATGAGATAGTTTATGTTTTCACGCATTCCTGTTTCATCCACCCCATCATCCTTGGTGAAGGGTGTTACCATAGCAACTGTTGTACCTTCAAAATTCATTCTAAGACTCTCCTTACCAGTTCATAAGCTTTTTTTCCATCGTTCCAGTCCACAAAAATCACCACAGAAGTTTGACTTGAAGAAATCTCAACGATATTGATCTTGTTTTTACGCAGAGGTTCCGTTACCTTGGTTATTATTCCTGGAGTGTCTATGAAGTCCTGGCTTGCAACCGTGATCATGGCTATTTCCATTCCCAGGGACAGGGAGCTGAGGTATTCATTCTCAACAACCACTTCATGGAGGACTTCATGGGCCTTATCTGCAACTGCCTTATCTATGAATAGTGTTACAGAATTTTGACCTGTTGATATTCCATATATGTTTACATTGTTCTCTGCAAGGGTATCTGTAAGTTTTGAGAGTATGCCCCTTTTTGTGAGTATCTCCTCTCCAACCACTGCAATAACAGATATTGGTTCTGAGTTCAAGGCAGTTGTTTTAAGCATCTGATTCCCTGCAGGCCCCATTATCTCTGTTCCAAGGGCTGAAAGATCTCCGTGTTCAAATCCTATGATCTTGGCATTTATCAATGGATCCTTGTATCTCAGGGCATGTGGGTGAAGTACCTGTGCCCCATGGGTTGCAAGGTCCCTCATTTCCTCAACTGATATTTTATCAAGCTTCTTTGCAGTCCGGAGTTTGTTGGGATCCGTTGACATCACACCGCCAACATCAGTTACAATGATAACTTCCTCTGCACTGAGGCAGTGGCCCAAGAGGAAAGCAGTTATGTCACTGCCCCCTCTGCCCAGGGTTGTGATGTTTCCAGTTTCATCCTTTCCAAGGAAGCCGCAGAGCACTGGTATGATGCCCTGGTCAAGTAGGTTCATAATTTCCTTGGATTTTTCTTCGGTTAACTCGTAGTTGACCTTTGCATTTAAATAATTGCTATCGGTGATAACGGGCCAGTTATCCATGTGAGGATCGATGTATTCAGATTTTACACCCAGAGACTCTATTGTTGCTGAGAAAACTCTGACACTTGTTGTTTCACCCATGGATACTATGTCTGCAAGCTGCTTCTCTGTTACAGCATCACCTATTGCATCGTTGACTATCTTCAGGATATCATCAGTTGTCTTGTTTATGGCAGAAACCACAACAACAACCTTTTTACCCTTCATATACTCTTTTACAACAGATTCTGCTGCTTTTCTTATTCGTTCTCCATTTCCTACGGATGTTCCTCCGAATTTGGCCACAATTACTTCCATTAAATACACACCTTTAGGTTAAAAGCCTTTTATAAAAATTAATTATTAGTTATGGTATATTTTTATTTATAAGGATTTATAAAAATTTTATAAAAATATATGAGAATTGTAAAAGCTCGATAAATATAAAAGTTTAAGTTTAACTCTTAAGATCATGTAATCTTAAGAATGCAAACTTAAAATAGTTTTTTAAGATTTATTAGGACTGCAGTCTAATTATGACTGGTTCCTAACTACTCTGGTTACGTATCCAGCTATCTTGTTTCTTAAATGTTTTGTACTGACTGTTGAGAATTCTTCAACTAATTTTTTGTTCTTATCGAAATCAGTTGTGAATTGGCTCGGGTAAGTTTCAACCAGTTCTTTAGCTGTCCTTTTAACGAATGATGTTCGTATGTTACCCATTCTTTTCCCTCCTTAAAATTTTTTCTTGTTCTTTTTTACTCATACTCGCGAGTATTTGCATTATACGGGTAAGGCTGACTTCATCAATTTTCTTTTCCCTTGCTATTTCTTTGATCTTTTCTTGAATAAATGCTTCTCTCTTTTTATCCTCAATTTCAATACCAAGAACGATCTTGGCATTGAGAATATCTCTTGCAAGGGATGTTCTTCTTTCAATGAGATTTATGATGGCTTCATCCATCTCATCTATCTTATTTCTTGAATCCTGAAGTAGTCTTAAAGCTTCTTCCCTATCCACTGCGAACCACCTTCGTGCCTTCGTTGTCAACCTCTGTTCTTATGACCCTTCCGGGATAGGAACTCCATGATTCCTCTACTCTGTCGGCATTTCTGTTGTTGGCTACTGCTACAAATGAGGGTCCTGTACCTGAAAGCCCTGCTGCCACTGCACCAGCATCTAAAGCATCTAAAGCAATGTTTGAATCAAATCCCAGTGCTGAACAGTACAGGAGTCCGTTCAATGTTAGGGCACTGTAAATTTTTCCATTCAATGCTTCATCAAAGGCCATCTTAACCCATGGAGCAAGGAGCTTCATCCGCCCTACATCTGAATTTGCAGTGGGTGACTTTCTATCTGGCATATGTATTAATATATTTTGCTCCTCCATGTTTTTCCTCTGTAGAATTTTCCTCTTTATGTTGTCTGTGACAGTCAAGCCCCCGAAGAAGGATGCACTTGCATCATCAAAGGCCCCTGTTATGGTAACCCCTGCCTCAAGGGATGCATCAATTGCAATGTTGAGAAGATCAAGTTCATTCAAACCTGCATCTTCCAATTCAAATCCATGTTCATCCATAATTGCACGTGCAGTAGCCATTACAACTGCATTGGAAGTTGCACTGCTACTTGAAAGACCTGATGCAGCTGGAAGTGTGGATGTTGTTTTAACGCTGACCCCTGTCTTCATGTCCAGGTACTTCAGTTCCCCTGATATCCTGAGGATTCCGAACCTTTCAATGACCTTCTCAACGCAGAGTTCCATGAGTTTGGTGTCAACGAAGCTGTCTGTTTCACATACTATTGAGGATTTAGGACCTTTTAATTTAACTTCTGCATTAACATAAAGTTTTATGCCAAATGCTGAACCGTATCCTGTTGATATTGCATTTATTACTGTGGCAGAGCCGGGAGATCGGACTTTTGTGTTCAATAACATCACCATTGGCATTCAATAAAATTTATATAAATTTATATGCTGTAACTTCATATGATCTGGATCAGGAGTTTGAGATCCTCATTCTATTTGTTATGGTTAATAAATGAAGTATATGAGTAGGGGTTAATAATGATTTCCAGACCCTTTAATTGAATTGAAGATAAATATTCCAAACATCTTTCATGAAAAGGATTCTTTGAAACTTAAAACAATTTTCACCCCTAAAAATTCTTATTATTCTTGTTTTAAGTATTATTTGTACATTATGGTTCCTGTGGGTATTAAAGCCCCACCAAAATAACGATAAGAAGCAGTATGAGTACACCAATAATTATGAGTCTGTTTATCTCCCCTTCTAATCCTCCTTTTCACCCATGAACTTAACTCTGTTTTTGATTTTATTTACATATTGGTTATATGAGTTGGGAATCATGACCTTCAAAAAAAAAATGCATAAAAAAAAGTTTGATATAATATTATATACATAAAAAAGGACTAATAAAAATAATGATGAAAGTATCACAGTTATCTTGAACATCTGAAGTGATAAACATGGATAAAAATACGAAAATAGTTTTAACAGTGATTGGTGGAGGATTAACTGTACTATTACTGCTTATGTTATCATTTGTTGCCTACGTTGGCAGTTCCGCCGATGGAAACCCCTTTGGAGACACAGTTGCAGTTATACCACTTCAGGGAGAGATTGGATATGGATCATCCAGTGTTCTCAGCAGTGAAGTTGCAACGCCTGAAATATTTAAGGATGAACTATCCCAGGCAGAGGAGGACAGTTCAGTGAGCGCAATCCTCGTTGAAGTTAACAGTCCCGGAGGAACACCAGTGGCCAGTGAAGAAATCATGGAGGCCATTAAAGATTCTAAAAAACCCGTTGTTGTCTGGATAAGTGATGTTGGTGCTTCAGGGGCCTACCTTGCATCAACATCTGCAGATAAAATAGTGGCAAGTCCATCCTCCATGGTTGGAAGCATAGGGGTCATCATGGACATGACGGATCTCTCAGGCCTCTACCAGAAGCTGGGAATATACAAGTACTCCATAAAAGCCGGAGAATACAAGGACATGGGTGCAGATTACCGTAATTTAACATCTGAAGAAAGGAGTATGCTTCAGTCAATGGTGGATCAGGATTACGCCCATTTCATAAGTATCGTTGCAACCAACAGACATCTGAACGAAACCTACGTTGAAAGTGTTGCAGGGGGAAAAATATATACAGGCACACAGGCTAAAGATTTAAAGCTTGTAGATGATACTGGTAGTAAGGAACATGCACTGGATCTTGCAGCCCGGCTGGGTGGAATAGAAGGTGAGTACAACGTGGAAACCATAACCCCACCTACAAACTTTGAAGACATACTCAGCAGTGTTTCATCAAGCTTAGCCTATTCCCTTGGTAAAGGAATTGGAAGCAACCTGAAAGAAGGTGCAATTGAGTACATATTCCAATAGAAGTATATATTACCATTGCATTCATTTAATGTTGTGTTAAATGAGGTTAAAAAAGAGGTGAAAGATATGGTAGTTAAAGTTGAAGTGTTTACATCCCCATCCTGTCCCTACTGTCCAATGGCAGTTGAACTTGTAGAAGAAGTTAAAAAGGATATGGGTGGCGAGTTGGAAGTGGAAAAAATCGACATATCCATCAACCAGGAAAAAGCAGTTGAATACGGATTAATGGCCGTACCTGCAATCGCCTTAAATGGTGTTGTAAAATTTGTGGGTGCACCAAGTAAGGAAGAACTTGTAGCAGCCATCAAAGAAGAAACTGGATAAAAACAAACTGGGATTCTGAAGAGTCCCTATTTTTTTATCTCATGATACCAAAAATTTGCTAATCCCTTAAATACTATTTTTTTTAAAGTAACTGTATGGAAAAGAGAGAGATGGCCCATTACCATCTTCCCATTCATGAGGAAGAATACGGGATCACAACAGGCAGCGCTGCAACAGGAGCTGCCCTTGCAGCACTTCTATCCATAAAGAAAGATGTGAAGGTTGTGAAGATCCAGACACCCATCACCCAGCTGGACATAGAGGTGGAAAGCTCCCAGAAGCTAACTGAAACATCTGGAAGGGCTTCAGTGATAAAAAGGCCCTACAACGACCCTGATGTTACAAGAAACCTTGAATTCTTTGCAGACCTGACCCTGAAAAAAGAGCAGGGCATAACTGTGGAGGGTGGTGAGGGTGTTGGAAGGGTTACAAAACCAGGACTCCAGGTTCCAGTTGGAGAAGCAGCAATCAATCCTGTTCCACGTGATATGATACAATCCAACCTCCAAAGGGTTCTTGAAAGTGAATTTCCTGGTTACAATGGTGCTGAAGTTATTATATCAGTTCCAGATGGCAGAGAAACTGCGAAAAGGACCATGAATCCCCGTCTTGGAATTGTTGATGGAATATCCATACTTGGAACAACTGGTATTGCCCGTTCAATGTCAGTTGAAAGTTACAGGAAATCCTTCAAGTGTCAGATGGATGTTTCCCTGGCTGAGGGCTATGATGAACTCATCTTCGTACCAGGCAACATTGGTGAAAAACTTGCAATGAAACTTCTGGATGTTCATGAGGATGAGGTGGTTCAGATGAGCAACTTCGTGGGTTACATGCTCTCTGAAGCAGAATCAGCAGGTGTTAATAGGATCACACTCTTTGGACATGCAGGCAAGCTCATCAAGATCGCTGCAGGCATATTCAACACCAAGCACAGTGTTGCAGACGGCAGGCGTGAGGTCATAATGGCACATGCAGCTCTTCAGGGTGCAGATTGTAAAGTTGTGAAGAAGATATTTGATTCCAACACAACCGAGGAAATGATAGACGTTCTAAATGAATTTAACATGGTTCTCCCTGTTTTCAACAGCATTGCAGATTCAATTAAAGAGCTCTGCAGTGCCAAGTATCAGATGGACTTCAATGTGGTGATACTGAGGATGGATGGGACCGTGCTGAACGAAAACCATGTTATAAGGGTTAAGTCTGTGGAGGATCCCTGAATTTATCCTACCTTACCAAGTTTTCATTTTTTATTTTTAGATATATCCTGGGATTCAAAGATCATCTGGTTTTAGCCTACTGGATTCAGATATCCCTAATTTTTATGATAAATTTTATAAGATACATTATAAAAGGATAAGATTGAAACATCTACAACAACGATTCATTATATAAGAAAAAATACTGATTCAAGAAAAATCTTCAAAATTTTTTGGTTAACTATTAGTTAACCATTCCTGATCAATTTTTAGAGTTGGAGGTGCATTACATGGGTGAAAAAACGTTTACACACCTTACAGAGGGTGGTGTTCACATGGTTGAGGTTGGAGACAAACCAGTTGTGAGGAGAACAGCCACTGCAAGGGGTAAAATCTATTTAAAAGAAAGTACTGTGGATCTCATTAAAAATGAGGAGATAAAAAAGGGTAACGTACTTACAACTGCACAGATAGCTGCCATCAGTGCCGTGAAATCAACCCATCACACCATACCCCTCTGCCACTCACTGAAGATAACTGGTATTGAAGTGGACTTCAACGTAGAACTTGACACCATAGGTGTAGAGGTCAGTGTCCGGTGCGATGGAAAAACAGGCGTTGAAATGGAAGCACTTACAGGAGTCAGTGTTGGACTTCTAACCATATGGGACATGGTTAAAAGTGTTGAAAAGGATGATGATGGCCAGTATCCATCAACGAAGATTTCAGACATCGAAGTTGTGAGGAAGGAGAAGGTGGGACTTTGAAGACCCATATTGCCCTTCTTCTCCTGGCCATGATACTGGTTTCCATGGTTGGTGCAGGTGCTGGATACGCATCCCTGAGAAACAGCAGAAACAGAAGCTCTGATATTGCAGTTGATGATCAGGACCTGATCCAGGAATTCCATCTATCCAAATCTCCACTTGTGAATTTTCTGCCCCTTGGCATTCACATACCTAAAGCAGGGCAGATAATGCAGATATTTATCCTAGGTTCCCTACTTGGCTTGAGCTGGGTTATGGCCAGAAGGGGAGATATGGAGTTTTAAAAAAGCTCGACACATCAATTGTCATAAAGCTTCAAATTTTTTTAAAGATGTATTATGGAATAAAAATTATCAGCCCATAGGATTTGATCACCATGGAAACTATAAATAAGGAAATCAGAGAGATTATAAAGGATTCTTATCCAAATATAAAGGAGTTGAACCCTGCACAGAAGGCTGTGGTTGATTCTGGATATTTGAAGGAGGACACCAACTACATCATTGCCATTCCAACTGCCAGTGGAAAAACCCTTCTGGGAGTTATGGCCGCCCTCAACACAGTGCTGAAGGGAGGTAAAGCAGTTTATGCCGTGCCCCTTATATCCATCCAGAACGAGAAGGTTAAGGAGTTCAAGGAATTTGAAAAGTTCGGTATCAAAGTTGGGAAGCATCCTTCATCCTCTGATATTGCTGTTATGGTTTTTGAATCCTTCGATGCAGTGACACGTTTTTCATGGAACACCCTGCGTGAGGTTGACCTTCTCATCATCGATGAATTTCACATGATAGGGGAGTACTCAAGGGGTCCAACCATTGAATGTGCAATAACCCGTTCAAGGATATTGAACCCTGGTATGAGGATGGTTGCACTTTCAGCAACACTGCAGAACATGCCTGAGCTTTCCTCATGGATGGATGCACATGTTGTTCAGCATGATTACCGTCCTGTTCCACTCTACAAGGATGTGCTCACAACCGAGGAGATGGGACTTAAAAACAAAAATGATGTGATCCTCAAGATACTGAACACTTCCATGGAGGAAGAATCCCAGGCCCTTGTGTTTGTATCCACACGGAGATTCACTGAATCCCTTGCAAACCATATTTCAGGAAAGATAAAACGGAAAATATCCCCTGAAAAGAGGAAGGCCTTTAAGGAGGTTGCAGACAAGATACTGGACGTTCCCAAAAGGAGGGGAACCCTTCCAACTGCTGTTTGCCTGAAGCTTGCAGAGTGTGTTGAGAATGGAGTGGCCTTCCACCATGCTGGTTTATTTGACAAGCAGAAGGAGATCATTGAGGATGAGTTTCGTGCAGGAAACCTCCTCATGATCACCGCAACCCCCAGTTTGATGTACGGTGTGAACCTCCCATCTAAAAACGTTGTTATACGTGATTACACCCGCTGGACAGGGCAGGGACCCCAGCCCATACCTGTCTTTGACTACGAGCAGATGTCAGGAAGGGCTGGAAGGCCAGGCTACGATGATGAGGGATACTCTTACCTCATTGCCAAGAGTGTTGATGAAGCCTTCAACCTCAAGGAGCATTACATCTACGGGGAAATAGAAACAACGAATTCCAAACTTATAGAGAACAAGGATGCTGTTTACAAGCAGATAATAACCCAGGTGGCATCAACCCTTGCAAAGAATCCTCAGGAAATACTCCAGTTCTTCAACACCACCTTCTACGGATTTCAAATGTCTAACAACGAGTATTTATCCGCATTTTCATCTGATTCCATGGAGTACGAGGTGAATGAGGCCCTTGAATTTCTCATGCAGAATGGGATAATCCGTGCAACCCCTGATGGGCTTAAGGCAACTGACTTTGGAATGCTCATCGCCAAAAGCAACTACACAGTTGAGACAGCTGTTAAACTGAGGGAATTTGCACGTTCAGGTGATATTGAATCCAGCAAACTCCTCTACGAAATTTCAAGAACCCCTGATATTCCTGTTATTTCATTTAAAGGCCGTAAGAGTAAGGATCCTGTGAGGGAGAGGCTGAGCAAGGCAGGGATATTTGCAGTTGACATGGGACTGTCCGAGGCCACAGCTGCAACCCTCATGGAGTGGCTGGACGAGCGCAGTGAGTACGAGATAGAGAATGCATTCAATGTCTACGCTGCATCAACCAGGAGAACATCCTACGAAGCATCACTCCTTGTGAAGTTCTTCAGGAGGATATGTGAGGTTATGGGAATTTACACAGGTCTTGACCAGCTAGACCTCCTTTCTGCAAGGCTTTACTACGGTGTTAAGGAGGATCTTGTGCCCATGGTCCTGTCCATTAAACGTCTTGGCCGTAGAAGGGCACGTGCCCTTGTTGATGCCTTCGGAACGGATCTTCGATACGTTTCACGTGAGGAGCTTCTGCGTATTGAGGGCATAGGTCCTAAAACTGCTGAATCCATACTTAAATGGTGCAGGGAATGAAATTCAACTTTGACAAACCACTTAAGCAGGTTGAGCTTGTTGAGATGCTTAAAAATGAGGCAGATGAAATTTCAGTAAGGGACATAATGGAAATTTACACTGAGATGAACAGGGAAGGAAAGTACGTTCAGAAGAGCTACCATGATGAGTACATCAAATTCTACATCAAATCCTATCTAAAATATTTAAAAGATTTAAAAACCGATGAAACTCCCTACAGCTCCTATGTGGATATGGAAAAGTTACGAAACACCGTGGACCATCTGGAAAGCCTGTTTGAGCGCCATGAAAAATATTCAAAGCCCCGTTTAAAAAAGGTGCTTTACGTAACAACCCTTTACCCAACCTTCGTACTGGAAGAACCAATACACATCATAGGATCACAGTTTCCCGGAGGTTTAAAGGTTAAAAAAGAGGGTGAAACCTACTTGTGTCCTGTAAAAGAGAAACAGGAAGAAAGCCCAAATGCCCTCTGCAAATTCTGTATTGCAGAGCAGGACGAGGATGTTTGAAAGTTAGGTTACTTATAATAAGTTGGAATCATTAAATTATTGAAATTGATTTTATAATAAAAACGTGGTTCAAGACTATTTACCAAAAATTTGATATGAATAAAGGATGTTGATTTAAATAAATGGATGTGCCCTGATGCCTGAAAGTTTTGTTGATACTGCCCTGAAGGAGAAAATGACCAAAGATGAACTTTTATCCCTCCTCAAGAGGGAAGCCCGTAACCTTCACATGAAGGATATAATGCTTGCAACTGCATTTTTCCAGGAGGATGCCCAGTTCATGCCCAAGGGCTACAGGGATGACTACATCAAAACCTTCTCAAAGGCATTTTTCACACGGATCAAGGATATAAAAGAGGATGAAAATCATTACCCAGGTTCTGTGAATCTTGAAAAGCTTAGGGGATTTTTCAAACTCTTGGATGAACAAAAAGCTGGTGCAAAGGGTGACAGGGAGCTTTGTTTTTTGAGGATCGCCAGTTTAGTTGCAACCTACACAACCTTCATCCGTGAAGAATCCATACATCCCATTGGAACCAAATTTCCAGGGGGTTTTACCCTTCGATTCCATGATGGAGAGTATCTTTGTCCTGTGAAGGATCGTCAGGAAAAGAATCCAAGTGCACTCTGCAGGTTCTGTGTGTCTGTGCAGGATGAAGATGCTGTTTAATTGTGACTTTTAAAGTTTTTATTGATTTTTAAGCCCTTTTTTTAGATTTTACCCTGAATCTAAGATGAACTACCCTTAAATACTGAGTTATTCATTAAATTCATGGATTATTTATTAAATAAAAATATTTTTCTACAGTAGAACCAAGTTATGGATATGGATTTTGAACCCTTCAAAAAACTCAAAACAAATCATTCCTTGCTGATTTTATCTGCAATTCCATTTAAGGAGATGAATTTATCTGCAACCTGTATGAATTCCTCTGTTATTCCCTGAATAAGGAAGTAGGCTATTTCAACCTTTTTACCCCGTCTTTGAACCTCTTCAATTGCCCGGAAGTAGTCGTAGTCCCCTGAGACAATGATGGCTGTGTCGTACTGGTCGTCCATTGCAAAGGATATTAGATCGGTGGCCAGTGCAATGTCAACACCCTTTTCAACCTGTTCAGTTGTCTGGTTTTCCATTCCACAGTAATCACATTTCACAGTCACACGGTGGGTTTTAAGTGGAACAGCTGTGACTTTGAAGCCGTTGTAGCCAAGCATGTCAAGAAACCTTTTCTGGGCCGGGAACTGGCTTGAGTGTTCCCTTGGAATTGCAGCGTAGTAGTTCACATTCACGAGCTTTCTGCCTGCAGTTAATTCATCCCTGAGATTCAGAAGATCGATCTTGTAGCCCTTCTGGTAGTTGTTGCAGCCGTGAAAAAGGTTTGCACCATCTATAAATATCATTACCCGTTCTTGCATCTTCAACCCTAATATTGTTTCTAATTATATTCCATCTGTGAATCTGGTTATTAATTGTTTCCTATTTTCAGCTTAGATGAACCTATGCAGTATAACGTTAGTGAGTTACAAAAAAAATCTGAAGTCAGTACCCCTCAATTTCGTAGTACATCAAAAAAGGAAGAGAATTTATTTTAACATGAAAGAACATTCCCTAAGTGGGTTTATCTCTTTGGGTCAAAGGTTATGGTTTTGCACCCTTAAGGTACTCACGGACCCTTTGAACTTCAAGATCCCAATCAGAAAGCTTATACTTTTCAACAACCTCAATGAATTTCTCGTAGGCTTTAATGGAATCCTCTTTTTCCTCAAAATCCTCTAGAATATTACCCATACCCAGCCATGCCTCAGGGTCCTCTGGATCTATTTTGGTTACTTCACTGTAGCACTCCAGAGCATCTTCTGGCCTTTCAAGGCCCAGGTAGATTTCAGCCTTCAGTGTGAGTGCACTTGTGAACTCTGGCTCAACCCCTAAAATATCAGTTAAGCAGTTAATTGCTTCCTCTTCTTTACCCATATCTGCCAGGGCACATGTCTTGTAGTATATTACAGATGTGTTACGTTCATTTATATCCAGTGCCTTGTTGTAAAACTCCATTGCTTTATCAAAGTTGTTCAAAGATGCTGAGGACAGTCCCAGGTACAGCAGTATGTCTTCATCTTCAGGTTCTACTTCTAAAGCAAGATTCAAAGATTTTATGGCATCTTCATACTTTTCAAGCTCGAATAAGATTATTCCCTTATTTTTCAGGGCCAAAAAGGAGTTTGAATCCATCTCAAGTGCATCATCGAAGTAATTCAAGGCCAGAGTCTTTTTACCCAGAGAAGCCATTATCAAAGCTTTTAAGATTATTGCATTGATGTTTTCTGGTTCAAATTCTAAAAATTTGTCTATAGATCTTTCTGCTTCTTCAAGATCATCCAGGTACAGTAATGCCAGACCCTTGTTGTAGTAAACATCAATATAACTTGGATCCAGTTCCAAAACCTTGTCAAAACATTTCAATGCCCTTTCATCTTCCTGGAGTTCTATCAGTCCAGTTCCCTTCAGGAAAATTGCTGTAACATTATCTGGTTCCAATTCCAATGCCTTTTCAAGGAATTTTATTGCTTCTGCAGGTTCATTTTCCTCGAATTTCTTATTTGCCAGTTCAATGTAATCTGATACTTTTGAAGTCATCTTTTTTCACCCTTTTTTATTCCTGTAAATTGTTTTTAAATAATCAGAAACCCTGGGCCCTGGAACTGCCCCTAAAAATAATTAAATCCCTATTTTTTGACTGGAAGTTCTCATAGTTAATAAGGTATGATCCCTTTATTTATAATTATCATTTTTATCTAAGGGAACCTCCATGAAAAAGGGGTCTTTGAAAAAGATGGGATTGTTCTTTGGACTGTTAAATTATTGTCATACTTCTTCTTCAATTAACCCGTTCTTTTCAATTTCTTCCTTGGTTTCAAGCAAGATCCTTTTGAATTCTTTCCACTGATCTTCGTCCAGATTTTTCTCTATTTTAAATCCGAAACCGTTGCTTACCTTGGAGAAATCGTTTAATTTCAAAATTTTATCTAAACATTTGTCGAAGATTTCATCTCCACATTTAACTTCATTGATTATGTTAAAATTGGTGGAAAACACATTTTGTCCATTGGAGTATAAATCCGAATAACATTGAAGTATTTTTACTTCGCTTTTTTCAAAGGGAACCGTTAAAAAGAAGCCTTTTTTAGTCCATTTCTTTTCCAAGTTATTTGCATCGGCAAAATTGATTAATTCTTGGTAGAAATCTACACCGACATCATCAAGGTTCTCAAAAAAGGTTTTTTCAGTCAATACTGGTTCAAAAGGTATTATCCTATCTTTTGAGTGACCAATTAATCTAGGCACCAAAATTTTTGTTCCGGTTTTGTCATCTGTGTATTTTTTAATCTCTACTGCCAGAACTTCTATTGTTTCTTCGGTTTTATTATTCAGAAATTCTATAATTTTTTGGAGATTTCTTGGTATATCATCCGAGGCAACAACTAGTCTCATTTTTTCTTCTTTTAAATTGTTTTTTACTTTTTCCCAAAATTCTTCTTCATCTATATTGTTGTCACCCAAAAACTTCTCCAAGTTAATAGAGTTATTAGATTCAATTCTCGGAATAATAGTTGTTTCCACAGATTGTAAAGAAACTAAATTAGAACCATAATCTAAGATTTGGGCAACTACTTCCCGATAGACTTCATTATTAATACCTTGTTTCACTTCAACAATAGTTGGGATTCCATCTTGATCCAGAAAAAAGAGATCCATATTATCAATTTCTCGCCCTATAAGCAGCCATTGGCGAGGATTTTCACTATCAATTTGATCGCCAGGGATAAGGTCAGGATATCTTGCTATCAATGTTTGGAAGTCATATTCATTCTTATGCTTTTCCTCATGAATGGCCACAAGCTCATTATCATCTCTAATTTTGAAAATCTTCCCTTTCATATTAATAACTCACATTAATCTTTATTTCTGCTAATTTTTCCCTTAAATCTTGTCCTTCATCATCGTATACTGATACAGAGGGGATGTTGTACTTTTCATACATGGTCTTCGTCCTTGGATTACTTTCTATGGCAAGGTAACTTCTTTGCATCCCATGTTTGGGGAAGATATATTTTTTGAGCAATTTTTCCTTGGCAATAGGTGGTCTATCATTTTCCTCCTGGAAGTACATCTCATCAGGCATCCATCCATTTAATTTCCCATTTAAAGATTGAATAGTGACTTGTTTTTGATAATTTGGCCTTGCAGTTATGATTATGACATAATATTTCTTGATTAATCCAACAAGCCAATCACGATATTTTTCAGATTCTATCTTTTTTTGGTAAGGCCTTATGTATCTTATTTCAGAGGAATTACCCACTAAAGTGTAATTTAAATCTAAAAGGATGATATGATCATCGGGATTGGTTAAAACTTCAGAATTCATTTTTCCTCCACCAAATCATTTTTTTTCATTAGATTTTATAAAAAAATCATTTTTTAGTTTCTTTATCCAAACCTGCACTGAGGGCCATGTTTATTGTGAATTTATCGAATCCTTTCTCAAGCAGTGCTTCCACAACCGTACGGTTGCGCTCATCATGTTCCTCTTCCAGTCTTTTTGCTTCTGCAGGATCATCACTATGTAAAAGCCATCCAGATAAAGCTGGAAGGCTCTCTTCTCTGCCATCATCGTAGATGCGTACATGTGAATCATCTGTCATCCTGTGGGCTGCGTAGTAATCCAAATATTCACCGTTTTCATCTTTTCCAAAGCAGTACTGTATCAGCCAGCCAGCTTGTTGAATGTATCCGCTGCTTCTGTTTTCTAGGTCTTCTTCAGGTAAAGTGATGTTCCAGTGGGCAAAATGTTTCGCAAAGGTATCTGCAATCAATTTATCATCATCTCACGTTAATTTTCCTACTCCAAGGGGATTAGAGTTCTTCAAATCTTCAATAATAAAAGGTTTCAGTTAAAGCATATTTATAAATTATCATTTTTGTTTTTCAAAGTCATAATCAAGGTTAGAGAGCTTCAGAAACCCAATTAATATTAATAATAAAAAAATAAGTAATAATAATTCTTTGAATTAAGTGTACAAAAAATAATAATTTTTTTTAATTATACGTTTTTCTACTCCCGAAAAATGATCCACCAATAGAAGTTCAAAGAACTCAGATCCCCAGATCCCTCCTCTCAAAGACCAGAATACCTGCAGCTAAAAACAGCCCAGAAACAAAGAGAAGAATAACCATATCCCAGGGTTCCAGGCCGTTGATTAGGGGATTGTTCCCTATGTAGTAGTAAAATGCTGAAAGTTCCCTGTAGGGTTGGAGTTCATCAACAACAGGTGCAAGGGCGTTGAGCATGTAGGATGCAACTCCCACTGCCCCGGTGATTCCCATGCTCAGCTCGTTTTTACCTGTGGCTGCACTCAATCCTGTTGCAAGTGCCCCGAAAAAGATTCCAAGAACCATAAGGCTGATGGAAACATCAAGCAAGTTCCAAGCACTTACATTCATGTCAACCATCCATGCCCCAACCACGAGACTTGAAAGAACTGCAAGTCCCAGAACTGCGTTAAGAACCGTTATGGAAGCGAATTTTTCAATTACAAACCTCCACCTTGGCACAGGGTTTGAGAGGATGAGATCCAGTGTTCCCCTCCTCTCTTCCCTTGCAATGCTCTCGCTTCCAAGGAGTAGGTTGAAGCCCAGGAAAACGAAGGGCAGAAGCAGGAAGAAGAGCTGGCTATTCAGGTATCCTTCAGGGCTTGTGAAACTTGTGATGTTACCTGCAAAGAGGTTCAGGAGTGCAGGTGGCATTTCCTGAAGTATCTGGTTGTACTCCGGGACACTGCTCACACTGGGATAGAAAAGAACAACAACCAGGTTAAGGAGTACAACCCCTATGCTCCACCAGAGTATGGTGTACTTCTTGTCTCCCAGTGTTTTAACTGTGATGTTAATCATGACCATCACCACTGTAGTAGGTCAGAAATACCTCCTCAAGGCTGGGTTCGTGGGATAGGATGTTCAGTACCTCGAAGTTTGAAATCCTTTTGATGAGGGGATCCATGCTGCCTGAAACACTGCATTCAAGGATCTTACCCTGAACCTGCACATCATATATTCCAGGAACACCCTCAAATGCTTCTGGAGTGAGATCCTCAGCGAAGTGGATCTCAAGGTGCCGCAGCCGTCTTTCCTTCAGGTCAATGATCTTCTCAACTGCCACCATCTTTCCCCTACGGATTATTCCGACCCTGTCGCAGATCCTCTCAACCTCAGGCATTATATGGGATGATAGGAACACTGTTCTGCCATCCCTTTTAACCTCACGGACCATCTTGTAGAACTCCTGCTGTACAAGTGGGTCCAGGCCCATTGTGGGTTCGTCAAGGATGAGAAGCTCTGGCTGGTGCATGAAGGCCTGTATAAGACCTATCTTCTGTTTGTTCCCATGGGACATTGACCCCATCCCTTTGGAGAGGTCTGATTTGAGTCTCGATGCAAGTTCTCCAATGAATTCCCAGTCAGCACCTCCCCTAAGGCTTGCCATGTACCCTAAAAATTCCTTCCCTGTGAGGTGGCTGTAGATTGAAAGCTCACCTGGAAGGTAACCAATCTTTTCTCTGATTTTAAGACCCTCACCATGTGAATCCATGCCAAATATTTCAGTACTGCCACTGGTTGGTCTTATGAAATCTAAAAATAATCGTATGGTTGTGGTTTTACCTGCACCGTTGGGTCCAAGGTATCCGAAGACCTCTCCCTCAAAGACTTCCATGTTGAGGTCCAAAACTCCGGGATCCTTTTTGTAGAACTTCGTGAGGTTTTTTGTGCTTATTACACTTTGAGACATGAACCCTCCAATATTTTAGATAGCAGAAAATACAGGTCTGTTATGATTAATTACCCTTATAAGCGTCCTTCAAAGTTTTTATGTTCAGCTTCATCATCTGCATCACATGGCAGCCATCACTCTTTGGGATTTTAGAGGATCTTCATCACTGAGCATTTCAGTCAATATTACAGGTACCACTTGCCATGAAACTCCATATCTATCTTTTATCCATCCAGGTCCCTGTTCATCTCCCCCTTCAGATAGTTTATCCCAGTAATAATCTACTTCTTCCTGATTTTCGCAGTTTATAACCAAAGATCTGGCTTCCGAAAAAGTGAATTGCGGCCCACCATTAAGTGCTACAAATTCCTGTCCTCCAATCATGAAATTTAGAGTCATGACTGTCCCTTCGGGCCCGGGTCCTTCCTTTCCATATTTAGCAACACTTAATATTTTTGAGTCTTCAAATACAGAAGTGTAAAAGTTTATAGCCTCTTCTGCTTGATTATCAAACCACAAGAATGGAGTTATTTTTTGCATATAAAATCTCTCCCTAATCCAATCTTAACATTAAATTATGTAAGTACTCAAATTATATTATTTGTGACTCATCATTTTCACAGCAAACTCTTCAGAATTTTTGAGGTCTTTGACATTGGGCCTGCCCTTATTCATCCCCCCAAAGAGCCTGAGAAAGCTATTGGTGTTAAAACCTTTACATTGGAATTCATCAACAATTGTGTAGCCTTTTGATTCAAGTTTTTCCCTAAGCATAGAGTGATCCTTGTAAGCTTTGGATTTTCCCGTAATTCCTGCAGTTGAGAAAATGAATACATTCTTATTATTCACTCCTGGTAGCTCATCTGCAAGTTTAAGTAGAGATTCATCATGTTTTGCACTATAAATTCCTGAACCAAAACCTATTAAATCGTATTCTCGAAGTTCGTCTGGTTTAATTTTCTGTGGAGTTTTTATTTCTGCGTCAAGAACTTTAGCGAAGACTTTAGCTATCTTCTCAGTGTTATGATGATGATACGAATACAAAACCAAAAGAGTTTTCAATTAACTCACATCCCATTTCTTTACATTCTCAAGCAAATAATTCTCACCATTAAGAGTATAAATTAGACATCAAGCATTAAAAATAAAAAAAAGTGGTTAATATCTCTAGATGATAGTTAGAGATTGGAGTATGGTGTTGTAAGCAGCTGCTGTATCGTTTAAAGCTGCTGTAGGGGTTACGTATTCAATTGTGTAGTAGAAGTCCGATGTTTTGATTATGGTTATCTTCTTGGACACCTGAGGGCCGAAGTTTGCAAGTTGAGATGCTTTGAATCCAGCTACATCCACTGTTGAAATACTTGAGTTGGTTGTGTTGCCTGTGAGTGCAGAGGCACTTGGTAACTGGAGAACTCCTTCTGTTCGCTTCTGCATCTGAAGTACTATGTAGGCTGTTTGGGTTGTGTTGTCTGCTGCAACTTCCTTGGTCAGCGTTACCTCAGAGTATATTTCTGTGTTGTTGAAGTTTCCAACTGTATGGTCCTGGCTCCATGAGCTGGGGTACTGGAATGATACGTTTCCTGTCTTGAAGGTATTGTCCCCTGAGAATACAAAAACAAGAACAATCCCCAGAAGGATCAGAACAATTAAAATTGGTACGAGTAAACGTTCTTTTTCCATTTCATCACCTTTAATATGGTTTTACTTTTATAAGTGGAGGATATATATTTTTTTCTAAAAAGTTACCATTCAATTTTATGGCTTTCTGAAGATCAACGGAGTGAAGGGGCTGTTTTGCAATATTTTGATTCAAGGCATTCACAGGATACCATACCCTCATTTAAGCATTTCACCATGGTTCATTGCAGAATATGTTTTACCCCTGTAGTTCATGATGCAGGGAATTGCTCCCAGTGGACAGAATGAAACACAACGCATACAGTACTGGCAGTTGTCCCCAGCAACTGGATGTTCTTCCATTTTTATGTTTCCAACTGGGCATAGATCTGCACATGTCCCACATAAATTGCACAGGGACCTTTCAACCCTGAACTTGAGGTACCTCTGGTGGGGTCCCCAGGCTGCAAGCTTCAAACCACCCATTGAAACTGTTTTCATCACATCAGAAAACACAGGGACACGTCCCCATCTGGCCCTTCCTTCCACCAGTGCATGGGCATATTCTTCAGCCTTCATGAGTCCCCTTTGAACCTTGGTCTTGCAGGTTTCACTGTCCTGGATGTAGAATATATTCAGGGGCATCACTATCTCACAGGCCCCAATTGTTTTGTAGCCCTTCTTCTCAAGGATCTTCCTCAACGGCCCAACAATTCCACCGGAACATCCTCCAAGTGTGTCCACCATGAATATTTCAGTTCCATGGGCTTCTGGAAGTCCATTTATGAAGTCCCATACGAAGCTGTAGGTCGAAAGTATTGCAACTGGAAATCCTATACCTAGGGTGTGGTTCAAATCCACATCTCCTGTTTTGGAGTCTTCTATTTTTTGCAGTGTGGTCTTCACCCCACTGTCCCTGAAAACTTCCATCATCCTCTCAACAACGAGTCTTGTGTTTCCTGTGCCTGAGAAGTAGTACATATCAATGTTTTCCATGCTCATTTTATTCACCAAAATGTTTTATAGTCAATTTTTCATTACCAGTAGTTTTTTTTGTTGAAAATATCTTTGATTTGCCTGAAAATGGTCAGAATTATCATTAAAATCCATTTTTATGATTCAAAAGCTTAAGGGCCTCATCAGACCATTGTATCTGTGATTTATAGGATTTTATTCCAAATGATGTGATTAAGAGGAAGTAAAGGTTGTCCTCATTTTTATCAAGGTTTTTCTGGAGTTCTTCCATGGTTTTTTCCAGTCTTTCTCTATCCTCAACCCTTTTTTCCCGGAACCTCTGGATCTTTTCCATGTTCTCATCCCTGGAGAGTTTGGCTCCGAAGAATATTTTGAGGAGTATCTCGTACTCTCCTGCCTCATCCCTCTGGAGCCAGTTGATAAATTCCTGTTTTCCCCTGTCTGTTATGGTGTACTGATTGCGTCTTGGACCTTTATCTGGTTTGAATTCCCTTTTAACTGCAAGGCCCTCTGCCTCGATCTTCCTGAGTGTTGGGTATATCTGGCCGTAGCTGATGTTCCAGAAGTTTGAGATGGATGATTCAACCCATTTTTTAATTCCATAACCAGATAATGGTTGTATTGATAGTAATCCCAGGATTATGTACTTTGCAATGTTTTCTCTGGGCATTTTGAACCTCCACATAATGAATATCAAAGAGATATATATCAAAAAGATATACTTAAGTTTTGTGAAAAATGTTGGTAAGGATCTGAATATGGAAAAATAAAATTCAATCGATACAGAAGGGAACTTTTAAAAATGAGATTAGTTTTAGAAATTACTTTAATTGCAGATGAGCTTATTGGAAATCATAAAAATATTCTAACATGGTTAAAAAGAGTGGGAGTTCAGGCTTTCACTAAGTTTTAAGCCTTTCACAAAGTTTTAAGCATTATCCATGATCTGGAATTTATCCTCCACCATCACAGAGCTCTGAACTCATGTCCACATCATCGAGCTTGATCTTTTTATTCTTTCCAAGCTTTTTATTTACCTTTTCCTTGTTGTCTGAGGTTTCTTCAGGTTCTGGAGTTTCATCATGGTTCAGCTTTTCGTAGCGGGCCTTGTCAATAACCTCGAGGTACTGGCCTTGGTACCAGAGTTCAGTTGTGTCCATTTTTGCCCATGTTCCATTTTCATCAGATTTAAGGTCAGTGACTTTTCCAACATTACCTGTTCCGGAGTATCTAACATAAAATCCCTTTAAAATGGTTTTTCCACGTGCATCTGTAACTTCCATTCTGAATCCCCCACTTCGTATGATAAGATTATTCTGATTTTTTGAGGTTAATTCTTTTCCTTGCAGGTTCTTCCTCTTTTGATTCATGAATTCTGTTTAGTATGGTTTGTTTATCAATGTTTAAGATCACATAGTCGCCTACTTCAGCTATGTCCTTTGATGTTACCACAAGATCGTTCTTCCTAATGGCAATTTCACCAGTTGATATGATCACTGTTTCCATGAGCCCTTTTTTTGGCTCTACGTCCATTTCAGAAACTTTTCCAAGTTCCACTGCATTTTTGTCCAGAACTTTTTTGCCCAAAAATTCACTAACCTTCATTTAAACACCGGGCTTTGATCTGTTTTTTTAGGAGTATATATTTTTTGCAAATAGCCCTTTACAAATAATCAAAAGATTTTCATGTTTAAACATCATCCAGGTGTAGATGAAAAGCTGTTTAAATCTGGAAACCCCCCAAGATATTTTGTTGATAAAAAGAAGTAGATTATTATATCTGTTCCAACAAAAGTAATACCAGGTGAAACAGGTGAAGTACTCCCTGAAACTCTTCACAGTATTTGGAATACCCATTGAACTTCATATTTCCTTTCTAATTTTAATGCTGCTCATCTATGCAGTGGCAGCTTTAAACCTTTTTCCAGGAATAAATCTTTTGATGGCTGTTTTAATAACCCTAGTTTTTGTAACTGTGGTTATACATGAATTAAGCCATTCATACGTTGCCCAGAGATATGGGGTTAAAATTGAAAGGATAATTCTGCTTCCAATTGGAGGAGTATCTGCAATGGAGGAGATACCCAAAGATCCAGGGCAGGAATTCCGGATAGCAATTGCAGGTCCTGCAACCAACTTCGTGATAGCAGGAATATGTTATGTACTGGTTTTTCTTGGAGCTTCCTACCTATCAAAGGATATTTCAGCTGCAGTTTACTACTTCGCACTTATAAACCTGATACTTGGAGGTTTCAATCTGCTTCCTGCCTTTCCAATGGATGGTGGAAGGGTTTTGAGGGCTTACCTTGCAGGGAGGATGAGTTACGTCAAGGCCACCAGACTTGCAGCCAACATTGGAAAACAGCTTGCAATCATCATGGCAATACTCGGGATATTCTACAACATATTCCTTGTTTTAATAGCTATCTTCATCTACATAGGAGCTGAGCAGGAGTACAGATCCATCATGGTATCCACCCTACTTGAGGGAGTACTGGTGGGTGACATCATGACCCCTGAAGTTGAAACTGTGCATCCCGAAACCACTGCTCAGGAAGTTTTAAACCTCATGTTCCAAAAAAAACATATGGGATACCCTGTTATGGAAGATGAAACACTTGTAGGTATTCTAACCTTCCATGATATCTCAGAGATACCTCCAAATATGAGGAACAGTCCTGTTAAGACTTACATGACAGAAAGTATCATTTCAACCCATCCTGAGGAGCCTGTGGTTGATGCCCTTGAAAAACTCAACAGAAAACAGATTGGAAGGCTGCCTGTTCTAAGTGAAGGTGTTCTTGTTGGAATAATTTCAAAAACAGATATTGTAAGGGCGATTGAGATTATGAACCTTAAAATTGGAGAATAAAATAAGTGTGACCTGAAACATAGGTTGAAGAAAAGTAGTTAAGGAAACCATATTATCCAAGTATCGATATTGGATATTAATGTTAAATTTAAAAATTGTATAATGTGTTGAATGTTAAATTTAAAAATTTTAATAGGGTACTGAAGGTTACAATACACTTTAAATTGATGAAAACTGATATTGGATTAACATTGTTGTTTAAGGAGAAAATTTGTTATGGAAGATGCCTGCAGGTTCATAGTCAACGAAATATTATCTGGAAGAATACAAACCAAGGAAGAGCTTGAAAAGGCCAAACACAGGGCCTGTCGTGATTTCAAGCTCCCCAAGTTCATGAGTAACTCCATGATACTTGGAAGTGCAACCTTTGAGGAGAGGAAGAAAATAGCACCCCTTGTGAAGAAGAAACCAACCCGAACAATTTCAGGTGTGGCTGTGGTTGCTGTGATGTGCCAGCCCCACAAGTGCCCCCATGGAAGATGTCTCTACTGCCCGGAAAGCGAAAAGGCACCCCCAAGCTACACTGGAGAAGAACCTGCAGCTTTAAGGGCACGTATGTTCGACTTCCATCCCTACAGGCAGACCTACAACAGGCTGCTTCAGCTTGAAAGTATAGGTCATCCCCTCGATAAGGTTGAACTCATAGTGATGGGCGGAACCTTCCCATCAAGGGCACTCTGCTACCAGGAATGGTTCATAACAGGATGCCTCAGGGCAATGAACGATTTTGGGATAAAAAATCCTGAGGAGAAGTTGAAACTTCAGTCTGAGAAGTACATGGATGTTCCAGGAGACTTCAAATATCTTAAGGATGTTCAGCACCTCAACGAACAATCTAAAATCAGATGCGTTGGAATGACCTTTGAAACACGTCCAGATTACTGTAAGATACCTGATGTTGATCGTATGCTTAATATGGGTGTTACAAGGGTTGAACTGGGTGTTCAAACAGTGTACAACTTCATATACAAACGAATAGAAAGGGGACATAATGTTCAGGATGTTGTTGACTCCACACGGATACTCAGGGACTCAGGGATCAAGGTGGCAATGCACCTCATGCCTGGATTGTTTTCAGACCCTGAAAGGGATATGAGAATATTTCACCGTGTCTTTGAGGATGATAGATTTAAACCTGACATGCTCAAGATATATCCCTGCCTTGTGACTGAAGGCTCAAAGTTGTATGAACTCTGGGAGAATGGAGAGTATCATCCCTACACAACAGAGGAAGCTGTTGATTTAATTGCAGATGTTAAGAAGATACTTCCAAAGTGGGTTCGGACCATGCGTATTCAGAGGGATATTCCATCACCCCTCATAGAGGCAGGTGTTAAAAAATCAAACCTTGGAGAACTTGTTTACAACAAATTAAAAGAACATGATGCCAACTGTAAATGTATAAGGTGCAGGGAAGTTGGTCACAGGGCAGGAGAGGGAATCTTCCCAAATTCAGATAACATCAGGCTTCTTCGTGAGGATTACACTGCAGGTGAGGGACTGGAAGTATTCCTTTCCTTTGAGGATGTGAAATCGGATATTTTAATAGGATTTTTAAGGCTCAGAATACCATCAGAGAAAGCCCACAGAGTTGAAGTTGATGATAGAACTGCACTGGTACGTGAACTTCATGTTTATGGTTCAATGGTACCACTTGGCCAGAGAGAAACTGAAAGATGGCAGCACAGAGGTTATGGAGAGGAACTTCTCGCAGAGGCAGAGAGCATTGCATATGAAGAGTACAATAAAACCAAGCTCCTGGTTATAAGTGGTATAGGGGCACGTAACTATTACAGGAAATTTGGATACAAAAGGGAAGGTCCCTACATGGCCAAAGAACTGAAAGATTAGGATCATTCATGTAAGGTTTATATTTCCCTCAGTTATTATCTGAATTTCTGATCCACTGGTATCTGAAGGTCATCAAAAATATTTCATTGAATCAAGATTTTAAGGAAGTAAATAGAAAAGGAGTTGATCTTGTATGATATTTCCTGAAGAACTTGCAAAAATGATAGACCACACAAATGTGAAGCCTGATGCAAGGGTAAAAGATATAGAAAAGCTCTGTATGGAAGCAATTGATTATGATTTTTCCAGTGCATGCGTAACTCCATCAAACACTGCCCTTGCAAGTCGTTTTCTTAAAAAAAGTGATGTTGGAGTTTGTGTTGTTGTTGGTTTTCCATTTGGAACTCCAAAATCTGAAACAAAAACCTTTGAAACCATAATCGCTATTGAAGAGGGTGCAACAGATATAGACATGGTTATGAACATCGGTGCCATGAAATCAGGTTTGACAGATCTCGTTGGGAAGGACATTGGATCCGTTGTGGACGCTGCAGAGGATACACCAGTTAAGGTCATCATTGAAACAGCCCTGCTCACAGATGCCGAGAAGGTGGCTGCCTGTGAAATTTCAAGGGAAGCTGGGGCAAAATTCGTTAAAACCTCCACTGGAGTGGGATATTCCGGTGCCAACGTCCATGATGTGGAGCTCATGAGAAAAACTGTTGGGGAAAGTATGGAAGTGAAGGCATCTGGAGGAATAAGGGACCTTGAAACAGCTTTGAACATGATAGATGCTGGTGCATCTAAAATAGGAACCTCAACTGGTGTTGGAATAATGGAAGAAATCCTGAAGGAAGGCTGATTAAAAGCCATTAACGAAATAATAACTATTTAATGAAGTAAGTTTAAGGAATAATTTAATTGGATAACTTAAGTTAAAAATTGAAAATATCCATATAAGGAGATTCATAATGGAAGTAGAGATAGAGGTAGTTGGAAAAGGAAAAGCAAGGGCTTTACTTGATAATAGAAACCCTGAAACTGCAAAGATGATATACGAAAGTCTTCCAGTTGAGGGAAAAGCTGTTACATGGCTTCAGGAGGTTTACTTTGACATGGATCTGCAGCTTGAGTATGAAAATCCATCTCCACAGGTTCTTGAAGGTGACCTGTCCTACTGGCCTCCAGGACCTGCATTCTGCATCTTTTATGGAGGTTCACAGCCTGTTTCTGATGTTAACAACTTTGGAAGGATTACAGAAAACCTGGATCTCTTCTTCAAGGTTGATGATGGAGACATGATCATCATAAAATCCGTTAACTGATGCAACCAAGCCTTCTCAAAGGAGTATCAAACACTCCTCAAAGGTTTTATACTGTTTTTATATCTGTGTAGAGGGTGTTTCTCTCTGCAGGAACTCTTCCCATGTTTCTTATTATTCTCTGGAAGTTTTCAGGTTCTGTTTTAACTCCGTACTGTGCCCCTGCTGATTTTGATATGTTCTCCTCACCCAGTGTTCCTCCAAGGTCGTTTGCACCTGCTGTGAGGCATACCTGGGCAAATTTGAAGCCCAGCTTCACCCATGAAACCTGTATGTTTGGTATGAGGTCCCTGAACATCAGCCTTGCAACTGCATAGACCTTGAGGTCCTCCAAACCAGTTGAACCTGGACTTGAGATTCCACTTCTGTAGATGGGTGTGTATGTGTGCATGAATGTGAGGGGTACGAACTCTGTGAAACCACCTGTTCTCTCCTGTATTCCCCTTAAAATATCCAGATGTTCCACCCTGTGTTTCAACTCTTCGATGTGACCGTACATCATGGTACAGGTGGTTGGAACATCATTTTTATGGGCTGTTTCAACGATCTCTACCCACTTATCAGTTTTCATCTTGCTGGGGCAGAGTATCTTTCTAACATCGTCGTTTAGAATTTCTGCAGCATTTCCAGGCATTGAATCAAGACCCGCTTCCCTCAGCATTTTCAACTCATCCTTGATGGACATTTCTGCCCCTTCTGCACCATGAAGTATCTCCATGGGTGAGAATGCATGTATGTAAATGTCTGGACATACCTCCCTGACCTTTTTAAGGATTTCTTCGTAGAAGTAGGCATCCACATCCTCATGCAGGCCTCCCTGTATGCACACTTCAATTGCTCCATTGTCCCATGCTGTTTTAGCCCTCTTGGCAATTTCATCAGGATTTAAGAAGTATGATTCACTGTTTTCTGGTTCCCTTTTAAAGGCGCAGAATCCGCAGGTTCCTGTGCATATGTTGGTGAAGTTTATGTTCCAATTTTTGATGTATGTGACATTGCCACCTACCAGTTCTTCACGAAGGGCATCTGCAGCCATTAAAAGTGCTTGAAAGTCCCTTCCTGTGGTTTTCATTAGTTTTAATGCTTCTTCACGTGAAATTCTGGTTTTTAATGATTTTTCCAGTATCTCCGTTATCTGTGGGTCAATGTTCAACTGCTCAAACATGAATTTTCTTATTCTGCTTTGTAACCTTTAAAGTTTTGGATGGCTAACTATCTCCATTCATGGAACAGTATACTATATCTCATGGCTGAAAAACCTATAAAAACCGATAAATTTAAATATTATTTATTCGAAGGTAAAATAGGAGGTGAAATTATGGCTGAATTACCAATTGCTCCAGTTGGAAGGATCATAAAAAACGCTGGTGCTCAAAGAATAAGCGATGATGCAAAGGAAGCTTTAGCAAAATCCCTTGAAGAAAAAGGTGAAGAAATCGCTAAAAAAGCTGTTGAACTTGCAAAACACGCTGGAAGAAAAACTGTCAAAGCTGAAGACATCGAAATGGCTGTCAAAACAGCTTAATTTTTCTTCTTTTTTATTTATATTAATTAATATTTGTTTTTTTTAATATTTAGGCTGAATTCAATTGGATGAGATGTTCTATTTTACTGGATTTTTTTTAATAAGACTCTGTTTATGATTCAATTGAAACTGGAACATGATTAAAAGGTTAACCCCTTGAAATAGCCAAAAAAAATCTTTGTTTTAGGGAAAAAGTATACATCTGTTAACTGTGTTTTGTGAAGAGTGAAAACATTTAATTAACTGTTTTTTCAATATAACATGTGCAGGATTTATTGTGCACATACCCTTTGTAAAAATTTGTGTTATATATGGAGGTAGAGAAATGAGCAGTATGGATAATTTGAAAGAAGCATTCGCAGGAGAATCACAGGCAAACAGAAAATATTTAGCATTTGCAAAAAAAGCTGATGAAGAAGGTTACAAACAAATAGCAAAGCTTTTCAGGGCTGCTGCTGAAGCAGAAACTGTCCACGCACACAACCACCTTGAGATCATGGGTGGAATAAAAAGCACCGAAGAAAATCTTAATGAAGCCATAGCTGGAGAAACAGAAGAATTTGAGGAAATGTACCCAAATTTCATAGTTGAAGCTAAAGCTGAGAAAAATGACCAGGCAGTCTGGACCTTCGATGTTGCAAACAAGGTTGAACAGGTCCATGCAGTTCTCTACCAGAAGGCCCTTGAAAACATTGGAAACAACAAAGAAGTTGATTACTACGTCTGCGGATTCTGCGGTAACACAGTGGAAGATGAAGCCCCAGAGAAATGTCCAATCTGCGGAGCCCCAAAATCTGAGTTTTACAAGGTGGACTGAAACCCCAATTTAAAAACAATGCCCAAGGGAGTTTTAAGGGGAATTTCCCTCTTCATTACTTATTTTTTTAAATGTTTAACAGATAAAAGTTAATTGTTTTATATAACTTCAGCTATCTGTAACTATTTTTAATTGAATTTATCAATGAAAGAATTTTTTTTATCAGTTACTTCTTTTTATCAGTTACTGGAACTCTGCTTCTGATTATTCTTCTTCACCAGGTTCCATATCTCTTCAGGATCAATACCTAAATAATCCAGATCATCAGAATTCTCTCCATCTTCTGAGGAATGCTGTTCATCACCTTCTGAAGGAGTAGTTCCAATATATTCTGAGGATTCGGCCTTTTCAGGGTTTATTGGTATTATATAATCCTCGGTGTCTTCAACAGCCAGGCATATGGGTGTGATGTGCTGTGTGAAGTAGTTGGAACCATTTAAGGTGTAGATCCTGACGATTGTGTGTATGGTTCTCCCATCTACTTCAAGTGGTTCTGTTACCTGAATTTTTCTTAAATCCTTTAAAAATTCCATTGCCATTCCTTCCCCCTGAATTCTTTGAGGACCTTCTCCTTAAAATGTAGATCAACATACTTCGAACTGATTTGTGTGAAAGTGCACGTAAGATCTCGTAGCTTATCCTGAAAAGCCTCAAGTTGATGTGTGCACTTATGTCCCCAGAAACACTTTTTCCATCAAAAACAGGGATCACCTCCATCTGAAGGTTGGGTAAAGGTTTCAAAATAGCTGCAACAGCCCATAAAAATCCAGTTAAAAACTCCGTATCAACAGAACTTTCAAATCCCAGTTCCATCCTTAAAATCAAATTTTCAAGGTTCAAAGAATGTATGAAACCTGTTAAAATAGGTTTAAGGTGATGTAAAGCCTTCCATGCTAACTGTAGAAACTGTTTTGATTCATCCAGGTTGAATCCCTTTGATTCCTCTTTTTCCTCTGTTTCTTTTTTCCCCCCATCTTTAATTTCTGAAGGTTCTTTTTTGGAAGGTACGAGTTCCCTTGAGGCTATTTTTATTCCCATCCATTTTAACTGGAAGTTTCCTCCTAACTTCATGTCCCTGACTGAAAGGTTGAAGAAAATATGGAATGGAACCAGCATAATAATCCCCAATACTATTAGCAGGATCACTACGATGGCTGTTACTGCAATAAACACTTGGTTCATTCCTTCTTTGTAGTTTACTGTATAGTGCAATATTACTTATTATTCAGTTTTTGATGGTTCAGGTTCCTCAGACTCTTCTTCCATCTTTTCGTGGTGGTGTTTCTTTCCCTTGTTTTTCATCATCTTACTGCCCTGTCCCATTATCTCAACAGCTGCTGTTCCAACTTCACTTATCACAGTTGCAAGGGGGTCCTGTGATCTGAGGGATAAGAGTCTAACTCCTTCAGGCCCTTCAACTCCTTTAAAAACCACTACCATTGCTATAGGTTCTATTTTAGCACCACCACCTGATGCTGCACCCTGACCTTCTTCAGATCCTGATTTAGTTTTATTTCCACCCATTCCTGCACCGAAGGCCATTCCCATTTTGGTTATGGGTATGAGAACCTTGTCTTCTGTTTCTATTACTTCACCAATCACATTTTCAATGTTCATAACCTTCCTTAACTCATCAACAGTTGTTTTTATTGGATCTCCAATATCCACTGAATCCACCCCACATTTTTTTTATAATAAAGTTTTTTTATGGTGTTTATTCTTTGTAGGTAAAGGATTATAAAATTTATTAAATGAATTTTGTTTAATGAATTGATCTGAAAATATAAAAGAATTAATAAAAAAAACATCCCAGAGTTGCACCTGAGGTAACAGTAATGAAGAAAATACCATTTGAACATGGATATGAATAAAAACATTATAATCTTCTTAAAAGGTGTGATAAAATGGTATCGTTTGTTATTGTCTGAAATTTTGGAAGAAAAGTTTTTTTAAGAATAAAATCCGATTTTTTCATAAAAATGAATGAAATAAAATGATTATATGGTGATTTTCCCAGGTTCAGTGGAAAAGGTTATATACTACTATTACCATAATTTGGATAGTCAAAGAGGGCCGGTGGTCTAGGGGTATGATACCTCCCTGACACGGAGGTGATCACGAGTTCGAATCTCGTCCGGCCCATTTGCCGTGGTAGTTCAGTTGGGAGAACGCCAGACTGAAGATCTGGATGTCGCTGGTTCAAGTCCGGCCCACGGCACTCTATTTTATCTCTTATTAAGTCATTTATTTTAAGTTGAATGAGATATCTTTTGTGAATTATTAATTCAGTCACTCCTTTTGAAGGATCCAAGAAGTAAAAAGATCTATTTTACGTGAATTTGGAAATTATTTTGATGGAATGACAGAAGAATAAGATTACTATTTTTAGGGTTATCTAAAACTCTGTTAGGGTTATCTAAAACTCTGAAAACTCTATTTATTAATGATAATTGATCTAAAAAAATTGGAATCATAGAAATATATAACTTAATAATAAGGTTGGGCACATGCTCTCCTACAGATAAACAGTGACTATGGATTGGTTAGTATTATGTCTTTTATGAGTAAAGTAAAATGTTTAAATCTGAAAAATGAGTTTTTATCTGGTATTACTGTGGCTTTGGCTCTTGTGCCTGAAGCTGTGGCTTTTTCAATAATTGCAAATGTGAGTCCTTTAATTGGTCTTTACACGGCTTTCATCATAGGTTTGATCAGTGCTACCCTTGGTGGTAGGCCTGGAATGATATCTGGGGCTACTGGTTCAATTGCAATAGTGATTGTTGCCCTGGTGTCGAGGTACGGTGTTGAATACCTCTTTGCGGCTGTACTTTTGATGGGTGTTATTCAAGTGGTGATAGGTGTTTTGAAACTTGGAAAGTTCATCCGTCTGGTACCGCGTTCGGTGATGTTCGGCTTTTTAAATGGTCTGGCAATAGTTATCTTCATTTCACAATTTGCCCAGTTCAAAATGGCTGATGGCAGCTGGCTAACAGGACCTGCACTCTGGATAATGCTGGGATTCGTTGCACTATCAATGGCCATCATATATCTTCTGCCGAAGGCTACAAAGGCATTTCCAGCATCTTTAGCTGCAATTTTAATAGTTTCAGCCATTACAATTGGTCTTCAAATTCCAACAAAGACTGTGGGTGATATCGCTTCAATTGCAGGAGGTTTCCCAGCCTTCCACCTGCCCATGGTACCCCTAAACCTTGAAACCCTAATGATCATATTTCCATATTCACTCATAATGGCACTGGTGGGGTTGATTGAAAGTTTGCTAACACTGAACATCCTCGATGAAATGACCGAAACCCATGGAAAACCAAACAAAGAAAGTGTAGCCCAGGGAATGGCAAACTTGGTCTGCGGTTTCTTCAGCGGCATGGGCGGCTGTGCCATGATCGGCCAAAGCATAATTAACATTAACTCAGGCGGTAGAAACCGAATATCCGGCATTGTAGCAGCGGTAGGTTTGCTCGTAATTATTTTAGCAGCTTCCCCACTGGTTGAACAAATACCCATGGCTGCACTGGTTGGGGTGATGTTCATGGTGTCCATCGGCACCTTTGAATGGGCCTCATTCAAAATCATAAGAAATGTACCAAAAACAGATGTTCTTGTGATGATAGTGGTGGCAACAGTAACCGTACTCTTCAGCAACCTTGCAGCTGCAGTGATCATTGGTGTGGTTATCTCAGCATTATCCTTCGCCTGGAAAAGTTCAAAGAAAATAGATGCAAACATCACCCTTGATGAAAACCATACAAAACACTACGAAATAAATGGCCCCCTTTTCTTCGGCTCAGTAACCGCTTTCAAGGAACTATTCGACTACAAAAACGATCCAGATGAAATAGTTATTGACTTCAATGCATCAAGTATCGCAGACCACTCCGCAATCGCAGCCCTAAACAGCACCACAGAAAAATATGCAGAATTAGGGAAAAAAGTATACATCAAAAACCTAAGCAAAAACTGTCAGTCACTACTAAACAACGCATCAAAACTAATTGACATCAATCACTGGGAAGATTCAGATTGTAAAAGAGAAGATCTCAAGTACAATGTAGTTTCCAAAAGAGCAAAATAAAGTGGTTATATTAACCTTAATTTTGGTTTTAAATGTACCGGGTCTTCAGAAGGGGGACTTATAATAACATTTAGACTTTCAAAATCGTGTGTTCCTAAGATCTCCAAATTTTCTTTTTTCTTTTCACATTTTTTTAGTTCTAAAACAGGAACCTAAGGCAAAGGGAATAATATTAAATAATGATAATATGATAAAAATAATAAAATCGTTTTAGGGAGAAAGTAAGAGATGGTAACACAAAAATTCTGTCCACAGTGCGGTTCAAGGAAGGTCAAATGGATAGACCCAAACATGTCATTCTGGCAATGCCAAAAATGTGGATACCGAGGTTCAGGAGTTATAGAAGACGGTGATCTTGATAAAAAAGTAAAAGAAGCTAAGAAGATGGAAAAGCTTCAAAAAAAGCTTTTGAGGGGAAGGTAACTAAACTGGTTACTGCTCCCAACTTTAGAATTAATTATTATACTTCTTTTTAAACCACAGATAGATGAGTCCACCCAAGGCTCCAAAGATAGCGTATAAAGCTGTGTTGGCCAAGAGGTACAGAACACTGAAGGTTAAAATTCCTGTTACACTTCCTACAATGAAACCAACTGTTAAGGCATTTAACGCTCCATCAAAATAATCATCACTTTTACTGAGGTAGGCAGCTAAAACTCCAGAAATGGTAACTAAAGTAAGTAACATTGCATTTAGGACTGAAAATCCAAAGGAAAAGTTTAGAGAATTGGGCATTGTCAAGAATAGTATAAACATGGAACCTATGGCAGCTATTACAAAAAATAGGATCCCATCAACAACAGCTATTAACTTTACTCTCTCAAACAATCCCCTTGTTTCTCCGGGAAAATGAATTTCAGCATTTTTAGTATCTGAAATTTTTTTGAAACCAGTTTCAGGTCCAGAGTTAAGAACATCCTCTTTTAAGGTAATTAACTTTCCACCACATTTAGAACAGAAAAGTCCTTCATATTCGTTGTTTCCACAGTTGGGACATATGAGATGCTGTTTTTCTTGGTCTTGAATTTCGTCTTGAATTTCATTGATAGAGTCTACAAGTCTTAAATTTCCACCACACTGGCAGTTATCAAAGTCTTCAGGAGATTCATCTTCCATCAGTTCATAGTATCCACCGCAACTTTCACATATCATATAAGGCATAAAATCACTATCTTTATGTTAGTTAAAGCATGTTTTATTATTTTTCATTAGGTTAAAAACAAAAAATTTATCTATAAAAAAAGAGATAGATGATTGAATTAATAATAAACCTGCTTAAGCCATATTAAGTTTAATAAAACCAATTTAAAGATAAAACTCATTTTAAATGGTTTATATCAAGAGAATCCTTATTAAATGATCTGTTCACAGGGGTCTCAATAAAAAAAAGTAGAGTATCATTTAATCAACATCTTAATCATTGTGTCTCCTTAAAAGTGTTCCAACAATTCCACCTAAAATTGAGAGAACTCCAAAGACTAAAAAGCCCATTAGAAATGCTGAAGCTCCACTTACAACTCCCATTAAAACACTTAGGATAAATCCTACAAGACCTCCGTTTATAATTCCTGCTTTGTAACTTTTGCTGCCCCCAATATAGGATGCCAACATTCCAGAGATTATGGTTATGACTATTGCTATTATTCCTAAACCTGTTAGAATGTTTTGGGGAATGTCTGCAGCACTTTGTGGAATTTTTGTTCCAATGAGAATCAAGACAGCACCTATCATAGTGATCATTAGGAATCCAAATCCTGTGATAACTCCTAAAATGCCCATTAAACTGGAAACCTTTTCATTTGTATTTTTATTCAGGGTATCATTTGAAAGGTTGAGAACATCCCTGTTTTCAGGTTTGAAATCATGTGGTTTAGTGGAGTTGTTTAAAATTCCAAGTTCCTTACCACAGTCCAAACAGAACAGTGCTCCTTTAGGATTTTCAAATCCGCAGTGGGGACATTTCTTTTTGGTTGCAGATATCACCTGGATCTGTATCCGTGGAGAAGTGTTCTGATTCAAAGATCCTGTGTAATGCAGTCTTCCTCCGCATTCACATTTATCGTAGTAGAAGGATTCCTTTCCCTCATGTAGCTCGTAGTATTTACCGCATTTTTCACAGACAAGGTACGACATAAAATCACTGATTCCTTTATTTTGTTAAAAGACCCTTTAAATGTTTGTAAATGATCCCAGTTTGAAAATCCCATAGGATTTCATTGAATTTCATCTATTCAAAGACTTGATTTAGAGGACCATTAAAGTTTACTTGACAATCCCCATTAGGTAAGTGCTCTTTGCAAGGGTTATATCAACAGAGATAAAACTTCCAGGCACCGCATCAGATACAATAACCTGTTTATATGAGTTTGTTCTGCCCATATAACCGCCTTTACGTCCCTTTCCTGTTACAGTGACAGTTTGAGTTGAACCTTCAAGTTTAAGATTGTTCCCATAACCTATCTCTGATTTTAAATCTGTCAATGATTTGGAACGTGCCTTCATGGTTTTGTGGTCTATCTCATCAAGTGCTGATGATCTTGTTCCAGGTCTGTGCATGTACTTCGATATGTTCAGGAAGTCTGGCCTCAGCCTTTCAATCACATCCATGGTACCTGCAAAGTCTGAATCTTCCTCTGTTGGGTAGCCCACTATGATATCGGTTGCAATGGATATTTCAGGGATTTCACTTCGGAACCTCATTGCTATCTCCATGAACTCCTCAACACTGTGTCCCCTGTTCATATCCATTAAAACCCCATCACTGCCACTTTGAATGGGAATATGAAGAAATTTGTAGACCCTTGGATTTTTGAAGGCTTCCACAAGACCGTCAACATCATTCATCATGCTCTTTGGGTGCATCATACCCACACGTATCCTGAAATCACCCTCAATACCTGCAACCTCGTTGATAAGATGGGATAGGGATGCTCCAGTATCTTTACCATATGCTGCTGTGTCCTGGGCTGTTATCTGTATCTCAACACAGCCCTCTTCAACTGCACTCCTTGCTTCCTCCACTATCATCTCTTCGGGGTAGCTTTGAAGACTTCCCCTTGCAAAACGTGTACAGCAGTAACTGCAGTTGCCGTCACAACCCTCACATATCTGAATAATATGAATTAATGGATTTGAACGTATCTTAGGGAGGCAAACCTTGTAATCTGTACCGTAACCTGTTTCCCTAACCACTTCACCCTTTGAGATTGATTCAATTACTTCTGGTGTGGATGTGACCTTGTGGGGACCTATCCAGCTTGCAAGGGGTGCTGCTTTTTCGAGTTTCTCAGGGTCTATCTCCACCATGCAACCTGTGATCACAAGCTTCTTCTCAGGATATCTGTCCTGAATCTTCTTCATACGGCTTATTATCTTTTGTTCTGTTGGTTGTTTAACGTAGCAAGTGTTTAAAATCAGCAGCTCAGCTTCTTCAAGATTTTCAACCAGTTCCTGACCATTTTTCTTGAGAAGTCCTGCCATGATCTGTGAATCTGCCTGGTTAAATGTGCAGCCAAATGTTTCAATATAAATCTTCATTTTAATCCTTTTTTATCAATTTTTTGAGGTATCCAGGGATCCCCTATGATTTTTATGTTATTTTAAACTGATTGATCATGAATTATGAATTTATCTTTACTGATTTCCAAAAAAATAGGGTTGAATCATATTTTTCATTAAGATTATTATTTTTCCAGTTGAAAAATTTCTTTAATTGAAAAATCATTTCTTTAATTGAAAAATCAGCAAAATCGATTCAATTAACCCCATGGATTTTAAAGCCCTAAATCAATCCTCTGGCCATCCGTACTCCCCTATCATTGGCACGAACACAACTCCTCCAAGTTTACGGGTTTTGAATTCATCATGGGAAATCCTCTCGAGACATAAAAGTTCCTGGAAGTAATCGTCTGATCCAACTGGTGCAATAAGTCTTCCACCTATTTTAAGCTGTTCTTTTAAGGGTTCTGGAATTTCTGGGGCACTTGCAGTTGCATAAATCCTGTCGTAGGGTGCTTCTTCAGGGTAACCACGTGTACCATCACCTGAAATAACTGTGACGTTACTGGAGTATCCTGTTCTTTCAAGGTTATCCCTGGCACTCTCTGCAAGGGATTCTAAGCGTTCAACTGTGAATAGGTGTCCTTCAGATCCTAATAATTCTGCAACAACTGCTGCGTTGTATCCGAACCCTGTTCCTATCTCCATAACCTTCATACCCCTTTTTAGATTGAGTTTCTCGCATATTATTGCAACCATGTGGGGTGCTGATATGGTCTGACCTCTTCCTATTGGGAGGGGCTGGTCAGCATATGCATAGGATCTGTTCTCAGGAGGTATGAACTCCTCCCTTGGAACTTTCATCATAGCTTTTTTAACCTTATCCGTTCTTATGTAGCCCTGATTTAAAAGTTTCTCAACAAGGCGTTCTCTTCTTCCCGTCATTTCAGCTCACACTTGATCTGGTAGATCTTCATCCTCATCATCACGAATGTTCACCATCTTAGGTGTTAAGTCATAGTTGTAACGGATTCCAGCTTCAACTGGCCTTCCATAAACCCTTTTTATTACCCATGCCTTTGCAAATCCTTTTCTCATCTTTCTCTCAAGGGTTTTCATTGAATGCACCTTGAAAAGGATGTCTCCAAGTTTCATGATGTCTCCAACTGTGAATTCAAATTCTCTATCAACTTCAACCTTCCTTGAAAGTATCCTTCCATGGTAGTCCACTGAAATACCAACCCTTGCAGGTATGTCTGTGTATGAAGCCCATATTGTTTCTACTTCAGTTGCAATGCTTTTGGGTACTCTGCCTCCCCGTTTATTTTCCACTGATGTGACTTCTGCTGGACGTCCATCCACCTCAAAAACATCACCCACCTTAACAATGGTGTCTGGATAAATTTCAACGAAGGATTTATGGGATTTTTCAAATTCACTCACAACAACTCTGCATTCCAGGGGTTTTTCTAGTATCACAGTTTCTCTGAATATGTTTCCACATTCATTACACTGTAAAAGAAGTTCTTTTGATTTTTTACCCTTAGATTTTAATATTTCACATGATTCTGAAGCACATACAGGACATTTCATTTTCTTTTCCTCATTATCTTAAATTCGATTCAATTTCCTCAATTAATTCAATAAAAATTGTATTTATTAGCTTATTCTGTGCAATTGTTTTTGTAAGATGATATGCGTTATAATAATCAAAAATTATCGTTTTAACTGAACTATTCTGAATTAATTCTTGAATTCAGTTATTTAAATTCAATTATCTAAAATTTCATTATTAAACTATTTTCCTTCTTAGTTGTTCTTAAATTGAAAGTAGTTTATTAAATTAAATTATTTCAAAAAATTTCATTGCTACATATAAGTAATTGTAGTTGATGGTATATTTGATTTATCTTTGACTTAAAATATTTTTGATTTGTAGTAACTAGTTGATCATGGGCTGATAAACTCCAAAAATCTTCCTTAAAAATCAGTTTATATTAAATAAGGATACGAAAAAAGTTCAATGTAAATAAAAAGTAAATAATTTATGGGGTTTAGAATTTAAATATTCGAATAAGTCCCATATAACTAATAACCATTTATTCTATGGATCCTGCCTTTTTCTCTTTGAGGTAGTGTTTAACAAGCCCACCATCCTTCAGGATCTCCAGCATGAAATCCTTGAAGGGCTGGATCTGGAAGCTTTTACCTGTTTTGATGTTTTCAATCAAACCTTTTTCCAGGTTTATCCTTAAAACATCACCTTCCTGGGCTTCAACATCTGCAATGATCACTGGAAGTCCCACATTTATTGCGTTCCTGTAGAATATTCTTGCGAATGATTTTGCAATAATTGCAGACACACCTGCATGTTTAAGGGCAACTGGAGCCTGTTCACGTGATGATCCACAGCCAAAATTCCAGCCCGCAACTATTATATCTCCTTTCTGGACTTTTTCTGCAAATTCTGGGTCTTCTGCTTCCATTACATGGGATGCAAGGTCGTCCAGGCTGAAGGTCCTGAGGTACCTGCCGGCTATAATAACATCAGTGTCTATGCTGTCTCTAAATTTCCAAACTTTTCCTTCCATTGTTTCCATGATTTAACCTGCAAGAATTTTATCAGTTCTTCAGTGTTGCGCCAGTATTCTTGGCCTTTGTTACAATAATTTTACCGCCAACATCTTTCATGGATTCTTCTGCTGCACGCGATATATCCCTGGCATTCGTATCTGTCACTGCATACAGAGTTGGGCCAAAGGAACTCATACCCACTCCTGCTGCACCTGCAACTGTCAAAGAATTCATTATTTCTTTTATACGGGGATTTTGAAGTTTATGTTCAATTCTTTTAAATCCAACTGTCTGCACAGTGTTCAGGGCAGATCCAAATGAGTCTAAATCTGCCTCAACAACCGCTGGAAGCATCTTCATGAGGAGTACATGTGTGAGTTTCTCAACAGCCCCCACAGGAATTGGACAGTTGCTTTGAAAGATGTTAACCTCCTTGCTTCCAGAGGCTCCAGGTTCCACGTTGGGTATCACAAGAACTATCTTCCAATCCTCTGGAAAATCGTGTCTGGCTATTATTGGTGGAGGTGATGCGGCTGATGCTGATGAAGGTAAAAATCCTGGCTTTTCAGCCTTATTATGACCCCCATCAACTATAAATCCCCCTTTATCAAAGGCTGCAACACCTATTCCAGATGTGCCTCCCCTTCCAACGATACTGGCTATTTCACTTGCAGTTAGATCGAAGCCGTTCATCTTTGATATGAGCTTTCCTGCTGCAAGGGAGAGTTGTGTTCCAGATCCAAGCCCTGAATGAGAAGGATATGTTTTATCAACTGTAAATTTGAATCCTTCCTTGATTTTAAGGTGTTCAAACATCTTCAAAGCTGCTTTTTTTATTTTGAGGGCATAATCATCCATGAGTTCGCTTTCAAGCTTCTTTTTTTCACTGAAGACCACTTCAATGCCAGAATCAATGCTTTCCGCCATAATTTGCAGGTTTGGTTTTTGGAGGGTTATGCCAACCCCTCCATCTATCCTGCCGTAGGCACCGTTCAGGTCTATCAGTGTTACATGAAGCCTTGATGGGGTTTCTATTATCAATTCAACTACCGTTATTTTTCGTTTAATGGTTTTGAGAATTTTTTCTCGATTTCTTCTCTGTATAATGTGTTCATTGAACAGAAGGGTATTATTCTTCCATCTGGCACCGCGTAATGAATAACACATCTTCTAACCCTGTCCTGGTCAAAGTTCCATGGATCCATGAAGTGCATGCAGGATATAAGAAGTGATTTATGGTGGAACTGTCCCAATGCATCGTAGGATCTTTCCTTGAATATTTGGGATAGTATTCCGGTGATATCTAATGATTCAGGGGATTTTGACATGTCCACTGTTCTTGGAAGTTCCACTGATGCCCTTGCAATGACCTTGGCCTTTGCCATTATCCCACCCTTATTTATGTCATCTGTACTGCTTTCGAGAAGATCGAAGAATCTGTCAACATCCACGAACTGTGTGATTGGGATCATCTTATCCTCATCATGTTCATCTATGAAAACGTAGGTTGCAGTACCACAGTGGGGATGACATGTGAATGTAACCTGAGGATCTCCACCTTCTATTGCTTCAACAAATTCAGAAACAGGAGTTACACATGATGCTGGATAAAAATCCTCAACCTTTATCTGTGAATCTGTTTGTTCTTCCACGAATTTTGTGAAATCTGGGATCGTTACCCTCTGTTCCTCAACCTCTTCAGCAGGAGTTCTACCTGCAAATGAAACTGGCTGGAAGTTCACACCCCTAATAATATCAATGTTATGAACTGCAAAATTGATTATATCCCCAACTTGATCATCATTAATTCCTTTTATGAGTGTTGGGACAAGAACTATTCCAAGCTCTGCCTTTCGACAGTTTTCTATTGCCTCTAACTTGATTGAGAATATGTTTCTCTCGCGTATTTTGAGGTATGGTTCCTCAGTAACACCATCGAACTGCAGGTAAACAGTGTTTAATCCTGCTTCTTTGAGTTCCTTTGCAAGGTCAGGATTTTTTGCAAGTTTTATTCCGTTGGTTGCAATCTGAGTGTGTGTGAAACCTTCTTCCTTTGCAATTTTTATGAGTTCAACTATGTCCTTACGAACAGTTGGTTCTCCGCCAGCGTACTGAATTGCAGGTGTTGGAACAGGCTGGTTATTCCTTAAATTACGCAGCATCTGCCTTATATCATCCTGAGAAGGTTCATATAAACGTCCTGAAACTGCTGCGTTTGCAAAACAAACTGGACATTTCATGTTACACCTGTTTGTAACATCTACAAGTCCAAGGATTGTGTGACTTTCATGTTCTGGGCAGATCCCACAGTTCTGGGGACATTCACCCTCAAGAACTGTTTGAGGATTTTCAAGTCCTCTACCCTTTTCACCGTATTCAACAGCCCTTTTGTAAAGCTCACTGTCACCCCAATAGGTGTTTTCAAATTTTCCATGCTCTTTACATTCTTTTTTTATTATGATTTTGTCTTTGTCCTCGTAAACTTCAGCATCTACAACATTAAGACACTGAGGACAGAGACTTTTGGTTTTCTTTATAACCATTATCTCACCCTATACAATAGTTTATTTAATAGATAACATAATTATAATCTTGTTTTAAATCGGAGGTAAACTATGGACTCAAGTATTATCAGTGTTTTGAATTTAGCAGTCTATGCTATATACTTTATGTTACCAGCATATCTATCTAATGTTACAGCTTTAACCTTTGGTGGTGGAAAACCACTGGATTTCAACAGGAACTTTCGCGACGGCAGAAGAATTATCGGTGACGGTGTAACCATCAGGGGAACCCTTATTGGAACCCTTATTGGAACCTGTGTCGGAACAATACAGGGACTCATCTCTGGAGATATTCTGCAGGGAATACTTTTAGGACTTTGTTTAGGTGGAGGAGCCCTTTTAGGAGATGCCTGCGGAAGTTTCATCAAACGCAGATTAAACATTGGCAGGGGAAGACCTGCACCAATCCTCGACCAGTTAGACTTCGTTGTTGGAGCTTTAGTGCTTGCATCATTGGTAGTTGTAATTCCATTGGAGCTGATAATCGTTATACTTGTTATAAGTGTATTTTTACATCTTGGAGCCAACATCTTTGCTTACCTTTTGGGTATGAAGGATGTTTGGTACTGAATCAAACAACAAAACATTACTTAACAATATTAATAATGAACTTGAATTGTTATAAATACATTTAATAATGTTACTGGTTATTTAGTAATAATTTTTGTGATGTTATCTTTGCATCTTTGCTTGATAAAAAAAAAGATGTACCCTTTTTTTATCCTTATTATTTTTTTTTAATTGTTTTTCTGGATGTTTAAAAAGAAAAATAATGAGTTTTTAATGGTTCTGAAGTTAAAAAATCCAGAAACAGACCGTTAGTTACATGATATGCACATAAATGGGTTTTTCAATGATTCAGATGATCAAAAAACCTTGAAACATGCATCTATGAGGTTGTAGGACATTGTGAATGCTTCACTGTTCCCTACCCATTCTGGAATTTCGTAGACAAACATGGGTGTTCCCCCAGAAACTATGGGACTGTCCACCTTGGTTATGGAGGAGCTTTTTGGTTCTGTGCTTGTGGACCGTTTGTAGTAGTTGAAGCTTGGCAGGAGCTGGTGAACAGCAGCAGCAAGGGTCACTGATTCAGAATCCATGACAGGTGTTGCAATGTAAAAGCCTTCACCGTAACCTTTTTCATGGTCGTGGCAGACAATTACAAGGTCGTAACTTGATTTATCCACATCTGGAATCACGTATTTATTCACCAGGTTTTCACCGTTTGCACGACCTACTGTGAAGTCCTGTGGACTGGCAGTGACTGTTACCTTGTAATTTACAATTTCCACGTTGTGTGTGAGGGCATAGGCTTTGATTGAATAGGGTACAACTGTTTTTGAAACATTTTCACGGGAGTGCATTCCCGTTACAATTGCAATTTTGGCAGATGGATTTGTGTAATGGGAGTAAACCTCCTTGGTAACATAACCTGTGTCATCTGTGCCAATTGTTGAATTAACACTCCAATTTGCAAGGATAAAAACTCCAGCTACAGCTGCGACTACAAAAACCAAAATTAAGGGGATTAACTTGTATTTTGCCATGAAATCACTCGATCCACTATTTCAATATAAATGATGTACATTCGTAACAATGCCATACTTGTAAAATGAAAGATACTTCTTCAAATTATACCTGCTTAACCACTGTCTTTTTTTATTTTATTAATAATTAAATCAAGATAAATCGTTTAACACTCTACTTATTAAAAGTTTGCTTAAAACTAATTTTTTTTAAATAAAAATTTTTATTGAAAATCGTCTTATTGAAAATAATAAAAAAAATAAATTAGGGATTTAAATGGGCTTTAAAGCCTAAATTTTCATTCATTTCGGAGGTATTCCTCCATTAAAATAGCCGTACCTACGGCAGGTGCAACAACACAGTCTTCGGAACTTATAACTTCATCCATGCCCATTGATTTTAGTCCTGCAGCTTCACATGCCTTTTTACAGATTATGTTCATTCCAAGGCCTGTTGTGACAACTGTGTCAATGGAGTTTCTATTTGAAACTTCAAGGAGTGCATCAGCAACCCTTGCAACCTGTGCTTCATGTACGTATCCTGCTATTTCCTTAATATTTTCCCTGGTTAAAACGTCCATATCTCCACATATAACCCTTGAAATTCTTCGCATGCATTCTTCAGGGGATTTCCCTGCACCGTCTGGCGTGCTGCAGATGTAATCTGATTCTTCAATGTTTTCAAGTACCATATGAATGTCTGCAGTTACTGCAAAGAGTTCTGAGGCCACACGAACCCATTCACCATCAAGGGGCACCTTGTCCACAAGGGCTGCCACGTTGGTTCTGAGGGTGCCTGTGTAAATAAGTTCTCCTGTTTTAAGGCGTTCAAGGTCGGATCTTCCCTTTGAACATTCCTTTCCATTTTTTATGGGAATTATATCTGTGGTTGTGCTCCCAGTGTCTATCATTATACAGTCTGGAGATAATTTGGCAGCTATTGGTGCTGTTGCAACCCAGTTTGCAGCTGCAGCCCTTAAAGGATCCTGTTTTATCCCTTCAAGATCCATTATTCCATTGAGTCCAACAAAGCCAACTGGGACTGTGAAGGTTTCATCTGACTTTGTTGCTATGTCAAGTACTCCTTCTTTCTTGGTTTTATATGCATCCACAAGCTCTGCAGTCATGGACACAGCAACTGCATCTACTTCATCAACTTCAGATCCTAAAAGTTCTATGAGTGCCTCTTTAAGCTCATCCTTTTTCATCCACATTGGGAGGTACTTGAAATCTGTTTTGATACCTTTGATGTTACCTGATTCATCGAAGTCAACAACTGCAAGGTCTGTGTTTGCTCCTCCAATGTCAAATCCTGCTATTTTCATGTTATCACTGCTAAAAGTTTTTAATAAGTATTTGTATGGTTTTAATGGTTCATGGAATTAATTTTTAACTTGGAATTTAATTTATTATAATTCAGTTCTCAACTGAAAATCAATCTAATTTCAATAATTGAATTTGTAGTACCATGATAATTTTATGGATCAATGACTTTTATTTAATGGGTTTTATACTTTTTAAAAGGTTTTAGGTTACTTAAAAATATTGTTTGAAATCCTATTTTTTAGAGCTTTATTAATTGTTTTAAATCCTTTTAAAATATATTCTAAACCTTTTTCATGGTTAAATCATTTCCTATCTTTTGAAACTCGATTTTTCCCTTAATTGAAACATCCTGTGGAAGTTTTCCCTGCACAGATTCCAGTATGGCCTCTCCCAGGTTGAAGTTCAAAATCTCCCTGAGGGCAACGTATGGTGTTGTGAGTCTGGAATTCACTTCAACGATCTTCGCATCATCTGCAAGGATCACATCAACCCCAACGTAACCCTTCAAACCTGGAATGGATTCTACAGTGTTTTTTGCAAGTTCCATTGCCCTTTGGGATAATTCATGTTCAAGTGGAACATGTCCACCATTGTAATCTATTTTACCATTTTTTAACTGTACATTCTGAAAGTTTAAGCTTAATGGAATTGCATTTTTACCATCAGAAAGCAGGCTGACACTTGCAGTTACTCCCTCAACATAGTCCTGGAGAATGAAGTAAGGAAGCTGTGTGAATTTCTTCATATCCTCTGCTGCATCCAATAATCCCTTAAAAGAATCAACAACATGAACTCCTGTGCATGAAACACCATCTGCCGGTTTTACAACCTTAAATATTTTTTTCCCGACTTTTTCAGAAGATCCTCCCTTTTCATGGGGGTTTTTATCCAGATGGAAGATGGATTCGTAAACTTCACAACTGCATGGATCTTCAGGATCTACATCTTCAAAGGCCACCTTCTCAGTTTTTATGAGTGAATCCTGAACTGACTCACCATTTTTAATGGAATCTTTAAGGGATTTGTACATATTGTATTTATTGGTACAGGTCATTACAGCTTCTGAACTGGATCCCACAACCTCAACTCCTGCCTCTTCAATCAGCTTGGTTAGATCGTGGAGTATCAGATTTTCCTCAGGCGCTATTGGCAGGCAGGCATCGTAGACATGGATGTTTTCAGCTATCCAGGTTTCAAGATCCTCATGAAGCAGGATTGGTCTGCAAAGACCTCCATTATCAGGTATTATCTCTTCCAATGTTTCTGATAGAAGGTAATCTACACCCATTTCTCCAAAGTCTGATAGAAGTCCTGAAAGCATTGATCTGCCTTCAGCTGTTAGGGCGGGATCTTCCATACCCATGGCTGTTGCAAATTCAAAAATGAGTATTTTCAAATCTTTTCAACTCCAGTGAAGTTTTTTTGATGGAAATAAAAAGAATTTATTGTAATATTACAATCCCCATTATTTAATGTCAAACATGTTCACAAGAACCATTTTATCCTTTAAATCAAGATCAGGATGTGGAAATTGGGCTTCATTACCATTGAAAACTATGTTTATGGTTGATCCACTGTTACCATTCTCAAATTCAGATACTGTTATTTCCTCCCTGATCTGGAGAAGTTCCCTTCCAGCATGACTCATTATATACTCAGGGGCAGTTATCTGGAGTTTTCCAGAACTTGAAGCATTTAAAACTGCATCTAAAATCTTCTCTGAAGCTTTTCCATCACCATAGGGGTTGTTTGCTTCACTCATTTTCTTGTACACTGATTCATTACCTGCTATCTCCTTAAGGTTTTCAAGTATCTTCTCCCTTGATGAACCAACAAGAATATTTCCACCAGCTGTTACAGTTTCAGGCCTTTCTGTGTTGTACCTGAGTGTTAAACATGGTACATTAAGAGTTATGGCCTCTTCCTGAAGCCCACCTGAATCAGTCATTATGAAGCGTGAATTTGAAAGAAGAACCAGGAAATCAAGGTATCCTATGGGTTTAGTCATCAGCACGTGGGGTGCATTTTCAAGTTTCTCGTAGATACCGAATTTTTTGAGGGTTTTCACTGTCCTGGGATGTACAGGGAAAACCACTGTGATGTCCTCAAGTTCCAGAAGGGCATCCATAACCTCTTGAAGTCTTTCAGGATCGTCAACATTCTCTGCCCTGTGCATAGTGAGTGTGAGAATGTCTCCACTTAAATCCAGATCTGAGAGTATTGTTGAACTCTTTTGGGCTATTTTAAGGTTTCTTATACAAGCATCAACAACTGTGTTGCCTGTTACGAATATTTCATGGGGATTTAACCCTTCAAATACAAGGTTCAGGGCAGATTCTTCGGTTGGAACAAAATATAAGTTTGATGTGACATCTGCAACCTGCCTGTTTATCTCTTCAGGCATGGTTTTATCATAGGATCTGAGTCCTGCTTCAACATGTCCAACTGCAATGTGGAGTTTGCTTGCTGCAAGGGCTCCTGCAAGAACTGCATTCGTATCTCCCTGAACCAGAACGATGTCAGGTTTTTCAGCCACAAGAACATCCTCTATTTTTTCCATCATCAGAGCTGTCTGTTTTCCATGGGAACCTGAACCAACACCTATGTTAAAGTCTGGTTTCTTAAGTTCCAGGTCAACAAAGAATTGTTGGGACATTTCATGGTCGTAGTGCTGTCCCGTATGAATTAAAATATAATCTATTCCCCTCTTTTCTATTTCATCAATTACAGGAGCCATTTTGATGATTTCGGGCCTTGTACCTATTATTATTGCTATTTTCATGTTTTATCCCTGTTACAATGATTTTATTATCCACTTATTTTTTTATTATTTACTTATTTTCTTATCCAATTATTTAACGGATACTTTCCCTACTCCTTCTCTTAGCACGATATTCATCTATAACCTTTAAAAGTTTTTTCTTGTCCTCATCAAGGATCCTGGATTCCATGTTGCTCTGCCATTTTTCAATCTCTTCCCTGAGCACTTCAGAGGTTACAACAGCAAATTCATCTATCAATTTAAGGTTAAGATTCTCTGCAGCGAGTATGGGAACCATATTTCGTTCAAATTCTTCCTCAGCAGGGTGGGATATTTTATCCTGAGTTACAACTGCCTTCACACCCATATCAATAAGTAGTGATGCAGTTTGTGAACCTCCTCCCTCTGAACTCACCAGAAAAACCACATCTCCCTTTTTTATCTTCCAGTATTCACATGCACGGTTTATTCCATCTCTTGTGAAGGATTCTATGATCTTAACTGGAACAACGTTCTTTGAAAGTTCAATGGATTCCATTCCCCTGATCAAATTTAAATTCTTTTCAAGCTCTTTTCGTCTTGATTTTTCTTTATCATATTTTATTTGAAGATTTTTTATAATATTAACCTTTGAAGCTACTTCTTTTCGTCGGAGTATGTCCTTGGAATATTCATAATACATTTTATCCATTTTAGATTGCATTTTCGATATTTCAGACTGCTTCTTGGTGACTGCAGTTTCAAGGGATCTGTTTTTGGCTTTCAATTTTTTTATAGTCCTTTTTTGGGATTTTATCTGCTTTCTAAGTCTTGAAACTGTTTCCTTATAATGTTCCAGTTTAGCATCGTATGAATCTTCGTAGGTTCCAGATCGATCCCTGAAATTTGAAACATCCAGAAATTCTCTTTCAAATCCCCCATGAATACTGGAAACCTTACTGGATTTTTCAGCTTCAATACCATCTAAAACCTGTTTTATTGCCTTGGTTATGGGAATATCGTTTATTACCATTATCTTTACATTATCCACAGCATTTGCAGGTAACCCAAGACTTTCTGCTCTTCTCTCGATCTGTTGGAGTTTGTTCTGATAGTCCTTGTAGGTTTTGACAGCTGCTGCCAGTGCATCTCTTTCATGGGCATTCTGAGATATTTCATGGGAAGATACAACTTTTGAACGATCAGCAGATGTTTTTAAGTTGAGGTATGCATCCACAAGTTCTGTTTTTGATTCCACAGACATCAACTTGTATGGAGAATGTATCCTGGAGTTGAGGATTGAAGCAAGCTTTTTCACTGTTTTTGGCGGAGGATAAACATCAGTTGCAATTAAAACTGTTTTACCATATTTTATTATATTTTTTATCACATCTGCACGTGATATTTCCTTAAAACTACCTACAAAAAGAATTTTACCTTCAAGGTCCAGTATAGCCATGCCTACTGTAAGCCCTGGATCAAAACCAACGATTATTCCCCTCTGTCCATCAAGGGTTTTTTCATCATTTAAAAATGTATCTGAATTTTTCATCTGATTTAAACCATGAATATTCTTATAAACCAGTTAATTTCCCCCGAATATTCCTTTAATATCCCTCTGCATGTTTATTATGGGTTTATCTAATACTTATTATTTCTTGTTGATGGTTTTGATCATCCTATTTTTCAGTGGCTTTAAAAAAAATATTTTAAGATAGGGTTGTCCATTTAAAATGGATTTTTTCCAAGTATCACAACACACATGGTTAATCCAGGTTCAAGCTTTGCATTATCTCCATTTCAACAGCTGCAGCCCTTACCTTCTTGAGGTATTCTTCCTGAATAGTTTTTAAGAAATTATTTTTTGCATACCTATCCTCATGGAACTTAACCCCCTTATAAACCACGTCCATGAGTATCAGGTTTTCTGGAGGTGCAGGGAGGATTACATGGTTTAAATTGGGATTCAGGAGTGTTCCAAGTTTTTCTACATCCATTCCACCTGTACCAACCATTAGGAGAACATTGACCATCTTTCTGACCATGTTCCACAGGAAATTCTTTCCCCAAACATCAAAAACAATGCATCCATTATTTTCAGATACTTCAATGCTGTTGATGGTTCTTACTGGACTTCTTTCACTTTTTTTTGATAAATTATGGAAGTCATGAGTTCCCTCGAAGATTTTTGAGGCATGTTTCATCTTTTCAATGTCGAGGGATAATTTTTTGAAGGGATCCTCCATAAAAACGTACCTGTAATGTCTTTCTATTGCAAATCTAGGGATGAAGTTTGATGGAACTTCTGCAGATGCCAGAATTCGTATGCTTTGAGGTAAAAGATCGTTTATCTGGTTTACTATCAACTTTTCATCCGTGTTGAATGAGACCACATTTCCAAGGGCATGAACACCTTTATCAGTTCTTCCAGCTATTGAATAACCTGATTTTTCAGGTGAATCCATTAAACCAACCTTTTTGAAGACTTTTATAAGTTCACCTTCAACTGTCTGGAAGTTGAGCTGCCTTTGAAATCCATGAAAATCTGTTCCAATGTAAGCTACCTTCAAAGCCACTTTCACCACTTTATCACCCTTAAAAAAGTATTATAATCCATTTAAGTTAATTTAAATATTTTTTTTATTTGTTTCAGTTCCTTATAATAATTCTCCAAAATATCTTAGTTCTCAGAGGATTTTTAAGTAGCAGGATCTAACTTTCATAATTTTATTCATATCTAAATCTTATTCCGATCTAAATCTTTTTTTTATCTATAATTCATGATATAGGATGTTTTTTTAATCTGGAGTTGAAGCGAACTAACTAAAGATTTTATGATTGTTTTATATAACATTTTAATTCAATATGTTTCTATGAAAGGTTCAGTTCCAGGAATCCCAATGGATGATCCTCATGAAAAAGACTGCATACCCAGTGATTCTAAGAGGTTTATGAGTAAAAAATGGGGATATTTAAGTGTAATAGTTGCAACCCTACTTTTTGGAATCTGGAACACCTTTAACAAGATTTTACTGGAGGATCTAGACCCTATAGCCCTTTCAGCAATTGTTTACTGCATTGCCGGTGCTTTTCTATTTATAATCCGATTTTCACCACTTAACAACAGGATAATGTCATTTTTAGATGCCGATTGTAATGCTGAAACCCATATTTCACGAAGGGATTACTTGATACTCCTCGTAACTGCAGTTTCAGGGTCTGTGATTGCTCCAATTATCTACCTCAATGGTTTGAAACTGATAACAGCTGTTACTGCATCCTTACTAATGAACGTGGAGATACTGTTCATAATTCTCATTGGAGTGTTCTTTTTAAGGGAAAGTTTGAAAAGGAAGGATATACTTGGTTTTATTTGCCTTGTAACTGGAACTGTGTTTCTCGCTGTAAATGGAAGTCCAGGAAATTTTTCAGCAGGCTTAACAGGTAACCTTGGAACCATTCTTGTGATAGTTGCAGCATTCTTCTGGAGTATAGATACCAGTCTGAGCAAATTTTTAAGTGGAAAACGGGATTTACTCTTTGTAAGTGCCCTGAAATGTTCAATAGGAGGATTGATTCTGCTTTCATTATCCATTGTGCTGGGATCCAGTTTCAGTGTTCCCCTGAATCACGTGCCTTACCTCTTATTTATAGGGCTTGTGAGTATTGGATTCTCATTTGTACTTGTTTACTTCGCAATCCGGCAGATAGGTTCAACAAGAACAGGATCCCTGTTCTCACTTTCAGCATTATTCGGAGCCATATTTGCCTTTGCAATACTGAACGAACCTTTCACCATATTCCAGCTTGTATTTGGGCTTTTAATGCTTCTGGGAGTTTTCATTCTCTACAAAAACGGGACATGAAAAATTTAAGGTTTGATAGAAGAGTATTAATTGGTAGAAATTAAAATTCAAGTTACAGGTTAATTCTAATCTTAAAATTAAACTGATGTTAAAAGATAACAAATCAAGTTCACTAAAAAATGAAAATAATGAAGTGGTAAAAATGGTTCTTTCAAAGGATGATATGCTCATAATTCCAGCTGTGGATATAAAGAATGGTAAATGTGTTCAGCTGGTTCAGGGAAAGCCCGGAACTGAACAGGTTATAATAGAAAACCCTGAAAAAGTTGCAAAAGACTGGGAAAATAGGGGTGCTGAAGTTTTACATATAATAAACCTTGATGGTGCATTTGGTGATTCTGAACGAAATGCAGCAGTTATAAGCAAGGTTCTTCATGAGGTTTCTGTACCAGTGCAGCTTGGGGGAGGTATAAGAACCACTGAAGATGCTGTTAAACTACTTGATATGGGTGTTGAACGTGTTATATTAGGCACAATGGCCGTGGAGAACCCTGAAAATGTCAGAATACTTGCAGATGAATTTGGAAGTGAAAGGATAATGGTTGCACTTGACAGTAAAGATTCCATGGTTGTTGTTAAGGGTTGGACCGAAAAAACTGATAGAACAGCTCCCCAATTTGGGAATCTCTTTGAGAAGAAGGGTGCAGGAGGAATACTCTTCACAAACGTTGATGTTGAAGGATTACTCCAGGGATTTGACACCCAACCACTAATTGAACTTCTTGAAGCAGTTAAAATACCTGTTGTATATTCTGGAGGAGTTACATCAATTGAAGATGTTGCAAAACTCAGTAAAACTGATGCTGCAGGTGTTGTGATTGGATCAGCACTTTACAGGGGCAAAATGAAGTTTGAAGATGCGCTGAAGTATCAAAAAACATCCTGAATTTATTGAGATGGTTAATTGGTGAATGTAACTAAAGGGATTGAATGTAACTCACAAATCTAGAATTAAATGGTTCGAAATCCCCTCAGAAGAATATCATCTTCTGCAGTTTCAACCACCTTCCTCATTCTGAGTATCTGGTCCGGATTGGTGGAAATTGAGGTTATTCCATAATCAACGAGTTTTTTAACAATTGTTTCATTGGATGCAGCATGTCCACATATGCAGGTTTCAATGTTCCACTGGTTGCACTTTTTGATAACAAGTTTCACCATTTTTAAAACAGAACTGTGCATTAAGTTGAAGTGTTTTGCGACTTTAACACCTCTACGGTCAACCGCAAGGGAGCACATTGCAAGGTCGCTCATTCCTATACTTGCAAAGTCCATTCCTTCATTCATTAGCTCGTCCAGGGTTAAGACTGCTGAAGGTGTTTCAATGGATGCACCCACCTCCAGATCTCTGTGTGGTTTTATCCCCACTTCTTTCATGGCTTTCTTTGCTTCATGGTACTCTGAAACATCCCTTATGAAGGGTATTTTAATTCCCAAATTGTCGTAACCCTGATCAAGCAGTATCCTTACAGCTTTAAATTCTGATAATAAAATTTCAGGGTTTTGAAGATCCTTCTGTATTGCCCGGAGTCCAATTAAAGGATTAGATTCATGAGGCTCGACTTCACCCCCTTCAACCCGTTTCAGTTCATCCGTTGGTATGTCAAATGTGCGGAACCATACTGGTTTTGGGTAGAATGCATCAACAATCTTTTTTACACCTTTTACAATAACTTCTGTTAATCTTCCCTCTTCCTGGAGGAGTGAGGGATGTTTTCCAGTGTTCAGGATCATGTTCTCTATTCTAATGGAGCCAACTCCATCTGCAAAGGGTGCAACACTTGCTGCAATTTCTGGCACATTTATGTTGACCTTAACATTGGTTGATGGTCTGCAGACTTCTAAAAATTCCCTTTCAGACTCAATTTCAATGAAACCTGCATAGATGTTGCCGGTTTTCCCGTCAACCGTTACGATCATTCCATCTTCTAGGATGGAAGTTCCTTTCTCTGTTCCAACTATACAGGGGACCTGCATCTCCCTTAAAACTATGGCAACGTGGCTGGTTATTCCACCGTAGTCTGTTACAACTGCCCCTGCCTTCTTGAGGTGTGAAAGCATGTCCCTTGATGCTCTTGAAACCACAACGATCTCTCCCCCCTCAAGTGCCAGGAGATCCTCATGCTTTTCAACCTTTTTAACTTCCCCTATACCAATATAAGAACTTGTACCAATCCCTTTAAGAATTATCATACATTATATTCTTTATTTTTTGGTGTAGAAATATTTTGGGTATTTAGTATATCCACAGAGTTTGAATGGTTTTTTTCTCCATAAATATAGGGGATCATTACAATAATCACTAGAAATGTATAATATAACTGATTGATTGGTATAAATAATTGAATGGGGGATCTGAATTCCAAGAACCCCTTAAACTTTTTTTATTCAAATTTTATAAGTTTAAGAACATTAAAAAAATTTAAAAACAGGAATTCTGCAGATTTAATAGAAATAATTTAATAGGAGTTCAATTAAGGTACTCTTTTTAAGTAAAACTCAAAAATATCTAAAGAAATAGGGATGGAAAAGATTTGAGGCTTAATGAATTTACTGTGGATAAATGAATTGGAGTGAGAACCCTTGTCCTGTAATGGGATCAGGTTGCAAACCTCTCAAAAAGACCCGCAAATTTCCTTACAACACCCTTCAGAGGGCCCATCTTTTCTCCAAACTTGTACATCACATGCACATCCTCTTTTTTCAGCCCTCCAAATAATGTTAAAGCTGAAACATATATGAATGGGGCCAGAATTATTCCTAAAAATAGGAATAAACGTGTTTTTGGGAAAGGAATGAATATAATTCCCATTATGATTGAGGCAATTATTATCTTTGTAAAATCTCCCTTTGGAAGCTGTGCATCAGTCATTTGGAGGGTTTTACCAAGGACCGTGACCATTATGAAGACTGCAGCTATGGTTGTTGCAAGTGCTGCGCCGTTTATACCGTATACTGGCACCATGATAAAGCTTAAAACCAGATCTATTATGGTTCCCAAAACTAGTGCAGTCATTGGAAGGTTGGGTTTTCCAAGTCCCTGGCATATGCTGGCTGAGACAACGTAAACAGTGAAACACAGCATTCCTGCTGAGAGTATCTGTAGAGCCCCAGTTCCATTAAGGAAGGCAGGATTTGGGAAGAGCAAGCCTATTATTGGTGCTGCAAAGACTATGGTTCCAACAGAAAGTGGCAGCACAAGGAGTGTTACGTACCTGTAGGACTGTAAAATATAGGTTCTGAGGAGATGTTTATCATTTAAGCTGAATGCCTCTGAAGCAGCAGGTAGAGCAGCAGTTGCAATTGACATGGATATTACAAGGGGCAGTCTTGCAATTGGGCTTGCTGCGTTGTAGTAACCAACGTACTCACTCGCCATGAAGTGACCTATAACGTACGTTCCAATATCGTAAAGTGCCAGTTCTGCAAATCCTGCTATAACAACAGGTATGGAAAATATCAGAAGCCTTTTTGCTATTGAAATCTCTTCTTTCCAGGTTATGCTTGTATTTTGATGTGGTTTGAGACTTCCATGTTTTCTTAGTTTTGATATCCTTTTCAAGGTGATCCTTTTGAATATATAAACTCCCACTAATGTGGAAACAATAAACCCAATGGCAGTTCCCACAACTGCTCCTGCAACGTACCATCCAAGAAGAACTAGAACTACAGCCCCTGCTATGGTGAATATCTGTTCTGTAGCACGTGTTATGAGGATGTTGGTCATCTCATACATTCCCTGGAAAACACCCCTTAAAGCTCCTACAATCACACTGAAGGGAGTTATAAGTGATATTAATTGTAAGGGCAACACTGCTTCAGGTTTATGTAAAAAACCTATTGCAATGGGTTTGGCCAAAAAGAATATCATGATACTTGCAACTATCGAGAGTACAACCATGATCTTGGTGGAGGTTTTTATGACCTGCCGAACCATGAATTCATCATCCCTTGCAGAGTAATGTGAAACGTACTTTGCAATGGCTGGTGGAAGACCACCTGCAGCAAGTAAAATCAGAACATTCTGAGCGGGCAGGGTTAAACCTAAAATACCATACCCTGCAGGGCCAAGAAGAATTGCCATTAAAGAACGGTAGATGTATCCTCCGATACGGAATATGAATGAACCTAAAAGGATTACGAAGCTTCCCTTTGCTATCTTTGAACTCATGATAATTACCAACTTACACTGTAACCCAAACAAAAAAGAAACTATCTAAAATTAATTTCCATTTTATAACCAAACTATATTGTTAAAGGGTTGCTGATTTAAGATTGAGATGTACTCACTATAAAATCTACTCATTGATTAAATATTGTTCTAACTCTTTTTTTAAAACTTTAAAATTGAACAGTAAGATAGTTTTTATTGATTTAAAACTTTATAAATATTTAACATAGTTAAAAATTAAAGCATGAAAAATAGTTCAAATGAAAATATTTTAAATTCTTTGAAAGATGTTTAAAGGTAACAATTAAAAAAAAATATTGATAACAGAAAAATCAGAAATTTAAAGCTTGAATCAGTAAAACATTGGGGTGTAAACATTAAACTCGTAATGGCAACAGGAACATTTGACATAATACATTCAGGTCATGGATATTACCTTCAAGAATCCAAGAAACTCGGTGGAAAGGATGCAAAACTCGTTGTGGTTGTTGCAAGGGATGCAACAGTTAGGTCAAAAAAGAGGGTTCCAGTGGTGGGTGAAAAACAACGCCTGGAAGTCGTGAAAATGTTGAAACCCGTTGATGAAGCGTACCTTGGGAGTACAACAGATATGTTTGAGATAGTGAAAAAACTGAAACCTGACATAATCGCAATAGGTCCAGATCAGAACTTCAACCTTGAAGATCTTAAAAAAGAGCTTGAAAAACGTGGTTTAAACTCTGAAGTCATGAAGGTTGAAGGTTATAAAAAAATGCCCCTTGACAGCTCCTGCAAGATCATAAAGAAGATAAGGAAGATGGAGTTTGATGAAAAAATCTTTGAGAAATGTTAAAATTTCTTTTCCTTTTTTACTTCAATTTACATAAATCCAAATCTTATTCCATCCTTAAAAATTATTATTATCAATAATATTAATATTAATATTTAAAGTATTTTTTATGCTGATAACCTATTGAAATTATTGAAATAATGGAGTTAAATGGGTAATCTTCACCAATTATTTAAGTGTTTAATCTTTAAAAAAAGAAAAAAAGAAAGGTTTAAAAAGGCAATTCTGAGTAGATACCTTTTAACGTCCACGAGCTGGTATTCCAGTTATTTATAACTCCGAATGTGTTTCTTAGGCTTATTGCATCTGCATTGTACCATTTACCATTCACGTATATCTGAGCCCATACATGTCCATATACAGTTCCACTTGAGAATGTGCAACTTCCATGTACGTATCTTGCAGGGATTCCTGCAGCTCTTGAGAGTGCTACTATTAGGTGTGATGTGTCAACACAGTTTCCTGTTTTAGCGTTCAGTGTTCCTACTGCACCGTATTGGGTGTTGTAGTAGAATTTATAGCCGAGATTGTCCCTTACCCAGTTGAATATTTTAGTTGCTTTATCATAGCTTGATGTTGCACTGCTTGTTATTGATTTTGAGAGTGCAACTATGGCTGCATTTGTTGATTGACAGTTTTTTGTTGGATTCAAGTACTGCTGTAGGCTTGCTGGTATGTTGTCTTGGGTTGTATTCTTCCATGGATTCATTGAAACATAGCTAGGAAGGTATTTATTCGTTCCATAGAAGTTCAATATCTTCGAGTACATGTAGACCAATGATTCGAACTGAATTTTTCCAAGAGAACTTGCTGCATAGTTTGGAGCCGCTCCATTTGCATTCAGGAAGGCGCTCAATTTACTTGCAATTGCAAGATACTCTGTTTTGTTAATGTTTCCACTTTTAAGGTCTTCTGTTGGATTCGAAGGAGCATCCACACTTTTCAGTGTTACCGATGCTGTTGAACCTTTGCTAATATTTAATAATCCATCTGTTAGTAGTTTCAGGAATTCAGGCATTTCTACCTGGACTGAACCTATCTGAACATAGTTTGGAAGTTTTTTATTTGTTTCAACGTATGTTTTAACCCTTGAAGCTGCATCCTTGATCTGATCCCGTGTAAATTTTGTTACCTGGGTCTGGTTGTTTGATGGTTTCCCATTGTTTGCCTGGGTGTAGTTGAAATTTTTATCGATCAAACCATACCTGAAGAGTACATATCCTGATGCACCATTGTTCCAAGCAGATTTGACATCACCATTCAATTCAACTCCGGGTATTGGAGTAACATTCTTATCGGACTCGTAGGTCTGAAGACCTGCTAGTACGGGCTTTCCATTCGCCTGACTTACTATGTAAGCCACTTTTTCACCTATCCAATCTGAGTTCTCATTGTAGTTTCCCTTGTAGATCATTGGCACAAGGAAATCCAGATACTGGGAAAGTTGTTTGTAGTCCTGTCCATAGTAATAACCATTCACAGCACCTTCCGGCATTAAAGCCGCTGAAATTGCTACTTTTGGTTTTATGGAGTTAACTGTGTCATGCACCCTTTTAACGAAGTTCGTTAGGGTTTGGGTTCCATTGGAATATTTGTAAGCTGTTCCAGGATACCTCACATAATCCAGGTGTATTCCATCGATGTTGTAGTTGGTTGTTACATCTTTGATGAAATTTATCAAAGTGTTCTGGTATGCTGTGCTGTAACCTGTCCTGGTTTCAGTTGTTTTAACCGTTTTATAACTTGTTACTGTTTTTGATTTAGATTTCCAGGTGTACTTCCAGGTGTACTTCCATTTGCCATGATACTTGTACCATTTTTTATACCATGATTTGTACCATGACTTCACAGTTGTTTTGTATGCAACCTTTTTGGTTACATTCACTTTGTAGGTGTAAGTACCCTGAGGATCAATCCATTTTCCATTTGCATCAACGAAACATGTGATCCATGCATGAACTCTTATTCCAGTACCACTGAGCTTACTCAGGATGGTTTTTAGTATACTTTGATATGTTGGAGCTTCGATTCTATTCGTTTTCACGAATACATCGGTTATTCCATCTTTTATTAATTCATCAGCAGTTACCTTACTTACATCGTAAGTGCTGAGCCAGATTCCGTGGACATTATTATATGTTTCATCTCCTGCTGCCTCTGAACTTTGATTTGCTACTGAAACGTTGCTGTTAACACTATTGTTACTACTGTTTGTGCCCGAATTCGTGTTGTTATCTGTAGACTGATTATTCTCTGCATCGCTAACTGCAGTCTCATTAATTAGAGTTTCTGCAGTTGTATTCTGAATTATAGTTGTATTCTGTAAGTCAGTTGTGTTTTCAGTTATATTGCTGGCATTCGTGATATTTTCTGCGATTTCCTGGTTTGCTGTGGTGGCATATATATAGCTTGTACTGGGTAGCACCATGCCAAAAAGCAATAGCACTACAAGCAACAAATGTCGCTTCATAAGTACTGCCCCCCAAATGATTCAGCAAATGTCAGATGAACACCTATGTGGTTCTGACAAGTAATATGATCTCTTTTTGAACATATAAATCTTTTGATTTAAAATTCCGAAAAACAAGAGCAAATATCTTCTTTAATGATTTAAAGCCATTAAAATGAGAATTGAAACGGGTGTTAAAGATTATTTTCACCCTTTTAGGATATTCGATATGAAAAAATATCTTCTTTTCAGTTGCATTAGTTCAAAACATAACAATCTGAATTTAAAAACCCATTGAATTCTAGAGCTTTAAAGGAATATGGAAATCGTTCCAAAAATTTTGAAATTCAAAAAAAGGGTATGAAAAAAAATTATTAAAATTAAAAAAATTATTAAATCTATTTATTTAAGAATACTGAATTTGAAACTTTTCAAAAATAAAAAAAGATATTTTTTAAAAAATGAATAAAAAAAAGGTTTAAAAGTTCATATGAATAAAAGATGGGTTTTAGGTAACCATTTTCAAGATCTACGTTAAAACGTATTTTCCATAGGTCCTGTAGGTGTAGAGCCATTTAGTTTTCCATACCTTTTTCCATTTGTACTTGGTTACGTACTTACGAACCCATTTTCCGTGTCTTTTAACCCATTTCTTAACTTTGTATGCCTTTTTAACCCATGCCCGGTATTTGACTTTTTTGTATGCCACTCGAACCTTGTAGGTTACGTACTTTGCAATTCCGTATCTGAATACAACGTATCCTGAAGCACCGTAAGCCATTGCATAGGCTGCATCTGCACTCACTTCAGCTGCTGAGAGAAGCTGTAAGTTGCCATCACCCCTGTAATTCTGGAGTCCTGCAAGAACGGGTATTGAGTTGCCGTTTTTGTCATTTGCCAGATGTTTTATGTGGGCTATTTTACTGCCTATCCACTGGGTGTTGGTGTTGTAGTTTCCCTTGTAAGTCATTGGAACCAGAAAGTCAACGTAGTCTGCTAATTCATCGTAGCTTTGTCCGTAGTATTTTCCTGCGCCGTTGGATAGAATAACCTCATCTGGCATAACCGCTGCTGATA
>JABNAD010000092.1_pt1 | contig 81796 bp, 63 predicted proteins | sample 7240381 | NCBI WGS metagenome assembly JABNAD01 (sample SAMN11332834, study PRJNA596920) | anaerobic digester metagenome | biome: digested sludge; isolation source: digested sewage sludge-derived enrichment culture grown on H2/CO2 | place: Germany: Goettingen
AAGGCCAATAAAATCAAGCATTTCAGAGGATTTCCTTAACTAAACGACATTGATACCATAAGTATAAATTTCAACCCTATAACATTTATGCAAAAGAAGGCGATACCATTGAAGTATCATCAACTAACGATGTATTAACCTTTAGAACCAAAAATCGAGAAGTTAGTTATTATGAGAACAATTTTGATAGTTACTTCTATTCAAAAATAGCCGATTCTGTTAAGATGGATTTCTTTTTTTATAGGGAGGTTTATTCAAAAAGGAAAAACATTAGGAACTACAATCTTCTTTTCACAAAGGATATCAATAATGTTTTATCTCTTTTCGATTATAAGAAATTCATTATAGACTCTCTTGTAAAGGCAAATGCGATGAGTAGCTACATGGCTAAAATGCATTTAGCCAATTTGGAGCATGAGCGGAATCTGTTTAGAAGGCAGTGTGCTAGCGATAAAAAAGGTTGCGACTCATTACCAAAGATAGAGTATAATGATTCTTCATTAGTTTTTGGCGCATACCGTTTCTCACTATATAAGCAAATAGAACAGGATGTTAAGATTTTTGTGATGAGCAACGGGGTGTATATAGATGCACGAGAGGCGTTTAATCGTGTTTATGGTAATGCCGCAATTACTCCAGAAACAAAAAAATTCCTCCTTACGCATTACATAAAAAAGATATTTGAGGCGTTTCCATCCGATTTCCCTCAGTTTGTTGCCGAGTATAAAAAGGTTGTTGCCGATACTGTTCTGCTAGGTAATATTTCTAGGGCAGAGGCATACTTGGCAAAGAGTAACGAGACCGATTCTACCCTAAATTTGCAAAGCAGTAGAAATGAGAAAAAGACGTTGGACGAGGTTGTTAATGGCCATAAAGGCAGTGTTATTTACGTTGATTTTTGGGCAAGTTGGTGTGCGCCTTGCAGGGAATCAATGCCTTATGCAAAAGAGTTAAGAGGCGAGTATAACAGCAGCAAAATTGCATTTGTTTACCTTGCACTTAACGATAAAGAAAAGACTTGGAAAAACGCAATTGCAACGCTTGGGCTAGATAGTGGCTGTGAGAACTACTTAATTACAAACCCAGTAACATCGGAATTTATAAAATCCCATAACGTTGAATCGATTCCTCGATACATGATTTTTGATAAAAAAGGGAAACTTGTTCATCCCAATGCTCCAGGTCCAGAGGGTAAAGAAATTAGGGCGCTGCTTAACAAGTATTTATCGGAATAGGTTTAATGCGATGCGGTATTAGTACCGTTCATAGCATTAGAGTCATAAATAGTTCTGTTTTAAGCAGTATATAGTATAGGAAAGAGGGTGTCCAAAAAGTAAAGGACACCCTCTTTTTATTCGTACTCCTACCTGAGCGAGTTTTCAAATATTCAATCTAGCAGAAGATAAATTTACTTTTTAGACAGCCTCTTCTCGTTTTATGTGAGTAGTTTATTTATGAGCGTTTATTGCATCCCATCCCATTACCCCAAAATCCTTAACACTTGTTAGCGAAACCTATAGCTACTTTTTGGCAAGAACTTTTACCTTTGCTAGTCTTCAACAATTAAGGAATGGATCAGGGTAGTTTTGATATCTCGCAGCTTAAGGAGGCGTACCTACGCGATAACAACGTTTTACGGTTAGTTCAGGAGCTTGGCTCATCGGAGCCAGTTACCTTTATTAAGGGGCTTTCGGGTTCGTCAAAGGCCTTTGTTTTGGCTGCTGTTATGGAGCAAACTACTGTGCCGCACCTAGTTGTTGCAAACGACAAGGAGGATGCAGCCTACCTTTACAGCGATTTGGCCAACATCCTAACCGATAGCCGCGTATTCTTTTTCCCTTCGTCGTATAAGCGCGCCATTCAGTATGGGCAAACTCTTCCCGATGCCGTTATTCAGCGTACCGATGTGCTTAGCCTTGTGCAAAAGCTCTCGGTTGCCCCAGCCACATCGGTTGCCATTGTTACCTATCCCGAGGCGCTGGTTGAGAAAATTGTTACGGTAGGAGGGTTGGAGAAGAGCATTCTTCAGCTAACGGAGGGGGAGCGTATATCGCCCTCGTTTATTACCGATTTGCTTCTGGAGTACGGTTTTGAGCGCGTGGAGTTTGTTTACGAGCCAGGTCAGTTCTCATTAAGGGGGTCCATTGTCGATATTTTCTCGTACACATCATCAAACCCCTACCGTATCGACTTTTTTGGCGACGAGGTGGAGTCTATCCGCAGCTTCGATGTGGAAACGCAGCTCTCCATAGCCAAGCACTCCGAGGTAACTATTCTGCCCAACTTGCAAACCGATACCGAGGAGCATCCACGCTGCCTTATCACCGAGGCTTTGCCTAGCAACAACATTGTGTGGATAAAGGATCCAATGGTTGTGGCCTCCAAAATGGACGAGGTGCAGTCGGCGGCTCTTTCTGCCGAAACCATTCAGGTATCGCTGTCGTCGCTTGCTAGCGGCAAGGAGTTTTTATCATCAATAAAAAATCGTCCTATTGTTGAGTTTGGGCTACGCCCAGCGCTTAAGCACTCGTTGCAAATAGACTTTGAAACAGCACCTCAACCCCCGTTCAACAAGAACTTTGAGCTGCTGGCGCAGGATATTACCGATAATGCAGTAAGAGGCTACACCGTTTACATCCTGGCCGAGAACAAGAACCAGTTTGAGCGGCTACAGAATATCTTCTCGTCAATAAACCAGAGCGTTAAGTTTACTCCCGTTGCCAGCACTGTGCACGAGGGGTACATAGATCATTCGCTAAAGGCGTGCCTTTACACCGATCACCAAATTTTTGATAGGTTCCATAAGTACAGGCTAAAGCACGAATTCTCAAAGCGCGATGCGCTTTCCATTCAGGAGCTGGTTAATCTGCAGCCCGGCGATTATGTGGTGCACATCGACCATGGAATTGGCGTGTTTAGCGGATTGGTTCGCATGGAGGTTAATGGAAAAATACAGGAGTCCGTTCGTCTGGTTTATCAGGATAACGATACCCTGCTGGTTAACATCCACAACCTACACCGCATAAGCAAGTATAGGGGTAAGGATGCCGAGGCGCCTAAGGTTTATAAGCTGGGAACGGGAGCATGGCAAAAGCTAAAGGCCACAACCAAGAAAAAGGTTAAGGATATTGCCAAGGATCTTATTGCGCTTTACGCCAAGCGTAAGGCGGAGCAGGGCTTTGCCTTTAATCACGATACTTACCTACAGGAGGAACTGGAGGCCTCTTTCATTTTTGAGGATACGCCCGATCAGGAGAAGGCAACAAAGGCCGTAAAGGAGGATATGGAGGCTCAAATCCCCATGGATAGGCTTGTTTGTGGAGATGTGGGCTTTGGTAAAACCGAGATTGCCATTAGGGCGGCATTTAAAGCCGTTGCCGATAATAAGCAGGTTGCAGTACTTGTTCCCACAACCATTTTGGCGTTACAGCATTACCGCACTTTTGGTCAGCGTTTAAAAGATTTTCCTTGCACTGTTGATTTCTTAAGCCGATTAAAGCCTGCTAAACAGCAAAAGGAAACCCTAAACCAGCTTGCCGAGGGAAAAATAGATATTGTTATTGGTACCCATGCCCTGTTAAAGGAGGGAATCAAGTTTAAAGATTTGGGACTTCTTGTTGTTGATGAGGAACAAAAGTTTGGCGTTGCAGCAAAGGAGAAGCTAAAAAATCTTAGAGTAAACGTTGATACGCTAACCCTTACCGCAACGCCCATTCCGCGTACGCTTCAGTTCTCGCTAATGGGAGCAAGGGACCTGTCCATTATCAACACTCCGCCACCCAATAGGCATCCCATAAGCACGGAGCTGCATGTTTTTACTCCCGATATCATTAAGGAGGCCATTGATTATGAATTGAATCGTGGCGGACAGGTGTTCTTTGTTCACAATAGGGTGCAGAACATTGTTGAGATTCAGAACCTTATTAGTCGCGTATGCCCACAGGCCAAGAGCGTGGTGGCGCACGGACAAATGGATCCAGCCAAACTGGAGAAAACCATGCTTGAGTTTATTAGCGGCGATTATGACATCCTTATATCAACAACAATTATTGAGGCGGGGCTCGATATCCCCAACGCCAATACCATAATAATTAACAATGCCCACATGTTTGGGCTTAGCGATTTGCACCAGCTACGCGGAAGGGTTGGTCGTTCCAACCGCAAGGCGTTTTGCTACTTGCTATCGCCACCGTTGGAGACGCTTACCAATGAGGCTCGTAGGCGGTTAAAGGCCATTGAGGAGTTTTCGGAGCTAGGTAGCGGATTTAGCATTGCCATGCAGGATCTGGATATTAGGGGAGCTGGCAACCTGTTGGGAGGCGAGCAGAGTGGGTTTATTGCCGATATAGGTTTTGAAACCTACCAGAAAATTCTCGACGAGGCCATTCAGGAGCTTAAGGAGACCGAGTTTAAGGATCTTTTTGCAAGCCCCGATACCGATAAGCATAAGGAGTGGACCCCAGGTAATGCCGATTGCCACCTTGAAACCGACTTGGAGCTATTACTGCCCGATACCTACGTTAGCAGCATACCTGAGAGAATGAAGCTATACAAAGAACTCGATAGTATCCAAACTCCCGAGCAGCTCAATAAGTTTGAGGTAAACCTTACCGATAGGTTTGGCGCCTTGCCTCCACAGGCACAGGAGCTAATGAATGTGGTTAGACTGCGCTGGCTAGCCATTTCGCTTGGAATGGAGAAGCTTGTGCTTAAAAACGAAATAATGATAGCCTATTTCATATCTAACCAGTTATCGCCATTCTACCGCTCGCAGCATTTTGTTCATATACTGGGGTATATCCAGAAAAATCCCAAGCGGTTTAAGCTTAAGGAAGGAAAAGATAAGCTGTCGCTTGTTGCAAACGATGTTAAGAATATTCAGGAAGCACTTTCGCTGTTACAGCAAATAGGGAACGAGCACATCTAAATCTTAATAGAATGAACCTTATAATAGACATAGGCAACACGCTAACAAAGGTTTCCGTTGTGAATGGGCAGGAGGTTCTGTTCTTTAACCGCTATGAGCGGTTGCAGCCAAGCGATATTGAGAATGTAGTTGTACAATTTAAGCCTCAAAAGGCTATTTATTCAGCAGTTGGAGCAATCCCTACAGAGGCTATTGGAATGATGAAACAGCTTATTCCTTATACCCTTGAGCTAACGCATAGCACTCCGGTGCCTTTACTCAATCTATACGCAAGCAAAGCTACATTAGGGTTAGATAGGCTTGCTGTTGCCGTTGGTGCTAGCTATTTATACCCAAACACAAACCTATTAGTTATTGATAGCGGAACGGCAATAACCTATGAGTTGGTAACAAGTAAGGGAGAGTATTTGGGTGGAGCAATATCGCTGGGAATTAACATGAGGTTTGCTGCACTAAATCACTACACACAGCGTTTACCAAAAGTTGGGTTAACCAATTCGTATCAGCTGGTTGGCACCGATACTGAAAGTAGCATCCAGTCGGGTGTTCTAAATGGAATTGTGAATGAAGTAATTGGATACATATTGGAATCAGAAAGAAAATTCCCAAATCTGGTAACTGTTTTAACGGGAGGGGATGCAAATTTCTTTGAAACAAAATTAAAAAATAACATCTTTGTGATTCCTAATTTACTAACGTTAGGTCTAAATCGAATACTAGAATTCAATGCTAAAGAAAATCTCGCTTAGCTTTTTTTTAATAGCTGCAAGTCTTAGTGCCCTGTTTGCACAAAGCATTTCTACTTATTCTCCTTACTCTCGTTATGGCATTGGAGAAATGAAAACCAAGGGTTTCACCCAGCAAAGGGCTATGGGTGGTTTGGCTCAGCCAATAAGAAATCCCTTTGGTATAAACTACCTAAATCCAGCATCCTACTCAGCTCAGGATACCATGTCGTTTATTCTCGATTTTGGATTTGAGGCAGGTGGTACACTTTACGAAACATCCACCCAGAGTAAGCGCACAGGCATAGCAAACCTGGATCATGTGGCAATTCAGTTTCCCGTAACCAAAAGGGGTGGAATAAGCTTAGGTTTTGTCCCCTTTAGCCAGGTTGGGTATGAGATTAAGCAGCGCGAAACAAACCCGTATCTAATTACCAATGTTGGTATTATCGATTACATATATAGTGGCAATGGTGGTATAAATAAGCTGTATGCAGGCTTTGCTTACGAACCTCTTAAGTTCCTTTCTGTTGGAGCAAACCTTTCGTACATGTTTGGTAGTCTCGACTACGAAAAATCTATGGAGTTTCCTGCCGATGCGTCGTACGCCAATACTTACCGCAAAACCAGTGTTACTGTTAGCGATGTGAGCATTAACTTTGGACTGCAAGCCACCTTCTTTGTTAATAAGGAGAAAAAGCAGAAGATGATAATTGGTGCTACACTTGATAATGAAACTAATTTGGGTGCAAAACGTATTGATAGAGTGTTCATTCAGTACCAATCATATCAGGATACCGTAAATTTTGATGAGTCAAGCAAGAGCTCGTTGAAACTTCCTCGCAACGTTAGTGCTGGTGTTTCGTTCATGAGCGATAATAAGCTGCTTGCAGGCTTTGAGTACTCATATCAGGATTGGAGCAAAGCAATCTTTGTAAATAATGTTGACTCACTTCAGAAATCTCAAAGTTTTAGGTTTGGATTGGAGTACACTCCCAATCGCTACGACCTTAAAAGCTACTTAAAGAGAGTGAGCTATAGAGTTGGTTTCCATACCACATCTGGATACGTTAAGCTTCGCGATAATCAAATTAATAATTATGGCATAACATTTGGAGTTGGACTACCATTCCGGAATACAAACACTTCTTTTAACCTATCGGTAGAGTTAGGACAAAGAGGTACAACTGCGAATAGTTTGGTTAAAGAATCATACAGCTTGGTGAATTTTAGTGTTGTTTTCTACGATTTCTGGTTCTTTAAGCGCAAGTATAACTAGCAAGGATTTTGGCTTTAATATTATGTTTTAACAAAACCAAATAACAATGAGAACTAAAGTAATAAAAGGATTTTTATTTGCACTGATAGCTCTTTCTGCTTCATTAAGCAGTTTTGCTCAGGCACAATTAGAAGATCCAAAGTATGGTGCAGACAAGGAAACAAGAGAAAAGTGTTTAATTAACACCTCTCTTTACGGGGAATCGTACAAGCAAGGAAATTTTAAGGATGCTTTTGGCCCTTGGCATATTGTACTACAAATTTGCCCTGCATCTTCTCAGAACACATACATTAGAGGTGCAAGAATTCTGAAGTATTATATTGAGACCGCTCCAGATCCAATTACAAAAAACGCGTATATCGACTCTCTAATGAGCCTGTACGATAAGCGTATCCAGTACTTTAACAGACGTGGTTACGTTCTAGGACAAAAGGGTACCGATCTGCTAGCATTAAATCCCGATCGTTTCGAGGAGGCTTACAATATTGTAAAAGAGTCTGTTGCTATTGATAAAGTTAAATCTGAGCCATCGGTTATTTACTCATACATGGTACTTGCTAAAACCATGTACGACAACCAAAAGCTTCAAGCCGACGAGGTTATAGAGATTTACTCTCAGACTGTTGAGCTAGTTGAGGCTCAGATTAAGGCTACTCCTAACGACGACAAGCTTACTCAGATTAAGGATGGTATCGATGCTGTTTTCGCATCGGCTAACGTGGCTAACTGCGATAACCTTGTTGCATTGTTTACCCCACGTTTTAATGAAGATCCAAACAACTTGGATCTTTGCAAAAAGATTGTTGCCCTTATGGGTGCAAACGGATGTACTAACCTTGAGCTATACCGTCTTGCTGGAACCAACGTTTTTGCAGCAGAACCTAATGCCGATTTAGCTTACGAACTTGCCAAGCTAAACTCTTCAATTAATCAGTTCAAAAAAGCCGAAGAGTACTTCAATAAGGCTATTGAACTTGAAGAGGATGCTGTAAAAAGATCGGTTTACATTCTTGAGTACGCTGCTATTGTTGCAAGGGAGTTTAAAAACCCACAACAAGCACGTAGCCTAGCGCTTAAGTCTTTAGAGGTTAATCCAAATCTAGGTCATGCCTACATCTTTATTGGTAACCTTTATGCTGCCGAGAAGAATTGTGGTGCCGATGATTTTGAGAAGAAGACCGTGTTCTGGGCTGCTTGCGACAAGTACATCCAAGCAAAGAAGGCAGATCCATCTCTTGCAACTCAGGTAGATCAGCTTCTAAACTCTTACTCACAGTACTTCCCTGCTAAAAACGATATTTTCTTCCACGACCTAAATACGGGTGATTCTTATACCGTAGGTTGCTGGATTAACGAAAGAACCACCGTTAGAGAAAAATAGTAAACGGATGCTAAACATTTGTAAAGCATACTCATACAAAATGGTAGTCCTTGCTCTTGCAGGGACTACCCTATTTTTTGGTTGCAAGGCCGACATTGAAATGGTGAATGCACTTACCGAGCAGGAGAATACACCCGGTGTTTCTAGTGTGAACTCTACCATGACCTATACCGAGAGTGGCATTGTTAAGATTAAGGTTTTTGCTCCAAAAACCTTTTACTACCAATTTGCCGAGGAACCCTACTCTGAATTTCCAGAGGGAATAGAGGTGTATACCTATACCGATTCTATGACTATCGAGTCTCAGCTAACATCAAATTATGCCATTTACTACGATAAGAAACAGCTGTGGGTGGCGCGTAACAACGTAGTTGCCATGAACAAAAAGGGCGATATTCTTAATACAGAGGAGCTCTTTTGGGACGAGGCTAAAAAGGAGATATACTCCAACGATAACGTTAAGGTTACTACTGCCGATGGAGTTATTTTTGGAAAGGGTTTTGTATCCGATGAGCGTTTTGTGAATTGGCGGATTAAGAATATGACTGGTTCTTTCTACGTTGATGAGGAGAACTAGGCAGCACTGTTTTGGGAGTAACTAAACGCTACTCCCTTTTTTATGCAAAAAAGCAATCAATTTTATACATTTACAAAAACTCTTGTAAGATGAATAAGCTATCAGTTGTGCTCGAAACCATTTGGGTTATTCTAGCGGTTGTTTGTTTAGGTATGGGAATTTATGCCACATCTAAGGCAGGACTTGAGCAGTCGTATATGTTTTTCCTTTTATCGGTACTTGCACTACTCATGTTTTTTGCCCGAAGACGAAAACGTTTAAGTAATGGGAAGTAGTTGGGTACTTGCTATACTTGCTTTTTTAGGCATATTCTTTTCTGTAATAGAGTACGCATATATTCATGCAAATAAATTAAGGCTCGAACTCGATAAAAAGCAAGGGGCATTTGCGTCAAAGTTAATCAGCGCATATTCTGAGAACTCCGACCATTTTATTACAACTCTTCTTCTGGGAAAGGTTGTATCGGTTGTTTTACTTATTAGTGCGCTGTTTTTTGCAGCTTCTGCTAATGGCTTAATAAGCACGTTATCAACCCTAAGTATGGCAAGCCTTGCCATATCCCTTTGCTTGGGCTTGGTAATTCTAGTTGAGGTGCTGCCCAAGCAAATTGCCCTGTTTTACCCAAATCAAACCCTAAACATTCTTGCATTACCTTTTGCAATATTCTATATCGTTTTATACCCAGTTGTTGCCATTGCAATACTGCTATCCAGGGCGGTAGCCTTAGCCATTACACTAAAACCGGTTGCCCCAAAGGGGCTAGAGCCATTGCTACGTGATTCTAGTTTTAGTGAGTTTATTTCTGAGGTACATGTATCTCCAGCCTCCGATGAGTCGTGGCACGAGCAGGAAATAAAGATGTTTCAGAATGCTCTCGATTTTACGGAGCTAAAGGTTCGGGATTGCCTTATACCCAGAACAGATATTGAGGCTATTGATATTAACTCATCGGTTGAGGAACTTAAGAGCAAGGTTATAGAGACCAACTATTCCCGCATACCCGTTTTTCAGGGTAATATTGATAATATTGTGGGTTACATCAACTCCAAAGATCTTTTTAAAAAGCCTCAGAGCATAAGGTCTAAGCTAATTCGTGTTGATTTTATTCCAGAGACTATGCGCGTTAATAAATTGCTTACGCTATTTATTAAGGAGCACAAGAATATTGCCATTGTGGTTGATGAATTTGGAGGTACAGCTGGACTTATTACCACCGAGGATCTTATTGAGCAAATTTTTGGAGATATCGACGATGAACACGATAATGAGCATCTTTTGGAGAAGCAGGTAAAACCTAATGAGTTTATATTCTCTGCAAGGCTCGATATCGATTATCTAAACGAAGAGTACCAGTTGAACATACCTGAGTCGGAGGAGTACGACACACTAGCCGGGTTTGTGCTCACCAACCATCAAAGTATCCCTTTGCAGAGTGAGGTGATTACCATGGGTAACTTTAGGGTTAAGGTGCTAAAAATGGTAGGAACTAGAATTGAGGTGGTACATATAGTAAAGTTAAGGTAGGGATTTAGAAATTGACCTGATTATTCTATTGAATCTTAGGAATTCACTATTCAGAGGGTTCTATTGGGACTCTATCCTCCGAATTTTAACAAATATTAAAAAATCAGTAGGCCTACTTTGATAGAGCCAAACTAAAATTGCTATATTCGTACCTTCAAAAAAGAGAACAAGTGAATTAAACCTGACATTAAATGGCTACATTAGAGAAACTCAGAAACCGTGCAGGAGTATTAGTTGCGGTTGTAATTGGTCTTGCGTTAGTTGCCTTTATTCTTGGTGACCTTCTAAGCTCTGGAGGTTCATTATTCAACCGTTCGCAATTGGAAATAGCCGAGATTGCAGGTACATCAGTATCATACCAGCAGTATCAAGCTAAGGTGGACGAACTTGTTGAGATAAACAAGATGTTTTCTGGTGAAAACTCTGTTGATCAGCAAACCTCAGAGCGAATAAGAGAGCAAGTTTGGCAAGAATTTGTAAGAGACCTTGTACTTGTTGATGAGTACGAGAAGCTAGGCATAGCAATTCATCCCAATGAACTATTTGATATGGTTCAAGGGAAGAATATACACCCAATTATTCGTCAGCTTTTTGCCAATCCCCAAACTGGCGAGGTTGATCCTGCACATGTAATCCAATTCCTTAAGAATATAGAATTCGATCAAACAGGACGCCAAAGGGCTTATTGGATGTTTGTTGAAAAAGAGATTAGCGTTGAGCGCCTTTTCACCAAATACAACAACCTTATTCGTAAGGGTATGTATGTAACAAAGTTACAAGCCGAAAGCGCCCTTGCCGATAGAAATACAAAGGTTGACTTTAGCTTTGTTAATGTAGCTTACTCTAGCATTCCCGATTCAACTGTTAAGGTTACAAAGGGCGATTTAGAGAAGTACTACGACGAGCATAAAAACGACTATGAGCAAAAGGCATCTCGCGATGTTGCTTATGTTGTTTTCCCAATAGTAGCTTCGGAGAGCGATATAAAGATGGCTGAGGAGTGGATTAACAAGATTGCTCCTGAGTTTGCTCAGGCAACCGATGCTAAGCAGTTTGTTAACCTAAACTCTGACTCTCCTTTCGATGCTAAAAACTACAAGAAAGGTGAACTTTCTCAGAATATAGACACATGGGCTTTTGATGCAAAGGTAGGCGATACTTTTGGACCATACTTCGAGGATAACTCATACAAAATAGCGAAAGTAGCAGAGATTAACTTTATTCCTGATTCAGTTAAAGCTCGCCATATCCTTATTGGTGTTATGGGACAAACTCAGGAGGCCTACAACAAAGCAAAGAGCACTGCCGATAGCCTTGAGAACTTAATTCGCAAGGGAGCAAGTTTTGCCTCTTTAGCAAAGGATTTCTCAAACGACCCTGGTTCTGCTGAAAAGGGAGGAGATCTAGGTTGGTTTGCCGAGGGTGTTATGGTTAAACCTTTTAACGACGCTTGCTTTAACGGTAAAAAGGGCGATATAACAGTTGTTGAGTCTCAGTTTGGTTTCCATATCATTCAAATCCTTGACAAAGGAAAAGAAACAAAGAAGGTTCAGGTTGCTATACTAGACCGTAAGGTTATCCCTAGCACACAAACCTATCAGCACATATACTCACAAGCGTCGCAGTTTGCTGGACTAAATACCACAACTGATATGTTTAAGAAAGCGGCTGAGGAGCAAAAATTGACCCCAAGGATTGCTAACAACCTACTTGAAGGCGATAGCAGAATTGCTGGCTTAGAGAATCCTCGCGAACTTGTTCGTTGGGCTTTTAAAGCAGAGCTAAACAACGTATCATCTGTATTTGAACTTGGCGATAACTTTGTTGTGGCTACCTTAACCGATGTTCGTGAGGAAGGTTATGCTCCGCTAGAGAAAGTAAAAAATGATGTTATGGTAATGGCTATCCGCGAGAAGAAGGCAGAAATGCTTTCGGCTAAGATGACCGATGCACTGAAAAGTGCAACTACCATCGAGCAACTTGGAGAGCAGCTTAGCGCTGAGGTTAATCAGGCTAATGGCATCTCATTTACTTCGTTCTCAATTCCAAATTACGGCCCAGAACCTGTTGTTATAGCGTCTGCTGTTAGCGCTCCCGAAGCTAAGCTAACAGGTCCAATTAAGGGCAATAGCGGTGTTTATGCTATAGTGGTTTCGGCTAAAAACGTACAGGATGGTACCGATGTAGAAGCCGAGAAGCAGCGGTTAACTAATAGCTACCAGTCTCGTGCATTCTATGAGGCATACGAAGCATTGAAGAAATCGTCTGACATTAAGGATATGCGTTCAAAGTTCTTTTAGTAGATAGTTCTTCTACCTAAAGAGTTAAATACACTAAGGGTCGCTACAGGTAACTGTGGCGACCTTTAATTTTTAAGTCCGCTATAGTTAAAATATCCTCCCTCTTTTATTGAATGTAAATATTTGATATTGATACTGTTATTTTTAATTTTGTTTGTAGCTCAATGCAATCTATTTGGTAAGTTGTAATAGCAGCAAATATCCAAACCTAACTTTTAATCTAATGAAAAAGGAAATGGATGAGGCAGAATGCTGCCCAGAGTTCGATCCAGCACCTTGGGACGATAAAACCTTTGAATGGCAGAACAAAAGGTTTGTTCGCGATAAGGTTTTTACCTTGTTCTATATGCCAATAAACTTTGGGCCCGTTATAAAGCGGGTAATGGGCAAAGTAGAACAATCCAATGCTGCTACGCCCAGCTGGATTTGCTTGTCCGACCATACATCTAAGTGGAATATGGACATTTACATTGAGGTGGATAAAGAGGTTGATGATGCAAGCAATGTAACAATGAGTGGTACCTTTTTTAGCAAAGTGTACGAGGGCGATTTTAATAAAACTGGTGAGTGGTGTAAAAACTTTGAGGTACTGGCTAAGGAACGATCATTGGTTATTAAAAAGTGGTATATGTGGTACACAACATGCCCCAAGTGTGCTAAGAAGTACGGTAAAAACTATGTTGTGATTATTGCAGAGGTATGAGCCATTTTGTTGAAGACAAGGATTTTCAAAGAATTGATTACACAACAACCGCTTTACCTAAGGGGGAATACGAAGGGTGTGTGTTTAAATCATGCAATTTTTCTGGGGTTAGTTTGGTTGGCTCTACATTTGCCGAGTGTGAATTTGTTGACTGTAACCTAAGTATGGCTAATCTTGCCGAAGTAACTCTAAATGATGTGCAATTTACTGGTTGTAAAATGCTAGGCTTACGTTTCGACAGCTGTAATGAGTTTTTATTTGATGTTTCATTTGATAGATGCGCACTTAACTTTTGCTCTTTTTATAAGAGAAAAGTCAGGAAAGTAACCTTTCGCAACTGCTCCCTTTTGGAAGCCGATTTCACTGAGGCTGATTTGACAGGAGCCCATTTTACTGATTGCGATTTAAATGGCACCGTATTTTACATGTCGAACCTAGAAGGTACCGATTTTAGATCTGCCTTAAATTACTCCTTGGATCCAGCTTTGAACAAAGTAAAAAAGGCAAAGTTCTCTATGGAGGGACTTCCCGGATTACTTAGTAAGTTTGACATAGAAGTGGAGTAGGAGGAACTTATCAGCCCTCCTTTTTCTTTCTCACCTTACAGTATTCGTGCTAGTTCTGTTAGTAAAACCCTGGATTCGTAGGGTTTAGATATGCACGCAGCTCCTCCTGATCTAATAGCCTTTTCTTTTTCTTCTCCAGTATAAAATGCTGTATGTATAATTATTGGAACAGATGGATTCTGTTGCTTAAGGATTTTACTAGCTTCAAAGCCATCCATATCACCAGAAAGTTGTATGTCCATCAATACCGCATGGAGTTCATTTTCTGCTGCAAATAGAATAGCATCCTTGGGATTATCAAAAGTAATAATCTTAATCTTGGTTGACTGAAGAAATGTTTTAACCAGTTCAATGGTATTCTTATCATCTTCAACCACAAGAAGTGTTTTGTTGGACCAGTTTATCGTGTCGGGCAGAACCATCCCTTGTGCCGATTTTACCGATAGATATTGATTGTAGTGCTTATTGCTAAGCGGTAAGCTGAGGTAGAATGTAGCACCTTTATTAAGTTCAGACTCTACCCATACTTGGCCATGCATTAGGCTTGCAAGTCCCTTGCTAATAGCCAATCCAAGCCCTGTCCCGCCATACTTTTTTTCAGGTGAGTCCACTTGAATAAAACGTTCAAAAACATCCTTGTGGCGTTCTTTAGCAATTCCAATACCTGTGTCTTTTACATATATAGCGGCTTTGCTGTCAATGGTAAAGGCTCCAACCTCAATATATCCACTTGATGTAAACTTGATAGCATTGTTTATGTAATTGATTATTATTTGTTTAGTCCGCTGCTGATCGGCAAACACCTCAATATTTGAAAGGTTTTTTGCAAACCGCAACTCTACGCCCCTCTGAGCGAGAGAATCTATTTGTTTAGAGTATTGTAGGTTCAAGGTATCTAGGAAGTTTGCAACTGATATATTTTCACTGTTTAGTGAGGTTTTGTTTGCCTCAAGTTTAGAGTAGTCTAGAATATCTCCAATGATATTCAAAAGATCCTTTGAACACGATTTAATTATGTTGGTATAGATTTCCAATTTAGGATCGTTAGGTACGTGCTTAACAATTAACTCGGTAAAACCTACAATCCCATTTAACGGGGTTCTTATTTCGTGCGACATGTTTGCTAAAAACGAAGTTTTTAGTCGTTCCGATTCTTCCGCTTTATTTTTAAGAAACTCTAAGGCCTTTTTCTGTGCTATAAATGAGTTTATAAGTTGGCCTATTTCGGCAAATTCTTTTCCTTTCCCCTCAAGTTCCAGACTTATGCTTGGATTTTCCTCTTTAAGGACTCGTTCCACCGTTTTTAGTGGAGTTAGCACCCACCGCTTGGTTGCAGTTAGAAGTATGATAAAGTATAACACCATTGCCGATATAAAAATGCTAATAAGAATAATTGAGAACTTTTTATATGTTGATAAAAAATGGAGTGGCTTGGTAATGTGTAGGTAGGTAGAAACCTCTCCGTTAAAGTTTAGTAGCGCTTTACTGCAAGCAATTTCAACTGTTTTTGAGTTTAACGGAGTGTGAATTGAGTCGGGCGAGATGTGAATTGCCGTATTTGTAATGTTCTCAAGATTCGTTATGTACTCTTGGTCAATAATTTTCCCAATAAAAAAATAACCCTGAGGAGTTGTTTTTCTATCTGCATCGTTATTTGGATGTATTGTTGCTCCATGAATTTCTACAATGGTTGTATCTATTCTTATAAAGTAGTGAATAAATCTATTATTATATAGTTGGTGTAGCACTTGGGACGGTATCCTTATGCTGTCTAGTATAGGGGTAATAATTGGGCACGTTTTGTAAATTAGCTTTTCATTGGTATTAAAAACTAGAGCGATATCGGTTTTGTAGGTTTTGTTTATGGGAACAATATTCTCTTCGGCCCACGAGGTATCGTTAGTGTGGGTAAATTCAATCATCTCATCCCAAAAAGTATAATCAAAAGTAACCTGTTTAAGCCGTTTACTTTCTAGAGACATAATAAGATCAATACTGCTCTCTAGCTGTTCCTGGTTTGACTGGATAAAAATTCGTTTCTTTTGGCTGTTTACAATAAAAGTTGCCAAGGAAACAATAATAACAGAAACAAAGACTAATAGCAACGACCGTGTAATTAAATGCTGAAGGTTGAACTGGCGTTTTCTCATTTTGGTGTAACTAAGAGTTAATAATAGAGCACTTGCTCTTGCCATTTTAACAGCATTTGATGGGATAAAGGTAAATATGAAACATAAGGGCAACTTCCAACTTCACAATTCAACAACTCTCCCTCAAATTAGCCATCATAAGCAAAAGGATAGCATTTGCTTAATAAACTCTACTACGCAAGTATTTATTTCAGGTTATCCCCAAAAATAGGTAGTGGAAGCTAAAAACCTTTAATATTGCAGTAATGTGTACACAATCAGGTGTTTGTGTGTTATTGATAAATATCACCCCTTACATTATTTCTTGTTGTGTAGTTACTGTTGGCAAAATTTCAGGTACTTAAGAATGGCTTCGGAACGGTTACTTGCTCCCAGTTTAGGATATATTTTTTTGAGGTGGTTCTTTACCGTAAAAATGCTTATTCCCAGTTCGCACGCTATCTCTTTGTAAAGAAGTCCTTGTGCAAGGAGCCGCATAATGTCTTTTTCTCGGGGCGACAATCCAAAGGGATTTAAGCTATTTTGGTACGAGCTAAAATTTATGGACTTCATATTATTTATACTAGCACCAATAGGTTGGTTCTGCTGCAAAAACCACTCAGACTTGCTTAGAGGATACTCAAGTGTTTTTGCGCTATCCATAGAGAGATGTATGCTTAGCTTGGCCTTTTTTATTGCATCTTGCTGAAGAAGGTTGTTAAACTGCTCCTTATTTACCGAAACCTTTACATTAAGAAGTATTTCCGAAGGGGAAGGTATATCTTCTTCGGGGATGATGTGTGTCGAAATCTCTTTTCTCCAGATTAAATCCTCCTCCATCTGCTTAAGAAAGAATTCTTTTAAGGATCTAGTTGCGCCCTCTTTTTGCATAATTGTAAGTGGAGATTTTATAGTGTTGGAGTAAAATAAACTTAATTGGAATGGGAGTCAAGTTGAGTTACAATACTGTTGATCTTTTTTCTGACTAAACGTTTACTTTGAGCTTAATGGTTTAATAACGAGGAATAATCCTTTTACAATTTTCGAATTAATCCTTGTTTTTATTTTGGGTCTTTCGCCTTTGTGTTGCTTTCCTTTTTTTTGTCAGTTTAATATCCTTTTCTACAGCAACATAAACTCTTATACTTATAAATGCTACTACAATAAATGCCACCCAGAAAAAACCAGGATGAAAGCCCTGTGCGCTGTTGTGCGGGCGGGCAAAGTCTGTTTGGCTTGGGTTTAGCTGCAATAAAAGGATTTGGTACAGCATCAATGCTTTCATATTACAAACTAGAAATTATGGTTACTCACTTATAGTGTAAACCCGTATTATGCGCTCGCTGCTAAAGAATGCATTAGCTTTTGCCTTAAAGGCCTCCATTTGTGATGATTTTAAATGTCTATCCAAATCCTCTCTTGTTTCCCAGCGTTCAAACAGTAAAAACTGATTTGTTTCTTCTGTTAGCTGGTACAGTTCATACTCAATGCAACCCTTTTCTTGCCTAACACTGGGGGCAATCTCGTTAACCGCCTTCACGTAATCCTTTGCGTACTCTGGCTTTGGGGTTGATTTTACGGTAACTATTATCATGATACTTTGTTTAGATTGTTATAATGGGTTTAAATTTATGGAAAGTATTTAGAAATGGAAGTTACATCTTCCCATAATCCGCTAAACCTCTTTAATCTTTGCTCTATACGTTTCTAGTTTTTTATATCTTTGCCAGTTATCCGATAAAACGAAAATTTACAACAGATTATGGAAATTCCTGCAAAGTACAACCCCTCCGAGGTTGAGGATAAGTGGTACAAGTACTGGATGGACAACGGTTTTTTCCGTTCGGTACCCGACGAGCGCGAGCCTTACTGTATCGTAATTCCGCCGCCTAACGTTACTGGTGTGCTACATATGGGGCACATGCTAAACAACACTTTGCAGGATGTGTTGGTCCGCAGGGCACGTATGCTAGGCAAAAATGCTTGCTGGGTACCTGGTACCGACCACGCTTCCATTGCCACCGAGGCAAAGGTAGTGGCTAAGCTACGTGCAGAGGGTATCGATAAGAACTCGCTTACTCGCGATGAGTTCCTTGCTCATGCATGGGAATGGAAAGAGAAGCATGGTGGTATCATCCTTGAGCAGCTTAAAAAGCTGGGTGCCTCATGCGATTGGGAGCGTACCGCGTTTACCATGGACGAAGCCCTTTCTGCTAGCGTACTAAAGGTTTTTGTTGATCTTTACAAGAAGGGTTACATCTACCGTGGTGTACGCATGGTTAACTGGGATCCGCAGGCTAAAACTGCCGTTTCCGATGAGGAGGTGCTATACCGCGAGGTACAGAGCAAGCTGTACTACTTAAAGTACTTTATTGATGGCGAGGATGGCTTTGTTACCATTGCCACCACCCGTCCCGAAACTATACTTGGCGATACCGCCGTTTGCGTTAACCCTAACGATCCTCGTTACACCAATCTTAAGGGCAAACGCCTTATTGTTCCGCTAATCAAGCGTAGCGTACCCGTTATTTTCGACGAGTATGTTGATGTTGAGTTTGGTACGGGAGCCCTAAAGGTAACCCCTGCTCACGATGTAAACGACTACATGCTAGGCGATAAGCACAACCTTGAGAGCATCGATATTTTTAACGATAATGGTACCATGAGCACTGCCGCCCAGCTATACGTTGGCATGGATAGGTTTGAGGTACGTAAGGTTATTGTTAAGGATCTGGATGCCGCAGGTAACCTTGCTAAGGTTGAGGATTACGTGAATAAGGTGGGCTACTCAGAGCGTACCGATGCGGTTATTGAGCCAAAGCTATCAATGCAGTGGTTCCTCCGTATGAAGGAGCTTGCCGAGCCTGCCCTTAAAGCAGTTGTTGAGGGCGATATTCAGCTTGTTCCGCCAAAGTTTGTTAACACCTACCGCCACTGGATGGAGAACGTAAAGGACTGGTGCCTTTCACGTCAGCTGTGGTGGGGACACCGTATCCCTGCATGGTACCTACCAGAGGGAGGGTACGTTGTTGCCGAAACCGAAGAGGAGGTGCTACAGTTTGCCCGCGAGAAATCGGGTAATGCTAACCTAACCCTTGCCGATTTACGTCAGGATGAGGATGTGCTAGACACGTGGTTCAGCTCATGGCTGTGGCCAATATCTGTGTTCGATGGCATTCGTAAGCCCGATAACGAGGATATTAACTACTACTACCCAACCAACGATTTGGTTACTGCTCCCGAAATTCTATTCTTCTGGGTTGCACGTATGATTATTGCTGGTTACGAGTATCGTGGTGCAAAACCATTTGGTAACGTTTACCTAACAGGCATTGTACGCGATATGCAGCGTCGTAAAATGAGCAAGTCCTTGGGTAATAGCCCCGATCCGCTCGACCTAATAGCCAAGTACGGCGCCGATGGTGTGCGTGTTGGTATGCTACTTTGCTCTCCTGCAGGTAACGATGTGCTGTTTGAGGAGTCGCAAACCGAGCAGGGTCGTAACTTTAGCAATAAGATATGGAATGCCTTCCGCTTGGTTAAAGGGTGGGAAGTAAATGCCGATATTGAGCAACCTGTTTCAGCAAAGGCCGCCATTGAGTGGTTCAATCACCTTCTTAATAAGGAGATTGCCCAAATTGATGACGATTTTGATAAGTACCGCATCTCTGAGGCGCTAATGGCTGTTTACAAGCTATTCTGGGACGAGTTCTCATCGTGGTTCCTAGAGATGGTTAAGCCTGCATACCAGCAGCCTATTGATGCAACAACCTATGCAGCCGTTCTTGAGATTTTTGAGAAGATGCTTGCTCTGCTTCACCCATACATGCCCTTTATTACCGAGGAGCTATGGCAGCTTATCCGCGAGCGTGCACAGGGCGAGAGCCTAATGGTTAGCCCAATGCCAAAGGCTCAGGCTTTTGATGCGCAGCTTATTGAGCGCTTTGAGCTAATGAAGGAGACCATTGCGGGTGTTCGTACCATTCGTCAGGAGAAGAATATCCCTCAAAAGGATAAGCTAAAGCTATTTGTTAGCTCAACCGAGTCATTAGGCGAGAACGTGGAGAGCATCATTGTTAAGCTTGCCGGATTGGAGCTGCTACAGTACACCACCGATAAGGTTGATGGAGCTGCTTCGTTTATGGTTCGCTCAACGGAGTTCTTTGTTCCTCTTGAAGGTTTTATTGATGTTGAGGAGGAGATAGCAAAGCTAAAAACCGAGCTTGAGTACACCAAGGGCTTCCTAAACAGCGTAGCCAAAAAGCTAAGTAACGAGCGCTTTGTGAGTGGAGCTCCAGCCAATGTGGTTGATATGGAGCGCAAGAAACAGGCCGATGCCGAAGCTAAAATTCAGGTTATTGAGGAACGCTTGGCCGCACTAAGCAAGTAGATAAATAGGGTTATTCCTATATAATTTTCAAAGCCGCATTCAACGTAAAGTTGGGTGCGGCTTTTTTGCAAAATGGGGCAGGTAACGTTAAATTTAATCAACTCTGTTTCTAAACATTTTTTTCACGCTTGCATTTCTTCTATAAGTTTCTGAGTTTTAATAAATTTTCGCTTAATAGAAACTGTATGTAAGCAGCTGTGATACTTTAGGATGTGTTCATAATGCGAGAATGGCATTTCCTTTAGGCGCAGTGGCTGTAACAAGAAAAATAGCTAACGGATGAAAGATTCTGAGATTCTAATGAACCCTAACGGGCTGGTTCGTTTCCTAAAAAAGCCTGCTGAGGCTTTTACAAAAGACGATATTATTCACTTCTGCCAAGAGAACGAGATTGAGATGATCAATTTTCGTTACGTTGCTGAGGATGGAAAAATCAAGACCCTAAACTTTGTAATTAGCTCAAAGGAGCATCTTGATAGCATTCTATCGTCTGGTGAACGTGTTGACGGAAGCAGCCTATTCTCCTTCATAGAGGCGGGTAGCAGCGACTTGTACGTAATTCCACGCTACCGCACTGCGTTCCTCGATCCTTTTGCCGATGTTCCTACCCTTAGCATTCTTTGCTCTTTCTACAACAGCGAGGGTAAGCCGCTAGAGAGCTCTCCAGAGTACATCTTGCGCAAGGCTAACGAGGAGTTCTCCATTAAAACGGGCTGCACCTTTAAGGCATTAGGTGAGCTTGAGTATTACGTAATTGGTGAGCGCGACGAGTTTTATCCTGGCATAGACCAAAAGGGTTACCACTCCAGCGAGCCATTTGCTAAGTATGAGAATATCCGCGTTGAGGCGCTTAGGCTAATTGCCCACGCTGGTGGCAAGGTTAAGTATGGTCACTCAGAGGTTGGGTGTTTTTCTCAGGGCGATTACTACTACGAGCAGCACGAGGTAGAGTTCCTTCCCATGCCTGTTGAGGAGGCCGTTGAGCAGATGATTCTTGCAAAATGGATTGTTCGTATGCTTGGTTTCCGCTATGGTGTTGAGATTAGCTTTGCTCCAAAAATTACCGTAGGTAAAGCAGGTAGCGGTATGCACTTCCACATGATGGTAGAAAAGGATGGCGTTAACCTTATGGTAGAGAATGGTAAGCTAAGTGACCTTGCGCGTAAGATGATTGCAGGTATCCTTGATGCTGCCGATGCGCTTACCGCATTTGGTAACACCATTCCTACATCGTACCTACGTCTTGTGCCACACCAAGAAGCTCCAACCAATATTTGCTGGGGCGATAGGAACCGCTCTGTAGTGGTTCGCGTTCCTCTTGGATGGATTGGCGCCGACTATATGGTTCGCGATGCTAACCCAGCCGATTGCAACCTTAGCGTATCGGGTCAATCTAAGCAAACCTTTGAGTTCCGCGTACCCGATGGCTCTGCCGATATCTACCTAACCGTTGCAGGCCTTGTAAAGGCATCAATGCATGGTATTAATATGCCAAACGCACTTGAGCGTGCTAAGGAGTTATACGTTGATGCTAACATCTTTAAACCTGAGTTTAAGGAGAAGCTAATGCAGCTTAAGCAGCTTCCTGCATCGTGCTGGGAATCGGCTGAGGCGCTTGAGGCTAAGCGTGGCATTTTCCAAGAGGGTGCAATTTTCCCCGATGGTTTAATTGACGCACGTATTAAGAAGCTTAAGGCGTTTAACGATAAGGGTCTTAGCGAGAAACTATACGGTAAAGATGAGGAGATTGCTAAGCTTGTTGGTCAGTTTATTCATATTGCGTAAGCAGTACCGTTCTATTGGTATTTTAGGAAAGAGGATTATCCTTTATGGGTAATCCTCTTTTGATATAAATACTTTGGATGATATGTTTTTGCAGGTACTTGTTCAAACTGTTTGTATGTAGTAAGACTAAAGAACTATTTTGCTATTCGTTGTGTAATCCAAGAGGGAAGTATAATTGAGTTTATATTATCATGGTCTATTATGTCAAATTTTGTAGCCTTATCCTTTACAAACGTTGGAAGTAAACTTCCAATTGTTGTGAAATTATTGTTTAGTTCATTGGAAAAGTTTGCATTGTAAAGAGTTGCTCTATAGCTAAGGCCACTCAATCTGGATGTATAGTAGTACACGCTGCTAAGGTACCACCTCCCATTTGATTCAATGAAATTAACCTCTTTTAATTCCGTTTTTTTGCTATTCTGCATTACCTCTTTTACTATAGCATGGCTTTCATTATCAATGTAAAGCGTGCCTTTTTGAAATAAAAAAGACTTATCGGTTTCAAACTTTATAATCAGGCAATCTTTCTCGCCAATGAGTGCTCTTCCTAAATAGGTAAAACGAAAATGCTTTAAATGTTTCTTTTTAAGAAACTCTATTCTGTCAAAAACAGGATTATCCCATAAAATCTGAGAAAGACCTATAAATCTTGCATTTGCTACCTTTTCTTTGCCCTTATCTGTAAAGTAGCCAATTCTACTTTCTTTAATGGCTACGTTGTTGCTAAATCTTTTTATACCCAGTTCTTTGTGTTCAATTATTCCAAAATGATCTTCAATAAAGTGAATGGTGCTATCGTTTGAATAATGTACTTCCCGAGAATAAAAATTGTAGTAAACAGAACTAAAGGGATGGTTCTGTTGAAGATTAGAAATAACTTTACTCATAATTTCATTCGCATTAAGAGGCTTAACTACCAGCTCTGCTATTTCATATGAGTGTTCAATTAATCCAATAGAATTTCTTTTTTTAGAATCAACCTTATACTGTGTTGTTTTAAATCCTAAGCAGGACACTACTATGGTATCGCAATTCTTATTGGAGATTAAGCTAAAAAAACCATCCTCATTTGTTACCGTTCCGTTAGTGGGCGCATTTTTCCAGTAAATATTAGCACTATGTATTCCTTGTCCTGTATTTACATCATAAATAAATCCAGTTATTTTGTTTTCAGGGTTATGGGGTGTAAAATAGATTGAGATAGCAGCAATTAGAATAAGGAGTGTTTTCATTTTATTTTGTGGTTTCAGGTCATTTTCTTCTCTAAATTATTGAAATCTATCCAATGGACATTCTGGTTCTCATTTTTTAATGTAATACCATAAAGTGGTAGGCTATAACCATTGTCATCTTGTATAATTTTCTAATAATTTTGATGCAAGTTATCAGCCTTGCTGTTACTATTTAAGTTTTTTATTTGTGTTGTATAACATGACCGCTAATTGGTTGTATGCATTTCATAACTGTAGATGGTAGCAAGAAAAAAGGAGTTTTTGCCCCTTTTCATTATATATCTTACCCCTACGGCGCCAACCGTTCAATAGTCCAAACGCCGTTTGTTAGGGTGTACTGTATGCGGTCGTGGAGCCTATCGGCGCGGCCCTGCCAAAACTCAATGCATGTTGGTGCTAAAACGTAACCTCCCCAGTTGGGTGGGCGTTTTATGGTACGCTTAGAGAACTCTTCGTGGAAATCGGATTTTAAATTCTCCAGGTATTTTCGGTTGGGTATAACCTGACTTTGGGGCGATGCCCATGCGCCAATCTTACTCCCCTCTGGACGGGTTTTAAAGTACTCATCGCTTTGCTTATCGGTTAGCTTAGCCACTTTCCCCTCTATGCGTACCTGTCGTTCCAGTTCTGGCCAAAAAAACACTAGTGCGCCGTAAGGGTTTTGTAGTATCTGCTTACCCTTTTTGCTGTCGTAGTTAGTAAAAAACGAAAAGCCCTCGGGGCTAACACCTTTTAGTAGTACAACCCTTGCCGATGGTTTTCCTTCAAACGTACTTGTGGCAAGTGTCATGGCCGTGGGCTCATTTACATTAGACTCAACGGCCTCATTAAGCCACTGTTCAAACTGCTTTAGAGGATCGCTTTGCACATCGTCCTCATTTAGCTGTGTTATCAGGTATTCCTTTCGAATAGCCGATATATCCTTTGTTCTCATGTGTTACCTATGCAATTGGATGTTTGCTTAAAAAACATATGTTTACCATTACTAAAATAAACAGCAAACAACCAATATTGTTTGTAGTATAACAGCCTATTATTAAGTGGTTGTAGCGTTAGTTGCTATGCTTTAGGCTCCAAATGTGTATGAGCATTTGTTTCTGCAATGGACGAATGAAGGTGCTTAACGTGGGTTTGACTTGCCGAACTGATACTTGCATTAAGATCGAATCCCAGAATTAGCCCAAAGGCGTTAAAGTAGATCCATAGAACAAAGGCTATTAAACCGCCCAGCGACCCATAAAACTTGTTGTACTGAGCAAAGTTATTTACATAGTAGGAAAAGCCCAGTGAGGTTATTACAATGAGTAGGGTGGCAAGGGTTGATCCTGCGGAGAAAAAGCGAAAACGCTTACGCTGTGCCGGTGCTAGGTAGTATAGGAACGATATGCAGAAAAAGAATAGTAGCACAATAAGAATCCATCGGGCAAAAAGGATAAGGTAGTAGGTTATGTCTTGTTCTATCCAGCCCAAAGCCACCATTTTTTGAAGTGCCATATCGCCAAAAAACATAATGGATACCCCAATGGCCACAAGTAGGGGAAGTATTATTGTGAGTAGAAATGCAATTGCATGCTGTGCAATAAATTTTCGGGTTTCAATGGTGTGGTAGGTTGCATTAAAGGCATCAATTAGAGAGCTAATGCCGTTGTGGCTAAAGAATAGTGCTGCTAGAAAGCCAAAGGAGAGTAACCCGCTACTCTTACGCGTAAGTACCTCCGTAAGGGTGGACTCAACGGTTTGGAACGCATAATTGGGCATTATGGTTTTTATCAAAATAAGCAGCTGTACCTGAAAGTCCTTAACTGGAATGTATGGTATTAACGTGAATAGAAAGATAAGCGTTGGCACAACTGCCACAAAGAAGTTAAAGGCAACAGCCGAAGCCCTTGTGGTAAGGGCTCCATTAACTATTCCTTTAAAAAAGAAGTGTATAACGGTATAAATGGGTACTCCATCAAATCCTGGAAACGTAATGCGTTGCAGCAGCCTTATTATAAGCTTGGTATTTATAACAAGCCTGCGCTTTAGTCTTTTGGCAAGAGTAACGTTCCCGTTTTTTTGCATGTAGCGTTAGTGCTTATTCTAGCTGTGTTACACCTTTTTTAGGTTCATGTCGAGGCTTTTAACCTGATGGGTTAATGCACCAACCGATATGTAATCGACACCCGTTTCGGCGTAAGCTCTAATGGTATCAAGGGTAATGCCCCCCGACGACTCGGTTTCAACCTTCCCGTTAACCAGTTTAACCGCTTGGCGGGTAAGCTCTGGCGTAAAGTTATCGAACATTATACGCTGCACGCCACCTACAGCCAAAACCTTTTCTATATCGCTAAGCGATCTTGTTTCCACCTCAATGCCAAGGTTCTTCCCTTTTTGCTGTAGATACTGCTGCGCATTCTTAACGGCATTTTCAATGCCACCTGCAAAGTCTATGTGGTTATCCTTAAGCATTATTAGGTCGAAAAGTCCCATTCGGTGGTTCTCTCCACCTCCAATCTTTACCGCCATTTTATCGAAAATACGCATACCTGGATTGGTTTTGCGCGTATCCAGAATTTTTGCCTTAGTCCCTTCAATGCGCTTAACATAAACATCGGTTTGGGTAGCAATGCCGCTCATGCGCTGCATGGTGTTTAGCACAATGCGTTCTGCTTGAAGCAGGCTGTGTACTCGTCCTGTGGCAGTAAAAACAATATCCTTTGGTTTTACATGTGTGCCATCTGGAATTAGAATACTTACTGATATTTCGGGATCGATACGGTTAAAAATAATCTTGCTTATCTCAACACCAGCAATAATGCCCTCCTGCTTAAGCATAAGCTGTACTTTACCTTGTGCTTGTTGCGGAATACAAGAAAGCGATGAATGGTCTCCATCGCCTATGTCTTCTAGAATTGCTAGGTCAATTAGTTTGGTAACCAGTTGTAAGTCCATTGCTAAATACGTATGTAAGGCTTGTGTTTGCAGTTACTCGCTTAGGGTTTCAATCCTAAGTTGGTGTATAAGAGAGGTGTTCCCATCGGCTTTTAGGAATATCGATACCCTAAAAATTTTTGAGTCGGTGGTTAGAGTGCCTATGGCAAAGCCATTGGAATCCTTAGCCCCCTTGTGGTTAACCTGAAATTTGGTAGGTTTATTCTTGTTGAAAAAATCTTTCATTAGCAGTTCGGCCTGTGCTTTTGAGTAGAAGTTTTCCTCGCCATCAATCTCAATCTCAATGGTTTTATTAAAGTAAGCTGAGAGTTCCTGTGCATTTCCACCTTTAAATACATCCGAAATTTTTCCTATAACGTCTTGTTGCTGGTTGCCCCCGCTAATTGCAAAAACTAGCGAAACTGTGCTTAACACGAGTGTTGTTGCCAGAACAAACAAAAACTTATTCATCTGTCTATTTTTTTGTTTTTGAGGTACAATGAAACATCTACTGCTTAGCTAAGTGCTTGTATGCTATTGCCATTTCAATGGATGTTACACAACGTAATCTCCTTATATCGTGAGCAACAGGGGCATCAAAGTCCCTGCCAAAAGTTATATGTAATATGCAAACTTAGTAAATTTAGCCCACTAATGGGAAAATACCTAATTTTAAAGCAACTTAGCAATTGACAAGATTGCTTGTTTGCTTATTCCCACTTAATTTATGGGCTACTGTTGCTAAAATAAATTTTACTCAAGTTATACGATGAAAGTTACCCTTTTGGTTGTAGGTAAAACCGATAAAAAGTTTGTTGAAGAAGGAATTGACGAGTATGTGAAACGAATTAAGCGCTATATTCCATTCGAAATAAAGGTTTTACCCGATGTAAAGAATACTAAAAACATGCCTAACGAGGTGCAGATGGAGAAGGAAGCCGATGCTATTCTAGCTGCACTGGCGGGTAATCAGGAGGTAATACTGCTTGATGAGAATGGAGCCGAATATACCTCTGTTGGCTTTGCCAATTTTATTGATAAGCGCTTGGTGATGGGGCAACGCGATTTGACTTTCATTATTGGTGGTCCATATGGCTTTAGCCAAAGGGTAAGGGCTGTTGCATCGGGTAAGCTATCGCTTTCTAAGCTAACGTATTCGCATCAGCTGGTTCGGGTTGTTTTTGCAGAGCAGCTTTACCGTGCATTTACCATAATAAGGGGAGAACCATATCATCACCAGTAATAAAATAGGGGTTATTAGCCCTTTTGTTGTTCTGGGCTCAAGTTAAGGCTCACTTTTTGTTACGGCTGGCGTACCCAAAATTACCTATACATGAAGCTTAACCGATACCATATTCCACTCGTATTTCTGCTATTTGCCGTATTTTTTTATGCGTTTTCTGTTTTTTCGGAAGGACGTGTATCTGAAAAAAGTTCGTCGGTAAAGGATGCTCAAGTACTGGCGGCTAACATTGAGCGCTTGCTTGCCGAGGCAAGGGACGATGCCAATTTTTTAATAAAGCAGTTTGCTCTACATGGCGATGATATTCTGTTTAGTGTGAACCAAGGCCAATGGGGTGCTGGTGCAAGAGAAAAGGGGATAGCCCATTTTTTGTATTCCGACATGCAGCTCGTTTTTTGGTCGCAAAGCATCGATATCCCCATTGAGTTACTTGAACATGAGTCCGACACACTGGTTAAGGTTCAGAATTCATGGTATGTCTGGTCTTCGGTGAGTAAGGAAAGTAGTAAGGTGGTTTCGCTAATACGGGTTAGAACCGATTATCCGTACGAGAATCGATTTTTGAAGAGTGATTTTGTGGCGGGGCTTGGCTCAGCAAATGGTTACAACTTGTCGGTAGATGCGGAAACAGATGCCATTCCTATTAGTGTTAGTGGCAAGATACTTTTCTATTTAGTTCCTTTATCTCCTAAGTTTTCGGTATTTAGTTGGAATACATTAGCATTAGTAGCGCAGTGGAGTTCTTTTTTTATGCTGTTGGCCTTTTTGTTCTCTCTACCCTTTTCTAGGCTAGCAGGTCGTTACAGATTTAGGATGTTTTGGGCTATTACGCCACTAGTGCTGCTGTTGCGCTTTGCAAACCTAAGCCTTGGTTGGCCAAACAACACGGGATCGAGCCTATTTGGGCCAGAGGTTTTTGCGCTTTCGTGGCTTTTCCCTTCGCTGGGCGATTTGGTGCTAAATGCCATAATTTTGTTCGCAATTGTTGCCCTAGCCTATAGGTGTTTTAAGCGGGTGATTCCGTTAAGACGAATAAGATCCCTTGTTATTATTGCGCTATCGGTTACTAGCGCTTTTCTGTTACTTGTTACCGATAACCTGTTCCAATCCCTTATTCTACATTCTACTGTAACTTTTGAAGCTTACCGTATATTCGACTTGTCGGTTTACACCCTAATTGGCTACATTGCCATTGGCTTGCTTTTTGGCTCGGCTTTTCTTATAAATCATCTTTGGTTAAGTTTCTGTGGGTGCGGTAAGGGTATGTGGGGAAGAGTGAGCTACTCGCTATTGGGTATCGTTGCGGCTTTGCTTCTTTTTTATCTTATTGATTTTTCTATATCGATATACGGAATAGCCCTGTTACTTATAATGCCTTTTGTTCTTGCATGGTTTTCCAAAAAAGGATGGACTTACAGATCGTCGCACATTGTGCTTTTTGCGGGTATAATATCAGTTCTTTCGGTTTTTTTAGTGTCCGACTATGCTTTGCAAAAGGATGTTGAGGTGCGCAAAGTAATTGCGCTTAACCTAAGCGCAGAGCGCGATCCCGTTGCTGAGATGCTATTAAGGGATGTGTCGCAAAATGTTGCCAAAGACTCTACAATAATTCGGTTAATATCAAATATTGCAGAGAGTGAGTTCGATTTGTATGCGCATATTAACGAGGAGTACTTTTCTGGGTACTTAAAGAAATTTGATTTTCAGGCTACAGTTTGTTTTTCAGGTTCGGAACTAATACTAGACAACACAGGATACAAGGTGGGTTGTGAGGGGTTCTTTGCCAATTTGGCCAATGAGAGAGGGACGCAGATACGGGGCACCAACTTTTATTACTTGAGCAACCAAACAGGTAGAATAAGCTACCTTGGTATATTCACTTTTTATCTAGACCAATCTACAAAGGCTAATCTCTACATAGAGATGGACTCAAAGCTTAACTCCGAGTTTTTGGGTTATCCCGAGCTTCTACTTGAGGGGAAGTTGGCATCAAAAAGCCAAATGAGCAACTATTCTACTGCAAAGTACCATCAGGGCAGGTTGATTGCTCAAACTGGTAGCTTTTCCTACCCCTTAGAGGAAAACTTTACTACCGATACTTCCACCTCCTTTAGCTATATAAAGAGTAACGATATGGGGCACGTGGTGTATCGCCCCAATGCCGATAATGTTATTGTGCTTAGCAAGCCAAAGGTTAATCTTTTTAACATTACCGCTTCCTTCGCATACGTTTTGCTCCTCTTCTTTTTTGTTCTGGTGGTTCAGCTGCTAATTGCTGGTTTTCCGTTGGAGCTAACCATACGCATGACCGGATTTAGGGGAAAAATAAAGCGTGTGGTAGTTATTATTGTGCTCCTTTCGCTAATAATGGTTGGGGCAGTAACCATAGTGTATAGCGTTAAGAATTTCGAAAAAAAGAACTATGAGTCGCTAAACGAGAAGCTACTCTCGTTAATGGTAGAGATTGATCACGATTTGGTTGATGCCGACATGATACATCCCTCCATGTCCGAGTATATAACCTTTAGGCTAATACGCCTTAGCAATGTGTTTTATGCCGATATTAACCTGTACGATACTACTGGTGTGCTTATAGCCTCGTCGCGTCCAGAGATATTTGAGCGCCAGCTATTGGGTAGGCGCATGGATCCTGTTGCCTTTTACCAAATGAAAACCCAACAGAGCCAGCGGTTACTAAACAAGGAGCGTATTGGCATGCTATCGTACCTCTCGGCTTACGTACCTCTAATTGATGCCACAAACCAAACCATTGCATACGTTAACTTACCCTATTTTACCAAGCAGGATGAGTTTAAGCGGGAGATATACTCCATTGTTGTAGTTCTTGTTAACATATACGCACTGCTTATTCTCATTGCTTTATCGGTGGCAATATTTGTTGCAAACCAAATATCGAGGCCTTTGGAGCTAATTCGTGATAAGCTTAGACGGGTTGACATATCGGGGCATAACGAGCCGCTATTTTACGAGTACGACGATGAGGTTGGCCGCCTTGTAAGGGAGTACAACCGCATGGTTGAGGCTTTGGCTCGAAGCGCCGAGGAGCTAGCTCGGAGTCAGCGCGAGAGCGCATGGCGCGAAATGGCCAGACAAGTTGCCCACGAGATTAAGAACCCGCTAACGCCAATTAAGCTAAGCCTACAGCACCTTACAATGCGCCGCCGACAAGGAGATCCCGATTGGGATAAGCACTTTGATAAGTTTGCTGCCTCACTTATTGAGCAAATAAACACCTTGGCAACCATTGCTACAGAGTTTTCTAACTTTGCAAAAATGCCTGCCCTTAAGTTTGATGTTGTGGAGGTAGATAAGCTGCTCGACGAGGCTGCGCACATCTTTACAGCGTATCAGAATATCTCCATACAGGTAACCCGACAGCCCAATCAGGTTCTCAAGGTTAAAGCCGATAGGGAGCAGCTATCTCGTGTGTTTATTAATTTACTTAAGAATGCGGTGCAATCTATTCCATTGGGGCAGGAGGGTGTAATAAAAATAGACACCGAAAGTGATTCCGACGTGGTTATTATTCGTATTACCGATAATGGAAGCGGAATACCCGTTGAGCTACAGCCTAAGATATTTAGTCCCAATTTTACCACAAAATCGTCGGGAACAGGGTTGGGTTTAGCTATATCAAAAGGAATTATTGAGGGAGTAGGTGGTAGAATATCATTTCAATCGGAAGTGCGCAAAACCACATTTACCATTGAATTACCCGTTTATAAAGGAGACGAATATGACAGTTAAAATTAGTGTGCTTGTTGATAATATTGCTGGGCGTAGCTTCAAGGCAGAGCATGGGTTATCGTACTTTATTAGTGCCGATACCGACGTTCTACTAGACACCGGTAGTTCCGACCTATTTCTGCAAAACGCTAAGAAATTAGGAATTGATACTGCCAAATCCAACTATGTTGTGCTTAGCCACGGGCATTGGGATCATGGTAACGGGTTGGTACATTTACCCTCGGGGTTAACGTTAGTAGCACATCCAAATATTTTTGTGTCCCGCATAAGCAAGCGTAGCGGCAACCCAGTGGGCATTCCCATTACCCGTTCCGAAGCTGCCGAAAAGTTTAACATGCACCTAAGTGCTGAGCCAGTATGGCTTTCGGAGCAAATGGTTTTTCTTGGAGAGATACCAAGGCTAAATAGCTTTGAGAGCCAAACCACGGACTTTGCCTTTACCGATATGTCCCCCGATTTTATTACCGACGACTCTGCTATAGCCATAAAAACGCCTAAGGGTATCGTTGTGGTATCGGGATGTTCCCATTCGGGTATTTGCAATATTGTTGATTATGCTATTAAGGTTACAGGCGATAACCGAGTAAGAGCGGTAGTTGGTGGATTTCATCTCGATAAGTTGGACGAGCAGTACTACCAAACCATAGAGCATTTAGAAACCCTGGGAGTGCAAGAGGTTGTACCCTCGCATTGTACATCTTTTGAAGTGTCGGCACAATTCTTTGCAAAGTACGGAAAGCAGCCCTTAAAGAGCGGATTTGTGCTTTGTTACTAGATACTTCTTGTTGCAATAGAAATAACAAAAGCCGCTTATATAGCGGCTTTTGTTATCTCAAGCTCTTTTAAATGCCCCAATATGGAACAAGTATACAACTTGTGTCAGCCCACAGCGCGAATTGTGTGAGTGCGGCCAAGCCAATTCCCTTGTGATACTTTTGTAGTAATAAATTTTTTGTTTGGTATAAACTCGTAAGGTCATGTAAGGTAGCCAGTGCGGTACAAATTACAAGCTAGCGCCCGAGCACACAGAGCTGTTTATCGTACGTAATAATGAAGAAAAAGCACTCGAAAGTTAAATATTTGTCAATATAGATAGTTATGCGTGTAATTATACCCGATAGGGTCTTTATGGCTAATTTATAGGTTGAAGGTAGTTGTATTATACCCGATAGGTGTTATTTGGTAAAAAAAGTGTATCTTTGTATAAGAATAATTCATATCGGGTATAATTTAGTGTGTATGACAATAGCTGAGTTTGTAAAGGAGATGCGTAAGGAGTATGGACTAACACAGATAGATCTCAGTATGAAAACAGGTGTTGGTATCCGTTTTATTCGTGAACTGGAGTCTGGCAAACCAACGGTTCGCTTAGATAAAGTAAACCAAGTGTTGGCGCTTTTTGAAGCAGAAGTGGGTGTGCAACAGAAGAGAAAAGATGAGTAATGAAGCAGGCTGAGGTATATATGCATAATCGTTTGGCTGGTACCCTCACAGAGAGTGACGAGGGTTATCGTTTTTGCTATGATGCCAAGTACTTGGCTCAAGTAGACGCTGAGCCTATTAGCCTTACACTTCCATTGAGAGAGGAGTGCTATACAGACAAGGTTCTTTTCCCTTTTTTTGATGGATTGATACCTGAGGGATGGCTCTTGGATATTGCAGAGCGTAATTGGAAGATTGATAGCAGGGATAGAATGTCTTTGCTACTTGCATGTTGTAAAGATTGTATTGGTGCTGTCAGCATTGTACCTAAGGAGCGATTATGAAACAGTGTTTAGTATGTTATGGTGAATTGCCTGAGGGAATAGAAGATTATCACTCAGCTTGCTCCCGTAAGCTGTTTGGTACTAACAAACCCCCAAAGATTGAGTTTGATAGAGGAAGTATCACTCAGTTAGCAGTTGAGGTGATTAGAAGTCAAACCACTTTAACAGGAGTGCAACCAAAGCTATCTCTTGATATTGATAAGGGTGGGGCCGGAGTACCCAGTCGATTTACTGTGGTTGGACTGTGGGGACGTTACATCCTGAAGCCTCAATCAGATAAATACCGACACTTACCTGAGTTGGAAGATGTAACAATGCACTTGGCAGAGCTAGTTAAAATTGATGTTGTGCCACATGGCTTGATGCATATGGCTGATGGAGAGTTAAGTTATATCACACGGAGAATTGACCGTACCAATAAGGGGAATAAACTTCCGATGGAGGACTTCTGTCAGATTAGCAATAGGCTGACAGAGCATAAGTACAAAGGTTCTCATGAGCAGATAGCCAAGTTGATTAAAGAGCATTCTTCAAGACCAACTTTTGATTTACTTAGCTATTGGGAGGTTGTGTTATTTTGTTGGTTAGTAGGAAATTCCGATATGCACCTTAAGAATTTTTCACTTTATTCCCCACGAAAAGAGGCTGGTTTTCAGTTAACTCCCGCCTACGACATGCTCTCAACTAAACTTGTAATACCTGAGGATAAGGAAGAATTGGCGCTCACACTTTGCGGTAAGAAAAGCAAACTAAAAGGAGAACACTTCGCCTCTGCTATGAGAGAGTCTGGTGTCTCTGATAAAGTGATAGAGAATGCCTTCATCAAGTTTAATCAAGTTTCAACAGAATGGTTTAGTTTTATTGCAAAGTCATTCCTACCTTCCGACATGAAAAACGCTTTTCAAGAACTTATATCAGAGAATCTTCTTCGTCTGAATATTTGATGTTTATTATAAGGGTAATCTAGTTTACATTATAACCTGTAAGCTAGATTTTACCCTAAATAGCGCAAGTTTACAGTTTGTGCCTTCACTTATGTTTATAATAAATAGCTAAGGCTAAACATCCTTTTTGGGTGCTAAATACTTATTAAATAGCAGTAGCCCAATAATGGTGGCAACACCAATCATGCTAAACATGAACCAAAGAAGCCCAGGACGGCCCATTTCGGTTACAAACTTAACATAGGTATATGCACCAAGAACGCCTCCAATACCGCTGCCTATTACACCGTAAAGAAAACTATAGCCAAGGTAAAGCGCTTTTTTATCGGGAGGAGCAATTAGCCCAACGTACGATATGAACTTGGGGTGAGCGGTCATCTCGCCAATAGAAAAAATCATGATACCTGCCATAAAAACCCAAGCGTGTGTTGATATGGCCAGAATTCCCATACCAATAGTACCTAGTGCTATACCAAATATCATTGTGGGTAATGCTTTGGTATTCTTTACAATGCTTGATATAATAAGCTGTAAAAGAATAATTGTTCCTGCATTTATAACAGTTACGTGTTCCGCCTCAAACTTCCACGAAGGATTCTCAGTGAACAGTGCAAGAACAGAATTTACTGCGCTGTTTACTGGAGCCATGTCCATGTATTCGGTTAGGTACCATAAAACCGTATCGAACATCTGGAAGTATAGAATCCAGAAGCAGGAGTAAATGGCAATCATAATAATAAATCGGAAATCCTTAATAACTAAAGCAATCCCCTTGAACACCTCAAAAATAGACTTTTGCGTCTGAGGCCTTTCTGGCTCCTGGTAAACAAATAGGTTTAGTAGTATTAACCAGCCAGTACCAACAGCAGCCATAAGGAAAATATAGTTCCAGCCTATTCCCTTTAAGTAGGGGATAAGTATAAGGGGTACAAGAAATGCACCTAGATTAATGGTCCAGTAAAAGATTCCAAAACCAAGCGAAGAGTTGCTTTCGTCGGTAGTGCGGGCTATTGTACCCGAAATTATTGGCTTAAAGAAACCTGCGCCAGTAACCATTAGCATAAGGCTAAGGAATACATGAAGGTACTCCGTGCTAATGCTGGTTAGAAAATAGCCTAAGCTCATTACCACAAAGGCAAAGGTGAGGGTTTTCTTATATCCAAACTGGTCGGCAATGGCACCCGAAAGAATGGGAAGGAAGTAGAGTAGCGGCGTGATTACGCTTTTAATCACTCCGACGCTCTCTTTCGAAAAGCCAAGTCCACCTTGCGATATGTCTAATACTAGGTAAACCGATAGGATAGACATAACGCCGTAGTACGACCCTCGCTCAAAAAACTCCATTACTATCACTGTCCAGAAATTCTTGGAGAATGATTTTATTCCACTTTTCTTCTTTTCCATTAAAATAGGATTTATGGTGTCCGATATTATTTCACTTACGGCATTCCCATTTCGGACATAACAGTTTGCGCCGCTTAAACTGAAATATTACTCTTTATGATTGCCCAAAATAACAATAGTTTAGCTAATTCGGATGTGCTTGTGTGGAAAGGTTAGAATTTATGGGTGAAGGTTGGTGTTCAAGATTCAAAGTTCAAAATCTGGGATTCAGAAACTTGAAAACGGCTCCAAGATGAGATTAATGGTTTCAGATATTTAACCTGGGTATAAACCACCAAGCACGAAATACGAAACACGGCCAACATCACATTTGGCTGGTGCAATACAATAAAAAAGAGAGGCTGCCCACTTTACGTGCAACAGCCTCTAACCTCAAGTAAACTATTACTAAGCGCCTTTCTCAAGGGCTTTCTCGGCATCTTTAAGGGCTTTTTCGGCCTCTTTTTTTGTTGTTTTTGCTTTTTTAAGTGCAGTTTTTCCTTTTTCTACCATCTTCTCGCCAGTAGAGTACTTTTTAACTGCTACTTTATATTTATCGTTCCAGGCTTTTGTATCTAATTTATACTGAGCCTCCAATTTCTTTACTTCGGTCTTGGCTTCATTTACAGCCTCTTTATCGTTGGAACGCATTTGTTTATCAAGAGGTTTCCTCTCGTTAAAGTATGCTTTCTCAATCTCTTTTTGTTCGGCCGATAGCGATTTTAGCTCAGCACTTGCTTCGTCAATCATTACCTGACCCGCTTGTATTAGGCTGTCTGCCGAATAAACCTTAGCGTCGGCAAGATCAACTTTTAGCTGTGCGGCATCAACTTTATCCTGAAGCTTTTTAAGCTTTGCATCATCCTGTGCATTAGCATTTAGATTTGAAAGGCAAATGCTTGCAGCTAGGATTAGGAAGGAGGTAAGCAATTTTTTCATAGTAATTTGCGTTTTCTCGTTTTACGGTGGTTTAGAGTCTATGTTGTGCTTTTTATCTACTTTTTAACAAATAGGAAGTCACCACCCTCATCTCCAGTATCCTTTATATCTCCGTAAAGTGGAGTTGTGGGGCTGCTGTTCATAACAATGTTTCTAATACTACTAAATACTTCCTCTGCCGAGATGTAATTCTGGGTGTTCTCCGATAAGCGTTTAACCAGCTGCTCAAGGAATACGCTTTGGTCTGGAACTTCGGTTAGTGAACCGCTAGTCATTGCTTTACGGCTAGGCTTATCGTACGCTTTAGTTAGTGGTGCAGATCCCTCTTCAAAGGCTTTTAGGGTTTTAAAAATTCCTCCGCTAAAGCAGGCATCAGCAATTAGAAGGGTATGTTTAGATTTTATGGCTCTAATGTAGTCGCGAATTTGGCTGTTAGCCATCCAGTTAGCAGTACTGCTTGCTTTAGCATCGCTTGGAAGCCAGTAACCAAGTTCAGTCTCCTTATCCCAGTAGCCATGACCTGCAAAGAAAATAAGCAGGTTGTCATTTTTCGATACTCTGCGGGTTAGCCTGTCCAGCTCATCAATTAGTTGTCCGCGCGAGGCGTTTTTAATGAACACCACATTAGCGGGATCAAAAGTATAGCGTGTGGTTAGCACATTGTAAAGCTTTTGCGCATCGCTAATAGGGTTGCTTAACTCGGCAATTTGGGTATCGGGGTAGTCGTTTACACCAACAATAACAGCGTAGTACTGGGGCATACGCTTGTCCTCATCAAAAATAAGGTCAAGTTCCTCGGTCTCACTGCTAATGGGTTTTCCTTTTACCTCGTAAACAACAATGAACTTCTTCTCTACGCTATTCTTTTGGTTGTCGATAACGCGAATAACAACATCGTTTTTTCCAGCGGCAAGAGCCAGAGTTGACTCAAAGTTGCCATCTGTGCTAACCGATGCGTTTTTACCATTAACTTTTACCTCAAAAATGCCGCTTTCGTCTTTGGCTAGTCCCTTAACGGTAAGCTGGCTATTGGTTACAACCAAGTCCAGCTCTCCGCCCTTAACAGAGCGCTTACGCTTATCGTCGGCAAGGATTGTTGATTGCGCGTAGGGTCTTCCTCTAGTTGCTTCGCTTCCAATAAGTACAACATTTTCTGGAGCCGTAACGGTAAAGGTTGGTGGGGTAACATCAGCAACTTGCTTTATTACCTCCTCCTTTTTAACGGCATAGAATACAGGTTGTGTTAGTGCTTGTACCTTTTTGGATACCTCGGCCTTCATCTCGTTAGTTTTGGCTGCAGTTACAGGCAAATCTCTAAACTGAAGGTTTCCAATTTCAAGGTCTAGTCCAATGTCTATGGTTAGTAGCTCTGCACCAATATCAAGGCGCATTATACGGTTAAGATCCGATGGTATTCTATCAAATGTGAAGTTGGCCTTTACGCTCTCGCCAGTTTTAATTTTGCGCTGAGGTGTAGAGTAGCGCTCATTGCCTGCAACACCACCAAGGTTACCGCGCTGCGCATCGTACTTTTGCTTTCTAAAGTCGGTTATGGTAATAAGTCCATTAATAAGCTTTAAGTCGCGGGTTGGCCCATTGTTGGTGATGTTTAGCACCAGTTCAAGCTGGTTTTCGCCTTTTTTGTGGAGGCTTTCTATTTTGAAGTTTACCTTACTGAACGACTCTTGGGTTACCTCTGTGGTTTTGCTCTCGGCAATTAGCTTAAACACTATATCGCCATTAAGCTCTTTTGCATCCTTTAGAACATCCCAAATAACTATTTGGTTTTTACCACCCATTACTCGTTGGCCAACGTTTCCGGTTACACTCTTCATTGGCAAAAAGGTTTTTCCGCCGTTTGTTGAGTAGAATGGGGATACTGTAAACACCTGACCTAGCTTTTCGCCAATTATAGAGTATTCAAGGTTGATTTTATCTCCTAGCTGGCGGCTTTTTAGATCGATAATTTCCTGCGCTTTGGCTGGGAACATACTTAGCACTAGCATTGCAAGGGCTAAGAGGATTGATTTGCGTCCCGTATTCATAGCTTTGGGTTTTATTTATTGTGTCTTGTTTAGGGTTTTTCGGAACTTAGGTTAAGGTTGTCGAACGTAAAGTTAACTCGTAGCGAGTCATTTTCAAATTCAATGCCATTAATGTAAATAGTTGATATGGCCTGAGCAACCTCTCTGGATAGGTTTGCATTTTCTGGGTTATACTGCTGTCCTAAGTTTTTAACCGTTTTCCTATTGGTTTCGGTTGTAAGTATTAGGCTTTGCATAAGCTCGCTTGAGTAGCGGCTCCATAACCCGCTGTAGCAAATTAAAGGAAGGCTACCCGATGGGTAGTTTGGCGAAACGTACTTGTAAACAAAAACAGGAAATTGAAGGTAAGCATTTAGGAATCGGGATTCGGAATAGGTTTTATTCCCTTTTTGGCGGAATAGGAAGAAAGTAGTTTCTGGTTTTCCGCCAATATCGTTTATAGCGGTTTGTATCTCGTACTCGGCTTGCACCTCAAAGGCATCCTCTACTTGCGCTTCAATAAACAGCGCGTTGCCTTGCACTACAACCTGCTTGCTCCCTTTTTTGGCTGGAGTGTACTTAACAAGTACAACTGCCTCGTTGTACCTTGTAAAGTGGGAGTTGATTAGGGTAAAACAATCGTCGTTTACAACGGCCATTGATGACACTTTAAAGTAAGTATCAAAGCGTTGCCTATAATCTGTGTACTTACCTGCTTGTTGCTCCGAGGTGTAAACATCCCTAAAGTACTGCATCTTTGATTTGCCAAAAAGAATGGCCAATGCTTTTGCTCTATGAAAAGCCTGCTTCATGGCCGTGGTGGAATCCTGATCGGGATCGGATATGCCAACAGCAAACATTTCTGATTTGAGTCCTTGTGGAGGGGCGAAAAACCATGAGGGCAATGTATCGGGGTAGTAGCTAAACCGTTTAACGTTTTTAAAATTCTTACGCGCAACGTTCTCTTTATCTCCAGTTTCTTTCTCAAACACCTTTTCAAAATCAGCTTTACCTGTTTGAGCAAATAGTGAGGCTGAGAGGCTTATGAGGAGTAGCGTTGCAATGGTTTTGAATGAGTAAAGTTTTTTCATTAAAGCAATCGTCGGGTTAAGCATTATTACCTGATTTGAACAATTGAATGTAGGGCTAATTTTAATCAAAATTAGTGCCTAAATCAAAAAAAGATTCGGTATAGGTAAAGGTAGAAAATAATGCTTTAGCCGTGGATGCTTATTCCTGTTTTTTTATGGGGATTGCATTTGCTTAGGTAAACGGCATGGAGGAGTTGGTTTATTCAACCTCTTCTATGCGTATGTGCTTATTTAGCACGGCGTATATGGTTAACCCCGAGGTGGTTTTTATACCCAATTTTTTGGTAATGTTTTTTCTGTGGGTTATGACTGTGTGTGGACTAATAAAATTTTTAGCGGCAATCTCCTTTGCCGATAGTCCAAGTGCAATATCCTTTAAAATATCAATTTCCCTGTCGCTTAGGGCGCTACCATTAGGCTTGTTGTCCTTATGCTTTGCCATTTCGCATGTGGCTTTACGAATGGCTTTTTGTATATTCTGCAGGCTATCGTGCTGATGTATGGTTTCAAAAAAGAGCGGATTAGGGGTTTGGGCCTCGTTCTCTGCAAGTGCAATTATTAGTTTACTTCTATTTTTAATAAGTTTTAAATGCTCGGCACTAAGGCCAAGCAGAATGCTTTGCCCAACAATGGTAACATCGGTGCTGTGCTTTTGCAAGTGGTCAACTAACCGATGCATACTGTCAAACTCCTTGTCAACAGTGGAGTTTGGCTGCTCTTCTACTATTCGTGAAAGCGCCCACCTTACTATTGGAACTGGCTCTACAATTATGTATGCTACTTTATCCATTTTTCCATGCGTTAAGGTTAGGTGCGGGCTAATAGCTGCTTTTCCTGTTCCATTACCTTGGGGCCAAGTACTTTCTCCTCTATTCTGGAGTGATCGTGTAAATCCTTTTCAAGGCTAAAAAGCTCTTCAATGATGTGAATGCAAAGAGCTTGGTTGCTTATGGGTGGAATGTATTTAATAAGAATATTCTTTAGATCGAACAGCTTCTCCTCAATGTTATCGTGCTCATTAAGATAATCGTTCATGCTGTACTTGGTCATTTGCTTAACCAAGGTTGCATCATGTAAACCATTAATAGCCGCGGTTTCTACCCTTAGAGCATAAGGGAAAACTGCCTCGTCTTCTCTTTTTAAATGGTTAATAAACTCATCCTTGTACTCCTTAAAGAACTTACGGATTAGCCTTAAATCCGACTCCCCTTGGTTCTCCTTAATCAGCTGCTCTATCATGCATTCTATTGCAGGTATTTTGTGTGTTAAATAGAAGTAGTGCGTTTTAAGAAGATAATCAATTATAAGGTTTACAGAGAACGTTCTAAGATGCTTGCTAGGGAAGTAGTTTGGATCTAGAAAGGCGTTAATTATTTCTAAAAAGAAAGATGTATTGATGTTGTACTCGCTACAAACCTCATCAACGGTTTTGTCTCCAAATCCCAGCTTAATGTTAAAGCGAAGCATTACCGTTAGTACAGAATGGTTATGGTGAACAACATCACCCATTTTTGTGTCCTTAGCAATATGCATTTCTTTATTATTAATTAATTATACCCTATTTCCTTTAGTAGCTAATTATAAACAATCTCTGCAACCCTAAACAGAACACTAAAGTTGTTCATTTGTTTGATGAAATTGGTTTTTATTGCTACTCAAATTATGGGCGTTTGATATAGCATTATGATAATGTATCTATTTGCACCCCGATAATTAGCCAAAATCTTTTGTTAAAGTTTACATTAAGCCACAGCTGTGAGTAATAAATAGTTTATCGGTTTAAAACTTTGTGGGCTAATTCTAAAGCCAAGCACAACAATTTGCTAATTTAGCATTCTTATTTGTGGTGGAATTATTGGTTTTACATTTTTTCAAACTCATGGATTGGTTGTTTAACCAGACATTTTAGAACTTTTTTCTCTTATTTTAGTTACATTACCAACTTAAGAATAGTGTTTATGGGTGGTTTACAAATTTTATTAGGATTGGTGTTTTTAGTTGTTGGAATTGTAATTGGTGCTTTGGCCATTTGGCTTTTCTTTAAGGGGGCACTGAATGAGAAAAATGCACTTTTTGCTAAGGGTACAGAGCAGGACAGGGTTATTCTAGAGCTATCGTCGCAGCTGGCTGCAGCACAGGCTAGGCTTGAACTAGCCGATAAGCAAACGGTAGCTACTGCTGCCGAACGCGATAAAATATATGCCGATTATCAGCAAAGTATTGAATCCATTAAGCAGGTTAATGAGCAGCTTTCCATTGCGCGTTCCCGCTTGGAACAAGCCGATAAGCAACTTGTAGTATCGGTTGAGGAGGGCAAGCGCCTACAGCAGGAACTGTCCGTTACACGAGAGAAGTGGGTTGAGCTAGATAAGGAGAATAAGTACTTAAAGGAGGCAATTGGCAAGCAAAAGACCGATTTAGAGGATATTGGTAACAGCTTTAAGAACGAGTTTAAGCTACTTGCCGACCAAATTCTTGAGGATAAGAGCAAGCGATTTACCGAGCAGAACCAGCTTAACCTTGAGCGCCTGCTTAAACCGCTTGGCGAGAATATAAGCGTGTTCCAGAAAAAGGTTGAGGAGGTTTACGACAAGGAGAGCAAGGAGCGTTTTTCCCTTGGGCGCGAGGTGGAGAAGCTGGTAGTACTTAACCAGCGAATAAGTGAGGAGGCCAACAACCTAACCAATGCCCTAAAAGGACAGGTAAAGCAGCAGGGCAACTGGGGCGAGATGATTCTTGAGAGTATCCTGGAAAAATCGGGATTGGTAAAGGGTCGTGAGTACTTTGTTCAGGAATCATTTAAGGATGATGAGGGCCGTAGGTTTCAGCCCGATGTTATTGTGGCTTACCCCGATAACCGCAAAATTGTGGTGGACTCTAAGGTATCGCTAATTGCTTACGAGCGCTATACCACAGCCACCGATCCTACCGAACAGCAGAAGGCTCTTGCTGAGCATATTCGCTCGCTACGCAATCACGTGGAAATGCTTAGCGCAAAAAACTATCAGGATCTAGTGGGGTCTCTGGACTTTGTAATGATGTTTGTTCCCATTGAGCCTGCATTCCTTGCTGCAATGCAAGCCGATGCCGAGCTTTGGAACTATGCCTACAGCCGCAGGGTGCTGCTTATTAGCCCAACAAACTTAATTGCTGCGCTTAAGCTGATTTACGACCTATGGCAGCGGGAGAATCAAAATCGCAACGCCATGGAGATAGCTGAACGCGGCGGACAGCTGTACGATAAGTTTGTGGGATTTGTGGAGAACCTAAAAGCCGTTGGCGAGAATATAACACGCACCCATAAATCGTACGAGTCGGCAATGGGGCAGCTTACCGAGGGTAGAGGTAACCTGGTGAATCAGGTTCAAAAGCTCAAAGATTTGGGGGCAAAGGCCAAAAAATCCCTGTCGGACGATATCCTCTCCGAGAGTGGATTTGACTTAGAAAACGGCTTGCAGTCCGCTAACAAAGAAGAGGAGGAGTAAGCCATGCTATCCATTCTTATTCCCGCCTATAATTTTGATGTGGTAGATCTTGCCGATGAGCTGCTAAGGCAGTCCAAGAGTATTGATATGCCTGTTGAGATTCTTATTATTGACGATCATTCCCTTTCCTATTTCCGTAAACGAAATGCCCTATTAGCTAGCCGCAGTAAGGTTAGCTACTTGGAGCTTGATTATAACATTGGACGCTCAAAAATCCGCAATAGGCTGGTTGATTTTGCTTCGGGCGAGTGGCTCCTATTCTTGGATTGCGACATGGTGATTAGTCGCCCCGATTTTTTACAGAGCTATGTATCCCGTTTAGGCGAAGCACCTGTTATTTGTGGCGGTATTGGCTATGGCATTAGACCCATGAGCCAAGAGTACATTTTACGGTGGAAATATGGAATTGTACGCGAGAGCAAGCCTGCTTTACGCCGACAGATGTTTCCGCACTGGTCGTTTTTGAGTGGTAACTTTGTTATTTCGCGCGAGGTGTATAACCAAATTCGCTTTAACGAGGATATTTCGGGATATGGGCATGAGGATACCCTTTTTGGTTTGGAGCTAAAGCACCGGAATATTCCTGTGCTACACATAGATAATCAGGCAATTCATATAGGGTTAGAGCCATGCTATGAGTATCTTGCCAAGTCGGAGCAGGGTATTGTGAACCTAATTAAGTTGCTACGCATTGCACCCGACATGAAGCCAGAGCTTCAGCGTGCCGTTAGGCTGCTGCGTGTTTCCCGATTCATGAACTTTTTTAGGCTCAACAAACCGCTTAGCTGGGTTTTCATGATATTCAACCCAATTATTCGCAGGCACTTATGCAGTAAGCGGCCATCGCTTATTCTTTTCGATATATACAAACTTGGCTTGGCCGCCAGGCTATTTAAAGGGTAGGAGAGTGCTTCGCAACCCGTGAAACGGGAGCGTGAGTAGTATAGATGCTCATTAGAATGGATAGTTTGAAATTGTCCTTTATCTTGAAATCTATACGTATTGCGAATTCTATCCCTTCCTTGATAGTTACAAAATTGTTCCAACCCAACTGTACAAAATAGAATTTGCCCCTTGAAATGCTAGTTTTAACTGGCAAAACAAGAGGCAAAAACTATGTAAGGTGATTTGCCAGCGAGAGCTATTTCAATGGCAAGCGCAGCAATATCTATTTCTGTCTAAAGAATATCTGAATGGGTACACCAGAAAAGTTGAATTTCTCACGTAGCTTATTCTCTATGTATCGCTTGTAAGGATCGCGGATGTACTGGGGTAGGTTACAGAAAAATGCGAACGATGGTGCATGGGTAGGCAGCTGTGTAGCATACTTAATTTTAACCATCTTACCCTTGTACATAGGAGGAGGAAATGCTCCAACGGTTTCCTGTACAAAGTCATTTAGCTTTGATGTTGTTATCCTACGCCTTCTGTTCTCCGATACCTCAAGGGCTGTTTCAAGCACCTTAAAAATACGCTGCTTTGATACTGTTGAGGTAAATATAATGGGCACATCTTGGAAAGGGGCTATTCTCTTGCGAATTAGCTCCTCATATTGAACCGCTGTTTGAGTCTCTTTCTCAACCAAGTCCCACTTATTAACCACAATAACAACGCCTTTCCGGTTTTTGGCAATAAGGGAGAAGATGTTCATGTCCTGTCCCTCTATCCCTTGGGTTGCGTCTAGGAGAAGTAGGCAAACATCTGCGCTCTCAATGGCTCTAATAGAGCGCATTACCGAGTAGAACTCAAGGTTCTCTGTAACCTTTCCTTTCTTGCGTAAACCAGCGGTGTCTATAAAGTAGAAGTCGTGGTTAAACTTGTTGTACCGGGTGAAAATTGAGTCGCGGGTTGTACCTGCAATGGGGGTAACAATGTTTCGCTCTTCACCAATTAGGGCGTTAATAAGCGACGATTTTCCCACGTTTGGTCTTCCTACAATGGCGATTTTGGGAATATCAAGTTCTGCCTCTTCGGCTTGGAGTGGGGTAATACGCTTAACAATCTCATCGAGTAGATCGCCAGTACCCAATCCGTTTATTCCCGAAATACAGTACGGATCGCCCAATCCAAGCGAGTAGAACTCGGCCGATTGGTAGCTACGCTCGTGGGTATCGGTTTTGTTGGCAACAATAAGCACCTCCTTTTTGGAGCGGCGCAGGATGTTTGCCATAGCAATATCAAGATCGGTTAGCCCAGTGGTAACGTCAAGCAGTAATAGAATAACATCTGCTTCGTCTATGGCTAGGTTAACCTGTTTGCGAATCTCTTCTTCAAAAATATCATCGGAGTTAACAACGTATCCTCCCGTATCAATAACGGAGAACTCTACGCCGTTCCAATCCGATTTCCCGTATATTCTATCGCGGGTAACGCCTGCTGTTTCATCAACAATGGCTTGCTTGGTTCCGGTAAGGCGGTTAAATAGGGTCGATTTCCCTACGTTTGGCCTTCCTACAATGGCAACTATGCTTCCCATTTTAAGTTTATTTCTTTACTTGTTTCTTCTCGAACTGCTACTTTGGGTATCCTCTGCTTATGAGGAATAGCCAAATCGTTTTAGCTTACGGTCGTCGTCGCGCCAGTTGGCATCAACCTTTACGTAAAGCTCAAGGAAAACCTTTTTCCCTAGAAACTGCTCCAGATCCTTCCTTGCTTCGGTGCCAACCCTTTTGAGCATCTTCCCTTGATGGCCAATTACAATAGATTTTTGTGAGTCGCGAGCCACATAAATTAGCGCGCGAATTCTATCTATTGTGGGTTCCTCTAGGTACTCCTCTATTTCAATCTCAACTGAGTAGGGTATTTCCTTTTGGTATGAGGTTAAAATTTTCTCTCTAATTATTTCCGATGCAAAGAAACGTAGCGTTTTATCGGTTAGGGTGTCTTTTGAGAAGTACTCTGGCCCTTCGGGTAGGTGCTCAACAATCGCTTTAATAATAGTCTCTACATTGAAGTTGTGTAGCGCCGATGCTGGAATAATAAAAGCGGTTGGTAGCATTTGCTGCCATAGACCAAATAGCTCTTCTAGCTTTTCCTGTGATGTAAGATCTACCTTGTTAATTACTAGGATTATGGGTACGTTAAACCGTTTTAGCCGGTCTAAAAACTCTTGGTTTTTAGTTGGCGTTTCAACAGTATCGGTGATGTAGAGTATGATATCGGCATCGTCGAGAGCCGATTCAACAAACCGCATCATCGATTCTTGCAGTTTGTAGGCTGGTTTTAGAACGCCAGGTGTATCGGAGTACACAATTTGAAAATCCTCGCCGTTAACAATTCCCATTATGCGGTGACGGGTGGTTTGGGCTTTACTGGTAATAATGGAAAGCCTTTCGCCAACCAGTGCGTTCATTAAGGTTGACTTTCCAACGTTGGGATTTCCTACAATGTTGACAAAACCCGATTTGTGAGCCATAGTATGTTATCTGTTTTTTGTTAGACGTGAAACGTGAGACGGCATTGCTACCGTCTCACGCCCTACGTTTTTCAAATCGCTACTGCTACTCAAAACGGTTCATTTTGAGCATGCTAATCTCGTACTGAGACAGGAAGCGGAACTTTCCGCGAGGCAGGTTTTTCTTGGTAAGACCTGCATAGTAAACGCGGTCTAGCTTTTCTACTCTGTATCCAAGTGCCTCGAATATTCTGCGGATAACACGATTTTGGCCTGTGTGAATCTCTATGCCTATTTGGGTTAGATCCCTATTATCTATATATGCTATTGCATCGGCTTTTACAACTTCGCCCTCTAGATCGACACCTTCCAAAACCTTATCCATATCGGTTTGTGCAAGCTTTTTGTCTAGTTCAACGTGGTAAACCTTTTTCTTGTTGTGCGATGGGTGGGTTAAACGGGTAGTTAGCTCACCATCGTTGGTAAGGAGCAGAAGACCAGTACTCTGGCGGTCCAAGCGACCAACAGGGTAAACGCGCTCTTCGCAAGCTCCCTCAACAAGTTCCATTACGGTGTGCTTAGCGTGAGGATCGTCAACAGTAGTAACGTAATCCTTTGGTTTGTTAAGCAGGATGTATATTTTACGCTCGGTTTCTAGCTTTTTCCCACGAAAGGTAATTTCATCAGTGGGTTTTACCTTCGCACCAAGCTGTGCTACAACCTCTCCGTTAACAGTTATTAATCCGTTTGCTATGTGTTCATCGGCCTCTCTACGGCTGCAAAGCCCAGAGTTTGCAATGAACTTGTTTAGGCGAATAAGCCCATCTTGGTCTAGCTTTAGCTCATTGTCTGCGCCTTGAGGCTTAGTGCTGCCATTCCAGTTCTTTTCGCTGGCGGCATTGTCGTCGCGAAACCACTCGCGGTTAAACTTGTTGTCCCTACCGTATCCGCCCGATCTTTCGCGTTCGAAAACACGGCGCTCTCCGCCTTCGCGGTTAAAGGGCTTACGCTCGCCATCAAAGCTTCTGCGCTCACGGCGCTCACCATCAAATGGCTTGCGGTCGCGGTCGAAAGAGCGGCGCTCTCCACCTTCGCGGTTAAAGGGCTTACGCTCGCCATCAAAACTTCTGCGCTCACGGCGCTCACCATCAAATGGCTTACGGTCGCGGTCGAATGAACGACGCTCGCCACCCTCGCGGTCAAAGGGTTTACGCTCGCCATCAAAAGGCTTGCGTTCACGGCGTTCACCATCAAAAGGTTTGCGGTCGCGGTCAAAAGAACGACGCTCGCCACCCTCACGGTTAAAGGGTTTGCGCTCGCCATCAAAGCTTCTGCGCTCACGGCGTTCGCCATCAAATGGTTTACGGTCTCTGTTAAATGATCGGCGTTCCCCTTCGTTAGAGCTGTCGTCGCTACTAAAAGGATTTCTATCCTTATCAAACGATCTGGGTTTACGCTCGTATGGGGTACGTTCCTCTTCGTTGTTAGCTGATTGGCTTTCGTGTCTTTTGGTAAAGTACGATTTGCGCTCTACGCGAGGACGTTCAGAATCTGTGTTTTCAGATGAGATTGCTTGAGGTTTTGGGCGTTCTTCTCTTACTTTTCTTTCTGTTGGTTCACTAGCAGGAGTCTCCTCTTCGGTTATCCTAGGTCTGTACGACCTTGGGCGATAAGTTGGTGCATTTTCTTCCTCGGATTTACTCCTCCTCACGGGTTTCTCTCCGAAAGCATCCTTTTCAAACTTTTTCATGAGTGTACTGGTAATTAAAAATCCCGGCTTTCCGGTATGTGTCTATATTATTCCAATATGTAAAGAGCTCTTTTTGTGCTAGTTCAAATGTGTATTTGGGGCTGCAAAGATAGCAGCAAAAAAAGTAATAATCCTACTTTTATGATATAATAATTGTTAAACGGCTAGATTATAGCCTTTATGAGTGGATTTCTGAACTGTTGCTGGGAGTACTTTTCTCCTCCGATTTCTTTGGCGATGTGGATGTATGGCTAATATCTTCGGTTGCATTAGCTATTTCTTGCCTAATCTCGTTGGTAGCCTTTTGAAACTCCCTAACGCCCTTTCCCAATCCCCTTGCTACCTCTGGTATTCTTTTAGAACCAAATAGTAGGAGTATTGCTAGGAAAATGAAAATTAGCTCCGATAGGCCTATGAATGTTAGAGTGGGCATAAGTCCAGTTTTTGCAAAGGTAACGTTTGTTATTTTAAGAGCTCTAGCTTAATACAAGGTTTTTATGCAGATATATTAGGCAATTCCCATGTCGTTTAGCGTTTGTTGCAACGCTTCTTGATCATCTGTTATTATGAGAATTATATCGTTCTCAGCAAGAATTGTTTTACCTGTTGGTATAAAAAATTTGTTGTTTCGCTTAACCATAACAGCCAGCGTTTTTTCTGGTAGCGGTAAATCCATTAGATGATTTCCCTTAGAGAGCATTTCAGCAGTTATTCTAATTTCGGATGTTGCCGATTTTATCTCATCAGAAAATTCAAGATCAAAATTCTCTAAAGTTTTTGATTTTGTGGGTTTATCGGCTAATCCTAGCAGTTTTGCTACATTAGCAAGTGTTGTTCCTTGAACTATGAGTGAAACTAGCGTGCAGAAGAACACAATGTTGAATATTAGCCTTGAATGTTGTACTCCTTCCGAAAGCGTAATGATTGCAAAAATTATGGGTACAGCACCCCTTAACCCAACCCAGGATACAAAAAGCTTGTCCTTTTTGTGCATTTTAGTGAAAGGGAGTAAGCTTACAAATACACTTAATGGGCGCGCAAGAAAAATCATTATAAAGCTGATGATTAATCCCGGCACAATAATGGGAACTAACTCGTGCGGGTTTACTAGTAATCCTAATGTTAAGAACATCAGCAATTGGCTTAACCACGCCAAGCCGTCGAAAAAACTTAATGCGGAGCGTTTGTGTGCAAACCTTGCATTGCCTATTACTAGTCCGCTAATATATACGGCTAGGTAGGCATTTCCTTTTAGGTAGTATGTTGATGAAAAGATGAATATACAAATAGTAAACACAAGAATAGGGTACAACGAGTTGTTGGCTATCTTGAGCCGATTAATAAGGCGAATGGCTAATTTTCCGAGTAGAAATCCAGCAACAGCTCCAATAGCCAGCTGAAGAATAAGCATTCCTATTGCTGAACTGTAGTTGGGTGGGGTTTCTAAATTTAGTATGCCGATAAGCGTGATGGTTAAAATATAAGCCATGGGATCGTTGCTTCCACTTTCGAGTTCCAGCATTGGTCGTAGGTTGTTCTTTAAATTCAATCCTTTTGACCGCAGTATGGAGAATACGGAAGCCGAGTCTGTTGACGACATTGTTGAGGCAAGTAGAAGAGACGTTCCTAATCCTATTCCAGCAGAAGCCATTGTCGCGCCTAGAATCCACCAAATTGCAAAACCCAGAATAAGGGCGGTTAATAGAACCCCTAAGGTGGCAAGTATTACTCCTTGCTTTACCACAGGTTTTATTTCCGATATTTTAGTGTCCAATCCACCTGAAAAGAGTATGATGCATAGGGAAATGGTACCAATAGTTTGAGCAACTTGCAGGTTTTCAAATTGAATTCCCAATCCATCACTTCCACATAGCATACCAACAGAAAGAAAAAGAAGTAGCGCTGGAATGCCATATTTATGCCCAGCTTGACCTGCAAAAATGCTCAGAAAGAAAAGTATTGAGATCCCTAATAAAAATAGCTCAACGTCCATTTAAAGAGAATATTAATGATTTTGGAGATGATTGCAAAATACAAATTAAAACTCAAAAGAGGTTTACATTTCTTGTGTTTTTGGAATGGCGATTTTTTATCTTTCGATGTGATTTCTACTCTTAGTAGCAAATGACCATTGGAGAGCAAAATGATATTTGTGGAATTATTATCTCTAACGAATACTTTGGTTACAAAAGTAAGAGGGTGCCCCCTAGGGCACCCTCTTACTTAAATATTATTTAAAGGCTGTAATTATGCCTTCTTGGCGCCCTTTTTCTCAAGGTCTAAAGCAATTGGTGATGCTATGAACAGTGAAGAGTAGGTACCTACTAGAATACCAATAATTAGTCCGAAAATGAAACCACGAATAACCTCTCCACCAAAGAAGAAAATAGGTATAAGAACCACTAGGGTAGAGAATGAGGTAGCAAATGTACGGCTTAGCGTATCGTTAAGCGCATTGTTAATATTGGCAACTCTCTCTCGTTTTGGGTATAAGCCAAAGTATTCACGGATACGGTCAAAGATAATCACCGTGTCGTTGATAGAGTAACCAATGATGGTTAGAATTGCCGCAATAAACGCTTGGTCAATCTCCATGCTAAATGGAACCCTATTGTAAAGTATTGAGAATACACCAATAACTACAATGGTATCGTGTGCAAGAGCAGCAACAGCACCAGTACTAAACCTCCAGTTCTTGAAACGAATCAAGATGTACAAGAAGATTGCAAGTAACGACAGCAGAACCGCAATTACAGCATCACGTTTAATGTCGTGAGCAATGGTTGGTCCAACCTTCATTGAGCTCTGCTTGTAGTCAGTTCTAAATGTGCTTAGGTCAGTGTTTTCTGGAAGAAGATTTTTTACTCCAATGTAAAGTAATGAGTCAACTTCGTTATCAATATTATCACCCTCAACATCAATCTTGTACTTGGTGGTAATCTTTACTTGGTTGTCGTCGCCAAAGGTCTTAACCTCTGGAGCATTACCAAACACGTTCCTTAGATCATCGGCAATTTCAACAGTAGAAACGCTTTGGTCGAACTTAACAACGTAAGTGCGTCCACCCGCAAAATCGATACCTGGGTTTAGACCTCTAATTGCTAGAGAAGCAATAAAGATAATCATTAAGCCAGAAGAAATGATGTAAGCTATCTTGCGGCTTCCAATAAAGTTGAACTTAGCGTTTTTGAATGCGCCTTCGGAGAAACGGGTTGAGAAGCGTAGGCCACCTTTGCGTTTAGCCATCATCTCAACAATTAGGCGGGTAAGGAACAGGGCGCTGAACAGTGAGGTTAGGATACCAATTACAAGGGTGGTAGCAAAACCACGAATAGGACCTGAACCAAAAATGTAAAGAATGATACCCGTTAGTAGCGTGGTAACGTTACCATCAATAATAGCCGAGTATGCATTTTTATACCCCTCCGAGATGGATAGGGAATCGCCTTTTCCGCTTCTAAGCTCCTCGCGGATACGCTCAAAAACAAGCACGTTTGCGTCAACCGCCATACCTAGGGTAAGCACAATACCGGCAATACCAGGTAGGGTTAGGGTTGCTCCAAACGAGGCAAGTATTCCAATTAGGAAGAATAGGTTGGCAATAAGAGCAATGTCGGCAATTAGCCCCGCGCTAACGCTGTAGTAGAATAGCATAAAGATAAGCACTACAACAAACGCTAGGAGGAATGAGGTAAAGCCAGAGTTAATGGCTGCCTTACCAAGCGATGGGCCAACAATTTCTTCTTGTATAATGCGTGCTGGTGCAGGTAGTTTACCTGATTTTAGCACGTTTGCAAGGTCTTTTGCTTCGTTAACGGTAAAGTCACCAGTAATAGATGAGCGTCCACCTTTAATTTCGTCGTTAACCCTAGGATATGAGTAAACGTAATCGTCAAGTACAATAGCAATGCTGCTTCCAATGTTATCAGCAGTTAATCGAGCCCAAGTTTTTGAACCTTCGGCGTTCATAACCATTGAAACCTCTGCAGTGCTTCCACCATTATTGCCAAACTCCTCGCGAGCTTCGGTAACTGCACTACCATCAAGAGGGGCTTTTCCGTCGCGGCTTGATGCTTTAATTGCAATAAGTTCGTAAAGACTCTCTGTTTTGTCCCATTTAACAGGTTTAACGGTCCAAAGGAATCTTAAATCCCTAGGGAAAAGGGTCTTAACCTGTGGCATTTTTAGCAGAGCGTTTACTGCTGCAGTATCCCTATAATGCGCAAGACCAACAGCTGGGCCAGGCATTAGCTGGTTGTTTGCTCCAGCAGAGGGTTTAAGTTTGGTAAATAGTGGAAATTCTTTCTCAAACTGAGCATTTGTTGCCAATGCAGTAGTATCGGCAGCACCTTCTTTCTTTAGAAGTTCAACCAGCTCATTGCCAGTAGAATCAGCAGGAGCCGCTTCGGTAGTTTCTTTTACTGCTATAACCTGATCTGTTTCAGTAGCTTGCGCATCGCGAATCTCCTTGATTTTTCTGTTAGCATTCTCAAGTAGTGGGTACACCACTTGGTTGTCGTAGGTTTCCCAGAACTCAAGGCTAGCAGTTCCTTGAAGAAGCTTACGAACACGCTCTGGCTCTTTTACACCTGGAAGTTCAACAAGAATACGTCCTGAGTTCTCGAGGCGCTGAATGTTTGGCTGAGATACGCCAAAGCGGTCGATACGGTTACGGATAATGTTGAACGAGTTTGAAATAGCGCCCTCTGCTTCAGCACGAATAACTTCAATTACCTCTTGGTTGGTTGAGTTAAAGGTTATTCTGTCGCTTAGCTCTCTGGTTTGGAAGAATGGGGCTAGCCTTGCATTTGGAGCAACGGTTTCAAATGCTGTTCCAAAACGGGTAATGAAATCCTGATTTGCAGGAAGGGTCTTTGCAAGATCAAATGCCTTAAGGAAAGTGCTATCGGTGTTGTTGTTCGATAACGACTTAACGATGTCCTCAACAGAAACCTGTAGGGTTACGTTCATCCCACCCTTAAGGTCAAGACCTAGGTTAATCTCACGCTCTTTACACTCCCTAAAGGTGAAATCTCTCACCCATAAAAAGTTGTAAACAGGCTCCGAAGCAATAGAATCTAGGTAGTAGAACTCTTTTGCTGAGTCTCCGTTAGCATATTCGCGAGCTTGTTTTTCTACCCTTTTTGTTACCCAAGTAAACGATAGCTGGTACAAGCAAACCAGCGCTAATGCAATGGCTATAAACCTAATCGCACCTTTATTCTGCATTGGTTTTGGTGTTAATTGGTTGGATATTTTTACTTTATTCCGAAAATTATCGGGCAAATATATACTTTTTTTTGAGAATAGATACCCGATATTTACTGATGTGGGGTGTTAGCACCAACTAATTGCCCTGTATAACTAATAATATGGGATATTGTGGCTTCCCAATAACCTCATACACGTTTATTTAGCCAATACGGGTTAGTGTTAATATCTTTTTTGTGAAGTTCATGGTAGCCTTGGTATTTATCATAAAATCGCATCCTAATAACCCGTATAGCCTTTTGCCTGTCATGGTTTCGTAATAGGATGAGATGCTTGATAAGTCGGCGCTAAAAGCCTGAATGTTGGTAAATTGGTTCTCACCAAGGTAGAGGTTATCTATGCACACCATTGTAACAGGAAGGGATTCAGCCGTGATGCTGGCTGCAAAAGGCTCCGATGTACCCATATCAATTCTTGGGAATTGGGCGGCTAGTTCGCTGTGGATAACCGTACGCGAAGCCCCAGTATCAATAACAAAAAGGTAGCTCTCACCCTTTAACGTGATGTTAATTACAGGATGAAAGCTACTTTTTTCTATCTCTATTAGCTCAAAGGGGATTTTTACTCTCACAATTACTTTATTAGCTCCTCAAAATCAACAGAAAGTGGTTTGTCGTTTTCAAAGTCGTAAAGGGTTCGACGCCTCATGTTAAAGTAGTTCTGCCAGTAGCTCCGCATGTACTGAATGTACTTCTGCTTTGCTTGGTCGCGTTCAGACTGAGCCACATTCAAATCGAGTACATCAATTTTCCCAATAAGGAAACGCTCCTTGGTAACGTTGTAGCGCAGCTGGGAAATGGTATCGGCTTTAGCTGCAATTAGCAGCTGGTTATCCTGCTGGTTAAACCGCATAACTTCAAGGAATACATCTTGCTCAAAATCAATAACTTTTTGCTGAACAACGGTTCGTGTAACCTCCATATTGGACTGCGCCATTTTTACCCTTCCTTTACCCAATCCCCAATCTAGAATGGGGATGGTTACCCCAACGTTAACTCGTTGCTGGTCTATGGGGTCAACGTAAACTTCATCAAAAACTGCGGCGCTTTTTGTTAGCCCGTAGTTTGCGTAGAGGTTAGCGCTAAACCCTCGTTGGGCCTTAGCCTCAGCAACCCTTTTTTGCGCTTCAATAAAATCCCTTTCATACGATAAAATTAGTGGGTTGTTCTGTTTTGCTTGGGCTAAAACCTTTTCGTGGTTAAGGGTTAACTTTGGGAATTCGTTTGGTATAACTAGTTCTATGTCGTACTGATCGTTAAGGCCAAGGAACGATTTTATCTTAAACTTCTTAAGTTGCAAATCAACTTCGGCATCGTTAACGTCATTGCCTGAATTGAGGAATCGTAGCTCCATTTGCAAAAGGTCGTTCTCTGCAATTGTACCAATGTTATAGCGCCCTTTGGCTATTTTGTAAAGGGTATCGGAGTTGGCATAGTTGAGCTTTGCGGTGACTAAATTTTGCTGAGCCAGAATTAGGTCAAAGAAAATGCCTGTGGCTTCGTATGATATTGACTCAAGAGCATCTAGGTAATTCCTCTTTGCTTCTAGGTACTTTAGTGGTTCAATTTTTTTGTTCCACTTTAGCTGATTGAAACCAAAGAGCTCTTGGCGAAAGCCAATTCTTATTGGAACAGAAAGGTAACTGGTTGTTTGGTTATCGCCAAAAATATCGGTTCGCTCTAGGTTACTCTCAATAAATACCTCGCCACCAGTTAAACCTATATTTTGCTTTAATGTAAGCCCACCAGAGATGCTATTTGTGTTCTCCTCTACATAAGAGTAAACCCCCTCGTTGTTTTGGTGCTTTACTATTTGCCGGCTAAAACCGGGAAGCGTACCAATAAAGGTAACGCTTGGAAGGTACTCTGCTTTATATGATCGGTATTCCCAGTATGCGGCTCTAAATTGGTGCTTAGCCTGAATGGCTCTGGGTGACTGTTCTTTGGCTAAATCGAGCACCTCTTGCAGGGTGAGCTTATTAACTGCTGTTTGGGCGTTTATAGCCAAGGATATTACTATAAGAATGGATGTTACTATACTTTTAAGCATGGTGTGGTGAATTTTACTATTCGTATCTAAGAGATTCTATTGGATCTTTCTCGGCTGCACGTTTTGCGGGCGACAGCCCAAAAACAACCCCTACAGCAGCCGAAACCCCAAATGCAATGAGTACTGATAACGGGGAAACAATGGTTTTTATATCGGCAAAATGGGTGATTAACTTTGAGAGAACTATTCCCAGCACAACCCCAATAAACCCGCCCGATACGCTTATTAGAACTGCTTCGGATAGGAATTGGGCAATGATATCGGCTTTCTTAGCGCCTATGGCCAATCGGGTTCCTATCTCCTTTATGCGCTCCATAACCGATGCAAACATAATATTCATAATTCCAATACCCCCAACTACCAGCGAGATACTGGCAATGGCTCCAAGAACTATATTAAATATGTCCTTTGTGCGCTGTTGCTGCTTTAGGAGAAGTTCGGGAACGGTTATTTCAAAATCTTTTACACCGGCATGTCGGCGTATAAGCATGCGGCTAATTATTTCGGTTGTTGTGTTTATGTCTTCGGTCTCAGTAACCTGAACAATAATTCGGTCCAGCTGGTGATAGTTAGAGGGTGCCTGCGAGTTAGTGTTTCCGCCAAAGGAGACGATGAAAAAGCCGCCACCTCCAACCGATGATGATTGCAACTTTTGAGAGTTTATTACCGATCGGTTTTTGTACCTAAGTAACATGGTGTTAACGGGTATGTACACATTGTCGTTGTAAACGCTAACCCCTGCGTTCTCAAAGCCTGTAACCTTAACATCGTTCTTCTTTATTACGCCAACAACCTGTAGCCATACACTGCCAAACTTTATGTACTGCCCAATGGGATCGACCTTCCCAAAGAACTTTGTTTTGATGTTTGAGCCTATTACGCACACAGGAATTCCATGCTCCTCTTGTTGTTTAGAGAAGTATGTACCATTGTCGAGGGGTAAGTTATATAGGTCAAAATAATCGGTAGAAACACCCATAATCTTGGCTGGCATCCTAAGTCCCTCATACTGAACAAACGAGTTTAGGCTTATTTCCGAACTTGCGCTTTTAACCGAGGGTACAATGTCTTTAATGGCTTTTAAATCCAGAGCTGTAAGGCCTGGGGAGAACTTCTGGTTCTGTTTCTTCCCATTTTCACCTTCGGCTTGTTGCTCGTCCTGTTCCTCAAAAATGGGGTTAATAATAATGTTATTAACTCCCACCATTTTCATCTGTTCCAGTATTTCCTGCTTAGCCCCATTACCAATGGCCAGCATGCTTATTACTGCCGCAACGCCAAATATAATACCCAGCGCCGTGAGAATAGATTTTAGCTTATTGGAAAGGATTGCCTCCAGAGCAATGGTTATATCGTGTAGGTATCTTTTTATCATTATTATAGCGTGTAAAATGGTTAAATGTAAACCCTATTAAACGTGGGCTGTTAATTTTTCCTTCTACGTTGCTTCTCATCTTTAACCACCACGTCCTGTTCAACAACGGTTGAGTCAACCATATGTTTTTGCCTTACACGCTGCTTAACCTCATTGATTAGATCTTCACCAGATAGTTTAAAATCATCAGCATCTTCGGGTATCGATAGGTATATTTTATCCCCTTCGTCAAGTCCCTTCTCAATAATGATATAGTTCTCGTTCATGTCGCCAGAAAGCACAACGCGTTTATTCCCTTTCTCGGTGTACACAAACGTAATGGAATCGGCTGTATGTAGCGATTCAAGTGGTATGTATAGCACGTTGTTGTATCTGTTTATTAGAATCTGGTTGCTGGTGGTCATTGAAGGTCTAAGAATATCGTCGTGCTCATTAACCCTAATTAGGACCTCAAAAACTTTCGCATCGGTGTTGGGGAGCTGTTCGCCAATGTTGGCTACATCGGTAATTTTGCCGGTGTACTTTTTCTCGGGGAATGCATCAACACCTATTCTAACCTCTTGTCCCTTTTTTACTTTGCTCACATCAATTTCGTTAACGTAGGTTTTGCTAATCATTACTGAAAGGTCGGGAAGCGTTGCTACATTAAGGTCCCATGGTGAAATTGATGACCCCACTTTACGTTTCTGTCCGCCCCATTCGCGGTGGTAGATAACCATCCCCGATTTGGGCGCACGCACCTCAAACTGGCTTAGCACATTTAGCATATCCTGTTTTTCCCTTTCCTGGCGAGCAAGGTTAATGGCAACCTCCCTCATTGATGCCTCGGCTTGCTCCTTCTTAATTTTGTAGTTATGCTGCTCCTGTTTGTATGCTCTTTCTGCTTTTTCTAGATTGATTTGCGCTTGGCGCTGAGTTGCAGGTGGCTCGTAAATTGACTGTTCTTGTACAATCTTTTTCTCCTCCATATCAAACTTTAAGTTGATCAGGTTATCGCGGAGGCTCCGGAGCTGGAGTGTTGTGTCAAGTTGAGTTTTAATGTACTGTTGCTGACTTTTTTCCAACTCATCGTCTATCTCTTTCACCCTATTACTTAGTGCAGATCGGTCAAGGGTTGCTACGTAGTCGCCCGAGTCAACAACAGTTCCTTCAGGGATAAGATCTTGTATTTTAATTTCGCTAAAGCGCATACTTCGTCCACGCAACCCATCTGGACCCGTTATCATTTCGGAACTTTGAGCCTGGAGCTCTCCAGTTACGGGAACCATAATTTCAAAATCGCCTCTTAGCACAGAGGTTATCTGGGGACGGGCGGTTTTACTTCCCTTTGAGCCAAATATTACTACTATAATAATTACCACTATTACAATGGCCGATCCAATAGCTATCTTCTTTTTCATTGCATTATTTGGGGTTAATTTGTAGGCAGTATATGTTAGTATGAAAGTAGTTTTACATTTTACAACAACCTAGCCCACGCACTACTAAAAAACGTTAAAGCAACCATTTTGACAGCAAAAAGGGCTTTCAGTTTAAGCAACGTAAACCGAAAGCCCCTATTATTTTCACCACTATGCTTTAAAACAGTACTATGCTAAGCTTTTAATTTTTGCAATCATTCGCTCGGCAAGTGCTGCAGCTTTTTCTGCACTTTTCGATTCGGCGTAGATACGAATTATGGGTTCGGTGTTCGATTTGCGCATGTGAACCCACTCCTCAGGGAAGTCAATGCGTAAACCATCTTCGGTATTGCACTGGAAATCTCTGTGTTCTTCTGCAAGTTTTTTTAGAACTGAGTCGGGGTTAAGACCTGCTCCTAGCTCTATTTTGTTTTTGCTGATAAAGTAGTTAGGGTACGATTTCCTTAGTTCGGAGCACGAAACGCCTTTAAGTGCTAAGTGACTAAGGAAAAGGGCAATACCAACTAAAGCATCACGCCCGTAGTGTAGCTCTGGGTAAATAACGCCCCCATTGCCTTCACCTCCAATAATGGCATTGCACTCTTTCATCTTTTTAACCACATTAACCTCACCAACTGCTGCAGCAAAATATTCTCCTCCATGCATTTGGGTTACGTCCCGAAGGGCTGCTGTGCTAGAAAGGTTAGAAACAGTATTGCCCTGTTTGTGCGACAGTACGTAATCGGATACGGCAACAAGAGTGTACTCCTCTCCAAACATGGTTCCATCCTCGTTAACTATGGCAAGTCTATCCACATCGGGGTCAACAACAAATCCCACATGAGCATTCTTTGCAACAACAACGCTCGAAATCTCAGTTAGATGCTCGGGTAGTGGCTCTGGATTATGGGGAAACTCACCAGTTGGGTCGGTGTACAGCTCAATAACTTCCTTTACACCTAGTGCGTCAAGAAGCCTTGGTAAAGCTATGCCTCCAACGGAGTTAACGCAGTCAATGGCTACTCTAAAGTTAGCTTTTGCAATGGCAGCCCTATTTACTAAGGGAAGGTTAAGTATTTGCTTTATGTGCTCATCAAGGTATGAATACTCTGCAACAATATCTCCTAGATTGTCAACCTCGGCAAAGCCAAAGTGTTCCTTGTCGGCATATTCAAGTATTGCCTTACCATCGGCATCCGATAGGAATTCCCCTTTCTCATTTAGTAGCTTAAGTGCGTTCCATTGTCGTGGATTGTGGCTTGCTGTGATTATGATACCACCCTGTGCGTTCTCTTCGGGTACCGCAATCTCAACAGTGGGAGTGGTTGCAAGCCCTAAACTCACAACGTCAACACCACATCCCATAAGGGTTCCAATAACAATGTTCTCAACCATTTCTCCAGATATCCTAGCATCGCGACCTACAACCACTTTGCATTTTTGATTGGGATTACGCGTATTTATCCATTTTGCATAAGCTGCTGTAAACCTATTTATGTCTAGGGGAGAGAGTGAATCGCCTGGAACACCTCCTATTGTACCCCTTATGCCTGATATTGATTTAATTAGTGTCATTGTTGATTTCGATTTAATATAACAAAGGTCATAAAAAAATGGGAATACTGAAACGTGGCTGCCGAAAAAGCTTTTTCAAAGACAAGTATGCTGCTGGGTATTCATTGAAATGTTCATGGAGATTGGCTAAAGCAGTATCGACGCTCAATTTTGGGCTTGAATAATTGTACTACAAGTTAAATTGCCAGATAGCTTGCGAGTTCCTCCGAATCATCCGTATCCTCCAAAATTTATTTCTATTTTTGAACCTGATAGAGAAAATACCTAGCACAATGATAACAGCAACAGGAATAGTAAAAACATACGGGGCACTAACTGTACTAAAAGGGGTTGATGTAGAGATCCCATCCAAAAAGGTGGTAGCCATAGTAGGGCCAAGTGGTGCTGGCAAAACCACACTACTACAAATAGTAGGAACGCTTAGCTCGCCCGATTCTGGTAAGGTTTTTATTGGTGGCGAGGATGTTTTCTCGCTTAAAGAGAAATCGTTGGCTAGGTTTAGGAATGAGAACATAGGCTTTGTTTTCCAGTTTCATCATCTACTGCCAGAGTTTAGCGCGTTGGAAAATGTGTGTATCCCTGGCTTTATTGCTCGAAAAAACAGAGATGTTGTAGAGCGCAAGGCAAAGGAACTGCTCGATTTCTTGGGCCTTAGTCACAGGTTTGAGCATAAACCATCAGAACTATCTGGAGGAGAGCAGCAACGCGTTGCCGTTGCACGCGCTCTAATAAACGACCCTTTTGTTATCCTTGCCGACGAGCCCTCTGGAAACCTCGACTCAAAGAACAGAGAGGAGCTGCACAAGCTGTTCTTTACACTTAGGGATCTGCTTGGGCAAACCTTTGTAGTGGTTACCCACGATAAGGATTTGGCTACTATGGCCGATATTCAGCTGGGTATGAGCGATGGACGGATGGAATAGCTGTTTTTAAAGTTTTTAAAGGATTACCCTAACAGTTAAATAGCTTCCCCCTCATGCAAAATCGTTCAGCCGAACTGCTTTTTCGGATTCTTGACGATGCCTACCATAAGTATGCAAATAGTGAGTTTATTGATGACGATCCCGTTCAGGTTCCCCACCGTTTTATAACCGATGAGGATATTGAGATTGCTGGATTTCTTGCGGCAACTATAGCATGGGGGCAAAGAAAGTCTATTGTTAAGAATGCCAATGAGCTTATGGCTAGAATGGATAACGCTCCCTTTGATTTTATAATGAACTTTACCCAGAATGACTATAAACAGCTAGCGGGATTTGTTCACCGAACGTTTAATGCCGATGATTTGCTCTCCTTTATATTATCTTTGCAGCGGTTGTACCGTAACGAAGGGGGCTTAAGAGCTGTTTTTGTTAAAGGCTACACCAAAACCCAAACCATAAAAGGCGCTATAGATTTTTTTAGGGAGCAATTTGTTAGGGAGCAATTTGCCGCTCGTTCCCAGAAACACGTTGCCGATGTTACAAAAGGATCGGCAGCTAAGCGATTAAACATGTTTTTACGCTGGATGGTACGAACAGCAGATGAGGGTGTGGATTTTGGTATCTGGAGTGAAATTCCCCCTGCGGCTCTAATGATTCCCTTAGATACTCATAGCGCAAGGGTTGCCAGAGAGCTAGGACTTCTAGAAAGGAGCCAGAATGATTGGACTGCAGTTGAGCAGCTAACGGAAAACCTTAGGTGCTTAGACCCATTAGACCCAATCCGGTTCGACTATGCCCTATTTGGAATAGGAATTGCCCGTAAAGAGATAAGTAATGATATATACCTTAAATAAATAGTTAAGTAACAACCAATTCAATTTCATCAATTTGCTATGCCCAATAGTTTTTTCAGATTCAAGCAATTTACCGTTTACCAGGAACTAGCAGCAATGAAGGTTGGTACCGATGGCGTTCTGCTTGGAGCATGGGCAACCATTGGTGATAATGTTAATCGGATACTCGATATTGGTACAGGAACTGGCATAGTTGCACTAATGCTTGCACAGCGCTCTACAGCCCAAATTGATGCTGTAGAAATTGATGAATCCTCTGCAAAGCAGGCCAAGGCAAACTTTGAGCTATCGCAATGGGCAAATAGATTGGCAGTTCACCAAACCGATTTCCAGTCATACAGCAAGTCCTGTGTGTTAAAATATGACTTAGTAGTATCCAATCCCCCATACTTTTCACGCTCCCTCAAATCGCCAGAACTAGCAAGAACGCTAGTTCGCCATACCGATCTTTTGCCTCACAACCAGCTTCTTGAAGGTGTATCGCTAGTTTTATCGGCAACAGGCAGCTTTTGTGCAGTTTTCCCCTATACCGAGGGTAATGTTTTTGTAGCCATTGCTGCCACCCATGGACTATACTGTAATCGACGACTTAATATATATAGTATCCCTGGCAAGCCAGTAATTAGAGTGCTACTAGAATTCTCTTTTACCAGAGGATTAATGGAAGAGCAAGATATTTACATCCACAACAAAGAGGGACATTACACTGAGGCTTATAAAAATCTCACCAAAGACTTTTACCTCGCATTTTAATTCTTTTTAACCATTTGGGGCTATGAGGTATATAAGACCTTTTAGTACTAACAATGTTGATTGTAATTATTAATAACTTGATTGTTATTTAGTTGAGAATATAATCACCCAAAGACCTTTCCATATATTGTTAGTACGTATTTCTTCGGTTGAAATTCTGAATCCCTCTATTTAAAACGATTTCGATAAATAAATTGCATCGTTAAGTTGCTTTAATACAGAGCATAGCATATTTATGCAGAAAACGGATGTGTTAAATATCATCTTTTAGCTCTAAAAAAGTTGTAAAAATCAAAAAAGGGTTGCTATTTTTGCGAATAGCAGTTGTTTTTAGTTTTTTTTAACAAAAGAGATGGTGTAAAAGCCATAAGTGTTTCACCTAAACCTCAATTACTAACTCTAAAACTAGATCTAATGAAAAGAATCACAGTCTTACTTGGGTTCCTAGTACTTTTGGGTCTGCAGGTTGTGTTCGCACAAACCAAGCAGATTACAGGTACAGTGACCTCTGCTGAAGATGGGATGGGTATCCCTGGTGTATCTGTATTATTAAAAGGAACAACAATAGGAACAGCAACAGACCTTGATGGTAAGTATGCTATTTCGGTGTCCTCTTCTGATGCAATACTTACTTTTAGTTTCGTTGGTATGGTAACGCAAGAAATTGTTGTTGCCAATCAAACAATGATTAATGTAGTTCTTGCGACAGACACAAAGCAACTTGATGAAGTTATTGTTGTTGCATATGGAACTACAACAAAGAGTTCTTTTACTGGTTCTGCTGGAACTGTTAAGACAGAAGAACTTCAAAAAAGACAAGTCTCAAACATTACAAATGCATTGGCTGGTCAAGTGGCTGGTGTTCAAATGACAAGTACAAATGGGCAGCCAGGTACTTCTGCTACAGTTCGTATTAGAGGTATTGGTTCAATTAATGCAAGCAATTCTCCATTGTATGTTGTGGATGGAGTACCTTTTGATGGAAATATTTCGTCAATTAATCCACAGGATATTGAATCAATGACTGTATTGAAAGATGCTGCTGCAAATGCCTTGTATGGAGCGAGAGGAGCGAATGGTGTTATTCTTGTGACAACTAAAAAAGGAAAAGGAAAAGATGCTCGCGTAACTGTAGATAGCAAATGGGGTAATAACTCACGCGCGATTCCTAAGTATGATGTTATCAACGATCCTGCATTATACTATGAGTTATTCTATCAGGGCTTGTATAATGCTAAAGCATATACGGGGGCTTCTGCTTCAGAGGCATATGCATTTGCTGACGCCGCTTTGTTTGATGACAAACAGGGTGGATTGGGCTATCAAATTTACACAATACCTACTGGTGAACGTTTCATCGGAACAAACTTCAAGTTAAACCCTAATGCAACCTTAGGCTATTCTGATGGTGACTTTTATTATACCTCAGATGATTGGTATGAGGAACTATTTAACAAAGGAAACTTGCGTCAAGAGCATAATGTTTCTATCTCTGGAACATCTGATAAAATAAACTACTATTTTTCAGCAGGTGTTCTTGATGATGCTGGTATCGTAGATGGCTCTGGGTTTACTAGATACACTGGTCGTTCAAATGTTGATTACCAAGCTAAAAAGTGGCTAAAGATAGGTGCAAACATTGGTTATTCTAACTATGATGTTAAATCACCATCAAGTCAAACATCTTGGGGTTCATCTGGAAACTTGTTTTATGTTGCAAATAATATTGCTCCTATCTATCCTATTTATGTTCGTAATGCAGATGGGTCAATCAAGAAGGACTTTAGAGGGATTACTGTATATGACTTTGGTAATTCAACTAACTCTACTCGTGCATTTATGCCATTAGCAAACCCTGCTATTACACTTAAATTGGATAAGTACAGTCAGATCTATGATGAACTTAACACAAAGTGGTACGCATTACTAACTCCAATTGAAGGATTAACCTTAACAGTTAATATTGGAGCAAATTCCTTGAATCGCAGAACGACCAATTTGAACAATCAATTTTATGGCGGCTCTGTTGGATCTCAAGGTGCTGTTTATGTTGGTCATTATCGTCAGCTATCATTCAACCAGCAGTATTTTGCTACTTATAAGAAATCTTTTGCTGATGTTCACAACTTTGAGATATTTGGAGGTTATGAAAGTTATGACCTTAAGATGCAGAGATTGAGTGGCTCAAATACAATGCTATTTAACCCTAATGTTGCTGAACTTGACAATGCTATAATGTCTCCACCAACAAGTATGAACTCTAGCACGGATACGTATGCACAGATGGGATATTTGTCCAGAATTCAATACGATTATGATGGAAAGTATTTCTTTAGTGCATCGTACAGAAGAGATGCTTCATCTCGTTTTCACCCAGATAACCGTTGGGGTAATTTCGGTAGCTTTGGTGGTGCGTGGTTAGTTTCTAAGGAAGAATTTATGAGCAACTTTTCATGGATCGATCTTTTGAAATTCAAGGCTAGTTATGGTATTCAGGGAAATGATAATCTTGGTACAGGTTCTTATTACTATGCTTATCTTGACCAGTTTACCGTTACAAATTCTGATGGTAATTTTGCATTGGCTTTTTCATATAAAGGAAATAAGGATATTACTTGGGAAACTTCTTACTCATTTAATACTGGTATTGATTTTGAATTATTTAAAAGCCGGTTAAATGGTACCGTTGAGTTTTTTAACAGAGCAAGTACTGACCTATTATATGAATTGCCTGTTCCTTTATCTCTTGGGTATAGTACTATTCCGATGAACGTAGGTGCAATACGAAACAGAGGTTTTGAGGTTGATTTGAATGGAGTTATTTTCAACAATGGGAAAATTGAGTGGAGTGCAAACATTAATGCGACTCATTACAAAAATGAGGTAACAGATCTTCATGAGAGCGTTAAAGAGACAGGTGTTAAAGGCGGATCCTCAATTATTGAAATAGGTGGGTCTCTGTTTGATCTTTACATGCGCAAGTATGCTGGAGTTGATCAAGAGACAGGTAAGGCTCTATATTACATTGATCCAGATAATGGAGATTATAACACCACTGATGATTACACTAAGGCCAAGCAGGCAAGGCTAGGTGGAAGTTTAGCTAAGGTTTACGGTGGTTTTGGTACTAGTGTACGTGCATTTGGTTTTGACCTTTCTGCTCAGTTCTCTTATCAACTAGGTGGCAGATTGTATGATGGTTCTTATGAAGCATTAATGCATAATGGAGACAATGCAGGACACGCTTGGCATAAAGATATTTTAGATGCTTGGACTCCTGAGAATAGGAATACTGACATTCCAAGGTTAAGTGCTTTAGATGTTTCTTACCAAAAGCAATCCTCTCGATTCCTAGTTAGTTCTGATTACTTAAGCCTAAACAGCGTTGTATTAGGTTATACTTTACCAGAGAAACTACTTAAAAGAGTAAATATTTCAACATTAAGAGTATATGTTGCTGGAGATAACTTAGGTATTCTTTCTGCAAGAAAGGGCTTAGATCCACGACAGTTCCTTGGTGGAGGAAGTTCAACTACAACTGGTAACTTCTCGTATTCTGCATTGAGAACGATTACTGGTGGTGTAACAATTACTTTTTAACTAATTAAATGAAGGTAATCATGAAATCAAATACTAAAGTGCTATTTGCTTTAATTAGCACATTTGTAATAAGTTTCACTTCTTGTACCGACTTGGATACAACACCATTAGGAGGTGAACTAACTTCTGATCAGAAGAAAGATATTGCGGAATTACTGCCATCACGTTTGGCTGCAGATATTACAGGTATGTACGCTTCAATAGGTAAACAAGAGTGTGTTTTTCCTGGTAGAAGTCGTGATGATGACTTTGGATATCCTGCTGTTTGCTTATCTCAGGATCTAAATGGACCTGATATGGTTAGTGACGTAAGCAATTACAATTGGTTTTCCGTTAGTAGTTCTTACGAAGACAGGAATGATACGTACGCAAACCCTTACGCACGTTGGGCTGTCTTTTATAATCAGATTAAATTGGCCAATGATATTCTTGCATCAATTCCAGAGGATACTGAAAACCCTGTTTTGAAAGCCTACATGGGACAAGCATTGGCTGTTCGTGCTTTTGATTATTTAGGACTTGTACCTTATTTTCAGTTCAAGTATAAGGGTAATGAGGAAAAGCCTTCGGTGCCTATCGTTACACATCAAATGTCAGGAGACTTGTCTAAGAATCCAAGGGCAACTCAGCGCAAGGTATACGAATTGATAATGAGTGACTTAAATAAAGCTATTGAGTTACTAGAGGGATTTGTTAGAACCTCAAAAGGGGAGATAGATCAAAGCGTAGCTTATGGCTTACGGGCAAGAGCTAATCTCTATATGGAGAATTGGCAAGCGGCTGCTGATGATGCAACAAAAGCGATGGTAGGTTATACTCCATACTCTATTACCGATGTTTCTAAGCCTAACTTTATTGATGCAAATGCATCAAATTGGATGTGGGCAATTATAATTACCCCTGCCAATATTTCTGCTCCTTATCCTTCATGGCCTGCAAAGTTGAGTTCTTTCACTGGCGATGGTTATTCTACTGCTGTAGGTTGTTATAAGAGCGTAAATCGTTTGTTATTTGATAAAATTTCAGATACAGACGTGCGCAAAGGATGGTGGGTTGACGAGAATTTGGAGTCTCCTAATTTGGCTACTTTAACTTGGGCTGGAGCTACTGGTAATGCTATTGCTCCTTTAAATATACCAGACGTAAAGTTGCCATTTATTCCATACACTAATGTTAAGTTTGCTCAATACGGTGGCCCTGGAGGTACTGTTAATGCAGGAGACTGGTGTATTATGCGTGTAGAGGAAATGATTCTAATTAAAGCTGAAGCTGAAGGCATGCTAAATGAAGGTGCTGGTAAAGCTATTCTTCAGGATTTTGTTCAATCCTATAGGGATCCTAAATATTCTGTTGATGCTGCTGGGCGTAGTTTTAGAGATGAGATTTGGTTCCAACGCAGAGTTGAGTTGTGGGGAGAAGGTTTTTCTATGGCAGACATTATGAGATTAAATAAGAATATTGTTCGCTTTAAACCTTCTATTCAAACCAATTTCCCTGAGGCTTATAAGTTTAATATAGCTTCTAATGATGGATGGTTACTTCTTCGAATTCCTCAGCGTGAGACAAACACAAATGCAGGAATACCTATTGAACTTAACAATAACGAGGGTAGTCTTCCTGTAACAGGACAAAATTCGAATCTAACTGATGGTGTAACAGACTAGATAACAAAGAGATGAAAACAAAGATAACTTTTCTTTTATTAGCTGTGGCAACTCTTTTTGTTACAGCTTGTTCCGAGGATGATGTGAATAGAGATCCATCACCACTTGCAAATCCAAATTCGAGTAATGTTTACTTCTTAGAAAGCAATAATTCATCGGTAATTATTCCTATTGATGCTTCTGAAGTTGAGGTTTTTATTGCTCGAAAGAAGGCTGATGCGGCTCAAGATGTTAAGCTTTTGCTAGAAGACACTTATGAAGGGAGTTTATTTTCAATACCTTCATCTGTATCATTTGGTGCAGGAGAGGATACGGTGTCTTTCAAAATAAGTGTTGGCAATGTAGTGTTGATGAAGGATTATCATATTGCCATTTCTGTTGATTTTGAGCAAACAAACCCTTACGATAACCAATCTTTGTATTCTCGTATAGAGATGAATATAAAGAAAGAGGATTTTGCTCCTTATGCTGAAGGGACATATACTTGTGACTTTTTTGAGGATTCATGGGCTCAGATTTTAGAGTATTCCCCTTCAACAGAGACATATAGATTCAAAGGATTGTGGTTTCCAAATTACGACGTTACTTTCAAGTGGGAAGGTGAAAATGTGACTATGTTGGGCAATGTGTCTGGGAATTTTGTAGTGATCCCAACTGGATACTTCCACTCTACATATGGCGCTGTTTCTGCTTATTTTGGAGCATGTACTTATGACGCTGCTACAAAAACCTTCGATTTTCCAATTAACTGGAGAGTTTCAGCAGGTTCTTTTGGAGATTATCCTGGCAAGTATGTCATTAGCAAGGAGCTTTAATTATTATAGGTTCATAGAGCATTAATTTCTAAGAAAGTAATGCGTAATTTTTATTGAAAAGGTTGTCGGTTTTAACCGACAACCTTTTTGCATTCGTTAATTAGTTCTTTTTTCCGTTTATAGGTTAATACTAAAAGTGTTTTAATTCTTAGTGAACAGTAAGATAGATTGATCTTGAGCCTTGGTTATTATTCGCTGGTGAATTAATAGAGTAAAGCCGATCGAGTTTTAATAATCTGCAAGAGTGTTCTTGAGACTAAAGTTTGAATAAAATAACAAAGACTAACGTGTTTATCATTACCTCCTCTGCATGTTATTGCATTGTATCGGACTTAATATCAATTTGACAACAGGTGTTCTTAAAAACAGAAAGTAGGTCGAGATGGTGTATGCATTCTTTCGTGTATTGGTGATGACAAAAAATGGTGCAAGCACACCGAAGTCTTTTATCTATAATTATCCTTTAAATATAGAATGAGTCACTTTTGATAAACATTTTAGGGGCATTATTTATGTGGTTTGTTTGCTTGATGAAATGAAGTAACTGCTATACGAAATAATAGTTACCTAAAGGAGCCGTAGTTGAAAGAAGGTGCAAATTGCGCCACCATAACTTTTATCTCCATTTATGAATTTATAATTCGATTTTGTGCGTGTACTCGTTTACTTTTGTAACATGAGTTTCTTGTTCTATTATAGAGATTGTTTATACTTCTCATAATGAATATCAAAATTAATATTTATTAGGGATAGCTTGGGTTTAAGATTCTGGTATGCATTTTGCTTTAATAATGTTTTTTTTTAATTTCATATTTTATAACTAATAATAATTTTTATGAAAAACTTAATCTGTACATTATTCTTTACGATTTTATCTATTATGAGCTTTTCTCAAGGGAAAGAGATAATAACAAGTCCATATTTTTTCCCCGATTTTAGTGAAGGTCTGATTAAAATGAAACACGGTGGAGGGTATTCTGGATTGTTGAATTACAACATAATATCTGAAGAATTGGTTTTTGAGCGAGAGGGTGCTCGCTATGTTTTTCTAAATGACAGTATTTCTAGAGTTGATAGTGTTTATATTGCTGGGCGTAAGTTTGTCGTACATAAGAATAAATTAATTGAGTTAATTGCAAGAGATGAAACTTATGAATTATTTGTCGAACATAAGTGTCGAGTTAGTTCTCGCGGAGTTCCTACAGCTTATGGAGCAACATCTATTACTTCTTCTGTGAGTTCAATTTCATCTGTACAAACAGGCGGTGCGACATATGAACTCACAGTGCCCGATGATATGAATATTGAACCCTTTAAGATTTACTGGATTAAGAAGAATGATAACATGATTAGATTTACAAATATTAAGCAGATAATTAAGTATTATGGGGGAAATAGATCAGATGTAAAGGCTTTTATTAAAGAGAATGATATTTCTTTTGAAGATATGGATCGAATTATATTGTTATTTGATTTTATAAATAGATTGAACAATTCTCGTATTGATGTTTATTAACTCAGAATGTTTTTGATTTTTCATGGATATGGTCTAAAGGAGCATAAGATATTGAAAGTGAGAGTTGGGATAATCTTAAATGCATGAAGTTGAAGTAATATGTTGTCTCAGTGTTCACTACTACTTTATGGTTCGCATTTATACAACACTATTATTGCAGATCTGTTGCATTTATGTATATAGAAAATATCTATATATATTGTTGTCTTGAAGAATTCAGTTTGCTATAACTATCTATAAATCAAAAGCCCCCTTATTCAGGGGGCTTTATTGCAGTGGGAGGGTATAATTATTTTGGAAAAAATTATCGGGGTACCCAATTTGTAAACCTAAAATTTGTGCTGATTGTTGAAAAAAACATAAATTTACCGATGTCTTTTTTCCCAACCCAAACTAATACCTTAAACCCATCTGCAGATTCCCTGATCTTGCCCGATCAGGGAATCTTTCTTTTGCAAAACTATATAACACCTTTTTTTAAACCTAATATAAAAACAGGTTTAATAGCACGTTGGTGTTGAATAGCCGTTAAAATATGTTAACAACTTGTATCGTTTGCTTTTGCCATGCCTAAGTAGGATTTTCTACCTTTGCAAAGGTTTAACGATAACATTTATTTTTTAACAAAACTACTCCTGTGTCAAAAGCCGATATTGTTGAAACGCCCTTAATGAAGCAGTATTTAACCATCAAGAGGAAACATCCCGATGCGATTCTGCTTTTTAGAGTTGGTGATTTTTATGAGACTTTTGGGGAAGATGCCATTAGTGCTTCTGAGATTTTAGGTATCACTCTTACAAAGAGAGCTAATGGCTCAGCTAGTTCTGTTGAACTTGCTGGGTTTCCTCATCACGCATTGGATACCTACTTGCCAAAGCTTGTACGTGCAGGGCAAAGGGTTGCTATTTGTGAGCAGCTAGAAGACCCTAAGCAGACAAAAACCATTGTTAAACGAGGGATTACAGAACTTGTAACTCCTGGGGTATCAATGAACGATAATGTGCTCGACCGAAAGGAAAACAACTTCCTTGCTTGCGTGCACTTTGATAAAAAATACGCTGGGGTTGCTTTTCTTGATATTAGCACTGGAGAGTTTTATGTATCCGAAGGTTCTTTAGAGTATGTTGATAAGTTACTTACCAACTTTGCTCCAAAGGAAGTCCTTATTGAACGTTCGCATAACCAGTCGTTTGCTGAGGCTTTTGGCAGTAAACTCTATGTTTATAAACTCGACGAGTGGGTTTTTAACACTGATGCAGCTGAGGAGAAACTGCTAAAACATTTCCAAACAAGTTCCTTAAAAGGATTTGGCATTCAGGATTACCGATTAGGTGTAGTTTCTGCTGGCGCGATTCTTTACTACTTGGAAATGACACAGCATCATCAAGTGTCACATATTTCTAGTATCTCTAGAATTGATGAGGATAAGTATGTTTGGCTCGATAAGTTTACTATTCGTAACCTAGAACTTTTTGGTTCAGTAAATGAAGGTGCCAAGACGCTTATCGATGTTATAGACAAAACTGTTTCTCCAATGGGAGGCAGGCTGCTAAAACGATGGGTCGCTCTTCCGCTCAAAGATGTAACTGCAATAAATGAGCGTTTGAACGTTGTCGATTTCTTTATACAGAATATTGAGGTAAGGGAGTTGCTTCTTGATAAGATTAGGGATATAGGCGATTTAGAGCGTGTTATATCTAAAGCAGCCGTTGGCCGCATTGCCCCAAGGGAGATAGTTCAACTTAAAAATGCGCTGCTTGCCCTTGTTCCCATAAAGGAAGTTTGCGATGCATCTCTAGAGCCTACTTTGCAGCGTATAGCAGAGCAAATAAATCCCTGCGCACGTATTTGTGATAGGATAAATCGGGAGGTTGTTCCCGAACCACCTGCTCAGCTCAATAAAGGGCAAGTAATTGCGAGTGGCGTTAATGCTGATTTAGATGAGCTAAGGGATATTCTTTACTCTGGTAAGGATTACCTAGTAAAGCTACAGCAAAGGGAATCCGAGCGTACAGGTATTCCTTCGCTTAAGGTTAGCTTCAATAATGTTTTTGGCTACTATATTGAGGTTCGAAACACCCATAAGGATAAAGTTCCTTCCGATTGGATTCGTAAGCAAACGCTGGTTTCGGCCGAGCGTTACATAACGGAGGAACTAAAGGAGTATGAGGCCAAAATTCTTGGTGCCGAGGAGAAAATTGCCTCCATTGAGTTTCAAATTTATCAAGATTTAGTGCATAGCTTAGCCGAGTATATTGCTCCAATTCAGCTAAATGCTGCCTTGGTTGCCCAGCTGGATTGTTTACTCTCGTTTACGCGGTGCGCTGTAGAGTACAGCTACTCCAAGCCAGAGGTTAACACCACGGATGAGCTAAAGATTGAAGGTGGACGACATCCCGTTATTGAGCAAATGCTGCCCTTAGGTGAGGTTTATGTAGATAACGATGTTTTTTTAGATGCTAAAGAGCAACAGATTATTGTTATTACTGGTCCTAACATGTCGGGTAAATCGGCCCTACTGAGACAAACTGCACTCATTGTGCTACTTGCGCAAATGGGATCGTTTGTACCTGCAAGAAGGGCTCAAATAGGCTATGTTGATAAAATTTTCACCAGGGTAGGGGCTTCCGATAACATATCACAGGGTGAGTCAACTTTTATGGTTGAGATGCACGAGGCGGCTAGTATTCTGAATAACATATCGCAGCGAAGTCTTATTCTGCTTGATGAGATTGGTCGTGGCACATCAACTTACGATGGAATTTCTATTGCTTGGGCAATGGCTGAGTACATACACGAAAATCCACATGGAAAGGCTAAAACCCTGTTTGCTACCCATTACCATGAACTTAATGAAATGGAGGGCAGCTTTGGCCGCATAAAGAATTATAATGTATCGGTTAGAGAGCTGGATAATAAGGTTATCTTCCTTAGAAAACTGGTACGCGGAGGCAGTGAACATAGTTTTGGTATTCATGTTGCCCGCATGGCGGGTATGCCACCTAGTGTGGTAAAACGCGCCGGGGAGATACTTGCACAGCTCGAAACTGCCCAGCAAAAGCATGAGCTCCACAAGCCCGTAAAGGAGATAGGTTCCCACAGAGAGGGTATGCAGCTTAGTTTCTTCCAACTTGACGATCCAGTCCTAAAACAAGTTCGAGATCAAATTGCAAAGCTTGACATAAACAATTTAACCCCAGTAGAGGCTCTGAATAAGCTAAACGAGATAAAAAGAATTACAGGACTTTAGGTTATATAGGCATTTCAAAATCCCCAATGGCTTATTCCATTGGGGATTTTTTTATTTAGAGTAGGGGTTTGTGATTAAAATATATGCTGAAAAACATAATTAAATGAATAAAAAAATGCTGTAAAGCATAAAAAATGTATTTTAGCTCGGTTGTAATATTCATAGGTATGATAAGAAAAGTGTTAATAGCCAATAGAGGGGAGATAGCTGTAAGGGTTATCAGATCGTGTAGGGAGTTAGGTATTAGGACTGTTGCGATTTTTTCTGATGCCGACAGGGCTGCCATGCATGTACGGTATGCCGACGAAGCGTATTACGTAGGGCCATCTCCATCTAGAGAGAGCTATCTAAACGTGGAACGAATTCTTGATGTTGCGTTAGTCTCAGGTGCAGATGCTGTTCATCCTGGCTACGGTTTTCTCTCAGAAAATGCCGATTTTGCTATGCACTGCGAGCGTGTTGGACTAATATTTATTGGACCTTCATGGCAGGCAATATCTCAAATGGGCGATAAGATACGAGCCAGACAAACAATGATTGCTGCAGGTGTACCTGTTGTTCCAGGAACCCATGAAAAGGTCCTAGAAGGCGATGGCTTACGACGGGTAGTTGAGGAAATAGGTTTACCCGTTATCATAAAGGCTTCTGCTGGAGGTGGAGGTAAGGGAATGAGGCTGGTTAGGGATGCCAAGGAGCTAGTCAAGGCTTTTCGTTTGGCTCAATCTGAGGCTCTTTCTGCTTTTGGAAACGATACCGTTTACATAGAGAAGTATGTTGAGGGTCCTCATCACATTGAGTTCCAGATTATGGCCGACAAGCATGGTAGTACTGTTCATCTTTTTGAGAGGGAATGCTCCGTTCAGCGTAGGCACCAAAAGGTTGTAGAGGAAACTCCGTCACCATTCATTACACCAGAACTGCGAAAGCAAATGGGTGATGCAGCTGTTGCTGCTGCAAAATCAGTGAGTTATGTTGGTGCAGGAACAGTAGAGTTTTTGGTTGATGCCAATAGGAACTTTTACTTTCTTGAGATGAATACACGCCTACAGGTGGAGCACCCAATAACAGAAAGAACTACGGGTATAGATATTGTAAAGGAGCAAATAAATATTGCTGCGGGTAAACCCCTCTCTTTTACTCAGGACGAGCTATTTCAGTTTGGACATTCCATTGAGTGTAGAATTTCGGCAGAAGATCCCTTTAATGGTTTTATGCCCAGCCCCGGCGTAATTAGGCATATTAGTGAACCAAATGGACTAGGAATAAGAACCGATGGTTATGTTTACGAAGGGTACGAAATACCAATGTACTACGATCCTATGATATCAAAGGTTATTTCCTGGGGGCGAACTCGTCAAGAGGCAATAGATCGTATGCGACGCGCCCTTTTTGAGTATAAAATAACTGGAGTTAAAACTTCAACAAAGTTTCTTGAGCGGATTATGCTTAACCACGACTTTAGGGAGGGGCAATACGATACGCACTTTATTGACAAACATGCCGATGAGCTGTTTGCCTATTCGCCACAGGGTTCCGATCACTGTTCCGACATGGCCATTATTGCCGCATATATCGACTATAAAAGCAAATTGGAACGAGTAACATTAGGGGAGTCCATTATTAATAAAAAGGGCGATAAGTGGAAGGATTATGGATTGATGAAATCGATACAACGAATATAGTATGGCACTAGATATACGAGTGGGCGATAGGGTTGCCCGAGTTAACTTAAAAAGCATGGAGGGTTCTCATGCTATTATTGAGGTGGACGGTGTAACGTACGATGTTGATGTGGTTATGGTGGAGGAGGGAGTTTACTCTATTATACACAAGGGGCACTCGTACAATATTGAGATGATTCCCGGGAACGGCTCCAAGAATTACTTTGTTAACACCTTTGACTCATCGCTGGAACTGGAGATTATTGATGCTCAAAGCCGTTATCAGCAAAGCAGAAATAGGGATTCCATTGCTGGTGCCGAAAAAGTAATCTCTACACCAATGCCAGGGAAGGTTGTGTGTATTCCCGTAGTGGAGGGCGATAGCGTAGAGAAGGGAACTACCGTTATTGTTATTTCGGCAATGAAGATGGAGAGTGAATACAAAGCGCCTATTGCTGGTACTGTAAAACGAATTTTTGTACAAGAGGGCGATACCATTGCAAGCAACCAGCCCTTGGTTGAACTTGAATAGTTCTATTTCAATTCTTATTCATGAAATTCTATTTGCGCAATCGTGCATATAATTACCTGTGATGCAGTGTGTTTGATGATGCAGACTGTTGAACTGTAGCCCAATGCCTTTGCTTGTAATTATACCTAATGCATAAATAGGTTGTGAAAATAGGATGTAAACGCATAAAATGTTTTAGAAGGATGAAAAGTTTAGAGGAAAAATACCTGCAATTTGAGCAAAAGTTGAAAGACTCAGAGCAAGGCGGCGACCCAGAGCGAATAGCCAAACAGTATAGTGAAGGTAAAAAAACTGCGCGGGAACGCATTCTTCAGCTGCTAGATCCTGGTTCTTTTAATGAGTTTGATAAGTTTGTTACCCACAGAGCTACCGATTTTGACATGGCGAAAACAAAGGTGATGGGCGATGGCGTTATTACTGGCTATGGAAAGATTGATGGAAACCTTGTGTACGTATATGCCTATGATTTCACGGTGCTTGGAGGTTCTCTTAGTAGGGCAAATGCCGATAAAATTGTTAAGATTCAGAACATGGCTTTGCGCAATGGAGCTCCAATTATTGCGCTAAACGACTCGGGAGGTGCTCGCATTCAAGAAGGGGTCCAAAGTTTAGCTGGCTATGCCGATATTTTTTATAACAACGTAAAGAGCTCCGGTGTAATACCCCAAATAACTTGTATAATGGGACCCTGCGCTGGAGGTGCCGTGTATTCACCTGCACTCAACGATTTTATTGTTATGGTTAAAGATACCAGCTACATGTTTGTTACTGGTCCCGATGTGGTAAAGGCCGTTACCCACGAGGAGGTTTCGAAGGAGGAGCTGGGTGGGGCTCAAACGCATGCAACAAAGAGTGGTGTGGCGCACTTTATTGCCGATAACGACGAGCAAGCGCTAATGATGGTTAGGGAACTTATTGGCTTTGTTCCGTCAAATAACATGGAAACATCGCCTATTTACCCAACCATTGACGATCCACTAAGGGAAGATGAAGCCTTACAAACCCTTATTCCTGCTGACCCCAATAAACCTTATGATATTAAGGAGCTGGTACAAGCAGTTCTTGACGACAGAAACTTCTTTGAGGTACAGCCCCACTTTGCCATGAATGTTGTAGTTGGCTATGGACGTATTGCCGGTCAAACAGTTGGGATTGTTGCTAACCAGCCTGCTCACTTGGCTGGAGTTTTAGACATTGACTCATCGGTTAAGGCAGCCCGTTTTATTCGCTTTTGCGATGCCTTTAACATTCCAATTATCACTTTTGTTGATGTTCCCGGATTTTTACCTGGAGTTAACCAGGAAGTGAATGGAATTATTAAGCATGGAGCCAAACTTCTGTATGCATACTCAGAAGCTACGGTACCTAAAATTGCCCTAATTACCCGAAAAGCATATGGTGGCGCCTATTGTGTTATGTCAAGCAAACAGGTTGGCGCCGATGTAAACTATGCCTATCCAACAGCCGAAATAGCCGTTATGGGACCTGAAGGCGCTGTAAACATAATTTATAGGAGTAAAATTGAGAGCGATGAGCATAAACAGCAGCTTATTGATGAGTACCGTGAAACCTTTGCAAATCCCTATAAAGCAGCTGAACTGGGCTACATTGATGAGATTATATACCCAAAGCAAACGCGTGCAAAGTTGGCACAGGCGCTGGAGATAACAAGGAATAAAAACCAGCAAACCCCACCTAGAAAGCATGGAAATATCGTTTTATAGCGTATTTAAAGGGCATTGAGAATCAATTGAGAAGAAAAAAACTTGCAAAATCACCTAAAAAAAGTGAAGATTTTTTTGGTGATTGGCGGTTTATATATACTTTTGCACACGCAAGTGAAACACATCACAGCACACGCAGAAGTAGCTCAGTTGGTAGAGCATAACCTTGCCAAGGTTAGGGTCGCGAGTTCGAGTCTCGTCTTCTGCTCTAAACGATAAGCGGATTTACTACTCCGCTATTTTTATCTGATGTTCTATTCTTTTTTGATGCAGAAGTAGCTCAGTTGGTAGAGCATAACCTTGCCAAGGTTAGGGTCGCGAGTTCGAGTCTCGTCTTCTGCTCAACTTTCTAACCTATATTTGTTAGATACCCGTTTTCTTTTTAACGTATTGTTTTATACCAGTTTCGGGCCCGGATGGTGGAATTGGTAGACACGCAGGACTTAAAATCCTGTGGCCATTGCGGCTGTGCCGGTTCGACCCCGGCTCCGGGTACAAAAAAGGCTATCGTATCGATAGCCTTTTTTGTTTTGTAGCGGTTCAAAAAAATGCCCCAATTTTACAATTGGGGCTTGGTGAAACGGTATTGCTTGTCCATGGTTTGTTTCTCTGTAAACTCTATTTATTCATTGTAACTTTTTAGTCCTGGTAATCCTCTAGTGCATTCATTAGCTTTTGGCGCGAGAAGAAGATTCGGCTTTTTACAGTACCGATTTTAAGATTTAGCTTATCGGCAATCTCCTTGTATTTGTAACCAGAGGTGTGCATCTGGAACGGAATACGGAAGTCGTCGTCCAGTTCATCAACCTTTTTGCTGATTTCTGAGTGGGAGAACATGCTTTCTGGCCCATCGTTTTCCGGGCGGCTGTTCATAAGGTACTGATTATCGCTTGAGTCAAAAGTGGTATTCTGCTTAATGGCCTTGCGATAGTTATTTATGAACGTGTTTTTCATTATGGTAAAGGTCCATGCCTTTATATTAGTGTCGTCTTCAAACTTATCCCTGTAGGTTAGCGCTTTAAGGTAAGTTTCTTGAAGTAAATCGCGTGCATCTTCGGGGTTTGAAGTTAAACTGTAAGCGAACCTCTCTAAGTTTGGTTCAAGCTCTATCAGTGCGTTATGAAACTGAGTAGTTGTCATAATATTTGGGGTTTTTATATTTAAACAATCTAAATAAATGTTTAACAAATATACGACGCTATTGAACAAGTTGTTCTTTTTCAATTTTTGGAAACCCCTATTTCTAAAATCATTCTAAATAAGAACAACCCTACAAGCTTTATGCCCTGTAGGGTTTAGTAAGTTAGTCTAAATTTTATCTAAGACGAAAAAAATTATTGTGGTGGAATGGCTTTGTCTAGCTCATCTTGCGATGAAATTGTTGTAACATAGCCTGGAAGTGTAGCCTGCTCTGCATTTACCTGGTATCCTGTTACCAAAAGGAGAGTGGATGGTAGTGCTCTTTTTAGACTTGCAAAGTGAGACGTAACATCCTCGTTGGGCATTCGTTTGTTTATGGATGTTAGAAGTGCCCAAGGTTGTAGGTTTTTTGCTGTGGCAATGAGGTTTTCCAGCGGCACGGTTTGTCCTAGGTAAATAACCTTATACCTCGCCATTTTGGCTAGCAGCGTACAGTAAAGCAGGGTAATCTCATGGTATTCCCCTTCGGGTAAATAGAAAATGATTAATGGGTTGCTTTCTGGTGCTTGCTCTATCCTGTTGATTTGAGTAAACAGGTATTCCCTTATAATATTTGAGGCAAAGTGTTCTTGGGCGGGATTTAGTATACCCGATTGCCAAAGTGCGCCAATTCTGGCTAGAAATGGGGAGATGAGTTCTGTGTAAATGGCTTTAATCCCTTTGGCTTCTACAGAACGCTCTATGTACTGTTTGAGGTCGGTTTCGTTGAAATTGCTGGTGGCAATTAACATGGCCTCAACGCCAATGTTGGTATTCTTTTTATCGGAAAGTATGCGTTTTACTTCAATATCAACTTGGGCTGCATTCATGCGGGCAATCTGACTTATTTTAAACCCTTTTTGTTGAAGTAACGATATGTTAAGGGCAAGCCGAATGTCTTCGTCGGAGTACTTCCTTATGTTGGTGTCGGTTCTTGATGGTGTGAAAAGGTTGAAACGTTTTTCCCATATCCTAATGGTATGAGCCTTAATTCCGGTAAGAGTTTCAACATCTTTTATGCTATACTTTCCCATGTTGCTGTTGCTTTGAGAATTACAACAAAGTATTGTTGTTATGGTTCAAAATTGGCTAAAGTTTTCGAATAAGCATAAGCCCATCGCGTATGGGGAGTAGCACATTATCGACTCTTGTATCGGTTGTGACCATTTGGTTGAACTCATTTATTGCCTTTGTGTGCAGGTCGTTACAGTTCTTGTCGGTTACTTTGCCATTCCAGAGCACATTGTCGGCTATAATAAAACCTCCTGGTTCAACCTTAGGAAGTACTAGGTTGAAGTAGTTGGGGTACTCTCGCTTGTCGCCATCTATATAGGCAAGTTGGTATATGAAGGGTAGCTTGGGTACTATTTCCAGAGCACTTCCTATGTGCAGGTTTATTTTGCTGCTTAGCCCAGATTTGTCAAAAAAAGTGCGTGCGGTATCCTCTAGCTCGTCGTTCACTTCAATGGTGTCTAGTATTGCGTTATCCGATAGCGCTGAGGCAATGCAAATGGCGGAGTAGCCAGTAAACGTCCCAATCTCCAGTACACGTTTGGGGTTTACCATATGAACAATCATCTCAAAGAGTTTCCCTTGAATGTGCCCGCTAACCATTCGTGGGTTAAATGTGTTTAAGTTGGTATAGCGCGCGAGTTCATACAACACTTGACTTTCGGGCTTACTGTTGGCACTTAAATAGGCCTCTAAATCCTGTTCCTTTGTGCTCATCTACGTTCTACTTGTATATTAGGTACGATAGGTTGTTGATGTCTAGTATCTCATTGGATATATCCATGAGGTCCATGGCCGATACATTTTCAATTTGAGCGTAAACCTCCTGTAGGTTATCGGCTGTGTTATACACAAGAAAGCTCTTTGCCACCGATAGCATTAGGCTTTCATTACTTTCTGCAGCAATGGCAAGCTGCCCCATGAATTGGCGCTTTGCCTTGTGGAGCTGGAGCGTACCCAACTTCTTCTCGCGAAGCAGGTTTAGCTCCTTGTGAATAACCGCAAGGGATTTCTCTAGGTTCTCCTTATCGGTGCCAAAGTATATGTTGAATAGCCCAGTATCGGAGTAGGGCTGATACATGGATTCTATGTTGTATGCATATCCATACTTCTCCCTTAGGCTCATGTTTAAACGGGAGTTGAGCCCAGGTCCACCTAGTAGGTTATTGAGCAGATGCATACCTATACGCTTAGGGGTTTGAAGGTCGTAGGCTATGTTACCAACAATACAGTGCGATTGGAAAGTGGATTTTTTTACGGTCTTGCTTTGCGGCTTGTACTCCAAAAACTGTTGCCGTGGCGTGGTTCTTGGATTTGGCGATACCCATCCCATGTGCTTTTCTGCAATTTTTTTCACCCTGCTAAAAGGGATGTTTCCAATGGAGCAAAACACCATTTGATCTGTATTGTAGCATCGGGCAATAAAATCGAGTATGTTTTTCTTGGTAAACGCTTTAATATGCTTTTTGGTGCCTAGTATATTTTGCCCAAAGGGGTGTCCCTTGTAAACAAGCTCCTCAAACTCGTCAAAAATTAGCTCCGAAGGGCTATCCTTATAGGAGTTAATTTCATCTATTACAACCTCTTTTTCTTTTTGAACCTCTTTCTCGGGAAAGGTGGAGCGAAAAGTGATATCAGAAATGAGCTCAACGGCTCTAGGGTAGTCCTCGTTAAGGAATGTGGCATGGATTACCGTTTCCTCTTTAGTGGTGTAGGCATTTAGTTCTCCACCAACATCTTCAAGGCGGCTCATAATATGATATGCCTTACGTTTTTTTGTTCCCTTAAAAATTACATGTTCAATAAAGTGCGCAATGCCTTGCTCGTTGCTGTACTCATCGCGAGTGCCTGCATTAATCATAATGCAGCAATGCGATACTGGAGAGTTGTTACGCTTATGTATTACCCTTATACCGTTTTGGAGGGTAGTAAATTCAAAATCCATTGTGAGTAAATATAATCTGCAAACGTACTGCAAAACACGGTAACACCAAAATTGTTGGTAAAAGTATAGCTGCTGATTTACACTTGACGAGTAACACCTCCAATAAGGTTTAAGTATATTAGAATGGATCTAAATAGATTTTATCCTTAGTATTTATCCTATTGAAAATCAAAAGGAGAAAATGATAAAGCAGAAAAAATGTAGTTCCTAAGGCCAGAACGCTTTGGAGATATTGCAAAATGCTATATATTTGCACCGCAATTAAGCGCTGGTGCCATAGCTCAGTTGGTAGAGCAAAGGACTGAAAATCCTTGTGTCCCCGGTTCGATTCCTGGTGGCACCACGAGCAATCAAACGAAGGCTGTCTATTTATAGGCAGCCTTTTTCATTTGTATGAGTTGTTTCGTTTTTTAAACTATTATGTTGATACACTAGCGTCCGAAACTTTTCGGAAACAAGCAAAAAACAGATGAAACCCCAC